>WNGJ01051769.1_pt1 | contig 10576 bp, 10 predicted proteins | sample 5400611 | NCBI WGS metagenome assembly WNGJ01 (sample SAMN13153375, study PRJNA577476) | soil metagenome | isolation source: 40 cm soil or saprolite under Garry oak tree replicate 1 | place: USA:California | collected 2016-06-15
TGCCGGTGGCACCGTCGTACGACGACCTGCTGTCCGATGTGGACGCCGTCGCGGTGGCCACCCCGACCGCGACGCATGCGGACCTCGCCGTCCGCGCCGCGCGGGCTGAGTGGCGCACGCCGGGCCAGGCGTCGTACGGGCTGGTCCGCGACTTTCAGGAGCGCTATCCGTGGGCCTACGCGGAGGAGTTGGAGTCGTTCGCCCGCAGCGTGCTCGACGGCGTGCCGCCGCGGGTGACCGGCGCGGACGCGCTCGCCGCCTTCGACCTGGCGCGGGCGGCCGACCGGGCCTGGCGGACCGGGCTGCCGGTCGCGGTCAAGCCGCACCGGAGCGCGGACGGCGTCGAGTACGACGTGGACGGCCCGGCCGGGGTCACCTCACGGTGACGTGGATCGCGTGCCAGCCGGTCGCGCCGTCGGGGGTGGGAGGCCGCTGGACGCCCGTCTGCACCGCTCCGGTGCCGTCGGTGGCGCGCACCTCCAGCACGTGCCGGCCGGGCCCCGCGTCCCAGGCCCACCGCCACTGCCGCCAGGTGTCGACGCCGTCCGCGGCGGCGAGCTCGGTGTCGCGCCAGTCGCCCGAGTCGACCCGGACCTCGACCCGGCGGATGCCACGGTGCTGCGCCCAGGCGACGCCGGCGACGGTCACCGGTCCAGCGCGGACCCGGGCGCCGTCGCCGGGCGTGTCGATCCGCGACGCGGTCTTCACCGGGGCGCGGGGCGCCCAGCCGCGCCGCACCCAGTAGGCGTCGTACCCGGCGAACGTGCTCAGCTCGAGCTCGACCAGCCACTTGGTCGCGGACACGTAGCCGTAGAGGCCGGGTACGAGCATGCGCACCGGGAAGCCGTGCTCCAGCGGGAGCGGCTCGCCGTCGAGCGCGACCGCGAGCATGGCGTCGCGGCCGTCGAGGACCGTCGCGACGGGCGTGCCCGCCGTGAAGCCGTCCGCGGACCGGCTGACGACCTGGTCGGCGCCTGGGCGGATCCTCGCCTCGGCCAGCAGCGGCCCGAGCGGGGCGCCGACCCACCGCCCGGTGGAGATGTACGGGCCACCGACCTCGTTGGAGACGCAGTTGAGCGTGATGTCCCGCTCGATAAGCGGCCGGGCGAGCAGGTCGGCGAAGCTCAGCCGCAGCTCGCGGTCCACCATGCCGTGCACGCGCAGCGACCACCGGTCGGCCCGCAGCGCCGGCACGACCAGGGCGGTGTCGACCCGGTAGAAACGCCTCGGCGGGGTGAGGAAGGGCGGTACGCCCGGCACGGACAGCTCGACGCCCGGCGGGACCGCTGGCGCCGGGCTGGCCGGTGCGGGGATCGTCACCGCGGCCCGCGACGCGTCGGCCGCGGCCTGGCGCCGGTCCAGGAGCCGGGCCGCGCCGCCGGCGGCCACCGCCACCGCCGCCGTCCCGCCCGCGGCGCGCAGAAACCCTCGCCGGTCGACCGTCGCCTGCGACCCGGCTCTCCGGCCGCTCCCGGGCGACCATGCGGCCCGGCCGTCCGGCTCGAGCGTCTCGCTCGCGGCGGCCCCGGCATGCCCCTCCGGCGCGCGCCGGTCGGTCCCGTCGATCTCGTCCGCTGGACCGGCACCCTGCACCGTGTCGGTGGGACTGCCCGCCCGCTCGGCCGCGGCCGGGCGGGCGACCAGCGGCGCCCGACCGCGGTCACCCTCCAGACCCGCGGGGAGGCGGCGGAGCAGCGCGTGCATCGCGGAGCCGGCCACCAGCGCACCGGCCAGGGTGGGCAGCGTGTCCACCCAGGTGGTGTCCGGCTCGAGCAGGACCGCCCCGGCCGCGAGCGCGGCGAGCGCGCCGACGCCCAGCCAGCCGGCGGCGGGTCGGCGCTGGGCCACCACGGCCAGCGCGACCGCGGCGACGGCGAGCACCACCAGCACGCCGACGACCAGCAGCGGCTTGTCGGCCGTGCCGAGGGTCCTGATGGCGTAGTCCCGAACCGGGGCGGGAACGTGCCCGATCACCACGTCGGCCATCGCGACCACCGGCCGGGCGTCCGGCCCTCGCACCGCCGCGCCCAGTTCCGCGACCCCGAGGCCGGCGGCGGCGGGCAGTACACCGGCGAGCCCGAGCCGCCAGGACGGCCGGAGCCGGTCAGCCACGCCGGTCGCGCCGGCGCAGCCAGCCCCACCGCGACGGCGGGCGCCTCGGCAGCTCCCGCGGCTGTCCGCAGATCCCGCAGTCGGGGCGACCGCACCGCGTGCCCTGCTCCTGCGTCATCAGCAGCATCGCCTCGGCCGTGTAGTCGTCGACCAGCTGCCAGACCAGGTCCTCGCGGCCCTCACCGACCGCCGAGTTCACCTTCCAGACGTACGCGTCGTGCAGCTCGCGGAGCTGCTCGGCGCTGCTGTCAGCAGGCATCCATTCCCGCCTCCAGGGCCGGAGGACGACACCGGCCAACCGCTGTCGAGTGTCCGCGCCCACTTCGCGATCGTCCAGCCGGGAATCCGCCGCGCGCCTTGCCGCGGTCGCCCGATCCCGGGCCCGGTGCAGCCTGGCGGACCGATGGGCGTGCCGGGTGCGGTCACGTACCCCGCCGAACGGCTGCCTTCAGCCGACGCCCCGCGGCGGGCCGGTAGCCTCGGGCAGGTCGACAACGCTGTCGGAGCCAGGGGGTGCCGCGGTGCGGGTGGTGGTGGCGCTCGGTGGTAACGCGCTGAGCCCCAGCGGCGGAACCGGGTCGGCGCAGGAGATGCGCGCGGCGCTGGCGCTGGCCGCTCCGGCGCTCGCCGACCTCGTCGCCGGTGGTGTGACACTCGTGCTGACCCACGGCAACGGTCCGCAGGTGGGCCGCATTCTGCTGCAACAGGAGGCCGCCGCGCCCGAGGTGCCGCCGATGCCGATGGACGTATGCGGTGCCGAGTCGCAGGGTCAGGTCGGCTACCTGCTCGCCCAGGCGCTGGACAACGCGCTGCGCGCCCGCGGCCTGCCGCAGCGAGTCTTCCCGCTGATCACCCAGGTCGTCGTCGACGGGCGGGATCCCGCGTTCCGGCGGCCCACCAAACCGGTCGGGCCGGCGTACGACGCGGCTACCGCGCAGCGCATCGCGACCGCGTCGGGGCACGTCTTCGGTGAGGTCGCGCCCGGAGCCTGGCGGCGGCTGGTCGCCTCCCCGCTGCCGGTCGGCTTCGTCGAGGCGGAGCCGATCCGGATGGTCGCCGATTCCGGGCACGTGCTGGTCGCCGCGGGCGGGGGAGGGGTGCCGGTGGTCCTGGACCGTCCGGGGCACCGCGGCGTGGAGGCGGTGGTGGACAAGGACCGCACCGCGGCCCGACTCGCCCGGCTGGTGGACGCCGAGGCGCTGGTGATCCTCACCGAGGTGGCCCGGGTGCAGGTCGGGTACGGCACGCCGGCGGCGCGGGCCCTGGAGAAGCTGACCGTGAGCGAGGCGCGAGCGCTGCTCGCGGCCGGCGAGTTCCCTGCCGGCTCGATGGGGCCGAAGGTGGAGGCGTGCTGCGACTTCGTCGCCGCCGGAGGCGGCCGCGCGGTGATCGGCGCGCTGGACGAGGCCGTGGACGTGGTGCTCGGCGCCGCCGGCACGACCATCGTCCCAGGCTGATCCCGCGCTGGCCCGCGGCGCGGGTCAGGCGGGCACCGCGCTGATCCGCCAGGCGACGCTCACCTTGCGCGTCGGGGAACGTCCTGCGTCGCGCTGTCGTACCCGGGCACCAGCTCGCGAGCCAGCTCCTCCAGGAACAGCCCCGTGTCGGTGACGATCCCCACCGCCTGCGCGCTGCCCCGGTCGGCGAGCTTCGTCACCGTCGCGGGGTTGATGTCCACGCACGCCAGCGGCACCGAGGCGGGCAGGATGTTCCCGGTCGCGATCGAGTGCAGCATCGTCGCGACCATGATGCAGAAGCCCACCCCGGGAAGTTGCGCCCGCATCGCCCGCTGGCCCGCCACGAATGTCGTGGGTGGCCAGCGCGTTGCCGGCGAACAGCACGTCGACGTAGCCGGCGCGCACCAGCGCGACCATCGCCGGGGCGGCGCCGGTGTGCACCACCGCGGGCCCGGCCACCCACAGCACGCGGTCGCCGGCCGCCTTGACCTCCCGCGCCCGCTGCGCGATCTGGCGTACCAGCAGCACCTGCGGCTTCTCGCTCGACACCGATGACGACATGAACTCGAACCCGTCGCCCTCCTCCAGCACCTGCGCCGGCAACTCCACCCGGACGCCGGTCGCGCCGCAGACCACTTGCTCGCCGGCGCGGACATCGGAGACCGGGACGGTGCGCACCTGGCCGTCGGCGACGACCAGCCCGCAGTCCATCTCCGGCCGCTGCACCGGCACCCACCGGCCGTCCAGCCGGACCAGCGTCTCCAGGTTGGTGGTCGAGTAGAAGTCGTCGGGGAAGACCCCGTCCGCCGGCGCGGGCTCCAGCCGCGCGTCCGCCGCGTTCACCGGGTTGACGCCGTGGATCTGCACCCGCATCAGGATCCGTTGCAGCGTGTCCGCGTCGTCCGCGCCGACCGAGATCCGCGCGTACGACTCGTCGTCGTGCTCCCGGCCCAGGTCCAGCCGGTCCACCTTGTAGTCGCCGCCGTACTCCAGGACGTCGTCGAGCACCCGGGCGAGCACGCCGGTGTCCATCAGATGCCCGGTGATCTCGACGGTCTCGCTGTGCTTCACGGGCCTCCCCACGCCAGCCGGCACCGTTGCCGGAAGCCCGGCACGATCGCCGGACGGCTGGCAGGTTAGCCCAGGCCGGTCACAGGACGGCGCCGTCGTCCGGGCCGTCGTCGCTGCGGGTGTCGCGCAGCCGCAGCACCAGCACCGCCGCTCCACCGAGCACCGAGGCGACCCCGAAGGTGAGCCCGGTCAGGTCGTCCAGCCCGACGATGCCGGGCGCCACGATCAGCAGCCCGCCGATCGCCAGCAGCAGGGAGGCGAGCACGGCCTGCCGGGACAGCCGCGGCAACGGAGGGGGCGGCGGCGGTTGGTAGTGGCCCTCGTCCACCTCCGGCGGCCCGTCGAGCCAGACCTGGTCGTCCTCCCGGGCGTCCTGCTCGGCCCGAGCCCGGGCCTCGGCCGCGCGGTCCAGGTCGGCGGGCGTCGGCAGCGGGGGAGCCGGCGGCGGGTCGCTGTCGTCGTGCTCGCCGCGGCCGGCGTCGCCGCCCGCCGGCTCGTCGCCCTCCTCGGCCGGGTCGGGCCGATTGGCGGGGTCGGCGGGGTCGGCGGGGCTGGCCGGGTCGCCCGGCTCGCCCGGCCAGGGGCGAGCCGGCGACCCGGTGGCCGGTCCGGCGCCCGGTTCGGCCCGGCGCGCCGCTCGGCCGAACCCGTCGCCCGGCTCCTGCGCCGTGTCGGCGTCCCAGGCGGCGACGATCTGCTCCCAGGCCCGCTCCTCGTCCAGGTCGGTCAGCCCGTGCGACGGCTCGTCGTCCCGATCCGCGTCCGAAGACGGGCGCTCCGCGTCCACGATCTGCCTGGCCTGCAGCCGCTGCTCGCGATCGACCCACAGGCGGTCGGTGGGCGGGCTCGGCAGCGCGTACGCCCGGGTGTAGGGCTCGGTGTCCGCGGACGGTTCCAGGTACGCCGGGACTCCGGCCAGACCGAGCACGTCGAGCAGGTGCTCACCGACGCGGGGGTCGACGTCGAGCAGCGGGACGAACGCCACGGCGTCGAGCCCGTTGTCGCGGCGACCCCGCCTGCCGCCCTCGCTCGGCACCACCGGCGTTCCTCACTCGCCCGCCGGCAGCCGGCCCGCGTCGGCCGTGCCCGCGGGGTCCGCGCCCGGGGCGCCCGCGCCGGCCGCCGGCGGGGTGGTGTGCCGGCGGATCCACTCCACGCTGCCGGCGAAGATCGTCGGCGCGTCGTGGTCGAGCGTGGCGACGTGGTAGGAGTCCTCGAGGATGCGTTCGTCCACCTCGATCGACGAGGCGCCCTCGCGCAGCAACCGGCCGGAGATCGGCTCCACCACGTGGTCGATCCGGCTCCGGTACAGCAGGGTGGGGGCGGTGATCTTCGGCAGGTCGGCGGCCACGACCTTGAGCAGGCCGGTCAGCGACCGCATCGCCCGCAGCGGCGTCCGGTCGTACGCCAGCTCCTTCACTCCCGGCTTCCTGATGTCGCTGGCGATGCCGGGGAAGGACGGGACCACCCGGTGCAGCAGCGGCAGCAGGTACTTCACGTCCTTGCGCTCCGTGCCGAGGTGCGGGTTGACCACGACCAGGCCGGCAACCTCGCCCGCGCGCTGCTCGGCCAGCCGCAGCACCAGGGTGCCGCCCATCGACAGGCCGCCGGCGAAGACCTGCTCGCAGCGGGACCGCAGCCGGTCGAAGGCGCGCTCGATCTCGCCGTACCAGTCCGGCCAGCGGGTGGCGTTGAGGTCCTGCCACCTGGTGCCGTGCCCGGGCAGCCGCGGAAGCGCCACCGTGTAGCCCGCCGCGGCCAGGTGTTCCGCCCACGCCCGCAGGCTCTGCGGCGTGCCGGTGAAGCCGTGGCTGAGCAGCACACCGACCCGGCCGCCGTCGGCCTCGTACGGTTCCGCGCCCGGCAGCACGCCCACGGGCCACCTCCCTCGCGCAGTCACCCGGTTCTGGCATCGTGCCACGTCCGGCTGGGCGAGGTGTGCGCCCGCCGTCGTTGTCGTGCGCGGTCGACGGACCGTAGGCTCCTGACCACGACCGGAGGAGGCGCGGTGCTGTACTGGGTGCTGAAGTACGCGCTGCTCGGCCCCTGGCTCCGACTGCTGTTCCGGCCCTGGGTGGAAGGGGTGGAGCACGTTCCGGACAAGGGCCCGGCGATCATCGCGAGCAACCACCTGTCGTTCTCCGACTCGATCTTCATGCCGCTGATGGTGCCGCGCCGGGTCACGTTCCTGGCCAAGCAGGAGTACTTCACCGGCCGCGGGCTGAAGGGCTGGCTGAGCCGGATGTTCTTCTCCGGGGCCGGCCAGGTTCCGATCGACCGGGCCAGCGGGTCCTCGGCGAAGGCGGCGCTGGAGACCGGGAAGCGGATCCTCGCCGAGGGAAAGCTGCTGGGGATCTACCCGGAGGGCACCCGGTCGCCGGACGGCCGGCTCTACCGGGGCAAGACCGGGGTCGCCCGGATGGCGCTGGAAGCCAGGGTGCGGGTCATCCCGGTCGCGATGATCGACACCGAGAAGGTGCAGCCGATCGGCAGGAAGCTCCCGCGGATACGCAGGGTCGGCGTCCGGTTCGGCCCGCCGCTGGACTTCTCCCGGTACGAGGGTCTGGCCGGCGACCGGTTCGTCGAGCGGTCGATGACCGACGAGATCATGTACGAGCTCATGCAGCTGTCCGGTCAGGAGTACGTCGACGTCTACGCGGCGAAGGTCAAGTCGCAGGCCGCGTCGGCCGGCCGCACCGGGCTGCCGGACGCCGTCGAGCTCGCCGACGTCGACCGCCCGGCCCGGCGGCCGGTCGAGAAGGCGAGTTAGGACACGTCCTCGCGCCGGGAGGCCTCGATCGCCCGCCAGCGGGCGAGGTTGTGCCGCGCGTCGGCGAGCGCGTCGTGCCGGTCGGTGCCGGGCGGCAGCGGCGGCCGGCCGGCGTCCTCCCAGCGCTGGGCGAGCTCGTGGGTGAAGCGCGGGATCTCGCGCGGGAGGGCCGGCATCGCGCCCCAGAGATGGGCGAGCGCCACGTGGTCGTACGCGGCGTACCAGGCCCACAGCTCGATCGGCTCGCCGGGCCCGATGAGGAAGCGGTGCAGCTCGTCGCGGATCCGGGACCGCGGCTTCCACGCCGGGTCGGCCGGCGGCGGCAGCTTGTCCAGCACGTGCCGGCGCACCCACGGGATCGCCCTCGAAGCGTCGAACTCGGTCGACACGGCGTAGTACTCGCGGCCGGCCTCGTCGACGACCCCGATCGACACCAGGTCGATCCGCGCCCCGTCCTCGACGAACTCGCAGTCGTAGAAGAACCTCCGCCGCCGCGTCACCCGGCCACCGTACGGCTGCCGGCCGCTGGGGCGTGTCCGATGGATCTTGGTGGATGCGGACGGAAATGCCCTAGGGTCCGGCCATGGCGGTGCTCGCGATCGGACCGCGACGCTGTCCGCGTGCCGGCAGGCGCTGGACGCGGCACCGGAGCCGCCGACGGCGGTGGGAGTGACCAACCAGCGGGAGACCGCGGTGCTGTGGGACCGGGAGACGCTGAGGGCGCCGCGCACCGCGATCGTCTGGCAGGACCGGCGCACCACCGCGGTGTGCGACCGGCTGCGCGAGGAGGGCCACGAGCCGCGGGTCACCGAGCTGACCGGCCTGCGGCTGGACCCGTACTTCACCGGCACGAAGCTGTGCTGGCTGGCCGAGCACGACGAGCCGGCCTGGGCCGGCGTGCGCGAGGGTCGCACCCGGGTCGGCACGGTCGACGCGTACGTGCTGGCCCGGCTGACCGGCGGCGCCCGCCAGGTGACCGATCCGTCGAACGCGTCCCGCACGCTGCTCTACGACCTCGGGGCCGCCGACTGGTCCGACGAGCTGTGCGAGCTGCTCGGCGTGCCGCGGGCGGCGCTGCCGGACCTGGTGCCGTCGTGCGGACCGGTCGGCGACACCGACCCGGCGGCGTTCCTCGGCCTGCGGCTGCCGGTCGCCGGCATCGCCGGCGACCAGCAGGCGGCGCTGTTCGGCCAGGCGTGTTTCGCGGAGGGGCAGTCCAAGTGCACGTACGGCACCGGCTCGTTCGTGCTCGTCAACACCGGCGGGTCGATCGTGCGCTCGGGCGCCGGCCTGCTCACCACGGTCGCCTGGGACCTGGGCGAGCACGGGTCGGGACCGACGTACGCGCTGGAGGGGGCGATCTTCGTCACCGGCGCGGCGGTGCAGTGGCTGCGGGACGGCCTTGGCCTGATCGGCGCCGCGGCCGAGATCGAGGGCCTGGCCGGCTCGGTGCCGGACTCCGGCGGGGTGGTGTTCGTGCCCGCGCTGACCGGGCTCGGCGCGCCGGACTGGGACCCGTACGCCCGCGGGGCCGTGCTCGGGCTGACCCGTGGCTCGACCCGGGCGCACCTTGCCCGCGCCACGCTGGAGGCGATCGCGTTCGAAGTGCGGGACGTGGTGGACGTGATGACGGTCGAGGCCGGCGTCGCGGTGCCGGAGCTGTCCGCGGACGGCGGCGCGGCCGCCAACAGCCTGCTCTGCCAGCTTCAGGCCGACCAGCTCGGCGTCCCGGTCCGCCGGCCGACCGTCACCGAGACGACCGGGCTCGGCGCGGCCTTCCTCGCCGGGCTGGGCACCGGCGTCTGGTCCTCGACCGCCGAGCTCGCCGCGACCTGGCAGCTCGACCGCCGCTTCGAGCCGGCGGCGGGGGCGCGCGAGGACGGCCGGCACACCCGCTGGCGGCGCGGGGTCGAGCGCGCCAGGGGCTGGGCCACCGAGTAGTCGCCGGGGCCGGTTCAGGCCGATCGGCGGCGGTCTAGGCTCGCGCCAGGACCGGGCAAGGCAGGGTGCGGACCATCAGGGAGGCCACACGATGCGGATCGGCGTGCTTACCGGAGGCGGCGACTGCCCGGGGCTCAACGCGGTCATCCGGGCGGTCGTCCGCAAGGGCGTCGGCCAGTACGGGCACGAGTTCGTCGGGTTCCGGGACGGCTGGCGCGGTCCGCTCGAGGGCGACACGGTGCCGCTCGGCGTCCAGCAGGTCCGCGGCATCCTGCCCCGGGGCGGGACGATCCTCGGCACCTCCCGTACCAACCCGTACAAGGTCGAGGGCGGGCCGGAGAAGATCAAGGCGACCCTGGACGAGCTCGGCCTCGAGGCGCTGGTCACGATCGGCGGCGAGGACACCCTCGGGGTGGCCACCCGGCTGCAGGAGGAGCTGGGCGTGCAGGTCGTCGGGGTGCCGAAGACGATCGACAACGACCTCGCGGCGACCGACTACACGTTCGGGTTCGACACCGCGGTGAACATCGCCATGGAGGCGATCGACCGGCTGCACACCACCGCCGAGTCCCACCACCGAGCGATGATCGTCGAGGTGATGGGCCGGCATGCCGGCTGGATCGCCCTGCACGCCGGCATGGCCGGCGGCGCGAACGTGATCCTGCTGCCGGAGCAGCCGTTCGACGTCGGGGCGGTCTGCGACTACGTCGAGCACCGCTTCAAGACGCACTACTCGCCGATCATCGTGGTGGCCGAGGGCGCGACGCCCAAGGAGGGCACGATGACGGTGGCCGCCGGAGAGCGGGACGCCTTCGGGCACGTCCGTCTCGGCGGCATCGGGCAGCGGCTCGCGGCCGAGGTGGAGACGCGCACCGGCAAGGAGTCGCGTGCGGTCGTGCTCGGGCACGTCCAGCGCGGCGGTACGCCGACGGCGTTCGACCGGGTGCTCGCCACCCGGTTCGGCCTGCACGCGATCGACGCGGTCGAGGACCGCGCGTGGGGACAGATGGTCGCCCTGCGCGGCAACGACATCGTCCGGGTGCCGCTGGCCGAGGCGACGTCCCAGCTGAAGACCGTGCCGCCGGAGCGCTACGCCGAGGTCGAGGTGTTCTTCGGCTGAGCCACCGGCGCTGACACCCGCCTCGGGTGATCCCCCCGGCGCCTGGGTAGGGCTTCTGCTGGGGACGACGTCGACGCTCGGAGGTTTGCCGTGGTGGTTGGACAG
>WNGJ01009099.1_pt1 | contig 10575 bp, 8 predicted proteins | sample 5400611 | NCBI WGS metagenome assembly WNGJ01 (sample SAMN13153375, study PRJNA577476) | soil metagenome | isolation source: 40 cm soil or saprolite under Garry oak tree replicate 1 | place: USA:California | collected 2016-06-15
CCCAAAGGACATCCCGGTGTCCGCCGTGTGGTTGAAGCCCTCGAAAGCGATAGTCTGTTTGTCAGTGTCGTATCTATCGGAGAAATCGCCAAAGGGATTGCACTTCTTAAGGAAAGCAAGAACAAACGCGAACTCCAGGCATGGTTGCAGACCCTCGAACGCTATTATGCGGACCGAGTCCTTCCCGTCGATCTGGAAACCAGCCACACTTGGGGAGAACTCACAGCCGCCGCGCAGAAAGCCGGTAAGATCGTTCCCGCAAGCGACGAACTGATCGCTGCTACTGCGCGACGCCATGGCCTTCACGTCATGACCCGGAACACAGAACACTTTGAGCCCACTGGTGTATTGCTGCTCAATCCCTGGGCGGTTCAAGATTCATAGCTTCCGGAGACGCAGGCGAAGTACGTCTTATCAAAAACTTGTTCAATCGTCTGGCGTCGATTGTGACCTCCGGCTGCAGAAATGCTTCCGATTCTGCTCTTCCGGCCAAACGATGCTTCCGAGACTGGAAGTCCCAAAGCGGCAGGCTGGATCGGGGACGCTGTCTACGGAATCAACGACGGCCTCGGGGCCATCTTTGGCATTGTCTCTGGAGTTTCTGGAGCCACGCTGGACAACAGCAAAGTCGTTGTGCTCGCGGGTGTGGTTGGCATGACTGCGAGCGCGCTCTCAATGGGTTCTGGCGCATATCTCGCTGCCAAGAGCGAGCGGGAAATCTATGAGGCAGAGTACTCGCGCGAGCGGGAAGCGGTCGAATACAACGAGCCCGAGGCGCGCGAAGTTCTATCGCTCAACTGTCAAATCCGCGGTTGTCCGAGGAAGACGCCAACCGTTTTGTCGACCAGTTGCGCTCGATAAAACGCAACTTGTCCGCGCACTTGCGCGAGAACGATTGAGCACCTCAGAAGAGGGGCTCCGAAAACCCTGGACCTCTGCTGTTTCGGGAGCTCTTTCAACAGCCGTGGGGGCACTGATTCCGATTGTTCCGTTTTTTTTCTGGACAGGTTACCCCGCTGTCGTTGTTGCCGCCGTCGTCTCCCTCTTGGCACATTTCGCCGTAGGCGCCGCGAAATCTCTCATTACAATCCGTTCTTGGTGGTCCAGTGGATTTGAAATGACGTTTGTGGGAGCCATCGAAGGAGTTGTTACTTATGGGATCGGAATCGTGCTCGGACGAATCGGCGGAGTAGGCATCTGACTTGCCTGTTCGCAAACCCTGCGATAATCAGATTGAATCGTAAACTGTGGATATTCTTTGTTACGAGGAGCCCGTATTCGGGCTGAAAATGCCTTCTTTGGGAACAACTGTTCCCCAACAGGATACAGCAACACGCCGAACTCCGTGGCCTGTGTGCGACAGGTTGCCAAGAAGTGTCGTAGAATCAATGTGGAGGAGTGGCAGAGTGGTTGAATGCGGCGGTCTTGAAAACCGTTAGACTCGAAAGGGTCTCGGGGGTTCGAATCCCTCCTCCTCCGCCACTAAACCCAAAATTCAATGAGAACTCTTCCTCGATGGTCTTGCCCGCGATGCTCAAGTTGAGGCGATTCAAAGCAGTCACAGCCATGATCAGCATGATCATGCCCATGATGCGCCAGCGGACGCCGGTGGCAGCGCCCAGATTCGTAGTATCGGTTGCCGTTAGCAGTGAAGAAGACGATGTGCGGCCCGTGCTACTCAAGGGATTTCCTCGTAGCTCTGGCAGAATTTCCGCTATTCAGAAGAGGCCCCCGCTCAGGTAGGCCTCTCTCTTAAATGTTTGCCTCTCACCAGATGAATTTAAGTCCAAGCTGAATCTGGCGAGATGTGGTTGTCGTTGCGTCGATTTGACCCAGGCTTCCTCCCAGCGTGTTGTTGTCCAAGGGAGCCTGGAAGTTGGTATGGTTGAAGAGGTTGAAGAACTCAAAGCGCAACTGCATGTTGAATGCATCGGATTTGCGCGGAAAGGCAGTGTTCTTGATGATAGAGAAATCTACATCCACCAATTTCGGTCCATACAACTGATTTCGTCCATTGTTTCCCATGACGATTCCATTCGCTGTCGGAGCCGCGATCGAGAAACAGCTTGCGTTGAGGTAGGTTAGGTTCGCTGTGCTCTTGAAACTTGAATTGATCGGGTTGCACCCCGCTGCGCGGTTTGGATAATCGAACTGGTCGGAACTGTTCTGCCCCAGAGGATCCCCGCCGGTAACAACGGTGAACGGCACTCCGGTGCTTGCGGTAATAATTCCGCCTACCTGCCAGCCACCGACAACCCATCGCAAAGACGAATCTGTGTTTGAACCTGGCAGGCTGTAGAGATAATTGACGGACAAATTTTGCCTGATGTCGAAATCGCAGGGACCTCGCCGGCTTCCCGGCTTGTCGAAGAAGATTAGCGAAGAGAGCGAATTCTGGTAAGGATCGCCGAGTTGTGCTCCGTCCCCATCGGATATACATCTGCCCCAGGTGTAAGCGCCTTGCGCCTGAAATCCATGCAAGCCGCGCACGGCTAGTTGGGCTTGCAGCCCGTTGTATTTGGATGTGCCATCGAAAAAGATCGGGCGAATGAAGGCGGAGTTCGGATCTGCGATCGTTCCGCTCCCCTGCGGCAAAGGCCAGAAGTACTCGCCATTGACGAGCTTCGCAATCACTTGATTGCTATCGTCGGTGGTGAATGCGTTATGGAGAACGTGCGAGCCGACATATCCGATTTGTGCCGAAAGCTCCGGGGTGATCTGTCGCTGGACGTTGAGGTTCCAGTTCATGGCATAGCTGCGGTGCGGATGCGGATCGACCCAGCGTGTTCCCGGGGCAGTCGGATTTATGAATGGAAGAACGTTCGGGAACGAGCCTGCAGGCAAACCTTGTTGGCTGAACGACAGGGAGAAGGGGTAGGTCAGAGAGTCGCCAATCGTATAGACGTACGGCAACGGGAGCACGTCGAAGATGCCGAACCCTCCGCGAACAGCAGTCTTCCCATCATGAAACGGATCCCAAGAGAAGCCCAAGCGGGGATCAAAATTACGAGTTGTAGGATTGGTTTGCCACATGCTGCCCACAGGCACGGTGCAGCCCGGCACATTGGTCGGACCGAAGGCATTGGGAAAAACGTTGGGGCATGGACCGGAGCCGGCCGGTGCATAAATCGAGTTGAGAAGTCCGAACTTCCCATGTGCTTCGCTGGGATTTTTGAGTATTTCGTATCGCAGTCCCAAGTTCAGAGTCAGATTAGATTTCATGCGGAAGTCATCTTGAATATAGAGGCCAAACAGGCTGTCTCTGCTGCCTACTTCCCCGCGAACGGAGGGAGAGAGCAGCAGGGCTTGTGCCGGATGGTTGGTTAGAAAATTCTCGAAGGGAGTCACAGTAGTCGCATTGAAGCGGAAATCGCCGTTTTGCCTGACCTTAGAGAGGACATCATATTGCATGCGCTCGAAGGTAAATCCCATCTTGAGAGAATGTTTTCCTCTTGTCCAAAACAGATCCTCGAGCGCTTGAAAGGAATTGTAGTGGTGACCAAAGAAAGAAAGATTCCCCAGTCCGCCAGTGGAAGTAATCTCTCCTCCAAGTTCGATGAGGGGCGCGTGTAGTCCAGGACTTATGCCAAGAGCCGTGTCGCCAGCCGCCGGATTAACCGCTCTCGCCGGTTCGTTCACCAATCCAACCACGCGGTTGAATCCGAACCTCGCGGTGTTCACCAAAGAAGGACTAAAGATGTGATTTTCCGTAATACCGAACATCTGGCGCTTGGTAAAAACCTGGTGAATATTGTTGTTCAGGTTGTCGGGCGTGGCTTGTGGCGCCTGATCGAAGAAATAACTGCTGCTCAGCGCGTCGCTCGCGGAGATCTTGTGGTCCACCTTGATGGTGAAATAGTTCTCGTTAAGAACCTTCAGGCCTGAAGTCCTGATAGTCTCTGTATCGCCGTTATTTTGCGTTGCCACAGCAGTTACTTTGGCTGGATCTGGCCATAAGGCGAGATATGGGGCAACCTTGGAGTCCACCGTGACACTGTGTGGGGAACATGTGGCGCCCGCGGCTGGTGCCGAGCACAGATTACCGGCACGAGCTGCCGCCGTCGGGATGATGTCGCTGAAGCTCAGGCTCTGGCTCTGCCGAACCGCTTCGTAATCTCCAAAAATGAACGTCTTATCTTTGATAATCGGACCGCCCGCGGATCCCCCGAATTGCGTCCTCCGGAAAGGTGGAATGGTGGCGGGATCAAAGAAGTTACGCGCGTCGAATACTTTGTCGCGATCAAAGAAATATCCCGAACCGTGAAATTGATTGGTTCCTGACCGGGTGATGGCATTGATGACCGCGCCTGAAGTGCGACCGTACTCCGCTGTGTAGTTGGTCGTGACAACGTTGAACTCTTGGATTGCGTCCACGCCGAGGCTGGCGCCAAGCGTACTCCCCGGAGCTCCGTTGGAATAGTCATTGATGTTGATGCCGTCGATTCGGTAGGTGTTTTCGTTTGGACGATGGCCGCTGTCGGCGAGCTGGTCCCCAAAGCCACGGTTTCCCCGGTTCGCGGTCGCTCCGGTTGAAGCCTGAGCGCGCACGCTAATCACGCCGGGTTGCAGCGTCGCCAATTGCGTCCAGTCTCGCCCGTTCAAGGGCAGCTCGACAACCGTCTTTTCCTCGACTGTCGCGCTTAACGTTGAAGAAGTTGTGTCGACGCTGGGTGGCGCAGCTACGACTTCGACCCTTTGGGAAAGTTCGCCGACCCTGAGAGTTACGTTGAGTGCCTGTTCCGACCCAACGGTAAGGGCCAGGTTTTTCTGGACAAATGTCGAAAATCCTTTTGCCGTTACCGTGACTTCATAATTCCCAGGCGATAGGTTGGGCGCCGAATACACGCCGTCGGTGTTGGTGGTGACCTCTCTAACCACGCCGGTGTCCACGTTTTTGATGACAACATTCGCGCCGACGATCGGTGCCCCGGACCCGTCCGCAACAACGCCCGAGAGCGTCGCCCCTGCCAGCTGCGCGTTCGCCTGGAAAGAAAATGACAGGGCTATGGATAAGCAAGCACAGGCGGCCAAGGTGAGGCCCAACCACGTATTCTGTGTGCGCATGCTCACTGTTCCCTCCTCGTGAACCTTTTTCCCCGACGTGTGTGCAAGCACCGTTGAAAGGCAGCCTTGAGCGGGGCTTGGAGCCCAAATGATTGCATGTTCGGAGCGGACACAAAAGCCCCATGTCCGGAATAGTCCGGACACACACCCTTCGTGCCGGGCAATCTGTTCCAATGCGAATCCCATTGCAATGCTTTCTGCACCAAATCGAAAACATTTTTAGGTCACGAGTCAGACTTTTGAAAATCAGGGACTTACGGTTCGATGCAACACAGCTTTGACCAGCCGTTCATCTCGGACTATACGCCCGAACTTCTCTGAGGAATGTAGAAAAACTGCCAACCCGCCTTATAAAGGTTTTTATCGAACTCCGCAGGGCTGAGTCGTGATACAAGATTCCACTCCCCCAGCACGAGTTGGTCTTCCATCTTCACCGTCCCTAACCGTCCGCATTCCTTGACACGACGCGAAATAAGATGTATATACATACTATTGTGGATGGGCCCATTCACAGCGTTCATCGCGCAAATGCACTTTTTCCACTCGTTTGCGCTTGTCAAAATCTTCGCCGTCTCACACGACTCGTCACGCGGATCTACGACCAGGAACTCCGCAAGGCCGACATCGAAATCACCCAGTTTGGTCTGCTGACCGCCCTCGGCATTGTTGGCGAGGCGAACCAGAAGGCGCTCAGTGCCGGCTTTGCCATGGACAGCACAACGCTCACCCGCACTTTGGCCCTGTTGCGGAGGCAGGGTTGGATCCACGTCAGGCCTGGAAAGGACAGACGTGAACGCGTCTTTCGTTTGACGGAAGCAGGGAAGCGTCAAATCGCGGCCGCCCAACCACATTGGAAGGTGGCGGAACGTCGCTTGCGGAAGACGTTGGGACTTTCGGGTTGGAAGCAAATGCGGGCTACTGTGGCCCAAGTCACGAATGCGGCAACAGAGGCGTAAATTTTGTAACGATAATACATGTATATGCATCTATTCTTGGCGGAGGGATCATCCCAGATCATCCCTCGGAAAGGATTTCCCCCATGCGAAAGCTCATCTCTTTGTTCGTGGTGCTGTTGCTCGGCGCGGGACTTCTGGCTTTCTTCGGAAAAAATAGGACGGGCAGAGTCAGCGCGGACCAGACTCAATCCGGCTCTTCACGCCCAGAGCTCGAATACCTGAAAGCGGTCAACAGCGCCGCACCTCCAAAGGATCCGCAATTGCTGTTCCTGCTCATGGGGGCATACGCCAATGCCAACCAGCAGGTGGAAGGCGCCGAATTCTTCTCCGCGCGCCTGAACGAATTCGGCCCTCGCCTTAGCGATCCGCAAAAGGCTCTTTATCTGAGCGCCATTGGTTTGTTGCGGGCCCAGCACGCCTCCTCGGTTTCCTTGCTCCACCGCATGGGCTATGTGAAAGACACCATTGCAATGCTGGACCAAGCCAAGCGGCTCTCCGGCGGCCAAATCTTTGTGGTGAGCTGGATTTCCGGCGTCGTCCGTGCGCAACTCCCAGGTTTCTTCCATCAGAGGCAGGCCGCGCAGGACGATTTGACATGGTGCGCGGCAAACATCGTCAAAGCGCCGAACATCGGCTGGCTGCGGGAAGTGGATTTTCGTTTGGGAATGCTTGCTCTCGCCGATGGCGACCAGGCCAAAGCGCAGGATTATCTCCGCCAGAGCGGCTACAAAAGTTTCGACAAGCCGGTTGTCCTTACCACGCCATTTTCAGAAGACATGTTGTCTGGGCACGCTTTTGCTTCACGGCGCATTGCGGAGATTATTCCGGGACGAGTCTATGCACTCTCGGGTTTCGAGTTCACGGAATACTACTTCGTCATTTCCGACGATCGTCGGGAGCTAATCGGTATAGACGCGGGAACCCGTGCCGACTCCGCCAAAGCCGCCTACGAAGCGCTGCGCATCTACGCACCTAATCTCCCTGAGCTCACCACCATCTTCATCACGCATTCCCATTGGGACCACATCGGCGGACAAGCTTACTTTCGCGGTTTGAATCCGAAACCGCGTTTCTATGCCAGAAGCAACTATCAGGAAGAGATCACCGGCGAACTCGAGGCGCCAGGATCTATCGCGAAACATTTCTTCGGCGAGCGCTTCAACGTGGACGATGTGCGCAATTTCAAGCCGGACGCAACGATTGACCGCCCCACAGAACTAAAAATCGGCGGAACGCGCATCGAGTTGATTCCCGTTCACGGCGGAGAAACGCACGACGCCATGTTCATCCATCTCCCCGATTTGGGCGTGCTCTTTGTCGGCGACTTCATCATGCCTTACCTGGGTGCGCCGTTTGTTGTGGAGGGCGACCTCGAGGGCCTGCTCGACGCGATTGACCTTGTCGTGCAGAAAAATCCGCGCTACCTGCTGCACGGTCATGAACCCCTGACGCGGAACTTCTCCTCTCCCGATATGCTGGCCCAGTTGAAGACAGACCTCGGCTGGCTGCGCGATCAGGTTCTGACCGCCATCCGCCGTGGTGACACACGCGCTGCGGTCCACCAGGCGAATTTGATTCCGCCCGGCCTTCTCACCGGACGTGCCGACGCGCTCTTGCCTTACCTGATCCTGCGAGAACATGTGATTGACCGGCTCTATCACCAAAATGTCGGTTATTGGCAGGCCGACCTCGAAGGCCTTGACCATCTCGGCGATTCCGACCGAGCGGAACTTTTCGTTGACTACCTTGGCCTTTCAGAAAGACGGCTCGTCGCCGCGGCAGAAAAAATGGCCGCCGACGGCAAATATGAACTCGCCGCCTCGCTGCTCGAATCATCCGAAGCGCGGTTTGGCCACACCGAGTCCATCGCTAAAGCCGAGCGCCTCGTTTACCTCAAACTGATGGAACAATATCAGAACACCGACCCGTTCAAATACATTCTTTACTCGGCCAAGATTGGCGAGCAAACCCCCGCCATGGCTGCAAGCAAATAATCAACCCGTGCCCCCATGAAGGATGGACCCTTCCAGGTTCACTTCGGGCTTCGCTGTCGTGATATCTTTCGAGGCTGTTGCTGCAAGGGAGGAAAAGATGATCGGTGGTGTGCATACAATTCTTTACAGCCAGCAGTCCGACGCAGTGCGAGCGTTTTTCCGGGACCTGCTCGAGTTCCCGTCTGTGAATGCGGGACATGGCTGGCTGATCTTCGCGGCGCCTCCCGGTGAACTCGCCATCCATCCCGTCGAGGAGCGCGCCTACCACGAGCTCTACCTGATGTGCTCGGATATTAGGGCCGAAGTCGCCAGGCTGCAGACCACGGGGGTCGAGTTTACGGTGCCCATTACAGACCAAGGGTGGGGCCTACTGACTAAACTGAAGCTACCTGACGGCGAGACACTCGGCCTCTACCAGCCGAAACACCGGATGGCAATACGGATGAGGGTTGCTCGCCGATCCGCAGTCGAGAAACCCCCTGCGAAAAAAAAACACGCTGGCACTCGGAACGCGAGAGGACGAAAGCGCAGACGTTCCTGATTCTCGTGTCGAGTTCTCGACTACCAGAAAATTCCGCTGGCCGCCATCCACGCTTCGACCCAACGGCATGTAAGCCGGTGCGCTTCCCCAGGTGGCTGGACGATCACTCATGGATTTCCGAGGGCGCGTCGGGCTTTTGAAAAGTCGCCCACGCGGCTAGTCCAGTTACTTGCCAAAGTCCCGACCGCCCAGAACAGCGCAACCAGAAGAAATGACTTGCTTCCCTGGACCCCCGAGCGCCATGCCCAGAGCGCGCCCAGTGTTGGGACAACCGCGGAAGACGTCACTCCCGCAGACCACATGATCCCTCGGCATTATTTCAAGGTTGCCCGTGTTCGGGAACGATCGCCAACGATACGGGAAATGCTACATCTCGGGCATAGGCAGAAGACCGCCATCCTTATATCGCCTTGACTGACTAAATTCCGCAATGTGTAATTTGGTTCCGGGCTTCCAACGCCATGAATGGTCACGGCGCCAACGCCGGGAGGACAGAATGACAACCGATAACCGGGTGGTTTCCTGTTCCGCAGCACTCCTGCTTCTCATCGAGTGTGCCGCGACAATATCCTCCGTTCCAATCGCGAGAGTGGCTCCTGGCAATACGCAGATCACTGTTCTCTATGATGCATTCGGCAAAACCTCCACGATGCAGAAAGACTGGGGCTATGCTGCACTTATCGAATACGGTGGAAAACGGATTCTGTTCGACACTGGCAACAACCCTGAGGTCCTTGCGCAGAACGCGAAAGCGAAGGGCGTCGACTTGACGAAGCTGGACTTCGTTGTGATGTCGCACCGACACGGCGATCACATGGGAGGACTGACCTACCTATTGAAGGTGAACCCCACGGTGAAGATTTATGCCCCTAAGGAGGGGTTCGGGGTTTACGGTGCCGACTTACCGAGCAGTTTCTATCGCAAGGACACATCTCTTCCTCCCGAACAGCGCTACTACGACGGCGGGCCGCCAGAAGTCATGCGATTTGGATCGGCCTGGCCCGGAGCTAACTTTCAACTTATCGACAAGAACACCGAGATCACTCCCGATATCCATCTGATCGCACTGGTGTCCGACAAGCCGGGAGCGCTGGAATTACGTGAACTGTCTCTCGCCATAAATACGCCCGACGGCATCGTGATTGTAGTAGGCTGTTCGCATCCCGGCATTGACAAGATCGTCGAAGCGGCCGGCACAATCAACCCACGAATCCACTTGATCGCCGGCGGCCTTCACCTTGTCGTGGCGAGCGACTCGGACATTGAGAAGATCGTTACGGCCCTGCGCGATAGATTCAAAGTAGAGTATGTCGCGCCTGGCCACTGCACCGGCGAGCCCGCCTTTACGGAGTTGAAGAAAGCGTTCCGTGATCACTATCTTTACGCTGGACTCGGCACAACAGTGGCGCTGACTGCCTCACAGAAGCAGCGGTTGATTCCCGTCATGCCAGCTTACTTCGCGAGCGGTCGCTAACCTTGATCGGAAACGCTCGGCCAAGTAGTTGTCTGGAAGGCGAAAAATTAGACCCCAGGCGTTTTCGATGAGGAGACTACCAGGAAGCCGCAGGCGTTTGCGGCGGAGGCGTTGAGCTATGGGATTTGAATGGCAGTTTGGTACTCAATCGCTTCACTGTCGCGAGTTTCTTAACAACATTGCATTCTCGCTGTCTAATGGCCTTTATCCCAATTTATCCCAATGCGCCGAATTGCCTGCCCAAACCCTCCAGAGCTTGCCAAACGCCGTCTTGAGTTCTCAACAGCTTAGATGCGAGCCGGAGCGCAATCACCCGACTAGGAAACCGTTGTCTGAGTACCAATAGGACCGCGAACGGATGGAGAGCGTCTGCCTCCCAAGCAAACGCTCCGATTAAGAAAGGGGAATTGAGGATTGGCCGTTGTGCACTGCGAAACGCTAGCCTGTCCACAAAAATAACGTGACTTGGAGGGCGACTGAAGTGTACGCTCCGCGCCTTGGACGTTATGCGCTCAGAGGAAAATGACAGGGTTGTTCAAGCTCTGG
>WNGJ01009102.1_pt1 | contig 10573 bp, 10 predicted proteins | sample 5400611 | NCBI WGS metagenome assembly WNGJ01 (sample SAMN13153375, study PRJNA577476) | soil metagenome | isolation source: 40 cm soil or saprolite under Garry oak tree replicate 1 | place: USA:California | collected 2016-06-15
GGGCCGCGCCTGGCAGGTCAGACTTCCGGTGCCCAGTCCAACCACGGCATAGTTGATCGGTCCGCCAACGCGGTCGCGAACCGCGTCGAACGTCTGCGCGATGCCGGCGCCGGCCCGGAATTCGGAGATCATTTCCGGCCGGCCGGTTACAGGCTTTCCGTCGCGGTCGCGGATGCGCTGGGCGCCCTGGCCGATGCCGCCATGCCAAAGCACTCGAAACCGGCCGTCAGCCGTTTCTGCGGCGGCCAAGACGCCGAAGAAATTGCGCACCACAAAATTATTGACAGCGTCGTTATATTGATAGTGTCCGAGGACCAAAACGAACGCGATGATAGCGGCGAACGCCGGCGGCGCCCGCCAGAAATACACGGTCAGGCCCAGAAGGGCGCCGATGAAGAGCGTTATCACGTTGTCGTCGGGCTTCAGGCCCGACGACATGAGCTTTGTCAGCAGCGCCGCCGCCGCGGCAAGTGCACCGAACAGCAGATATTGCCCGGCTCCCTTCGTCGGCAGCGGGAGCCCCGGCATGCACAGGACCGAAAGCGCGATCAACAGGGGATATTCGGCCACCCAGTTAAAGGCCTGCGGAGCAATCAGCCCGACCGCCATGCCGCCGATCATGCCACCGGCCGAAATCCGCATGTAGAAGGCGGTGAGGAATTGCGGCGCCGGCCGCCGCCGCGCGAGCTCGCCGTGGCATAAGAGCGCAATCACGAAGAACGCGCTCAAATGGACGGAAACCATTCCGACGATGGTCGAGAACGGGCTGATGATCATGAGAACAGCCAAAGCCATAATGACGAACGGGAAGGCTTTGACGACAAGCGAATGGGTAACGACCGGCCGGGATTGGAAAGCGATAACGAATGTCAACAGGTAGATCGCGAGCGGAACGACCCAGAACAATGGGACAGCTGCCGCGTCGGTCGAGATGTGGAGGGTGACCGCAAGCAGAAGGCCCGAAGGCACCGCCGCAAGTCCAACGAAGGCCAACCGGTCGCGCCAAGTGGGCGGCGCGGTTTTATCGCTGTGAGCCGTAGCGGCAGCCGGCGACAAGTCGGCCGATCGCAGCAACAACACGCCGCAGGCTGCGATCAGCAGGATCAGGACATAGAAGCCGACGGTCCACAGCCATGTCTGCTCGCCAAGCCGCAGGAACGGCTCAACCACCATCGGATAGGACATGAGAGCGAGAAAGCTTCCGACATTGCTTGCGGCAAAAAGGAAATACGGGTCGCGCGCTGAAGGATGGTCGGTGCGCACGAACCACGCCTGTATGAGCGGCCCATTGGCGGCGAGAGCAAAGAACGGCAGCCCGATCGAAGCCGCAAACAAGCCGAGCAGCCAGAACGCCTCGCCGCGCGAAGGCGGCTGGCCCCATCCACTGGCGAGGTGAAGAGGCAGCGCGAAACATGCCATCAGCAGCACCACGAGATGAATGAGGATGGAGCCCCGTCCTGGCGCGAAGCGCGTCAGCAGATGGGCATAGGCATAGCCGGCAAGCAGCGTCGCCTGGAAGAACACCATCGCGACCGACCAGACAGCAGCAGCACCGCCCAGCCGTGGCAGCACCATCTTGGTGAACATCGGCTGGACCGCAAACAACAATGCGGCACTCACCAGGATGGCCGCGAAAAAGGCTGCCAACAGCAAATTGTAGGGCGAGGAGGCGGTCTGCGTCATCTTGTTCGTGGGGAGCTTGGAAGCAGTCATGTCCCAACCTTCGTGCGCTTTTAGTCTATGGCGAAGGATTACGACGAGAATGGCAGGACGAACCAGGGGCACCGGAGTGAATGCTAGGAGCTTATCGAAGTGCAAGTAAGGCAGCGAAGGCTTTTGATTGGATTCACTTGTTTCCGACACGCCCTTAGCTTAGGCGGGGCCTCCGACAACTATGGCCACATCGCGGCGCGCTTCCGGCTGCGGAAGTGCATTTCACATGCCTCTATTGACATATGGCGCTTGCCGTTGCCTAGTTAGCGGTTAGGAATCTTCCATGTGTGAGGAGAGCGCCATGCGCGCACTAATTCTGGCCCTGACGGCAGTGACTATTCTGGCACTGACTGCGTTTACGGCCGGCGCAGTGCTGGTCGGAAGCAGCGAATTGGGAGCCCCCACCGACCAAAAACATCAAGTCCGTTCTGGCGGCTTAGGCGTAATTGGCCAGAGCGGCTTCTTGCACAATGGGGCTTATGACACGCTCGCTAAAGGTGACATGAGTGGAACCGGTGGTGGCGGCATGAGGGGCGGAGCGATGGGCGACATGATGGGCGGCATGGGCATGGGGATGGGGAGGTAGATTCTCAGCCCTAACGTTTTCCATTTTACACAGCCACGCGTGCCACGCGGCGCGTAGACTTTGGAAAGGTACCGGCACCGATACCGGTGGCTTGGAGCCGGGGCGTTTTTGCACCGCTGGTCGGTCGGATCGCGCGTCACCGTGATCTGCCTTTGCGGCAAATCCGCGCACTCTGCGGCGGCAGACCTAACCAAGCGTCGTGAAGATAAGCCGATCTTTGAGGCGACTTCCAGTCGGGATCTTTGGATATAGTCCAACGGACAGCTCATGAAGTGGTTGATTGGGTGGCGCGAGCGATCGTTCAGCTCAAGACACGCTTGATCGACATCGACCTGCGTAGCCATTTAGTTCCACCCGGAAGAGCCGATCAGCGCCGGAAAAAGCCCGGCGCGACGACAATGGCCAGGTTGCGAGTCGAACCCTCGGCTGGAGCCCGGCAATCGAGTGGTGATTTACATGCTGCGCTACGTCTATTTAAGGTTTCCCGATAGTGGGGCTCACGGGTAGCATTTTGGGGTCACGTCGCAAGTGAAGGAGCAGGCAAATGCTGAAAATGCTCGTACTCGTCCTTTCGACAGCACTGGCGGTTGGGACTGCGCTCACAACGATGAGCTATGCCCATCAACGTCCTGCACCTTTGGCGATTGCTGGCAGCGCGCCCGATGGAGATATCCGGCTGATCCAATACGGTCCCGGCTCCGAGACCGGCACCGGTGGCGGCCTTGGTGGCGGCACGGTCATTCGTTGCCGAATCGTGCGCGTCCCCGGTTCCGGCTTGGGACCCCAGCGAGTCTGCGAACGCGTCCCACGCTGTCGAATCGTCCGCGTCCCCGGGTCCGGCCTCGGCCCCCAAAGGGTATGCGACTGACCTCACCGCGGCCTGACAGCAACCGCGAAACTCGAGTCGACCTGCGTAAGCAGCTTGCAATAGCGCGGCAGCAATGCATGGAGCCGCGTCATTTGTGTTGTCCGTAGCTGAGTCTGCGCATCCAACCCAGAGCGGTTTTCTTTGCGAACGGCGTAAAGAGGCTTCCGAAATCTGCACACTGTCGACGGCTCGCAGGTGGTGACGTAACCGCTGGCCGGCCGCGGACCATATTTGGTTTGATAGCAGTGCTTTGCGATCTGTCGCCACGTCGCAACGCGTTGTCAGCGCCGAACTCCTGACTGGTCCTCCACGCTGGCGGCCGTTGAGACTGGCTTTTTAATCTTTGACATGTCCCATATCTTTACGGTCCGATCCATGCCGGCTGTCGCCACCAGTTGGCCGTCGTGCGAGAACGTCACAAAGTGAATTCGACGCTGATGGCCCTTGAGCGCGGCAATTTGCTCATGGGCCGCCACATCCCAAAGGCGGACCGATTCGTCGAGTCCCGCCGACGCCAATATCCGGCTGTCTGGTGAAAAGGCGAAGAATCGGACCCATCGTGTGTGGCCCTTGAACGGAGTTAGCTCCTGCATCGTGGCTACGTCCCACAACTGAACGTTGTTACTGGCGCCGGCAGAGGCAAGCAGTTTGCCGTCAGGAGAAAACGCGACCGAGTGGACCGGCCCGGTGTGGACATCGATGGTGGCTGTTTCTTCGAAGGTTGTCAGATCCCACAGCTTGATGGTCCCATCGATGCTCCCGGAGGCCAGCAACCGACGGTCAGGCGAATATGCCAGCGCTTTGACACCGCCGGCATGCCCGGCAAGGGTCGTCAGCTCCTTGCCCGTTGCCGGGTCCCAAATCTTGATCGTTTGGTCGAATCCTCCCGACGCGACGGAACGGCCGTCCGGGGCATAAGCCACCGCCCGCACGACGTTGCTGTGGCCTTTGAGAGTGAATAGCTCCTGGCCCGACGGAATCTCCCACAATTTGACGGTCCGGTCGTAGGAACCTGTAGCCAAAACCCTACCGTCGGGCGAGAGGCCGACCGTCACGATAGCTCCGCCGTGTCCCTCCAACGTCGCCAGTTCTTTGCCGGTAGCCACATTCCACAATTTGGCTGTGTGATCATGACTGCCCGAGGCCAGGATCTTGTCGTCAGGAGTGAAAGCGACAGACGTCACGTAAGCCTTATGGCCCTTGAACGATGCCCGTTCCTCGCCTTTGGACGCCTGGGACGCTTCTTGAATCCCGATCTTCAGCAAGTCGGCCGCGACCCATAACTTTGCCAAGTGGTCCATGGTGGCAGTGGCGAGCGTCTTGCCGTCGGGGGAGAAGGCCACGCCACGAACCCGATCGCCAACGTCTTCAACGCTGGCCAGCTCTTCGCCGCTGTCGGCGTCCCACAATTTCAACGAATTGTCTACGCTGCCGGCGGCCACCAGTTTGCCATCCGGAGATATCGCCACAGATAGCACCTCGCTTGCAGTCCCCTCGAGCATCATCTTCTCCTCACGCGAGGCGACGTCCCAAAGCCGGACCGTGGTGTCCATGCTGCCTGTGACCAAGGTCTTGTCGTCTGGAGAAAAGGCCAAGCCCCGGATGCCATGCTCGTGCCCGCGCAGCGTTGCCTGCTCCGCCCCGGTCGCCACATCCCAGAACTTCACCGTGTAGTCATTACTCCCGGACGCAAGCATCTTGCCGTCGTGGCTGAAGGCTAAGGATCGGACCGCTCCGATATGCCGGAGAGACGCCCGTTCATTGCTAGTGGCCACATCCCAAAGCTTGATCGTGTTGTCATGACTGCCGGACGCTATCGTCCTGCCGTCGTGCGAATACGCCAAGGACCGGATCATATTGGTGTGCCCCTTGAATGTGGCCACCTCCTTGCCAACGGCCCAATCCCAGAGTTTCACAGTGCCGTCATAGCTGCCGGTCGCCAATCTGGTTCCGTCGGGAGAGAATGCGACGGCTTCCACGGCGGCTTGGTGCCCGACCAAGGTGATCAATTCCCGCTGTGTGTTGGTGTCCCAGACTTTTGCGGTCTTGTCGTAGCTGCCGGTGGCGAGGTACTCGCCATCGGGTGAATACGCGACGCTGGCGAGGGCCAGCGAGTGGCCCCTTAAGGTAGCGCGCTCCTTTCCGCGGGACTGCAGTGCGGCAGCAATTACCGCCAGGAGGAGCAAGGAGCCAATAATGGTCCATGTCAGCGTTGCGGGCGGCATCAGCGGCCGCGCCTTCGCCTTGATCACGCGGGGTGTCATTTGCTGTTTGCTCCCCTCAACTTGCGAGTCAATATTCAAGTGGTAATCATAATTCCCGCTTAGCGGATGGTCCATCGGACCGCTGCCGCCTCGCGGGGTTTCCTTCGGAAGGGTGAGGCGGGTGGAGCACATTCGTTGCTGGAGAACCGGCGTCGTGTGACTGGTCGGCAACCGCCGGAACTGCAGCCACTGTCTGCGTTTCGGCGTCCCCCGCGTTTGGCCGACTTGACGGTCCAAACGCTCGAAGCACGAACATCGTCACGAACCCGCTGAGGAAGCCCGCCAAGAGGTTGGGGACCAGTCTGGCGGCCGGAAAGAGATAGACTTCGGCCCGCGAGCCCAACAGAAAAACGACCGCGAATTCTGTCGTCGTCCTGGCGGCGGCGGCCGCTAACCCCAGGATGGAGTACCCCAATGCCCAGGCGGGCAGTCGGCGGACAAACGGATCTGCTAAGTCGACGACCAGCCCTGGCGCCACATGCTTAAGAATTTCCAACACGCCGAAGCGTCCGTCCCCCTGCAGGAACGCGATCACTCCCATGATCGAGCCGGCGGCCGTGCCTCCCCATCGTGAGTGCGTCAGGCGAGCAGCCAACACGTAGAGCGGGAAGAGGAACAAGACCTTGTGGCCCGAGGCGAATGGCACGCCAGGCAGAAGCCTGACCAATTTCAAAGATAGCATTGCCAGTGCGATGCCGCTGACCACGGCGACATCATGGGCAAGTTCGGCGCTAAAGTGCCGGTCGGCTTCTCGGTCGGCCTGTTTGGCCGCATCGCGCATGTTTCCCCGTATGGATTCGACGAAAAAGCCGATATCCCCGCGCAGCACGCGCTTGAGCACCGCGAGGAAGCCCCCTTGAGCCGAACGGTTCCGTCGGCCCGCTCCGCCGCCGCTACCAGGTTGCCGCCCGCCGGTGAGAAGCTCAAGCGTACGATCGAGCGAGTACACGAATAACGGCGGGAGGCGGAACGATTGCAGACCGTCCACCAGATCGTGGCCGGTGCCTGTCAGGCGCACCAGCGCGGAAGCCAGAACCACGGCAATGATCTGAAGGCACATCAAACCGGCGTGATCGAGCCCCGTCAGATTGATCGAAAGTCGCCATTCCACTCCAGGCAGGGTCCATGCAACGCGCGCGTCCGAAGGCGCCTCGGCCGGCAGCAACGCATAGGCAGTGATCAAGAACAAGAACAGCCATTTCAGCCGCCAGATCGGATTCGCTATCTCCCCTAGCTCGATGCGACAGATCAGCAATGCGATGATCTGTATCGTTATCAATGTCGGCACGACAAACCATTGCGCGGCCTGCGTCCACCATAAAGCGGGCACTGTAAAAGCGACTGCCGTGACTGCCAGCAGGTACGACACCTTAAGGACGGCTATTCCATTCCTGCGGCTTTCATGTCGAATTTCAATCACGCGGATCAGCTCCAGGACTGCGTACAGACGAACGCGCCAGCTCAGCCCCGTACCTTGGGCTCAGAAATCTCCGATTCCCAACACCAGAATGAATAGCGACAACACCAAAGTTGGAATTGTAACGGGCAGGCCGACGAGAATGAAGTGGACAACATTTAGTGCCCTTAGTGCCCTCTCTGCGGAGCAGATCGAGCCAGAGGATCACCAGCTGAGCCACGCCGGCTGCCGAGAACACCGCAAACGCGAACGGAATGATGAGGCCCGGGGTGCGGGTAGCAGCGGCGAACGAGCCCGACCAGACAACGCCGAAAAGCCGCCGCACCCGCTGCGCCGGCGCGCCAGCCCCATGCCGGACAGTACCAAGACCCAGGGTCATCATCATTGTACGATACGCGATCGTCTCCTGCATCCGAGCTCCAGCTTGTTCCGTGCCCGGGTCGAGCCGCCGCGCCGATCAGGCGGACGCGTCCTTGCGGATGATCGTCCCGACGTGCTCGCCCCTTAGAGCCGGCTCTAGCAAATGAGGCTTCAGGCCGTTGATGATCTGGATGCGCTTGACCTGCCGGGCGGAAGCGAGCAGATCGAGCAGTACCCGGTCGAACGGCAACGTGCGCGGATTGAGCTCCTTCAGTTCGGCCGCGGTGATGTCCTTGATGAATCGAGCGCTAGGGTGGGTTTTCGGATCCGCGTCGTAGAGACCGTCGACGTCCTTGATCAACGTGTGAGTGGCGCAACCGTAGCATTCCGCGAGGAGATAAGTTCCGGCGTCGGTACGGTGCGGCGGAATGCGCCCCACGCGGGGCGGATGTTCCCACAGCGAGAACGGCGGGTCTCCGTTGCAAATCACACCGGGGGCCGACTTGATGAAGAATGGCAACATGTGTCCCAGGATTTCGGGCGGAATCGCGACCACGCCATGGGGCGCCAGCAGCGTTCCGAGCATGTGGGCATTGCCGAGGGCATCGATGATCCGCAGCTGGGCAAGGGCCCCGGTGGGCAACCCTAGGTCCATGCCGATTGAGCTGACGTGAGCGGCGCGGGCCCCGCCGCCTGTGCCGATCACGAGCTTGAACTTGGTCAGCGCCGCCGCGATCGCATCGACCAAGGGGTAGGTGGCCTTCTTGCCGTTGTCCATGATCGAGCGGCCGCCCACCTTGATGACATGGCAAAACGGCAACATGCTCACCACCAGGGATTCGGTGGAGGACATCACCTGCTTGTCCAATAAGCTCTCGCGCATCAACATCGACTCGACATGGTGACGTCGGTCGACGGGTATGTCGGTCGCGGACTGTTGTTCGAAAGGCGCCATGGCGTGCCTCCATTCAGGCGGTGATAATGGTCCCGACAGGCTCGCCATTGAGGGCGCGGGTCAGGTTGCCTTTTTTTAGGCCGTTGATGATTTGCACAGAACGGCGGTGTTTTGCATTCTTCATCAACTGCAGCACGCTGCGCTCGATCACGACGTCACCGAGGTCCATTTCATCGAGCTCCTCGACCGTAATTTTCGGGATGAACTTGGCATCGCGGTCTTTTTTAGGGTCGGCAGTGTAAAGGCCCTCCTCATCCTTGACATAGATCATCGACCGCGCGCCAAGGACTTCGCTGATGAGGTAGCAGCCGGTATCAGTGCGGTGAGGTGGAATGCGGCCAATCTCCGCATTGGGTTGCCAGTAAGCGTAGGGCGGCATGCCGACCGTGACACATGCCTGGCGTTCGGCCAGATAGAGGGGCAATTGTGCGAACTGGGCGGGTTCGATCGCTGGGATCCCGTACTTGGCCAGGAGATAATGGATCATCTTGGCGTTCTGCAAGCTCACAAAGAAGCCCAGAACGCTCAAAACGCCCGTCGGCATGCCAAGATCGAGGCCAATGCTGTAGGCGTGCCGGGCTCGAGTTCCTGCGCCGGTGCCAATAACCATTTTGTGCGATGGTAGATTCTCGACCAGTTCCTCGATCAGAGGGAATACTGCAGCCCGCCCTCGATCGATGAAGCTCTGGCCGCCGATCTTGATCACATTGGCTTCGGGCAGAATCGCGATAGTCGGCTGCTGATCGACTTCAGCAATCCACTTGTCATCGTTGAGGTTGCCCCCGATCAACGCCTCGGTAATTCGGTCTATGCTTTCGTCCATCGGTCTCCCCTCGCGGCTGATCGGCGCCCAGCTAACGGACGTCAACTGATCATTTCTTCGCAGGCAGGCAAAAGCGGCGAGCACCTCAAGTCAGCGGCCGACACAAGAGACCGCCCCGCCCGCGGGACAACGTGGATGGCGCCAGCATTGATCGCGGCGATGATCTCGTCTCCTTGCTGGAGTGCCATTTCCTGGCACAATTGTTTGGTCACAAGAAGCTTTGGGGGAGAGCCGCAATAATAGGCGCCAGTGATAGACAACCGAGATAACGATCACGACTAAGAGACGAAATCCGCTGTCCATGCGACTGTTCCCGAGTATGCCGTCACGGATCGTGCACAACGTGCGTCTAACCTGCACGACGCCGCAAGTTGGCACGATAGTCTGCCAAGCCGGATTGATTGGCCTTCCCCAGGGAGGTTTGGCATCCGAGAGGGTTGTCAGCAAGTGGCAGCCTGCTTAGCGTCGCTTTGCCGCAGACGGCCTACAGCTCCATCGCGCGCGCTTTGAAGCTCGGCTGACTCGACTAGCCGCGAGACCCCGTTAAACGACGATCAAACGACGACTCGTTCCGCTGCTACAGGGAGCCGACCAAACCGTCTGACCACCTGACAACGACTTTTGGAGTGGCGGAGATGTTCAGCTTTGATTTGAACAGCTCAACGAGGCGGGGATTGCTTGCCTCGATCATGGTAATCGCGTCGATCTGCCTTTCTTCCTGCGGCAGAGGCGGGGGGAACGTACGCTCGGCCTGCAATTCAGAGATCGAGAAGCTTTGCGCAGGCGAAACTCGTGCTGGGCAGTGTCTGCGAAGGTATCTGGATGAGCTTTCCCCTTCGTGTAAAGGCGCTCTCATGGATGCGCCGAACCGACGCGAAGACCAATAGATGATACCGTTCGAACGGGCGCAACACGATCCGAGCAATCGAATCCAGTCCCTTGTGGGTTCCTCATTTCATCACGTGCGCCGGCGGGATTTTACCTAATCTGCATGAGATCGTGCCGCTCGTCTCGTTCTACATCGACCGTATCCTAAAGGCCGAAACGCCCGGCGACCTGCCGCGCCTCCCTCTCGGTATGATCTGGTCCTCAATTTCAAGACCGCCAAGGCGATGGGGCTCGACGTACGGTCAACGTGCTCGCGCTTGCCGACGAGGTGATCGATTAGGCCGCGAACCAGAAGTTGTAGGTCTAATGCTTGCAACCGGGCGCCTCGGTCCGGGTCCGGTAATGGAATGGTCCGGCCGTGCTCCTGCCCCACCGGCGAGTGATGCTGGGATTGGAGCGAGTGTCAAACTGAGCACCGCCATGGCCAACAAATCAATCGCGACCATTGCCACGATGGGCATTGATATTGGCAAGAATTCGTTCCACGTCGTCGGGCTCGATCAGCGCGGCGCGATCGTGCTGCGGCAGAAGTGGTCACGCGGCCAGATCGAAGCGCGGCTTGCCAACATGCCGCCGTGCCTGATTGGCATGGAAGCCTGCGTTGGCGCACATCACTTGAGTCGCAAGCTGCAAGCACACGGTCACGATGCGCGACTGATGCCGGCGAAATATGTGCGGGCATATTCCAAAGGGCAGAAA
>WNGJ01016271.1_pt1 | contig 10573 bp, 5 predicted proteins | sample 5400611 | NCBI WGS metagenome assembly WNGJ01 (sample SAMN13153375, study PRJNA577476) | soil metagenome | isolation source: 40 cm soil or saprolite under Garry oak tree replicate 1 | place: USA:California | collected 2016-06-15
AGCGTTTTCAAAACGGCGGCGGAACGCGTCAAGGAAACGAGGGAGGAAAAGGAAAGGCTTCAGAAGGTCGTAGCCGATTCGGAGGGCGCGGAGAAACTGCTTCAGGCCCTGAATGAAAAGCGAACACAGCGGCAGGAGGCATTGGCTGTTGCAGCAGAGCACGCTACAACGCTTGAGCGGCTAGCCATTCAGGCCGCTGATCGTACGGCGGCGGCGGAACAGGTTCGGCTGGCCCATGAAAACGTGCAGCGAATACTGAAAATAAAGATGGACGTTGAGGAAACTGAGCAAAAGTCCAGTGAACTGCTCAACATAGAAAACGTTGCGAGGCAGGTCCTGACCGTTGCACAGAACTCAAAGATTGAAGCGGATTCCGCTCTGAAATCCGCCGATGAAGCTGCGCGGGCAGAAGGATCAGACTCCAGTGTCAGCGATACGGTCGCTCGCCAGGAACTCGAACTTCGAATCGCTGCCGCTGGGCAAGCGGCAAGTATTGCCCAACAGCGAATCGACGCTGGCGTTGCTGCCCAGAGACTCGTTGAAGCTGCCGTCCAGGCAGAGACTGACCATCCGGAGCAACAGACGAAGGCGCAGAGCGCGCAGGAATCAGCAACTCAGGCCGCAACCAAAGAGCAGATCGTCAATGACGACCTCCGACGTTGCGATTTGCTTGAGCGAGCCCTCGACGTTCGATCCGCTGAGAAAGAGGCGGCGGATTGCCGAACCGCAGTCGATAGGCTTTTGGACCTGCGGTCTCGTGTGGATGTGGCCTCAAAAGAACGATCGGTGTTGGTAGAACGTAGGTCTCCTCTCGCAATTCCATCTTCGAGCCAACTCGCATCGATGCGCCAGCTGGCGAATGCGCTCGCTGCTGCCCGGGGTGCGCTCGACGTTGGTTTGGTATTGACCGTGACGCCGAAACGTCTCCTCGACATTGCGATTCGGAAGGACGACAACGCTTCCGATTCGGTATCAACCGCCGAGTCATTTGAGATTGAAGCAAACGCTCAGGTGGAAATCGATATTGCGGATCTCGCCTCGGTTCGTGTCCGGGCAGGACGACGCGAGGCGCAGGAGAAGGTTCGGATATTGGAGGAACGTTGGAATCTTGAGGTCGCACCGCATCTCGCTGCTGTTGGCGCAACAGACCTCGCCGGGCTCGACGCTAAGGTAGTCGAAGTTCAGGGACTGGATGGCCGCATCAAGGCGAAGGACACTGAAATCGAGTCCTTGCAATCGCAAATAGAGCCACTAACAGGCGCACAAGATGCTCTCCGAACGGCATTGGATCGTCTGGATAATTGCAGAAATGCTTTAGGTAACGTCGCGATCGAAACACTGTCCGCTGATCTTGACACGCTGGGTGCCGACACCGTTGGCGGTTTGCGAAGGCGGCGTCAACAGTCATCTAAGGCGCTCGATACGGCTCGCAGTCTGTCCGCTGAAGCCACGAAGGCCTATACGCTGGCCGAGGAACGGGCGCATAACTTACGGTCATTACTGGAGGCAATCATCCCGTTGTTGTGGGAAAATAAACGAGACTTGTTGATTCTTCCAGCGGGTGCGGCAGGTATCCGCCGCGACCGAAAGACAAAGAAGCTCCATAAGATCCGCCCACTCCGTCATGCTGAGGTCGAAGATGATTTCAGTTCCGGTGGGCTTTGCCTTGAGAAATTGTGGAAGAAATGCTTCTTCAAAACTTGAGAAATTCAGCTGTTGAGGAATTGGGAAATGCATGGGTCCTTGCTTACGCCAATTTTGTGTCACTGGGACTCTGCAGCCGAACTGCGTCCTACGTCAAGTTTTTAAGCGCGACTTTTAAGCGAACAGTTTTTTAAGCGCGACGGGGTTTTTATACGTGCGCACTTCGTGAAGCGCATAGACGACGAATGTTGCGGCTAGTCTGCACCTGAAGTGCGGAAGCTCATCGTTTGGCAGAATGAAGTCCCGCCCGATATCGCCAAAGCTGTTCGGAAACAACTGACTTGAACATGCAATTGCTCGCGCTACGACTCGCGTGTATCCCGGATTTCGGGAATCCCGTGCCTGCGGATTCTCACAATCCGGTTGATCGTCTCCATTCTTATGCGCGTCGCGCGCGGCCCAAAGCGAACAGCCTCGATCCGTTATCTTTAATGTATTGCCACACCGTTGACAGGCCGATGCCGAGGAGTTTCGCCGCATCCGCCACACTCATAACCTTCGGCTCGGCATCCCCAGCCGTTTGTCGCGGCGACGACAGTTTGTTTCAAGTGCAGTGCAACACGGTTCGCCACCTTTTCCGAAATGAGATCGGCAAGATTGTCCAGTGACAACCGGCTGCCATTCGAAGGAAATTGCAACTCGATGCCTAACATTAAAAGTCCCTCCTTAGAAAACAGGGCATAGAAGAAGAAGCGAGAATCCTGGTGATGAAGGGCACCACCGGCTTCTTTCATGAATCGGGTGAAGCCGCGCGTGATGGTCTGCGATGTCACTTCCACAATGAGAGATCGTCGCGATAGCAAGGAGGATGCCCCTTAACCATTGGTGGATCCGCGCCTCCTGGCTTCAACAAGTAGCTCTCCGCTATCGCTGGGTAGTGTCTTGAAAGCCATTTACATCGTGCCTGGCCCCGAGGGTTGGATCCTTTTGTTTGTGCGACTTAGATGTGCTTGATGTCCTTCTACCGTTTTGGCCACTCCCGTGCTAGCACTTTGGCTTTTGCGCGAGGAGGAGCCAATGAGAGCACTGAAGCTTGTGATTCTGACTCTGTGGGTGGGGATACACGCCCAGGCACAACAGCCCGCCAATCCGACCCAACTTGAGATTCAGCGCGGAGCTGAGAATCCCCAAAGTGGAAAGTAAGCAGGGCTATATCGAAATCGAAGTCGAATTCGATGCGCTACAATCGGCAACGCGTTTCGGGCCGGAGTACCTGACGTATGTCATGTGGGCGATTACCCCGGAAGGCCGCCCGACAAACCTCGGCGAGATCATACTCGACGGAACGAAGAGCAAGCTGAATGTCACCACGGAGCTTCAGGCATTCGGCCTCATCGTTACAGCTGAACCGTATTTTGCCGTCTCACAACCGAGCGATGTTGTGGTGATGGAAAACTTCGTGCGTAAAGACACCGTCGGTAAGATCGAAGAAGTCAGTGCAAAATACGAATTGCTGCAGCGCGGCCAGTACACTGTGAATGCTCCGCCGGCAGAGCTGAAGCCCATTGCGTTGGATAAAGACACACCTCTCGATCTTCATGAGGCACGCAATGCGGTCCGCATCGCCCGATGGGTCGGGTCTGACAAGGACGCTCCCGAATCATTCCAAAAAGCAGAGAAGCTCCTTCAGCAGGCCGAAGCGTACAAAACCCGTAAGGCCGGAACGAAGCCCATTGCCATGACCGCGCGCGAAGCAGCACAGACCGCGGAAGACGCGCGGTTGATCGCGCTCAAGCGTCAGAATGAGCGGCGGGTCGCTCTGGAACGTCAGGCGGCAGCCGACCGCGAAGCGCAAGCGAAGGCTCAAGCGGAACGTGCAAAAGCGCAGGCCGAGGAAGACGCTCGCCGGCGAGCTCAGGCCGAAGCGGAGCAGCGACTCGAAGCGGAGCGCCGGGCGCGAGCCGAAGCGGAACGGGCTGCAGCACAGGCTGTAGCAGAAGTGGCAAGGGAACGCGCACTCAGAGATCAAGCCGCGGCCGAACAGGCACGGCAGTCTGCCGCGCGTGCCGAGGCCGAACGCATGGCCGCGCAAGCACAAGCCGAAGCGGAAAAAGCTCGGGCATTGAACGAGCACGCAGCGGCCGAACAGGCGCGCCAGGCAGCGGCCCGAGCTGAGTCGGAAAAGAGGGAACTTCGTGCCCAACTCGTCCAGCAGTTGAACCTGATCCTGGATACGCGCGAGACGGCGCGCGGATTGATCATCAACATTTCCGATGTGCTGTTCGATACAGGGCAGTACACCTTGAAACCACTGGCGCGAGAGAAACTAGCGCGAGTTTCCGGCATCGTGCTCGCACATCCGGGACTCAGGCTGGAGGCTGAAGGTCACACCGATAGCGTTGGCAGTGACAACTTCAACCAACAACTATCGGAAACGCGTGCTGTGACAGTGCGAGATTTTCTGGCACAACAAGGCATCCCGATCACATCTCTGAGCGCACGCGGTTTTGGAAAAACCATGCCGGTGGCTTCAAACGATACGGCCGCGGGCCGGCAGCTCAACCGGCGGGTCGAACTTGTAGTGGCTGGAGACGTGATTGGCATCCCATTGAATTCAGGTCTATCCCGGCAGTGACAGCAATCCGCTTACACCATCCAGGCCGCCGATGGCGGCCTGGATGGGACACACGGACCGATAGAGGATAGATTCAAGCGGGCTGCCGCAAGTATGGCGGCTCCGTTTTCCAACGCTGAGGCCGAATTCAGTGACAGGCGTTTGATCGCATGTCGATTTGGCCACCAACGACCTCACAGAGGGGTGCAGATTCTTCTTCACTCATTGTGCTCCCACTATTCCCCCAGCACCGGTGCGGCCAACAAAGGTTCGTTTTCTGTGTGTTTTCTGTGGGACCAGTCTTGTCCCAGTCGTGGCTGTACTGTAATTGCTGGGATTTGCCCTCAGCTTGGAACAATTTTCTGAAACCGCTCTTCTCGTTTTGCACGGGTTGCAAATTGAGTAAGTTCTGTATTGGAGCGAGGACCTTAGCGTATGAGAACGCCGAGCGACCGCCCCAATCACGGTGCTGACGTCGAATGAGCAAACCCGCAGCACAACCAATCAGCGCCGGCTTGAAATGCGGAGCGCTATTTTCGAGTCCGGTTCAAGGCTCTGGTTGATAACCGGGAGAATTGAGCATGTCCTTCACATTTGTCCACGCCGCCGATATCCACCTCGACAGTCCACTTCGCGGGTTGGAGCGCTACGAGAGCGCGCCGGCAGAGCGAATGCGACTCGCGACTCGCGAGGCGTTCGAGAATCTCGTCCAGTATTGCGTGACCGAGAAGGTCGATTTCCTATTGCTCGCCGGTGACCTCTACGACGGCGACTGGAGGGACTACAACACGGGGCACTTCTTCCTCCGACAGATGGGGCTCCTTCGGGACGCAGGAATTTCCGTGTTTGTCGTGTGGGGGAATCACGACGCCGAGAACGCCATGACTAAGAAGCTCTCTCCGCTGCAGAACATGCATGTGTTCCCGTCGAGGAAGGCCGAAACCAAGAGGTTGGAGGAGCTGAACGTTTCGATTCACGGGCACAGCTACGGGAAGAAGGACGTCGGCGACGACTTGTCTGTCAGCTACCCGTCTCCAGATGCGGGCTGCTTCAATATCGGCCTGCTGCACACGAGCGCCGACGGAAGGTCACCTGAGCACGCGCGTTACGCCCCGTGCTCCATCGAGGCCCTTGCGGACAAGGGTTACGGTTATTGGGCGCTTGGCCATGTCCACAAACGCGATGTTCTCCGTGCGGACCCGTACATCGTGTTCCCTGGAAACCTTCAAGGGCGGTTCTTCCGGGAGACCGGTCCCAAGGGTGCGACAGTCGTTCGCGTCAACAACGGCCGTGTCACCCTCGAGGAAATTCATTCTGGCGTACTTCGCTGGGAAATCTGCGAGGTTCCGGTTGCGGACGCGGCGTCCCCGGACGCGGCGATCGATCGCGTTTATGAGGCTCTGACCGGAATTCGCCGTCGCACGCCGGAAGTGGCGCTCGCCGTGCGCGTGCGCCTTACGGGAGTAAGCCACGCGCACGCGGCGCTTGTAGCGAACCCGGAGCGTTGGATCAACGAAACACGATTACGGGGAGCTGATCTGCGCGACGTCTGGGTGGAAAACGTTGAGATCGAGACGCGCTCGCCCGTCGATCTGGCCGGTCTGCGCTACCGTCTCGACCACCCGTTGGGTGAGGTTCTCCGGACAATCGACGCGCTTCGTTCCGACGATGCCGCACTGGCGGAAGTCATCGCCGCTCTCAAGCCGATCCAAGACCGGCTTCCGGCTGCCGAAGACTTCGATCCCGGAGCGCTCCATATGGATCGGCCGGAGACCATTCGCCGACTACTGGACGAAGTGGAGCAGATCCTGATTCCGCGGCTTCTGGAAAGCGGTGAGGAAATATGAAATTCCTCGAGATCAATTTATTGGCCTACGGCCACTTTACGAATCGCCCGCTGGCGTTTCCATCCGGGGGCCCAAATCTTCATATCATCTACGGCCGGAACGAGGCTGGCAAGAGCACGTTCCTGCGCGCGATTACCGGCGTTCTGTACGACATCGAGGTCCAGACGCGAGACGACTTCATCCACGCCAAGCCAGACCTGCGTATCGGAGCCCGACTCCAGCATTCGAGCGGCGCGGAGCGCGCCTTCGTCCGGAAGAAAGGGAAGCCTGGAACTACGCTCCTCGATACATCTGGACGGCCAATGGATGAGAGTCAACTAAAGTCGTGGTTGAGCATCCCAGATGCGGATCTCTTTCGCCAGATGTTCGGCCTCAGTCACGAACAATTACGCGCGGCCGGCCGGGCCCTAGCGGATGCCGAGGATGACGCCGGCCGGATGCTCTTCGGCGCCGCGCTCGATGGCACGGCTCTCCAGCAAACGCTCGAACGGATGGGAACCGAAGCGAAGGACGCGTTCTCTGCGCTAAGAGAAGCGCTCAAGAAATTCCATGAGAAACGCAAAGCGGCTTCCGATGCGGCCTTGCCGATCAAGGTTTGGCTGGACCTGAACACTGACATTGAGAAAGCGAGGACCGACGTCCAGTCGTCTGCGGAGAGACTTCGGAATAGCACCGCTGAGAATGCCCGGCTCCATCGCATCCAGAAAGTGCTTCCCCTCTTGACCAAGCGGACCGAGTTGCTCCAGCAGCGATCGGCGCTCGGCGACGTGCGCATTCTGGCCCCCGATGTCAGCACGACCCGAAAGGGTATGCTTCAGGAACGGGACCAGACCATCGCCCCAGAAATCGAGCGGGTACAGAATCGGATTGAGGAATTGAGGCGGGAGCACGATGAATTGGTGATCCCCAAAGACCTGCTTGCCGAATCAGTCCGAATCCGCAAGTTGAGCGACCAACTCGGACAATACCGCAAAGAGAGAGCGGATCTGCCTGGCGTGTCGAGAAGCATCATCGAACTCGAGAGCCAGGTGAAGAAGGCCCTCTCCGACCTTGGCCTCGGCAGCCTGCCACTCCCTGAGATCCCGAGTGTTCGCCTGGACGAGGCCGGCCGGAAACGCATTCAGGAGCTGGATCGCTCACGCACGCGAGCCGAATCCGGCCTTCAGCAAGTCAGGAAACAATTGAACGAGAAGCGCGTGAGGCAGAAGCAAGGCGAGGCAAAACTCGTCGCTCTTCCGCTTCCGCCAGACGTCAACCTCCTGAAGACCGCCTGGGATCGACTGCCCGACAAAGTCATCGATCAGAAACTGCGCCGCGCGGCCGCTACCGTACGTGAACTGAACGCGCAGGTGGAGCGCGCGTGCCTGGCCACTCAACCCTTTCCCATCGATTCGGCTCGGGCACCTGCGATCGCAGTACCGACGGAGGAGGTCATCCAGCGATTTATCGAAAACGAAAAGGACGACCAGAAGGAACGTCAGGACCTGAATGTCCGAACTCGTGAGGCTGAAGAGGCGATCGAGAAGGCAGAACGGGAACTCCGCAAGTTGTCACGTGCCGATGCCCCGTCGTTCAGGGACCTCGATGCCGCCCGCGAGCGTCGTCAGCAAGGATGGGAGAACATCCTTAAAGCTTGGAAGAAACAGGCCGCCCCGACCGTCGTCGTGGAGGGCTACGCTTCAGGCCAGCCTCTCGCCGACGCCTATGCGGCGGCGGTCCAGAGCGCCGACGACGTTGCCGACCGGCTTCGACGCGAGGCAGACGCCGCCACCCGTGCCGAGCGGTTTACGGAAGAACGGGAGCAGGCGCTTAAGCGCAAGGCGGATGCCGCGAAGGCTATTACTGCGCTGGATGCCGACGAGAGCCGTCGGGGGCAAGAATGGAACCGACTCTGGGCTGCCGCTGGTATCGAACCAACCGCTCCCCGCGAGATGGCGGCCTGGAGAAAGCGTTTCGAGACATTGCAGGACGCGGTGCGACGTTACGAGGACGGGCGGCGGGAGCACGATGAGATACAGAAAGCTCTGGACGACCAGCGACATTCGCTGGAGTCAGCTCTTTTCGCTGCGAAGCTGGCCGTGGCGACCGACATTTCCTGGCCGGAACTCTGCAACCAAGTTCAGCAGTTGATCGGGCGGAGCGAATCCGCTGCCGACGAGATTGCCCGACTGCGCGCAGAACAAGATGCCATCGAGCGCGACGTTCTGTCCTTGGAGGAGCAGGAACGTACAGATCAGGAGGCGCTCGCCACGCTGGATTCCGCGTGGAGCGAGGCCGTCGGGCGGATCCGACTGGGGCCGCAGGCGTCAGGCGCCGAAGCGAACATTGTGCTGGACGGGCTCACGAACCTCTTTACTGCAGAAGAGAAGCGCCAACCCCAGGACGCCAGGCGTCGGGCTATCTACAAGCAACAGGCGCAGTTCGAGGCGAACGTGATCGGGCTCGCGGAGCGCCTCGCACCGGACCTCCTTCCGCCTGGCGATCGTATGGCGCAGGCGCTGATGGAGTGGCATGCGGCCAGCCCGCAAAACGGGGCGAACTCACGCCGCCTTGACGACAATGAAAAGGACGCCGTCGATAAGCTTGCGCAGACGCTGATCGATCGGCACGCCATCGGTGAGCGCGACGCAGCGACTCAGGTGAGGCTATCGGAGGATTTGAGAAAGGCGTCCATCGAGATGAACAAGAGAGAAGAGCAACTCAAGGGAGTGAGCCGGCGGATTGAAGCGTTACTGCTTGAGACCGGCTGCGATTCCATGGAGGCGCTGATACAGGCGGAGCGTCGGTCCGACGAGGCCCGCATGATTGAGAACGATCTCAGGCAGATCCACGAGAAGATTCTCATCGCTGGCGACGGCAAGACGATTCAGGAGTTGGAAAAAGCCGCCGAGGATGCTGATCCGGATCAGATAGTCGCCAAAGTCCAGGAAGCCGCCATGGCTCATTCCGTACTAGAGCGCGAGTATCAGGACGCTCTTACCGGACTGGGGGCGCAACAGCAGCGGATCAGGGGTCAGGACGGTCGGAGCGACGCAGCGCGCTTCGCCGGGGAGGCCCAGGAATGCCTCGCCACGGCGAGGGCGCACGCCGCCCGCCACGCGCGCCTACAGGTTGGAGCCCTCGTACTTCAGCGCGCGGTCGACACTTACCGGCGGAAGAACGAGAGCGCCATCCTGCGGCGGGCCGAAAGCCTATTTCAGCGTCTCACACTCGGCCGATATACAGACCTACGCGTCGAGTACGAGGGCGGAAAAGCGAAGTTACGCGCTGTCCGCCCCGGGGAAGAAGTCGACGTGGCCCGCTCCCTCAGCGACGGGACGCTCGACCAACTCTTCCTTTCTCTCCGGCTCGCCAGCATTGAGCAACATCTGGCATCGCAGGAGGCCATGCCGCTTGTGCTTGACGACATTTTTATCAACTTCGATGACGACCGCACGCGCGCCGGGATCGAGGTACTGGCCGAGTTCGCGCAGAAGACGCAGGTGCTGCTGCTCACCCATCACGCGCGAACTCTTGAGTTGGCGAAGAAGACGCTCATGGAGTCAGCGTGGATGGAGCACCGTTTGGATCCCGCCCATATAGCGCAAGCCAGGGAACGGTCAGATCAGCGGACGCCTGCGTAGCGGCCGATAAACCTGGATGCATCAGACTTCGTCGGCTGAGATAGGTGACGGATAACGATCATTTTCTCCGGGAGCAAGTTGATCGTGTTCCGCGGTGAACTGATCTTTTTGCGTCCGAAGATAATCATATCCAGTGCGCAGAAGACTATTGCCGGCACGAAAATAATCATGTCGCTTTCAAACCATATTGCTTCCCTGCCGGACTTAATCGTCTTGGAAGCGAAGATAATCATGTTCGAGCCGGAAATGATCGTTTGGACGCCGGAAATAATCGTTTCGAGTTCACAGTTAACCATGTGGAAGCCGAAGTCAATCATGTCCGGTGCGCAGTCTATTATCTTCAGGACGGAATTGATCATTGCTGAAGTGAAGTTAACCGTCTTGAAGGCAAAGGCATTTATTTCCGGACCGGACTTGATTATCGGCGTGACGACTGTCCACACAGCCGTGTGGAATGCCGTCAAGGGTCCAGAATGAGTTGCGTCGTACACCCACCACCGTCACACAGGTGCGGGAAGTACAGCGGCGGGGAATCGTTGAAGACAGGGAACAACATGACGAGCTCGGACGTCTACTACTATCGTGTGGTTTTCAGAGTTTTTCCCAAGGTTTTTAGCCGCGGATTGCGGGATGATGCGGCGCCACCTCCGCCCGTCCGCGTCATTGGCGCGATCCGCGGCTTCCATTTGTGATAAAGAAATGGAGGTAAGGAGGTCTCGGTATGAAACGCTTGGGTTGTCTGTTGTGCGCCGCTGCGTTGTTGCTAGCTGCTGTGGCCTTCGGTGGGAACGCCACAGGACGCTTTGATCAGAAACTCTCGGCCGAAAAGCAAATCGTACACGTGC
>WNGJ01009104.1_pt1 | contig 10571 bp, 11 predicted proteins | sample 5400611 | NCBI WGS metagenome assembly WNGJ01 (sample SAMN13153375, study PRJNA577476) | soil metagenome | isolation source: 40 cm soil or saprolite under Garry oak tree replicate 1 | place: USA:California | collected 2016-06-15
CAATCCCCGCATCCGCCAGATGCTGGTCTCCGGACCCCTCGAGTACATCCTCGATGCGCCGCGGGCGCGGGCGCTGGCGCACAAGCGGCTGTGCCCCGCGGCGCAGGGTTATCTCGAGAGCCTGTGCGAGTGAGGGTGGCCCTCTAGAAGCGCTCCCGGCCCGGCAATCGCAGGTTGTTGATCCGGGTCCGTCCTAGCGCCTTAAGGAGTAGGTTGCGGCCCGAGCGCAGCAACGGATACAGGAGCCTCGCCCGCGCTCTGGATCCGAAGAGCCCGCGGTTGACGCGATTGAAGGCGCCCGCCGTACGGCCCATTCCGGCCAGTGCATGGATGGCGTCCGCGCCGTAGTACAAGTCCCCGTCCACCTTGAGCACCATGCCCTCGTCGATGTCGAGTCCCTGCCGGGTGATCTCGCCCATGGCGGCGGTGTCCTCGCGCGCGTTCGCCAGCTGCAGCCCGGGGATCAATGCGCGCCTGCGGACCGTGCGGCAGTAGGCGTCGCACAGCGGGCATTCGCGGTCATAGACCAGCAGGATCTCGCGCGTCTTCATGCGGCCTTGGCCCGGGGCTCCAGCTGAGCAAACAGTGGTGAGCCGCGGAAGCGCACCAGCATGCGCATGTTGAAGAAATGCATGAAGCCGAGCACTACGATCACCAAGCCTATCTTGGTGCTCAGGAATTCCACTGCACTCACCGCGTTAGTCGGCTTTTCCCCGTAACGCAACGCCAGACAGACGAAGCCGATGTTTATCAGATAGAAGCCGACCAGGAGCAGATGATTCACCGAGTCGGCGAGCTTCTCCCGACCGTGGAAATTTTCCACCAGGAACACGCGGCCGTTGCTATGCAAGCTCCGGCCCACCCACACCGTCACCGCCACACTCACCAGCACATACGTCAGATACGTCCACAGCATCATGAGTGCTCTCCTTTTGTTATATAGTTAGCTCATTCGCTAATCATACTACGCTAATTTAGCTAATTAGTCAATAAGCTAATTATTACCACGGAAAGTTCACTGCACATGTCCCTCGATAAGGTATTCGAAGCCCTCTCCTCCACCGTGCGGCGCAAGATTCTGGCCTATCTGTCCGCCGCCGAGCTGACCGCGGGGGAGATTGCCGAGCGCTTCGCGATCTCCAAGCCCTCCATTTCCAAGCACCTCTCCATCTTGGAGAACGCGGGGCTCATCACAGGCGAACGACGCGGACAGTTCATCCACTACCGCCTGGTGAGCGATAACCTGGTGAACACGCTCAACGGCTACTTGCAGGAAGTCTGCCCAGTAGGGCGACCGTTGAAGCGCGAGAGCGCCCGGCTGGCAAAGAGCAAGTCTTAGGTGCGGCAAGCCCTCAGGGCGGCTCGCGCACCGCGAGCGCGATGTCCACGAGGTGCGTGCGCCGCACCACCTTGAGTGTGAGCGTGGTGCCGGGCGGCACGCGGCTCAAGCGCCGGTGGAGCGCATCGATGCCGTCCACCGGCTCATCGTTCACGGCGACGATCAGATCGCCGGGGCGCAGATCCGACTCCGCCGCCGGCCCCTGCGCCTCGCGTGACAGCACTTCGACCGCGCGCGCGACTGTCAGCCCCAGTGCCCGTACGAGTCGCAGATCGAGCGGCCGGTCGCGAGCGGCGACGCCGAGCCAGGCGCGACGAACGCGCCCCTGGGTGAGGATTTCCGTCAGTACCCATTGCGCGGTGGAGGCGGGAATGGCGAAGCCGATGCCCTGCGCCATCGCGATGATGGCGGTGTTGATGCCGGCCACGCTTCCGGCCGCATCGGTGAGCGGGCCGCCCGAATTTCCGGGGTTGAGAGCGGCACTGTGCTGCACCACCCCCTCGATCAGCCGGCCGTGGCGGCTGCGCAGCGAGCGGCCGAGCGCGCTCACGACCCCGGCGGATACCGTGGACTCGAACCCGAACGGATTGCCGACGGCAACCACCAGCTGTCCGGCGCGCAGCCGCTCGTCGCTGGCGAGGCGCGCGTAGGGGAGCGAGCCGGCCTGAGCGCGCAGCACGGCGAGGTCGGTGGCCGGATCCCGCCCGGTGACCACGGCGGGGACGCTGCGCCCGTCGACGAAGGCGACCCGCGCCTCCTGCACGCGCTGCACGACGTGCTCGTTGGTGAGGAGATACCCGTCGGGCGTCACGACCACACCGGACCCCGCGCCCCCGCGCGCCTGCTCGGCTTCCGCGGCGCTTCCCACGTAGACGCTCACCACCGCGGGCGCCACCCGCTCGACGGCGCCCACGACGGCGGCGGAGTACGCATCGAGGGGATCGGACCGGGGTGAGAGCTCGGAGGTCGCGCTGTCGGCCATCGCGCAGGCATGGGGACCGGCCGGCTGATTCTCAAGGGAAGCCGTCCTCCGGACGCACGACGGGCACAGCAACCCCGGCGCAGCCGGGGCGCCAGAGTTCAGGCCTGCGGTAGAGATTCCTGCCAGAATCATGCGCGGGCCATGATCTCGCTCGCTCAAACCGCCATCCTCCTCGCCGCCGCGGTCGTCGCGGTGTCTCTGTTCCGATTCGCGAGGCTCAGCTCCATCCTCGGTTACCTCGTCGCGGGGCTCGTGATCGGCCCCTGGGGACTCAACCTGATCGGCGACGTCGGGCGGATCCTGCAGGTGTCCGAGTTCGGCATCGTGTTGCTGCTCTTCATCATCGGACTCGAGCTGCAGCCGACGAGACTGTGGGTCATGCGGCGCATCGTGTTCGGGTACGGGCCCGCTCAGGTGGCCCTGTGCTCGCTGCTGCTCGGCGCGGGCGCCTGGGCGCTCGGGGTGCCGCCGATCGCCTCTGCGGTCATCGGCTTCGGCCTGTCGCTCTCCTCGACGCCTCTGGTGCTGCAGGTGCTGGCCGAGCGCGGGCAGCTCAAGACGCAGTACGGGCGCGGGGCGTTCGGGATCCTTCTCTTCCAGGATCTTGCGGTGCTGCCCGCACTGGCGCTTCTGCCGATGCTGGCTCCCTCGTCGGCGACACATGCGGCCTCCGGCAGCTGGTGGATTACGCTCCTCAAGCTCCTCGCCGTGATCGTCGCGGTCATCGGCGGCGGGCGGCTGCTGCTGCGCCCCGCGCTGCGGGTGGTCGCGCGGGCGCAGGTGTCGGAGGTGTTCACCGCCGCGGCGCTGCTTACCGTCATCGCCACGGCGCTGCTCGCGAACCTCGCCGGATTGTCGATGGCGCTCGGGGCGTTCCTCGCCGGCGTGCTGCTCGCTGACAGCGAGTTTCGTCACGAGCTCGAAGCCGACCTCGAGCCGTTCAAGGGTCTGCTCCTCGGCCTGTTCTTCATCGCCGTCGGCATGTCGGCCAACCTCGGGCTGCTCGAGTCCGAGCCGCTGACGCTGCTCGCCCTCACCGCCGCCTTTCTCGCCGTCAAGATCATCGCCGTGACCGCGCTCGCGAGGCTCGCCGGGCTACGCGGCGACTCGGCCCGGCGGCTCGGGTTCGCACTCCCGGCGGGAGGAGAGTTCGCATTCGTGCTGTTCACGCTCGCCGCGCGCGACGGGCTCCTCGGGCGCGCCACCTCGGACCTCCTCATACTCGCCGTGACGCTCTCGATGATATTGGGTCCCCTGCTGCTGATTGCGCACGAGGCGATACAGAACCGCTGGCTCGCTCCGCCGCAGCAGCCCTACGACGCCATCGAGGAGCACGACAACCCGGTCATCATCGCCGGCTTCGGGCGCGTCGGGCAGATCGTGGCACGCATCCTGCGCGTGAAGGGGATCCCCTTCACCGCCCTCGACAACAGCCAGACGCACGTCGATTTCGTGCGCCGCTTCGGCAACAAGGTCTACTACGGCGATGCCTCGCGGCTCGAGCTGCTGCGCGCCGCGGGGGCCGATCGCGCCCGGATCCTGGTGCTCGCGATCGACGACGCGGATGCCTCGAAGCGCACTGCCGCACTGGCGCGCGAGTACTTTCCGCGCCTCAAGATCTACGCCCGCGCGCGCAATCGCCAGCACGCCTTCGCGCTGATGGACGTGGGGGTGACCGAGATCGTCCGCGATACCTACGCCTCGAGCCTCGAGATCGCGGCGTGGGTGCTGGAAGGGCTCGGCGAGGCCCCGGCCACGGCGCGCGAAGCCGTGCGCAAGTTCCGCCAGCACGATGAGGCCACGCTCGCCGCGCAGTATCAGGTCAAGGAGGACGAGACCAAGTTCCTCGCGACCACGCGCGAATCCGCGGCGCAGCTCGAGAAGCTCTTCGAGTCCGACCGCAGCAGGTCAGGATAGAGCCATGGACGAGGCGCGCAGCGTCCGCGAGTTCTGGTTCGGACGACTCCCGCTCTGCGCCGAGGACCTCGACGAGCGCATGGCCTTCTGGTTCGGCGAGGACAACCTCGGGCTCCCCGCCGAGCGCGACGAGGAGATCCGCGCGCGCTTCGGCGAGCTCTTCGAGCGTGCCGCAGCCGGAGAGCTCGAGAGCTGGGCCGATGGTCCGCGGCGGCGCCTGAGTCTGATCATCGTCCTCGACCAGTTTCCGCGCAACATGTTCCGGGGCAGCGCACGCGCCTTCGATTTCGACGAGCAGGCGCTGGCGCTCGCGCTCTCGGGCATGCAGGCGGGGGCAGATGCCGCGCTCGATGCGGTGGAGCGGATCTTCTTCTACATGCCGCTGCAGCACGCCGAGAGTCTCGAGGTGCAGGAGGAATCGGTGGCCGCCTGCCGGCGGCTGCTGAGCGAGGCGCCGCAGGAGCTGCACGAATCCTTCGCCGAGGTGCTCGACTACGCCGAGCGACACCGCTCGATCATCGAGCGCTTCGGACGCTTTCCGCACCGCAACCGCCTTCTCGGGCGCGCCAGCACGCCGGCCGAGGAGGCGTGGCTCTCCGAGGGCGCGCGCTTCGGTCAGTAAAGCGCCCCGCGAACCTCGAGCTGCCTCACCTCCCGCCGTGGATCACCCCTCCAGGTCCGCGCGCGGATCGAAATTGAGCTTGCGCCGCATCTCCTCGTACAGCGCCTTCGCTTCCGGCGAAGTCCCGGGCGGCAGCACGACCTTCAACTGCACGAACTGGTCCCCGGCGGGCCTGCCCGGCAGGCCACGCCCGCGCAGGCGCAGTTTCTGACCCGGCTGCGATCCGGGCGGGATCTGCACCTCCACCGGCCCGCCCGGCGTCGGCACGGTGACCGAGGCGCCGAGCGCCGCCTCCCACGGGGCGACGGGCAGCGTGAGCGTCACGTCGCGGCCGTCGAGCTGGAACAACCGATGCGGCCTGATGTGCGTCTCGAGGTAGAGATCCCCCGCGCTGCCGCGCCCGCTCGCCGGCTCGCCCTGACCGGCGAGACGGATCAGCTGCCCCGCGGTGACGCCTGGAGGAATCGTTACGCGGACGGTGTGGTTGCGAAGCTCGAGCGTGCCGTCGGGCTTGAGCTCGGGACGCTTGAGCTCGAGCATCCGGGTCGTGCCCCGGAAGGCTTCCTCGAGATCGATTTCGATGCGCGCGTGATGATCGCGCCCCGGCCGGCGGCCCTCCGCGGCAAACGGCGAGCCGCCGCCAAAGAGCGAAGAGAAGAACTCGCTGAAGTCCTGCTCGCCCAGGCCGCCGTCCTCGCCCGCGCCGAAGCCCCGCGAGCCCGCGCCGCGCCCTCGCGAGCGACCCGCGCGCGCCCTGCCGTCGCCCGAGAACTCGAAGCCGCTGCCCCAGTCCGGAGGTGGACGAAACTGCTCGCCGGCTTTCCACTGGCTGCCGAGCTGGTCGTACGCGGCGCGCTTCTCGGGATCCTTGAGCACCTCGTAGGACTCCTGCATTTCCTTGAAGCGCGCCTCGGCGTTCGGCTCCTTGCTCACGTCGGGGTGGTACTTGTGAGCGAGCCGGCGATAGGCCTTCCTGATCTCGCCGGCGCTCGCGGTGCGCTCGACTCCGAGGACCTTGTAGTAGTCACGGAATTCCATGGGGAGGGGAATTCTAGCCGCGGTGCTTCGTGCGCTGTGGCGGCTGCGGGCCCCGGCCCCTCGCGGACACCCAAAAAAAAGCGCCGCGAGGCGGGGGAAGTCGCATCACGGCGCGCAGTGCGAACACGGGGAATCTGTTCGCAGCTTGAGCGTGACGAAGCAAGGCCCGTGCCAGCTCAGAAATCCGCGCGAAAACAATGAGTTAATGAGCCCTGCAGGCAGGGCGCAACGCCGGGGCGGTGACGCGAAGTGTCACTTTGGACCGAAGCCGAGCCAAGTCGGTCAGCGCGGCAGCACGGGCACGCAAGGCTGCGCCTGCTCCTTCAGCGAATCACAGAGGGCACGCGCCTGAGCCTCGCCGGCGGCGGGAGCCTGCAGCCGGTAGAGCTGTCCCGTGGCGCTCTCGGCCGGGACGATGCGCGGGGAGAGTCCACCCAGCTGCGCGCCGAAGCGTCCCTTGAGTCGCCGCCACTCGCGGTCGGCGCTCGCCTGGCTGCCGAACGCTCCGAGCTGCACCCCGTACGCGCTGTCGCTCGCCGCCGCCGTGGCGTTGCGCTCGCGCGCGGGGCGCCGCGCTGCCGCGAGCCCGCGCGAGAGCTGCGGCGTGAGCTTTACGGGCGCCGTGCGGATGAGCTGGGGAGCGGCAGTTTGAGCGCCGCTTCCGCCCACCGGGGGCGGCGTCGCCTCGGTCGCGAGCTGCAGCGCGCGCACGCCCGAGGATCCCGGAATCGCAACCGGCCCCGTCGAGGCGGCCGTAGCCGGCCCCATGCGCGGGGCCGATCCGAGCGAAAAGGCTTCGATGCGGATGCGCGCTTCCTCGGACCATTTGCCGCCCGGGTGCCGGGTGAGGAACTGACGGTACGCATCGACGGAGGCCACGCGCCCCGCGTCCGCCCAGTCGCGCTCCTCCTCGAGCTGCGCGAGGCGCTCGCGGGCCCGCGCGGCGAGCTCGCTGTCGGGATGCTGCTCGACGAATCGCCCGTAGGCCTCGCTCGTGTCGGCGGCTTCGGCCGAGCGCCAGTCCTGCTGCTCCCGGCTGCAGCTTGCCATTAAGGCCGCGAGCACGACGATCAGGGCGACTCTTCCGGTGCGGAATGTGATCATGATCGGCATCCTTGGGCGTCGGACGGGCCGTATTATGACCCTGCCGCACCAAGGGAGCACCGGATGATCCAGACGTTGAAGCGCAGACTCATCGATCAGATCGGCGACTCGCCGACCTTCGTCTCGGAGGGCTCGCGTCTCACCGGGGACCTGGAGACGTCCGGTCCGCTGGTGATGTGCGGGGCCGTTCGGGGCGACGGGCGCGTCGCCGGCGCGCTCCGCATGTCCGCGACGGCGGAGTGGCAGGGGGAGATTCACGCGCAGGCTGCCGTGGTCGCGGGCAAGATCTCGGGAAAGCTCGTCGTCGAGCACAAGCTCGAGGTCGGCGCCACCGCCGTGCTCCACGCCGACATCGTCGCGCGCAGCATCGCGGTCGCCAAGGGCGCGATCATCGACGGCGCGGTGACCGTGACCAGCGGGGAGCCGGTGGTTGAGTTCGAGGAGAAGCGCGCCGCGCGCTGAGGCGCTCGCCGCCGAGCTCGGCGAGGATGCGCCGCTCGAGCCAGTTGGGGGCCGTGAGTCGCTCGAAGAATCCGCAGTGACCCCCGTAGCGCGTCACGGTGATCGACAGCGCCGGGGATCGCGCCAGGCGCTCGAGCCCGTCGGCGGGAATGATCGGATCGTCGAGGGATATCAGGAGGCTCGAGGGCACTTCGAGCCTCGCGAGCCGCCCGCCGGTGATCGCGTAGCCGTTGAGATAGTCCTCGAGGGTGGGGAACTCGCTGTAGCAGCGCACCATCTCCGCCGTCATGCGGCGCAGGCCGCGCAGCCGCTCCATGGCGCGGAAATCGTAGCTCCCGGGCCAGGCCGCCTGCTTCCTGCGCAGGCTCCGCCGCCACTTGCGCACGAAGTACAGCTCATAGAGCGGCAGACCCCGCTCGAGCGCCGTCAGCGTCTGACCGGGATCGAGCACCGGTGAGACGGCGATCACCCGCTCGAGATCGAGCGCCGTCTCGCGCGCCTGCGCCGCGACGCGCAGCATGAAGTTTCCGCCGAGGGAGAAGCCCACCAGCTGCAGCGGGCGGCCCGCAAAGCGCTGCTGCAGGGCGCGCACCGCGCCGACGACCTCCGGCAGGCGGCAGGAGTGAAAGAGCTCGCGATTCAGGTGATGCGTGTCGCCGTGGTCGCGCAGGTTCAGTCGCACCACCTCGAAGCGCTGCTCGAACAGCAGCTGCGCGAGGGAGAGCAGGTAGAGCGAGTCGGCGCTGCCTTCCCAGCCGTGCAGCAGCACGACCGGCCGGCCGGGGCCCTCCGCCGGACCCGACACGAAGCATTGCAGCCGCACGCCGGCCCCGCAGTCGAGGAGCACTTCGCGCTGCGCTGCGAGCAGCGGCGCGGCGCGCTCGAGGACCCGTCCGCGCCGCCAGGCGGTGCTCGCGAGCATCGACTGCACGTGGCGGTTGCGTAACCAGCGCGGCGGCCGGAAGGCGTCCTCGGCGCAGTGCACGGGGGTGGATCGCGGGTGCGCTCAGCGCACGCGGATTTCGATGCGGTTGTTGACGCTCCCGGTGCGATTCCATTCGCCCGCGGTGAGCTCGCTCGTCACTTGCGGATAGGGCGCGAGGACGCTCGCCGGTTCACCGGGAGCCACCTGCACCTCGAGCGCGCCGCGGGTGGAGATGCGGATGTCGTCGATCAGGTTGGCGAGCGCGAGCGGCGTGCGCTGTGCGCTCGTGAGCGCCTCGTCCGGGGGATTGCCGACGAGGTCGCACTTCGAGAAGGGCGTCTCCTCCGGCGCCAGCGAGTATCCGTCGACGGCACTGCCGAGCAGACAGAAGCGTCCCGCAAAGCTCCTGATGTCCACGAGCCCCGCCACCTTCTGCCGCGCGAGCCGGTAGAGGAGCTTGCCGATCGCCTCGAGTCGCGTGCCACCGAGCGGGTCGGAGCCGAAGGGCACCGACACCACCATCGGCCGGCCGTCGCTCGGCACACCTGCCCTCGGCGCGGGGCCGGAGGACGAAACCGCACCTCCGGCCGTCGCCGCCGCGGGTGCGGCCGCACCCGCTCCGGCCGGCGCAAACGCCGGCGCGAGCGACGCACTCTGACTCCGCAGCTGGGTCAGCTCGATGGTCAGGCCTTCGAGGAGTCTTCCTGTGCGCCACGCGAGTGCGCTGCTCACGAGCGCAATGGTGAGCGCCGCGCACGCGAAGAGCCACGCCCACGCGGAGGACGCGGGCCGTGGCGGCGGCGGAACCGCTTCGGGCGGCGGCAGGGACTTGAGCAGGGCGCGCATCTCGGCGAGCAGAGCGCGCATGTCGGCGCTGATCCGATCCGTCTGGGTGTCGACCGCCGCCACCAGTGCCCGGCGCAGCTCCGCGAAATGCTCGCGCAGCGCGCTGTCGGTGAGCGGCCGGGACGGCACCGGCGCGGGGCTCTCCTGCGCCGCTGCCTCGGCCGGCGCGTCGACCGGCGTGAAGCTCGGCTGCTCAACGATGCGCCGCTCGGAGACCAGGTGCAGCTGGTTCAGCACCTTGGAGACGTCGGTCGGCCGGATCTGTTTCGGCAGCACGCCTACCGCGCCGAGCGCGCGCGCCTGACCGAGGAACAGCTCTCCTTCCTGTGAGGTGTACATCATGACCGGAATGGTGGCGGTGCGCGGGTCGTTCTTGATGGCCCGCACCGCCTGCAATCCGTCCATGCCCGGCATCAGGTGATCCATGAAGATAACGTCCGGGTGGTTGTGGCTCAGGTACTCGATCGCCGCCTCGGCGCTCTCCGCGTTGTCGACGTCGATGTCGTACTTCTCGAGCGCGCGGGCAAGAAACAGGCGCGCGGACTTCGAATCGTCCACGATCAGCGCCCGTTTTGCGCCCATGTCCTCTCCCCGCGCCGCTGCCGCCGGGGGAAGTGTAGCTCAGAACCCCGGCCCTTCAATCGCTCGCACGGACCACGCGCAGCGCGCGCGGCGCGCCGCGCAGCTGCGCGTAGAGCTCGGCAAGGCGTCGCGCCATCGCCGCCGACGACCATTGGCGCGCGTAGGCGAGTCCGCGCTTCCCGAGCTCCTGTCGCAAGTTCAGGTCGCCGAGCACGCGCACCACGGCGGCGGCGAATGCGTCCTCCTCCTCGGGCACGACCAGCGCGCCCGATCCGGGCACGAGGATCGAGCGCGTGCCGAGGTGCGCGGTCGAGACCACCGGGGTGCCCTGCGCCATCGCCTCGAGCAGCACCAGTCCCTGCGTCTCGGTGCGCGATGCGAAGACGAACACGTCCGCCGCGGCGTAGCAGTCGAGGAGCGCCGAGTCGCGCTCCAGGTAACCGGCGAAGTGCACGTGCTCGGCGAGTCCGAGATGGCCCGCCTGCTGCCGCAGGGCCTCGCGCGCCGGACCTTCGCCCGCGATCACGAGCAGCGCTCCCGGCACCGAGCGGGTCACCTCGCGGAACATCCGCAGCAGGAAGCCGATGTTCTTCTCGTGCGCGACCCGACCGATGTAGGTGACGAGCGCTCGCCCGGCGTCGATGCCGGCGCGGGCGCGGAAGGCGCGGCCGTCGCCCGGGCGGAAGCGATCCGCCGCGAGTCCCGTCGGCACCACGTGGATCGGAGTCGTGACCCCATAGCCGCTCAGCACCGC
>WNGJ01009109.1_pt1 | contig 10569 bp, 9 predicted proteins | sample 5400611 | NCBI WGS metagenome assembly WNGJ01 (sample SAMN13153375, study PRJNA577476) | soil metagenome | isolation source: 40 cm soil or saprolite under Garry oak tree replicate 1 | place: USA:California | collected 2016-06-15
ATCCACGAGGCGCAGGTTCCGCTCTCGCGCCGCGAGCTGCAGCCGGCGGAACGCATCCGGCTCCGCGAGACCGAGCGCCTTCATCAGCAAGCCCTTCGCTCGCTCGATGAGCTTGCGGTCCTCGAGCGTCTGCTTCGTTTGGGCCACCTCGGCCTGGAGCCCTTCGAGCTCCGCGTGGCGAGCCGCGGCGAGCGAGATCGCAGCCTCGAGCTCCCGGGTGTCGATCGGCTTCGTCAGGTATGCGCCCGCTCCTGTCGCGACTGATCGTTCGATCAGGCCGCGATCCTCGACGCCCGTGATCACGACGACGGGACGACCGAGACCGCGTGTTGCGAGCTCAGCGGCGGCCGCAAGTCCGTCGAGCTTCGGCATCTGGATGTCGAAGAGATAGAGATCGGGACGAGTCGCCGTCGCCTCGGCAACCGCCTGCTCGCCGTCGCCAACCGGGCCGAGCGGCTCATGTCCGAGCGAGCGGACTCGCTCGACGAGGGCTAGTGCGATGACGGGATCGTCCTCGGCGATCAGTACGCGCACCAAGACCTCCTAAAAGACGAGCTCGGCACGCGTCCCGCCGCCGCTCCGCTCTCCGAGCTCGAAGGACCCGCCAAGTCCTTCCTCCGCCATCCGGCGCACCAACTGCAGACCGAGCCCCGCGGCGGAGGTACCGGTTCGGCTCGAACCAGCGTCTTCGACCCGCAAACGTGTGCGCGAACCGCCCTCGAGCTTGACGAAGAAGGGTGGGGAGCCATGTTGAACCGCGTTGGTGACGAGCTCATTGGCTACGAGCCCCAGCTTCTGGGCGGAGGCGGCGTCGAGGGTCACAACCTCAGCGTCGAGAACGAGAGGAGCGTCGACGTCCTCCACGATGCGGTGAAGAAGCTGATCGGCGCGGACGTCCTCCGCCGCAGACTCGCTCAGCAGGCGGTGTACCGCGGCGAGCGATCGAATCCTTGACGCGGTCAGGTCGAATGGACGGCCTGCGCTCCCGTCAGGTCGGCCGAGCAAGAGCAGGTCTGCGGCGGATTGCAGGCTGTTCTTGATCCGGTGCTCCGCCTCGGTGAGAAGCGTGCGCTCCAGCTTTGCGCGTGCCGTGGCTCGGGCGCGTTCGGCAGCTTCGCGGCGGAGGGCTCGGGAAACGATCAGCGTGCCGCCGACGACGGCGGCGAGAATCGTGAGCCGCATTGCAGTCGCTCCGGCGGGTAGTGACACCGCAGCTGTGACGAGCACGCAGGCGGCGAGGCTTGTCGCGAGCCAAAAGACGCGGCGGCGTCCCACCTGAACGACTGCGACGAAAGGAATCGCCAGGAACAGAAGGAGCGAAAAGCTCGATCCGCCCAACCCGACGAGCAGCGCGACGAATCCGATCAGGGCGCCCGACCAGACGTCGAGCAGGGCAGATCCTCGCGCTTTGCCGAGCCAATCCCGCCAGGGGACGCGCATCGCGACGAGGTTGCCGGTCCCAGCTAACGCGGCGAGCGAGAGCACGAGCCATCGATGGCCTGGATCTGCTCCGACGGCGATGCCGACCGCGACGGCCGCGAGCGCCGCCCAGCCGAGCCACCAACCGATCCGAAGCGCCGAGACTCGAAAGTCGAGCTCGAGGCTGGCCGGCAGATCCCCGGCCGTCACCGAGCCTGAAAGCTCACTACGCACATGCGGGTCAACGAGGGCGGGCGGCATCGTGTTCCCACAGAAGCCGCCTTAACCGAAACGCAATAGACGAGCCGGGCCGCAGGTCTAGCGCTGCTGCTACGTTCCTCGACAGACACCCACGAAAGGTGTCGTCGAGGCCAAGGCCGCCTCTTTCCCACGCGGAGCTTCACGAGCTCACGCGGAGTCCAAAGGGAGAGGCGAGATGGCCCGAAACTCACAGAGCAACGACCAAGCGGCCGGCCCCACGCTTGCGCCGATCGCGTTCGCGACCGGCATCGCCGTACTACTCGCCGGCTTGGTCGTGAGCCCCGAAGTGATTCTGCCGGTCGGCGGCGCAATCACTCTGCTTGCCACAGGCGCTTGGATTCGCGGCGGTGGCGGCCGGACGTCCGCATCGGCCGAGCCGGAGAGCCATGAGCCGGCCATCGAAGGCGAGCGGTTTCCCCGCAGTCGTTTCCTCGAGCGCGCGACCCTGGGCCTGGGCGGCCTGGTCGCAGTCGGCGTGGCGCTGCCGGCGATCGGCGTGGCGGTACTCCCGGCTCTCAGCCGCGGCAAGCAGCGAGCCGTCGAGCTCGGGCCGATCGGAGCGTTTCCCGAGGGGGAGTTCGTCATCGCGACTTTCTTGTCGGATCCTCAGGCGGGCGAGATCTCTCGCCGGGCCGCATTCGTGCGGAACAACGGCTTCGTCGGTAACTCGCCGAGCTTCACGATCATGTCCAGCCGCTGCACGCACGTCGGCTGCCCGACGCAACCGAACGGGCCGATCTTCGTGCAACGTGAGAAGTTCGAGCGGACGAACGTCGGCGAGGTGAAGGTCGTGCCGGCCCTACCTGCCGGAGGCTTTGGCTGTCCCTGCCACGGCAGCGAGTTCGACACCGAAGGCAACCGCACGGCCGGGCCGGCGCCCAGAGCGCTCGATCGCTATCAGTTCTCGATCCGCAATGGCCGCCTCGTCCTCGGCCCGATCTACAGCGTCAGCCGCGTCGACGGCGCAGGCGGGACCGCGCGGATCCACAGCTACAAGCGCCTGGGCGACGGCGAGCCCGCCTCAGGGCCCGAGTCCCTCCTCTACCCGGTCGACCCGATCTCATGAGCGTCTTCGAGCTCGACATCAGCTGGGCGGCAACCGCGCGCGAGCGGCGGTCGCTGCACTGGGCCCTGATCACCTGCGACGAGGTCCGGGGCGTCTTCCTCACAGCGCGCGACGACGTGCTCGCCGTGCTGTTCGGCGGCGATCGCTGGGCCTTCGACACCTTCATCCGAACCCTGCAACCAGAACTGACGACCTACAGAAAAGGAGCACTCCAGTGAAACACTTCTCTCTCCGGCTATTCGCCTTCGGAATGGCCCTCGGCGTGGTCGGGGCGGCGGTCGTCCTCGCCGCCAACGCCTATGCGCGCGCCGCGCGTCCGGCACGCACGACCAGCTCGGACGCACCCGCATCGGCCGCGTCCGTACCCACGACCTCGCCCGATCAGGTGGTCCAGTGGAACCGGATCCTGCTCGGAATTCTCCGGACACCCGGGGCCCAGCCACCGACGGTCCACCCGACCCGCAGCATGGCGATCCTCCACGCGGCGGTCTACGACGCCGTCAACGCGATCGCGAAGACGGACGCGCCCTACCTCATCGAGCTCGGGGCACCCCGGCACGCCTCCGAGCCGGCCGCTGCTGCCGCCGCCGCACATGCCGTTCTCGTGCGGCTTTACCCGGCCGAAGCGGCCGCTCTCGACGCCAACCTGGCCGTGTCCCTGTCGCAGGTTCCCGCCGGCCGGGCGAAGGATCAGGGCATCAGGGTCGGCGAGGAAGCCGCTGCCGCGGTCCTCACGCTGCGAAGCAAGGACGGCTCCGCCGCCGCACCGATCCCCTTCGTGCCGGGGACGAATCCCGGCGATTACCAGCTGACCCCGCCCGGATTCGTACAGCCCGTGTTCACGCATTGGCCTCTCGTGCAGCCCTTCGCCCTGCGGAGCGCGGACCAGTTCCGACCAGGTCCGCCACCGGCCCTGGCGAGCCCCGCATACACCGCTTCATTCGACGAAGTGAAGTCGCTGGGCCTCGCGGGCAGCACGACGCGCACCACGGATCAAACCCAGATCGCCCGCTTCTGGGGGGCTCCGATCCAGAACTACTGGAACGAGATCGCCCAGACGGCAGCGCTGGCACACGGGACGACGCTGGTGCAGAACGCACGGCTCTTCGCCCTCCTCGACCTGACTGTTGCCGACTCGGTAATCGCGTTCTATGACGCCAAGTACACGTACCACTTCTGGCGGCCGATCACGGCGATCCGGGCCGCGGCCAACGATGGGAATCCGGCAACCGCCGGCGACCCGAACTGGACCCCGCTCGCGACGACCGCACTGGATCCCTCCTACCCCGGCGCACACGCCGTCGTCAGCGCCGCCGGCGCCGACGTTCTCTCCACGTTCTTCGGCAGTGACAGCGAGAAGTTCGCTGTTACCTCCGAACTACTGCCGGGAGTCACGCGTGGGTTCACGAGCTTCTCGGCCGCGGCCGACGAAGCGAGCCTCAGTCGCATCTACGCCGGGCAGCACTTCCGCTTCGACCTAGTCGCCGGGCAGCGACTCGGCACGCAGATCGCCGACTACGTCCTGCGGAACTTCCTCCTCCCCCGCGGGCAGGACGACCGCTGAGTCCTGCTCACCCTCGGGCCCGCTCCACCCGGGAGCGGGCCCGTACTCGCCAAAGGAGCTGTAGCCAAATGAACGCCCATGAACTGGAAATCTGCGGCCTCGACAACGCGACTTGCTTCGCGAGTGCCCGCCGGAAGCTCTTCGTCCTCGAGAACGGAGAAGCGGCGTGAAGCGTCGCCTCTTCTTTGCCTGCCTGGTGCTGGCGGTCGTGCTTCTCGCGCTCGGCGGCTGGACCGTGGACGCGCTTCGGGGCCTGAAGTGACGCGCCAAACAATCTTCGATCCAAAGGAGGCCAACGTGGCCAGGAAGCAAGCAACGCAAGCCGGGACGGGACGCGACGTCCTGCTTCAACTCGCTCGAATTCAACTCGCCTCGATCACGGCGGCGAGCAAATTCTTCGCGGGCTGGGCGACGTCAGCCGACCGCTACGTGCAGGCCGTCAGCGCCGAGCTCCGTGCCCGAATCCAGGGAGAGACGGAGTCCACCGAGCTCGGAGCCCATCTCGCAACCGCCAGCACCGAGCACCTCGACGAGCTCACGGCTCTCCCCAACGTCGCAGTGCGCCACTTCAACCGGGAGCTGGCGGCCGTCTCGCCGGCCGGCAAGAAGATCGAGCACCGCGGCTGATTAGCAAAGGAGGAGGCGGCCCGACCCTCCCGGGCCGTCTCCGACGGCAATCGAAGGTCAGTGCAGCGTGTCTTCGAGAACCGAGTCTTCGTCGCGGACGACCGCGTAGCGCGGCTCGCGCGACATCGCCGCCAGGCGTGAAACGGCCTCGAGCGTCTCGCCGGCCTCGACCAGGCGCTCGAGCTCGGCGAGCTCGTCTTGCAGCCAAACGGCGTCGACGACCGGGCCGCTGACGCGGCGGATCTTCGGGTGGGCGGTCGCGACGACGGTCTCGCCCTCGCCCCACAGCTCCTCGTGCAGCTTTTCCCCGGCTCGGGCGCCGACGAAGTCGATTCCGATCTCGCCGGGATCCTTGCCCGAGAGCCTGATCATCTGCTCGGCGAGCTCGACGATCTTCACCGGATCGCCCATATCGAGTACGAAGACGTGGCCCTCGCCGCCGATCGAGCCGGACTGAATGACGAGCGACGCGGCCTCGGGGATCGTCATGAAGAAGCGGGTCATCTCGGGATGCGTGACCGTGACCGGGCCGCCCTTCTCGATCTGGCGGCGAAAGATCGGAATCACGCTCCCGGAAGAGCCGAGCACGTTGCCGAAACGCACCGCGACGAATCGAGTCGAGATGTCCTCGCGCGCGCCGTAGGCTTCGACCACCCACTCGCAGACCGCCTTCGACTGTCCCATCACGGTCTTGGGATTCACGGCCTTGTCCGTCGAGACCAGCACGAAGCGCTCCACGCCATGCGCGATCGCGGCATCGGCTACGACCTTCGTCGCAAGTGCGTTGTTGCGCACCGACTCGAGCGGATTCGCCTCCATCAGCGGCACGTGTTTGTAGGCGGCCGCGTGGAAGACGATGCTCGGCTCGTAGCGCTCGAAGACCTGGCGCATCTTCGTCGGATTGCCGACGTCTGCGAGCACCGGCACCGCGGCGGAGAAGCTCCGCTCGTCGACGAGCTCGCGCTCGATCTCGAACAGCGCCGTCTCGCCCTGCTCAACCAGGATCAAGCGCTGCGGCCCGAGTCGCGTCAACTGGCGGCAGAGCTCCGAGCCGATCGAGCCGCCCGCACCGGTGACGAGCACGGTTTTGCGCTCGACATAGGGTGCGGCAGAGTCGAGATCGACGTCGACGGGGACGCGTCCGAGCACGTCCTCGACCTGCACCGGCCGGATCTGGAGAGCGAGATCGATGTCGCCCGAGATCAGCTCGTGCAGGCCCGGCAGCGTCTTCACCGGGACGCCCTGCTCACGGGTCGTCGTGACGACCGCGCGGCGGAACTCGCCCGAGGCCGACGGAACCGCGATCAGGACCTCGTCAGGCTTGTTGTCGCGCAACAGGTGGGGCAGGTCGGCGGTCGTGCCAAGCACGCGGACGCCGTGGATGCGGATGTTCTTCTTCCGTGGGTCGTCGTCGACGAGACCGATCGGCGTGTAGCCGAGCTGCGGGGTGCGATGCATCTCGCGGATCGTGTCGCGCGCCGCCTCGCCGGCGCCGACCACGAGTACCTCCTTGCCGCGCGCGACGAGCCGGCCCGGCGTCGGCCGCTCGAACACCGAGCGCGCGATCAGCCGCGAGCCCGCGACGAGGGCGAGCAGAAGCAGCCAGTCCATCACGGCGATCGACCGGGGCAGCCGCACGTCCGCCACGGGCGACGCGAAATAGACCGTCACGTCGGCGACGAGCGATGCGACCGTGACGCCGCGGGCCGCGCTCCACATGTCGCGCGTCGAGACGTACCTCCACCAGCGGTCGTAGAAGCCGAAGAGGATGAAGACCAAGAGCTTGATCCCGACCACGATCAGGACCGTGCGCTTGAAGAGCGTGTCGTAGTACGGGGGAACTCCGTGGTCGAAGCGGAGCTCGAACGCCAGCCACCACGCCGCAGCGACCAGCAGACCGTCTGCGACGATCTGCCAGATCCGGTGTCGATTGATCGGGATCAAGCTGATCCCAGGGCCCGTAGGGCTGAGGCCTCTCGCACCACGGTGACGACGCGCTCCTGAACCTCGGCCGGGATTCCGGCCCACATCGGCAGCGCCAGGTTCTCACGCGAAGCGCGCTCGGTCTCCGGCAGAAAGCCTTCCGCGTGGCCGAACCGCTTCAAGGCCGGTTGCAGGTGCGTAGGCGTCGCGTAGTAGGAGGCGTTGCCGATCCCGGCCGCCGATAGCGCCTCGGCAAAGCGTTCGCGTTCGGGCGACCGGATGACGTACATGTGGTAGACGTGGCCGGGCTCGTCTTCGGGGAGCTCACAGAGCTCGCCGAGCCCGAGCTCGGCGTAGTGGGCTGCGGCTTCGCGCCGGGCAGCGTTCCAGCCGTCGAGCTCGCCGAGGAAGAGACGCAAGGCTGCTGCCTGGAGCTCGTCGAGCCTCGAGTTCGTGCCCACGTACGTGAACGTCTTCTTGTCGCGCGACCCGTGGAAGCGCAGCATCCGGACGCGTTCTGCCAGCTCCTCATCGGTCGCGGCGACCAAGCCGCCGTCGCCGAGTGCGAACAGGTTCTTGGTGGGGAAGAAGCTGAAGGTCGAGGCGACTCCGGTGGTCGCGACGCCCTCGGCCCCGAACGCTTGCGCCGCGTCCTCGATGATCGGGACGCCGAGCCGGGCCAACGCGTCGAGGTCGGCCGGACGGCCGAACAGATGCACCGGCATGATCGCCCGCGTCCGCTCTGTCACCTTGGCGGCGACGTCCTCGGGATCGACGTTCAGCGAGATCGGGTCGATGTCGGCGAAGACGGGTGTCGCGCCGGTGCGCATGATCGCCTCGGCCGTCGCGTAGAACGTGAACGAGGGGCAGATCACCTCGTCGCCGGGGCCGATCTCGAGCGCGTCCAGCACGAGCACGAGCGCGTCGGTGCCGTTCGCGACCCCGATCGTCCGCGGCACTCCCAGGTAGGCGGCCGCCTCTTCTTCGAACGCCTTCACGTTCGGCCCCAGGATCAGCGTGCCCGACTCGAGCACTTCCTGGAACCGCGCGAGAATCTGCGGTATCAGACGCGTGTATTGCGCCCGTACGTCAACGAGAGGGACCGACACCGCGAGCCAGTCTAGACGAGCGCCAGCGCAGAATCAGCCACCCGGCGAGGAAGATCACCCCCGCGAGAACCGCGTATTCGAGATAGGCGAAGTCGTGATGGAAGCGCTCGTAGTTCGACCCGAGCGCCCACCCGGCGGCGGCGATCCCGAAGCACCACAGCGCGGAGCCGAGGAAGGTGAGCACGGTGAAGCGGCCGAGCGGCATCCGCACGACACCTGCGGGAATCGAGATGAACGAGCGCACGACCGGGGTCACGCGGCCGAGAAAGACGGCCGCGTCGCCGTAGCGCTCGAACCACTGGTCGGCGCGCGCGAGCTTCTCGCGGTCGAGGTGGAACCAGCGGCCCCGCTCCTCGAGCAGCGGCCGCCCCCCGTAGGCGCCGATCCCCCAGCCGAACAGCGAGCCAATCGTGTAGCCGATCGTGCCGGCGAGCGAAACCGCCATGTAAGCCCAGAAATGCGAATCGATCCGATTCCCGAACAGGACGACGTGCTGGCCGGAGAACGCTCCCGCGGCCAGTGCGCCCGCGTAGAGCATTACGAGCTCGCTCGCCGCTGGGAAGACCGCGTCGATGGCCATCAGCACGAAGACGGCGTAGAGCCCGTAATCGCCGATGAACGTCGTCACGGAGCTCGTGACTGAAGCGAGCACCAAGAGTGGAGGCTAACGGTGCGCCAGGAAGGTCTGCGTCAGGTCGGTCGGCCCGAACTGGTTCTGAGCCCGGACGCGAAGCACATAGCGCCCGCCGTAGAAGAGGTTCCCGCGCCGGTCGCGCCCGTCCCAGCGGACGCTTGCAGTGCCGGCTCCGATGTTCGAGCTTCCGAGCACCCGAAGGACGACGCCGTTCGTGCTCTCCACGGTTATCGTGACCTTGGCCCGCCGGGTGAGTTTGAACGTCCCGATCGTCAGTCTTCGGCCGGCCCGCACGAGCGCCGTTCGCGGGACGCGCAGGTTGCCGAGCGTGTTGTTGACCCAGAACGGCTGGTCGGCGGACGACTTCCGGCCGAGATCGTCGACCGCGGTCACGAGCCAGTGCCAGCGGCCCTCGCCGTCCACCTTTCCATCAGAGGTCGTCCCGGTCGCCGAGAACTTGTACGTGCCCGGCGCCTGCTGGGCGGTCTGGGTGAACCGCGCGACGCCGTCGGCGCCGACGATCTTGGCTGTCACGGTCGACGGGCGGACGACCTTGTAGCTGAGGAGCTCGCGGTCGCCGACGCCGTCCCCATTCGGCGAAAGCACGGCATCCGGGGGCGGGGGCACGTAGACGCCCGTGTAGGAGACGAGCAAGCCCTCTGCGATCGCGCGCTCGCCGCTGGGATCCGACGGCCGGTTCAGGAGCTGACCGTCGAATGCCATCGTCGTCGAGTTGCCCGGCTCGAGGCCGGAGCCGGTGACGCAGCCGAGCCGGACGAGCTCTTGCGCCAGCTCGTAGTTCGTCAGACCGACGCTGTAGCCAACGCGTGCTCCGTCGACGGCGACGAGCACGATCGAGCCGTCGCGCCGCTGACCGACCGCCGACCGAGCGGTCCGCGGCGCCAGCACTGTCGCGGAGAAATCCTCGAAGGCGCGGAAGACGGCCTTCCCTTTCCGCACGAGCAGCGGGCCGCCGCCCAGCGCGTCGACGTCGGACTCCCAGCCCGAGCTGAGGACGTAGCGGATTGCGACGCGAGAGCCGGGCGGAGCCTCTGCGTCGAGCTTCTGCGCCGAGCCGCCCGTCGCGGAGAGTACGGCGCCCCCGGCCGGAATCGGCGTGTTACCGCCCTGCGTGAACTGCACCACGTTGCCGCTCAGGTCGCTCCCCGGCGTCACCGCCGCGAAGGGGTAGATGACCGCCTCCGTCACGCCCGCGGCGGTCGGCGTCGCGGGACCCCAAGCCGGCGTGTAGAGCGTGATCCCGCCCCTGTTGGCCGGCTCGTTCAGGCCGGTCAGCGGCCGCCGCTGGCCGCGCCCCTGCCAGAACGCGTTCCAGGCCGCGTGACGGATGTCGAGCGAGCCGTTCGGCTCGATGCCGATGCTGGACCGCGCCGAGTCCGGCAACGACTGGAGCACGCGGTTCTGCATGACGATCCCGTTCGGACGCCCGTCGCCGGCGTTGAAGAAGTCGCCGTTGACGCCAGCGACCGTCGCCGAGGCGGAGGCCTGCTTCTCGATCCCGGTCAGGCGCTGGCGGCCGGAGATCGCCCCGTCGGAGAGCACCGGATCGAGCCCCCAGAACCCTCCTGGACGCGGTGCGACGAGCACGTGCACGACGACCGGGCCGTGCGGCGTGAAGAGAAGCTGCCGTGTGTAGGTGAGACCCGGGATCAGCGTCTGCGGAGACGCGCCCGCCGGCGCGGCAAAAATGCCCGCCAGCAGCACTGCGATGAGGACTCGGCGCAGCAAGATTGACCCCGCGGGAAGGTAGCGCAATTGCGCGACTGCCAAAATTCGCTCGTGGCCAAGCTGGGGATTCTCATGGCAGCGTTCGCCCTCGCCGCGAGCGGTTGTAGCTCGGCGCAGAAGCAGAGCACGCCGTTGCAGAGGGCGGCGAAGCCGAAGCCGGCGCGCGTAGCCGCCCCGCCGAAGCCGCACATCGTTCACCCGCCCAACCGTTCGGTTC
>WNGJ01009113.1_pt1 | contig 10569 bp, 7 predicted proteins | sample 5400611 | NCBI WGS metagenome assembly WNGJ01 (sample SAMN13153375, study PRJNA577476) | soil metagenome | isolation source: 40 cm soil or saprolite under Garry oak tree replicate 1 | place: USA:California | collected 2016-06-15
GCGAATGCGCGCAGCCGCCGGATCTCCAGCCGTCCCAGTCCGTAGGACAAGCCCTGTGCCGGCCAGACCGGATAGCGATCGACCCCGACCTCCGCCCTCAGCAGCGGCACGTGCGTGTGCTCGCGGATGTAGTCGATCGCCTGCACGCGCGTCCAGCCGAACTCGTGGATACCGGTGTCCACGACGAGCAACGTCGCCGAGAGTGTGATGTCGGCGAGCATCCCGAAGCGCGCGGTGTCCGAGGAATACAATCCCATTTCGTCCGCGAGCTGCTCGGCGTACTCGGCCCAGCCCTCGCCCATGCCGGGCGACCAGAAGTAGCGCGCGATCGCGGGAATCGTGTCGCCGCGCTCGAGCGCGATCGTGCCCTGCAGGTGATGGCCGGGAATAGTTTCATGGAATGAGAGCGGCTCGAGGTCGGCGCGCGACTTGTGCCTTGGGTCGTAGGTCGAGAGGTAGTAGATGCCGGGCCGGCTGCCCTCCTCCGCGGGCGGATTCCACTCGCCCACGCTTTGGCGTTCGCGGAATGCCGGGTACGGCTCGACCACCACGGGCGCTCGTGGCAGCCGGCCAAACCAGCGCGGAATCGCGCCGCGCGCCCGCTCCAGTGCGTCCCGCGCTCGCGCCAGCATCTCCTCGCGCGTGCGGAAGGTGTAGGCGGTGTCGCTGCGCAAACGCTCGAGCAACCGTGAGACGTCGCTGGTGCCGAACGCGCGGATCGCGATCCGCTCCATCTCCTGCTCGAGCTGCTCGACCGTCGCGATTCCCAACCGGTGCACCGAATCCGCGGTGAGCGTAAGGCCGGTCGTCGCACGAATGCTGGCGCGATAACAATCCGACCCGTGCGGGTTCGCATATACGCCGATCGCCGTGCGCGCGCGCCCCAGATACTCGGCTGCGAGGAAATCCCGGTACGCCCGCATCGCCGGCACGATCTCGCCCTCGATCACCTGCGCGAGCTCGGCACGGAACCCCGGCGTGGAATCACGGCGCGCGGGGTCGTAGAGCGGCGACTGCTCCGTTGGCGCGGCGAGGACCGTGTCGATCTCGTTCAGCGCGATTTGTACGTTTCCCCGCGGCGCCGTGTAGCCACGCCGCAACCCTTCGCGATGATTCGCCGTCTCGGTCGCGATGTAAGCGGGAATGGCGTGCCAGCGCGCGAGAAGCTGGCGCCGTGCATCCTCCGTACCCACGCCCTGGAGCGCCGCGAGCGACGTAATCGTCGAGAGCCACCCGCCACCGGTGTGCGCCACGCTCCACAGCTCGAAGCGACACACCCGCGTCGCCACCGAGCCTTCGATGGCATCGCGCATGATGCCATACGAGACCCACTCCGGCCGCCCCGCCAGTCGCTTCGGATCGATCCGTTTGAGTGTCGCGAGCCAGGCATCCTCGCGCTCCTGCCAGCGCGCGAGCGCCGCGGGCGAATTGTCCGGCAACCGGTCGTGCCGTGTGCTCGCCACACCGTCGAGCGTCGCCTCGTCGGGATGCTGCGCGAAGTACGCCGTGAGATACGTGTCGGCGAGCTGGCGGACGCGGAGCGCCAGCAAGTCAGGGTTCGTCTGCAGGACCAGCGCCAGGGCAAGAATCATGATTTGAGATAGAGCCGTTGCGGGTCCAGGACCTCCCGCAACAACTGCAGCTCCGTGGTGGTGGGTGGCTCCAAGCGATTCAGCTTTGCCCGGGACTCGAGCTTCCACCCAACACCCGCGCGGACGTCCGTTGCCTCGACCCCCGGATACAGTCCGGCGAGCACGAGGTCGCCGCTCGCAGTGTCGCGTTCCAGCACGCCCTTGTCGGTGATGACTTTGGCGACGCGCTGCCCCGGGCTCGTGAGAAAGTCCACGCGCTCGGGAAACGAACGGGGCGAAAGCTTTGAAACGATCAGGGTGCGTTGGGCGTGGATCGCGATCTCCGCGGCGCCGCCCGAACCGGGGAGGCGGACCTTGGGCCGCGCATACGGTCCGATGACCGTGGTGTTGATGTTGCCATGTCGATCCACCTGTGCGCCGCCGAGAAAACCGACTTCGATGCGACCGTTCTGGAGAAAGAGCTGGAACACGTCCGCCATGCCGCACACCATCAGCGAGCCGGTGACGAGCGCGGGATCGCCGATCGAGACCGGCAGCCGCGAGGGGGTCGCACCGACCGCACCCGACTCGTAGATGAGGACGAGATTCGGTGCGTGGGTGCGCCGCGCCAGATTGCATGCGAGGTTCGGCAGCCCGATCCCGACGAACACGACCTCGCCGTCCGCCAGCTCGCGCGCGGCGACGACGGCCATCATCTCGTCAGCTGTGTAGTCAGAAGCCGTAATTGACTCCGGCGCAGCGCTGCTCTCCCGCCTTGAGCCGCTCCGCCAGCCTCGGCTGTTTCTGCATGTACTCGGCGCGGTCACGCACGCCGTAGACGAATTCGTCGAGATAATGACTGAGCCCTGCGGACTCGCGCGAGATCGTGTCCCAGCCGATGTAGAATTCGTTGTCGCGGTCGTAGTACCCTTGAGCGTACGACGGATGCGCGCCCCACGGCTCGACCACGACGGCACTCACGATCGTCGCCGGAATCAGCGTCCGGTTCGGATCGGAGCGGATCACGCGCTCGTCCACCAACTCCTCCACGACGACGATCACACGCTGCGAGGCGAACGCCGCCTCTTTCTGCACGCCGAGCAGTCCCCAGATCTGCGTGTTGCCCTGCGCGTCGGCGCGCTGCGCGTGCACGATCGTGACGTCGGGATTCAAGGCCGGGACGGTCGCCAGCTCCTCGCCGGTGTACGGGCACGTCACCGCTTTGATGCGCGGATTGACGCGCGGCAGATCGGTGCCCGCGTAGTCGCGCAGCGTCCAGAACGGCAGCCGTGCGGCTCCCGCCGAGAACCGCGCGACCATCCCAAAATGCGAGTATTCCTCGATCTCGAGCTCCTGCCCTTCCACGGCGCGGCGAAATGCGTGCAACGAGCCCACGCCGGGATTGCCGGCCCACGAGAACACGAGCTTTTTCGCGCAGCCCGCGGCAATCATCTGATCGTAGATCAAGTCGGGTGTGAGGCGGCACAACGTCAGATCGCGGCGGTGCTGGCGGATGATCTCGTGTCCCGCGGCAAACGAGATGAGGTGAGTAAACCCTTCAATGACGACGACGTCGCCGTCGCGCACGTGCCGCGCGACGGCGTCCTGCATCGACACGACTTTTGACGCTAGTCCGACATCTCGTGCAGGCACTCGTCGATGATCCGGAGGGCGGTGTCGACGTCGTACTCATCCACGACGAGCGGAGGAGCGAGCCGCAGCGCGCTCTTCCCGCAGCCGAGGAGGAGGAGGCCTTTCTTGAAAGCGCGGCCGACGATCTCGTGAGGAATGTCGGGGGCGGGCTCGCGCGTTTCGCGGTCTTTCACGAATTCCACGCCCACCATGAGTCCGCGCCCGCGCACGTCACCGATCGCCGCGTATTTGTCCTGCAGCTTGCGTGCGCCGGTAATCAACCGATCCCCCATCTTCGCGACGTTGGGCAGCAGCTCCTTCTGGACGATGTCGAGCGTGGCGAGCGCCGCGGCGCAGCACACCGGGTTGCCGCCGAACGTAGTTCCATGGGCGCCGGGCTGCCACTTCATGATCGATTCTTTGGCGATGATCGCGCCGATAGGCATGCCGCTTCCCAACCCCTTTGCCGAAAGCAGAATATCGGGCTCGATCCCTTCATATTCGCACGCCCACATCTTCCCCGTGCGGCCCACGCCGCACTGCACCTCGTCGCAGACGAGCAGGATGCCGTAGCGGTCGCAGATCGCGCGCAGGTCCTTGAGGTAGCCGGCCGGCGGCACGACGTAGCCACCCTCTCCCTGGATGGGCTCCACGAAAATGGCGGCGACGCTGTCCGGCGGCACTTTCTTGGTGAACAGCTCCTCTTCGATCCACGACGTGCAGCGTGTCGTGCAGGCCGACTCGCCGCGACAATACTCACAGCGATAGCGATACCCGTACGGCACGTGGTGGACTTCGGGCAGAAACGGGGCGAATCCGGACCGCTGCACCGCTTTGCTCGCGGTGAGGCTCAAGCCGCCGTAGCTCCGCCCATGGAAGGCGCCCAGGAAACCGATGATGGCGGGGCGGCCCGTCGAATGCCGCGCGAGCTTGATCGCGCCTTCGACCGCTTCCGTCCCGGAGTTCGCCAGGAATACGCGCTTCTTGCTCGGGCCGGGGGCGAGCTGCGCGAGCCGCTCGCACAGCGCCGCGAAGCTCTCGTAGTAGAAGTCCGAGCCGCAGATATGAAGGAAGCGCGCGGCGGCGTCCTGCACCGCCTTCACGACTTTCGGATGCCCGTAACCCGTGGAAGCGACAGCGATGCCTGCCATGAAGTCGAGGAAGCGATTGCCGTCGACGTCCTCGACCATGGGCCCCTGCCCGCGCGCCACGGCGAGCGGGTACTCCTTGGGATACGACGTGGACGCGAAGCGGTCCTGCCGCTCGACGATCGCACGGGCCTTGGGACCCGGGGGCGGCACGACGATGCGGGGATAGTCGCGGTCGGCAGTCACGCGCGCACGCTGAGGCTCGCGGTCGTTTTCGCGAGCGCCATGGTGAATCGGCCCACGATCTCGGCGATTTCCTGTTCCGTAATAATGAACGGCGGAGCGACCATCACCAGATCGCCATTCACTCCGTCGGCATGTCCGACGTTCGGCCACACCGTGAGCCCGGCGTCGAGCGCCGCATCGGCGAATCGCTCCGCAAACTTCAGCGACCGCGGGAACGGCGAGCGGCTCGACTTGTCTTCGACGAACTCGATGCCGGCGAGGAGGCCGCGCCCGCGCACGTCACCGACATGCGGCAAGTCGGCGAGAAGCCGAATCCGGTCGTGGAGCACGCGCCCCATCTGCGCGCACCGCTCGACCAGTTTGTGCTTCTTGAGATAGCGCATCGTGGCCACGCCGGCCGCGCACGCGACGGGGTGATGCGAGAAGGTTTGCGCGTGAACGAAGCTGCCCGATCCCTCCGCGATCGTATCGACGACGCGCTGCCCCGCGGCAATCCCCGACAGGGCGGCGTATCCTCCGGAGATCCCCTTCCCGAACGTCATGATGTCGGGCGCGACGTCGTACGGTTCGATCGCCCACCACGTGCCGGTGCGACCTACGCCCACGAGCACCTCGTCGGCGATGAAGAGCACGTCGTGGCGGTCGCAAATCTCGCGCACGCGCTTGAAGTAGTCTGGCCGCGGCGTCGAGGCGCCGGTCGAGGACCCGCCCACCGGCTCGACGATGAACGCCGCGACGGTATCGGCGCCGAGCTGCTCGATCGCCTCTTCCAGGACGGCGGCGCTGCAGACCGGGCAGGCGGGGCCGCGCCCGCCACACTCGCAGCGATACGGATAGGACGCAGGAATCCGGTGCACGTCGACGAGCCATGGCTTGAACGGCGCCTTGTGCGCCTCACGCGCCGACGCGGAGAGGGCGAGCAACGTGCTGCCGTGGTAACCGGGGCTGAGCGCGATGATCTTGTGCTTGCTCGGACGTCCCTGCTCGACCCAGTACTGGCGCGCCAGCTTGAGCGCGGCCTCGACCGCCTCTGAGCCACTACAAAGGAAGTAGAGCTTGGACAGATCGCCCGGGAGCGTCTCGGCCAGTTCGTCGGCGAGATTTTCGACCGGCCCATGGGTGAACATGGTGCCCGACAGATATCCGAATTGGCGGCACTGCTCGGCGATCGAGTCGGCGATGTCGGGGTTGGAGTGGCCGAGGTTGGCGACGTACGCGCCGCCGACGGCATCGAGGTAGCGCTTGCCGCGCTCGTCGATCAGCCAGCACCCTTCCCCGCGGACGATTTTGGGGTACTCGTAGCCGAGTTTGCGGTAGAAGACGTGGCTGTTGGGATAGCGGTGCGAGTTCACCCGTGAAAAGCTACGGTGGCCAACACGAAGGGGCGAGCATGGCGGCTCGCCCCTTATTAAGTTCAACTCCCGCAGGTTACTGGCCCCTCGTCCAATGGCAGGACAGCGGACTTTGGATCCGTCAATCTAGGTTCGAATCCTAGGGGGCCAATCTGCTACGAATGTCTTCCATGGTATGTTGCATAGCGTGAGCGCCTCTCCATTGATGACGGCTGAAGAGGTCGAGCGGATCTCGATTCCGGGAAAGGTGACCGAGCTAGTCCGGGGACGATTGATCGTCCGCGAGCCACCCGGTACCCATCACGGGGCTATCGCCGCAAACCTCGCCTACTATCTGAGTGACTTTGTGCGGCGGCATGGCTCGGGTGCGATGTTTGCGCAGGACACCGGATTCAAGATCGCGTCCGACCCGGACAGTGTTCGAGCTCCTGACGTCGCGTTTGTCGCGCGCGAGCGGACCGGGCTGATTCGAAGCCGCGGCTACGCCGAACTCGCCCCCGATCTGCTTGCCGAAATCCTGTCTCCCGACGACCGACCGGCAGAGGTGCTCGCCAAGGTGGCGGACTGGCTCGCCGCCGGGACGAGGATCGTGTGGGTCATCGATCCCCAGCGACGCGACGCGCGCGTCTACCGCCAGGACGGGAGCCTCACGGTTTTGGGGAGCGACGACTCGCTGGAGGGTGAGGACGTCCTTCAGGGATTCACGTGCCCCCTGAAGGACGTCCTCGCCTGACACAGGGTCCTACTCACTGCGGAATGAGCCTCACGTTTTTGACCAGTATCTCGGTAACCGTCCCGTCAGGAGCGATCAAGCGTTCGCTTTCGGCGAGCACCCGAGCGCTCCCACCGCTGACCAAGTCGACGATTCCTTGCGCGCGAAAGCCGAACGCGTCCGCGCCGTTGCCCGTCACGGTTCGGTCGTTGTCAGTCGAGGTCAGGTTCCCGCTGCCCTGCGCGTAGGGACTGAGTTGGCAGAGATCCATGAAGTTCCTGAACGGCGACGGCACGGGGCTATAGATGTGGATGTTCACGTCGCGTAGCAAACGGAGCTGCCGCAAGACATCCTGCATCTCGCCGACGGTTTGCACGGGCTGGGGTTCGGGGGTGAGTGCCCCGCCGCAGCGGCGCAGCGCGTGGACGCCGCCGAGCGGCGCATTCACGACGATCACGTAGTTGGTCGTGACGTCGGCCCAAACGAACAGCAGGACGGAATCACCGCGGAAGACGTTGGGCAAATCTGCCGGCCCGTTCATGAAGTCGAACTGCGGGTTCGGCGATCTGGTCGTGACCGCCGCGGGTGGGTCGCACGCAACGACAAGCAACGGCACGAGTAGGACTGTGGCGGCGAGCTGCGGTTTCATGAGTCACCTCCGAGGGTGTTGTAATGCGTTGGTATCACGGACCGACGCAGATGTAGGTGCCGTCGCCGCTGTCTTCCACGAAGCACTGGGTGGCACTGGCCTCGTTCGAGGGCGCGGATTGGCCGACGCTGTTGTAGGCGCGGACGCGGTAGGTGTAGGTCATCCCTTGGACCGCGTAATAGTCCGAATACATGACGAAGGGGGACACGTCGATCACCTGGAAATCCGAATCGCCGCACACCGTGCCATCGCATCGCTCGATGATGAAGCCGTCAACGGCGACCATGTCGGTTGACCACCACAGCGAGATCTGCCAGGGATACGGAGTCGCCGTCAGCGCCCACGGGGCAGCGGGTGGGGCGGCTACAGGCGTAGTGGCACACGAGGTATTCGAGAACGCCGAGTATTTCAGCTTGACGGTGGACGCCCGGAACGCACGCACTTGGTAGCAGTACTCCGTGGTCGCGTTCAGCCCCTTGTCGACATATAGCGCGAAGTTCTGACTCGTTGCGCTCAGTCGAGTAAATGGGCCGGTCGGCCCGGTGGTCGAGCGAAACACCTCGAATCCGAGCTCATCAGTCGAGTTATCGGTCCATCCGACGTTGATCCGGTTGAAGCCAAACGCACTCGCGACTGTGCCGGATGGTGCGGCTGGGGGACTGCCGCCTCCAGACGACGCCGCGGACACCGAAGGAGCGGGCTCGAGTGGTAGGCCCCGCTCGCAGGCGAGCGTGGCAACGACAACGCAGAAGGCAGTAAGGCAACGGAGGCGCGGCAGACGAGTCATCGATCAATCCTCCCCAGGTTTGAGTCGCAGGAATGCGGTGCTGGCAGCAAACGGTCCGGGGGCGGTCCCGGCGTGGCACTCGACGACCGTGAGCACGTCGCCAGCGAGGTCGCCGATGACCATGAGGCAACGAGCAAGCGCCGAGTTCACACAGCCTCCAGACGAGAAGCGTTCGCCATTCAAGGGTTCGCGGGCTCTTTACAAGCGGCTGTGCAGCCTACCACTTCAACGCTTGCTAGTCGTTATGCTGCCGTTAGTGGGCCCCTAACGGCCTTTGGATCTCGGTAATGCTCAAGCTGCATTTGCTCGGTTCGGTCGACCTGCTCGACGCCGGCCGCGATGTCACACCGGTGTTGCGTCGTCCCAAGAGCCTCGCGCTCCTGGCCTACCTTGCTTGTGCTCGACCACGAGGGTTCCACCGGCGGGACGCCCTCCTCGCTCTGTTCTGGCCCGATCTCGATCAAGCGCACGCGCGGAACGCTCTCAGACAGACCGTGCATTCACTGCGTCACGTGCTGGGTGCCGAAGCAGTAGTGGGCCGCGGCGAAGAAGAGCTGAGTGTTGAGCGATCGCGGGTCTGGTGCGACGTCCCGCAATTCGAGGAGCTTGTGGACGCGAGCAACGCAGAATCCGCCGTAGCCTTGTACCGCGGCGAACTACTCTACGGATTCCATATGTCCGGGAGCGGTGAATTCGAACAGTGGTTGGATCAAGAGCGGAAGCACCTCGCCCAGCGAGCCCTCGCGGCGACGCTGGACCTCTCGAAGGAAGCAGAGAAAACTGGTGACGACGTAGCAGCGGCGAGTTGGGCGAAGCGGGCGATTGAGATCCGACCGTACGATGAAAGCGCGCTGCGGCGACTCCTGAGATTGCTCGATCATGTCGGCCGCCGCGCGGACGCCGTGCGCGAGTATGAGGATTTCGCAGACCGTCTCGCGCTCGATCTCGACGTCGCACCGTCACCGGAGACGCGTGCCCTGATGGAGACGATTCGCGCGCGCGTCGAGCCGCAGGTCTTTGTCTCCGCCGGCGATCTGCTCCCCAGGCCGAGCCCGGTCGCGGCGGAGCGAGGTCGGGTCCACCCCGACGTGGTCCCGGCTGCTGCGGACACGGTTCGGTCCCCCTGGCGCCGTAATGGTCTCCTGGCTTTCGCGCTTCTCCTGCTGCTCGTGATCGGTGCGTGGGCCACTGGGATTCCGGGCGTTCTGTGGGCGCGGTACGAGGGCATCCCGCAGCTCCGGGCGCGAGTTGCCGCAGGCGACTGGGAGCGCGCCGATCTGCTCGCCGCCCAACTCGAGGCGACGCTACCCCACGATTCGCGCGTCGCCGCCCTCCGCGCGGCGTTCACGGATACCGTGAGGATCGAAGGCTCGCCGGCTGGGGCGCGGGTGTACCGCCAGTCCTACAACGGCTCCGGGGCGGAATGGGAATTCCTCGGCGTCGCTCCAATGGCGCGGGTCGTGGTGCCGCGGCTGCCGCTGGTTTCCCGATTCAGGTTCGAGGCGCCCGGCTTCGCCACCGGCCTGGACATCGGGGCGGCGGCGCCCGCGGGACAGCAAACCGTGCTCCGGTTCGCTCTCGCGCGGGAGGGCGTCGCGCCGCCGGGTATGGTGTTGGTCGTGGGCGGCGATGTCGCGACGGGGATTCCGCAGCTCGATATTCGCGATCGTGCGGTCCTGCCGGACTTCTACATCGCCCGCCTGGAGGTGACCAATCGCGAGTATCAAGGCTTTGTCGATTCGGGTGGGTACCGGCGCCCCGACCTATGGCCCCAAGAGTTCCTCGTCGACGGGCGCCGTATCACGTGGCAGGACGCGATCGCACGGTTCGTGGACCAAACGGGTCGGCCGGGACCGTCCACGTGGGAAGCGGGGCGCTTTCCTGCCGGTCGCGCCGACTATCCTGTGGGCGGCGTCAGTTGGTACGAGGCCATGGCATACGCCCGGTTCCGCGAGGCGCGGCTCCCGAGCGTGTTCCACTGGACGCGCGCCGCGCGGTTCGAAGCGGCGGGGGCAATCCTTACCGCGAGCAACATCGACCGCGTGGGTGGCGGGACCGCCCCGGTTGGCTCGTTCGGGGGCATGAGCGGGTCCGGCACGTTGGATATGGCGGGGAACGTGCGGGAATGGTGCGTCAACGAGTCTCACAACGCCGGCGGGTACTACATCCTCGGCGGCGGCTGGAACGACCCCGCCTATACGTTTTACGAGAGGGCAATCCAGCCGTCGTTCGATCGGTCCGCGACGAACGGCATCCGCCTGATGCGGCCCCTACCGGGGCAGAAGGGCGACGCCACGATCGATCGAGCGATTGAGCCGTACTTCCGGAACTACCGTGCGGAGCGGCCCGTGTCGGATGAGACCTTCCGCTTCTATCGGCGGCTATTCGCCTATGACCACCTGCCGTTGCATGCCGTGGTCGAGCGGCGTGACTCCTCGTCGGCGTGGATCCGGGAAAAGGTGTCGTTCGACGCGGCGTATGGTGGGGACCGCGTGACGGTGTACGTCTTTCTGCCACCGCGAGGCCATCCGC
>WNGJ01036817.1_pt1 | contig 10569 bp, 15 predicted proteins | sample 5400611 | NCBI WGS metagenome assembly WNGJ01 (sample SAMN13153375, study PRJNA577476) | soil metagenome | isolation source: 40 cm soil or saprolite under Garry oak tree replicate 1 | place: USA:California | collected 2016-06-15
AAACAGAACGTTCCACGTCCCGTCGAAGCTCGAATGCGCCACCGCAGGTGTACGGGCGCCAAGCACAGCGGCGGTGACCAGCGGTAGGACGACGAACATGCGGGTTTGACGCCCTGCGTCATGGAGCCTTCCCGACCATGTGAGATCTTTCATTGGACAAGCGGCGCGCTTCATCGCGGCGATGGCGGCTGGCGTGACCGATCGGCTTTGGGAGATCGGTGATAACGGGAAGGTACTGAAGTATTGGGAGGAAGCGAATTCAGTCGGCCCACGATGGTCTTGGATGTGGACTTCCCGCAATTTTCGCATCTGAAGCGGTAAATACACAACTTGTCATGGTTGGGATGTGCCTCGATCAAAGCTAACTTCAACACACTCCGGCAGTTAGGACATACGTCTATCCATTGCGCTGTGCGCGTTACACTACGCTGCATGATCTTTCTCCTTCGCGGAAAGGAGGAAACCCCGCACCGCTGGTAGCCCCAGCCTTGAACGCGGACATTCAACGTCCGTCGTGCGCCAGAAATGTTAAACCCGCCTTGAGATAAAAGCTGTTCCAAATTGCTCACACGAGAAATCTACCACTCGGGCAAGTCGTTGGCCGACAGCCCGGTCCGTGCGCACCGCGACCTTCCTACCGTCCGCAACGCTGAAGAAGGTGCGCCAGTTCTTCGAGCGAATCTCGGTAATCCCTTAGCGGTTTGAGCAGGGCCTGACGCGCCTCCGTGTAAGCGCCTCTTTGTACGGAAGGTAACCAGCCTTGCACAGTCGAATTTCAGCGTGTCTTTGAGCTTATCCAAGGTGCCGCGCCGGCGATCGATGCGATACATATCCATACGCAGTCATTGATTGCCCCCTGCCTGAGAACGCCATTCATCTGCCCATTTTCTGTACTGATCTGCCCATTTCCTGTAGTAGTCGGCTTTAGTGGGATGTTTTTCTGCGAAACGGTCATACGCCGCTGCACGCTGTAAGCAGTATTCTCGCTTTGCGCGGCGCGTTTGAGTGCTGCTCATTTCCGTCCCCCATTGTGGACATGACATATGGACAGTAGAAACCCCTGTCTAACAGCGATTTCTAAACTGTCCTAGAAACTTCTGAGTCTTGAGAGCATTTTGGGGCTTTAGACCCTTTTTGAAAAGGCGCTGCCGAACGTGCACGATACGGGCACAGTGGATGAGCTGCCGGCGGACTTTATGCGCCGAAGATTGCCCCATAGTGAAGCGAGCCGCGGCGCCATGGCGTCGGATACCAGGGACGGTTGTCGTGTTTCCCGTAGTTCGCTGACATAATTTTACCCCATGAGCTTGATTACACGCGTCCACAACAGGACGCTCTAGGCGTCTCAATTGGCGTAGGAGTAGGCGATGATCCGATATTTTTTCTTTCTGATAGCTGCAATTACCGCGGCATCATCGGTCGGGTACGCGCAGGATAGTCGCACGGCCGGTCACGCGGGAACAGCGCAGCAGCAGCGGGCATGTCGACCGGATGCGCTCCGGCTGTGCCGTGGAATACATGACGACGAAGCGATCTTTGAATGCCTGAAGGCGCACATTGCAAAACTCATTCCGCGTGCCGGGAGGTCATCGAGAGCAGCCGCTAAGGCAAACTGGGAACGCGCGTCCCACAAGCTAATGGGTAGTGCTGTTGTCCTGAGGGCTGATCTGCGGCCCCGCGTCCTTCGCACAACCGCTCGCCTGCATCGGCAAGGTAAATCTGCAACATGCTGAGATCGTCGATCGCTCGGATCGTTGCGCTGTGCACTCGGTATCCCTGGTGGGTCATCGCTTTCGCTCTCGTGCTTGGGATCCTGACCAGCCTGTATGCGGCAACACATTTCAAGATCAAGACCGACGTTGACGCTTTGATTTCGCCGGATCTGCCGTGGGCACAGCGCGCACAGGCCTACGCGAAGGGCTTCCCCGAGCGTCCCATTCTGGTTGTCGTCGACGCGCCGACGCCCGAGCTCGCCGATCAAGCGTCGGCAAAGCTGCTCTCAAGGCGCATTCCGACCAGTTCCCCGTGGTGACAGAGACTGGCAGCGGGCCGTTCTTTGCGCGCAACGGTATGCTCTTTTTGTCGCTTGGCGACGTGGAGCGGGCCACGGAGGCGTTCGATCGCGCCGACGCGCTCGTTGGAACCTTGGCTGCAGATCCGAGTCTCAGGGGTGTACTCGACGCACTTTCGTTGGCGCTGGAGGTCTTTGCACGCGGAGACTTAAGACTTGAGGCTTTGTCGGCGCCGATTACCTCAGCGGCGGACACGTTACAGGCTGTGATCGACGGGCGCCCCGCAAGCTTTTCCTGGCAGGTCCTGTCGGCCGGCAAGCCGGCGGTGCCAGATCAGTTGCGCCGCTTTATTCAGATCGAGCCCAAGCTCGATTTTGGCGCGCTTGAACCGGGGCGGGCCGCCACCGATGCGATCGCCCGGATTGCGTCCGACCTGGCGCTTGGCACGGACTTCCAGGCGCGCGTGCGCCAGACGGGACGCATCCCCATGGAGGACGATGAATTTGGGATGATAAAGGAGAATGCCGGGCTGCAATTGGCGCTGTCCTTGAGCGCCGTACTGATCATTCTGTGGTTCGCACTGCGTTCGTTCCGGCTCATCTTTGCGGTCTCGATCTGCCTGATCGTCGGACTTGCGATTTCGGCAGCGGCCGGCCTGTTCGTGGTCGGCACGTTAAACCTCATCTCGCTGGCGTTCTTTGTGCTCTTCATTGGTCTTGGCGTCGATTTCGCGATCCAGTTCAGCATACGCTACCGCGCTGAACGCCACGAGCGTCCGGGACTGCTTGACGCTTTACAGAGCAGTGCCTTTAAGGCGGGCGCGCCCCTGACATTGGCAGCCCTGGCAACAGCGGTCGGCTTCTCGTCATTCCTGCCGACCGCTTATCGCGGTCTTTCCGAACTTGGGCAGATCGCGGGCATAGGGATGATCATTGCCTTCTTCATCAGCATCACGCTCTTGCCGGCACTGCTTGCTATCCTCAATCCGCCTGGCGAGCCGCGCCCGATGGGATTTGTCGTGCTCGCGCCCGTCGATCGGTTCTTGGATCGCCACCGCAGAGAAATCGTATGGGGTACGCTCCTCGCGGTCGGGCTGGCATCGCCGCTGCTCCTGTTCCTACGCTTCGATTTTTCTTTGTTGCACATGCGGAGCCCGGAGTTCGAGTCGGTCTAGCCTACGTTGAACTCGCCCGAGATCCGCGAACCGGAGCCAATGCGATCGACTTGGTGGCGCCTGATCTAACCGCTGCAGACGCAACAGCGCAGCGGATTTTTGCTCTCCCGCAGGTCTCGCGGGCGATAACGCTTAGCAATTTCATACCGCATTGCGGGTTGTATCGTAAGACAATCTTTACAATGTAAAGATCAATTTCGGCACGATCGGCCGACTGTCAAGCGAAATCTTGACAGGCGACGAGCGCGGTCGGCCGCGCCTAGAGATTGGGCACGAGACCACGAATCCGTTGGTCCTGGCCCGATGCGCATGAAAGGAACAACAAGCCGGCTGCGTTCGTGGGCTACGGCGGGGCGCGTGCGATCGAGCAGCTGCGGCTGACTACAGTCGAGCTGCAGATGGCGCCGATCCAGACCGCCATTCACATCCAGTTGCCGATCTATCTTGCGGTGGTCAAGGAGGGCAAGAAGCTTGCCGAGTTCGACCACCTCAACCAGAATGCCAAGGGCATGCTGGATCAGCTGGCGTGATGGGCCGACGCGCTGAGGACGGCACGCCACAAGGTCCTGCGGAATGTAACTTAAGGAGCTGTCCCAGTGATGGTTTCGATAACATCGTTTGCTATGAAAGATTGGACCGTCATAGGCGGTAGCCCACTGGGCAGAGTTCAGCGGTTAACGAAAGGCCAAGCTACCGAGTTATCGATGCCCAGCGGCGATGCCGAACGGTTTCGCGAGCATGACAGGGAGAGACTCCATGAACACCCCCGTGATCCTCATCACCGGCGCGCTAACGGGTATCGGACGCGCCACCGCCCTGGCCTTTGCCAAGGAGGGCGCGCGCGTCGTCGCGTCCGGCCGCCGGGAAGCTGAAGGCAAGGTGTTAGAGGCCGAGCTCCGCAGCCTCGGCGCCGAAGCTGCGTTCATTCGCGCTGACGTGCGCCACGAGGACGACGTGCGCAGTCTGATCGACGAGACTGTTACGCGGTTTGGCCGCATCGACGCCGCCGTCAACGCCGCAGGCACCGAGGGCCCTGGTCCGGTAGTTGATCAGACCGCCGAAAGCCACGCAGCTACCTTCGACACCAACGTGCTCGGCACGCTGCTCAGCATGAAGCACGAGCTGCGCGTGATGCAGCCGCAAGGTCGCGGCAGCATCGTCAACATATCCTCCACGTATGGGCACGAAGGGGCAGCCGGTGCCTCGGTCTATGTCGCGAGCAAGCACGCCGTGGAAGGCATGACAAAGTCCGCGGCGCTGGAAGCGGCCCGCTCAGGTGTACGCGTTAATGCCGTTGCACCGGGTCCGATCGAGACCGGCATGCTCAACCGCTTCACCGGAACCGCGGAGAGGAAGACCGCACTGGCCAGGAGCGTACCGCTTGGGCGCGTCGGCGACCCAGCCGAGATCGCGCGCGCCGCCATCTTTCTTGCTTCCGAAAAAGCATCGTTCGTCACCGGACAGATACTTACTGCCGATGGAGGCAAGACGGCCGGCTGAGACTCTCTCCTGTTCGCCGGTACCATGGGCAATTAGGGCCTCGAGGCGGCCGATTTAGTCCGACAGCGAGCCGCCTGTCAGCAGAGCCATGAGTAGGCTCAGGACGTCGCTCAGAGCCTGGACCCGCCGTCTACAGCAATGATGTCACCAGTGACCCAGCGGGCCTCGTCAGAGGCAAGGAACGCGATGACCGAAGCAACATCAGCGGGCGTGCCAATTCGCTTGACTACGCGGTCGACAAGCACGAACTCACCGCACAGGATGTCAGGGCGCTACGAAAGGAAATCGCGGCGCGCCGCCAGATCTACGAGGATCGGTATCGAAAGGTGAGGCACAAGCTGTTTGCCCATAAGGGAGTTTCCAGCGTTCAAGAGGCCGACGAGCTTTTGGCGAAGACGAGCGTGGACGAACGACAGTCGAACATCGAGAAGGCTCTTAAGGAGATAGCACTCAAGGAGCGTCGAAGAGTTCGCGAGGCTGAGTTTGCGAAACTGTCTGACGAAGAGCAGGAACAGCTTTTGGTCAAGTGCTGAATCAGCGCCCGCCCTGGTGGCTTCGGCCATCATGCCCATCGTTCACCCATGGTCCTGCGCGACCCTGATGCTGACGGGCGATCGAAAAAAGCTACTGTTCACCTGGCCTGATCTGCGCCGAGATCATCTCACCATGAAACCATGCCATACCACCGGCATCGTCAAGCAGCCGCTGCGCCATCGCTATCGCCGCCTCGCGCGTCTCCGCTTTCCTAGTCACCAAGGGGCCGCGCTGACTGCTGGTCAGGCTAGCTTTCCATGTGCCCATGGGCCTCCTCCCTCTCTCTCATGTCAGGCTCAACGGAAAGGGCGGCCCGAAAGCCGCCCCGCTGATTCAGCACTTGACCAAAAGCTGTTCCTGCTCTTCGTCAGACAGTTTCGCAAACTCAGCCTCGCGAACTCTTCGACGCTCCTTGAGTGCTATCTCCTTAAGAGCCTTCTCGATGTTCGACTGTCGTTCGTCCACAAGCATGTTCGGAAGTGTCATATCCGAGGTTCTTTCCAAGCTCATGCCAAGGGTGGCGAGAAACCTGGCCCATGCCAAATCTCTCACCACGCCTAAACGGCGGTTATTCACAGAAGTGGGTCGAGGCTCGTCTTTGCCGCTGGCGCTTGGACCCTGACCTTCGGACACTGGCCTTAAAGGCACTCGTCGCTGGGTGCTCGTCGCTGTGGCTCTGGGACCTCGGTGCGAGAAACCTGCTCGCTCGACCCAATAATAGTTTAGGCCAACCCGCTTGGCATTGTCAAAACTAAAATGCCAACAGCCTTAAAAAGCGGGGCGACCCGAAAGGCCGCCCCACCACCGCTTTTCCCTTATTCCATGGCCTCAAGAAGTTCTTTCGGAAGTTGGTTCAGATAGAACTTCATTTGCTCGCTGTCCGGTCGGGCGTATCCGGCATGATTTTCCTTTTCGGAGCAAAACAAGTGGTAGTGAGAACGTGGTTGACCTATCCACTTCTCCCACTTTCCCGTTTCCTTGTTGGGCTCCCAGGTAACATCCGCCTTGTAGGCTTCGACCCGAACAACGTGCCCGGTGCATTGCTTGCCGTTCGCATAGACAAATGGGCATGGAATAGGCGTACTCATAGCGTGCGACTCCTTCGATTATCAGACGACTGAAAGAAGGGAGGGCACGACCCGAAGGCCGTGCCGCTCTGATTGCCGCAAGCTGTGTCAACGAATTCACCGTCCATACGCCGGACTGCTCTGCAACACCTGCTCCGCCTTCGACCGCCCTCGCGGCGGGGGTGGAGGCATGAATGGCGGCGACGCTGGTCCGGTGCCGGCGCTGGCGCGGGTGCTGATGCGGCAGGCGATGGCTTCGGAAACTGCCTGGTGGCCGGCATATTCACGTCCACCTGGTCGCCGCGGCGTTCCTCCCGCGCCTGGGCCCTGATCTTCATCTTGGCGTGCGTGACGTACCGCTCGAACTCCTTGTCGTCAGCCTGGCGCAAGACGGCCTTCTGATCGGCCTCCGGAAGCCTGCTGAACATGGATACATCGCTCGGCGTCGAGATGATGCGCTGGATTGCATTTGGCGTGTAGCCGGCCGCCTGCGCGTTCTGGCTCGCCTCAACAACCGCATCGTTGAGCTTCTTCACGGTCGCCTCGTCGGCGCCCTCTCCACCCATCGTTATCGTCGGTGCCGATCCGAAGGGTGCGGCCGCTTTCTTGCGCGCCGCAGCCCCTCGAGACCGACTTTCACGGCACAGCGCGGCCACATTCCAAGGTCGCCATAGGCGCCAAGCAAATATCAGGGAGTGAACCGATCGCAAACGGGCTGACGTCGCCGAATGTCTCCTATGGGTCTAGGCTGTGTGAAAACGAAATCTGATTTGGTCGTAATGCCGAGCGAAGGACGAATTTTTGCGTTTTTTTGCTCTGAGCGCGACCACAAGCCTCAAAATTCTGGGTGCGGTTATCGACAGCGCGCAGAAGATCATTCGCGTTGAGCAATCGAAAGGCCGCAAGGATCGCAACGTCATGCTCTCAGCCGAGATGCTTGATCTGTTACGACAATGGTGGAAAGCGCGCCCATCGCGTGACGGTGCCGCAACGCTTGTGGAGGAACGCTGGCTGTTTCCCGGCAAGAGGCCCGGCAAGCCGATGACGACCCGCCAACTCCAAATAGTCCGCCTTCCAATATTTTTTTTTGCCATCGCTGACATCAATTGAATCTTCGCTCACGTCCGCGCGACGGCTAAGAGTCGAGAAGGGTGCCCAATACCGCGGGCCAGCCTCTCTCGAAATCCTCCTTCTGCTGCAGTCCACGCTCCAACAGAGTTTTGATTCGCCTCTGCGATTCAGGCCACGTAAGTGCCGTTTGAAACGAGTTGAGGGCGTCGAGGAGCCGGTCGGCCGATGGCAGCGAGACGCGATTAACGAGAGTTTTCGCCGACGCAATTGCCCTCCGATCGAAGGATGCTATCCGGTGCGCAAGTGCATTGACAAAGCCATCGAGCTCCACATCTGGAAGCGCCCGGTTAACGTATCCGTAGCGCTCCGCGGTTTCACCGTCGAAATCGTTCCCGCTGAGAATGATTTCAAGCGCGCGCCCGCGACCGACTAACGACGGGAGACGTTCCGTGCCGCCGCCGCCGGGATGCAATCCTACCGCTACTTCGGGTTGCCCCAGTTGCGTGTTTTCGCGCGACGCGAAGCGCATGTCGCAGGCAAGGACGAATTCGCTGCTCACGCCCCGGACACACCTCGAATCTTCGCGATGCTGACAACCGGCGACTGTGCGAGGCGAGCAAACGTATCCATAAGTACCGGGAGCCCGGAAGGCCCGACAGACGTCATGATGTTCCCAATCTTCCCGGTCAAATCGAAGTGGGAAAGATAGAACTTAGGATTCGCGCTCTCGAATACGACCACGCGCAGGCTTGGGCTGCCGTCCATTTTGGCTAGAAGATCCTGAAGGCGCTCGAACATGGAGGCGTCCACAATGTTGAAAGGCGGATAGTCGAACACAGCTCTCCAATACGCGGGCGATTCCTCGATAAGCCGCACATGCGCTACTGATTCAGTCATGTCACACTCCTTGGTGCGCTCCTCATCCATCTTACGGACATGAATTTGGCGCTCGCGGATGTCCGCTTTCTGGTAGACCGGAAACGTACGTATTAAAAATCAACATTCGCCTGCGGGTCGATGGCGCAATCGCCCGACAAAGGCCCATTGTGCTAACGCGCGCGACAAGCCTCGAACAAAAACCAAGTTCGCCTTTCGGCCTCGTCGATCCAGACTTCCAACAAGCTGGCTGTTGCTACGTCGCCGCGCTCGTCGCAAACACCATGTGTTTCGCGCAGGCTCGCGGTAAGCTGTTTATTGTCATCACGCAGCTCTGCGAGCATATCCTGTGGCGAAACGTAATCGGCATCGTTGTCGAGCAGCCGCTGCAGGCGGTGAATATGACCGACCGACCGCAACGTTGTGCCACCGATTTTCCGCACGCGTTCTGCGATCGCGTCTGTCATAGCAAAAATTTGTTCCGCTTGCTCGTCGAGCAGTAGGTGATAATCACGGAAGTGCGGCCCCGAAATGTGCCAGTGGAAGTTCTTCGTCTTCAAGTAGAGCGCAAACACATCGGCGAGGAGGGCATTGAGCGCGCCGGATATCTCTCGCACGCCGTCGGTTTTGAGATCCGTAGGCGTATCAAGCGGCGCCATCCTGCGTAGCTTCGTGGCTTTGCGATCCATGTCAGTGTTCTCCATAGTTGCGGACATTGCAATTTGATCGCCACGCGGCAGCTAATGACCCAGGCTGTGTGGGCGTTTTCACACAGCCAAGACCCCAAGCAGACATTACGCTGGTCCATCTCCGCCGTTGTTCGGCGCCAATAGCGGACAGGATGCGCCTATCAAAAAAGAAAGACCGCCTTGCCGCGGTCTCTCAAAGGTCGCGTTACGCCTTCGATCACGCGGTTCTAGTTGCCAAGACGCGTCCTACGGTGCCTTGGATTCCTGAACGGCCTTCGCGGCGTTTCGGATCACGTCCAGCACGGCCTGCGGTTGGGAGAGCATCGGAACGTGACTGGAGCGCAACTCGACCGTTGTGGCGTTCATCCGCTTTGCCGCGAAGCGCTCCAGTTCCGGATGGACGGTGCGATCTTCGGTGGCCACGATGGACCAGCTCGGCTTCGTCTTCCACGCAACGCCGTCATGCTTCTGATCGAACAAATCCGGCACCGGCACGCCTTGCGTTGCATAGACGAGCTTCTGCTCCGCCTCGGAAAGGTCTCCGCAAAAATAGGAGATGCCGCTCTGCTTGAGCCAGATGCGCCCGTCTGTCACCTCTAGGTGCGCAAATACATCGGTCTTGGGGAACTTGTTCTGCTGGGCCTGCGAGGTCTCGTCGGCATCGGGCGCGAGCGCCGCTATATAGACGAGCGCCGCAACGCGCGGATCGGTCCCGGCATGCGTGATGAGCGTGCCGCCATAGGAGTGCCCGACAAGGACTACCGGGCTGCTGACCCGCGCCAAGCAGGCTTTCACGGCAGCGACGTCGGTTGCGAGCGAGTCGAGGCCGTGCTGAGACGCCATTACTTCGTGGCCTTCAGCCAGCAGCGCTGGTATCAATTTGCTGAAGCATGAGCCGTCGGCCCAGAGACCATGAGCGAAAACGATACTCGGTTTGGTCATGGTGATATCCTCCAATTGGAGTGAGAGCAATTGGCGTTACGTACACAAGGTGCTCGGCACCCGCGCGCACACTATCGTTCTAAGCCCGCGCAAAATTGTACGAACTTGACTGTCTTGTAAGATTTTGCGTGAAAAATTGTTGCGGCGGCAACGTGCCTGGCGATTTGCGACTGTTTTTCGAGCAATAGCCGTTGTATTCTTTTCACGCTCGGGTCAGCGGCTGCTCGCAGGGAAGCCGCGCGAGCGTTTGTTGCTTGGGGAAGAGGCTGTTGCGGAGAGCAATGATGGACGGGAACGCAATCGCCGAAGTCGTTGCTGAACGCTTTCGGATCGATCGCCCGCCCACGCTCTTGGCGCGGAGATCATCAAAGGCACGAATCGGGTTCACGCGCATGCGGAGCAGCCATGCGATGCGTGGCCGTTCCCTGACGGTGCCGCCAGAAGAGGCTTTTTCATTTCACGTTCCTCTGTCGTTGCCGTTTTTCACGGACCTGTGGACGGCAGGACGGCGTAGAGAAGTGCCTGACTTCCGCCTCGGTGACGCACAGCTCGTTGACCTGCGCGACAATCCGCGTGTCAGTTTGGATACTCCTTTCGATTCACTTCGCTTTTACATCCCTCAAATTGCGCTCGATGAGATGGCCAATGAAGAGGGTATTCGGCGGGTGAAAGGGCTTTACGCGCCGAATTTTGGCAGCTGTGAT
>WNGJ01009115.1_pt1 | contig 10568 bp, 11 predicted proteins | sample 5400611 | NCBI WGS metagenome assembly WNGJ01 (sample SAMN13153375, study PRJNA577476) | soil metagenome | isolation source: 40 cm soil or saprolite under Garry oak tree replicate 1 | place: USA:California | collected 2016-06-15
CTGCGCACCCCGCGCGTGGCCCGCCGCCCATTCAGTGTCCTCTCGCACGTCGATGAGCCGGGCACGGCCGCTCTCGAGCTTGCGACGCGCTTCAGCCACGTCAACCTCGCGCACGCGTGACTTGGCGTCGTCGACGAGCTTGAGGAATCCGGGGGAATGCTTCACAGTCCTGCTTGTGCCCGCTTGCCGGTCAGCTGTCTGAGACCCACGTCGGCACTACGCCGCGCCACCAACTCCGCGGTCGCGACGGCTGCCGCTGACAGCGCCGTCCATCCCAGAGCCTTCGCCCAGCTATCTCCACCTTTGAAGCTGGGAGGGTCTTCGTCTTTCCAGGCGCGCCAACCCTTGTCGAGTCCGCGCTCCATCAATCGCCCCGCCACCATCGCGGCGCCCGCGCCCACCAGCAGCCACGTCGCCTTTCGCGAATTGGTTTTCCGTCTCACGTCACCGCCTTTCGGTTGGAGCTGCTAGATGGGCAAGGGGAATGCCGTTCGTCGTTGCCGATGAGTGAGCACAACGCTGGTTCCAGCGTAGTTACGAGTCGTATCTACGACGCTGCTCCGCCTTCTAGATGTGGCACGTCGCCAGCCCGCGCTTCTCCAGGTAGCGCTGGTGGTAATCCTCGGCCGGATAAAACGCGGAAGCCTCTGTGATCTCAGTCACGATCGGACGGCGAAACCTGCCGCTCGCCTCCAGATTCGCCTTGGACTCCTCGGCTGCTCGCTTCTGCTCAGGGCTGTGGTAGAAGATCGCGGATCGGTACTGGGTGCCCACGTCCGGGCCCTGACGATTGAGCGTAGTCGGGTCATGATTCTCCCAGAACACGTCGAGCAGCTTGTCGTAGCTAACCTCGGCGGGATCGTACTTCACTTGCACTACCTCGGCGTGTCCGGTGCGCCCGGTGCACACGTCGCGATAGGTTGGATTCGCCATGGTGCCGCCCAGGTACCCGACGAGCGCATCCTTCACTCCCGGAACGTTTCTGAAGGTGACCTCTACTCCCCAGAAACAGCCCGCCCCAAAAGTCGCCAGCTCTGTCACCAGCCCTCCCGCTTTTTCAATGAAGTTATGTGCCCGACGTGATGCCGTCCGTGCCAGGCGTACAATGCCAGCATCTGCCTTAGAGTAAGTACCCGACCGTGTTCCGGATGCCGCAGTCCGCGATTGAAATCAGCCGTGTCCATCGACCGAAGCAGGGAAACCCAGCGCAGGTGCAGCGAATCGAGCAGATCGAGAGAGACATCGATCGGCACTTTCCGGGAATCAGGGAGCTCGGCCCAGGCGGCTTCGTCATAGGGCTTGATCGTCGGCTCGTCCTCCGTGAGCGCGAGCTTGAACCGCGTATACGCGTTCAAGTGACTATCCGGCACGTGATGGACCACCTGCTTGATCGTCCAGCCACCTGGTCGGTAGCGCGTCTCCAGCTGATCGCGCGATAATCCGGCGACCGCCGCTCGAAGGGCGCCCGGCGCTTCCGCGATCGCGGCAATGAAAATCGGGAAGTCCGCTTCGTCGATCGCCGCATCCCAGTCGAACTTCCCCACTGGATAGCGGAGCTCGGTTTCCTGAAGGGCAGTAGTCATGGCAGCAGTGGCGAAAAGTTAGGAACGTACGCTTCAAGCCTTTCAATTCTCCGGTCTTGGGTGGCGCCGCGACAGCTTGCCGCTACCTACAGCCCTCGACCCACTTTACCTCGGGGAGTCTGCCGCCGCGAAATGCCGTCACGTGCTTGCCATCCGTCTCGAAGACGAGCGCTTTGCCGGCGGCACTGCTGTCCCCCATCACCGTCAGGTAATGCCAGCCTTCATTGAAGTTGTATTTGTGGGGCTCGACCTTGACCTCGTCGCCGTAAATGCCCTTGATGCGATCCTCGCTGTCGCCGATCTTCGCCCCATCCTCGGTCGTGACGGCTCCCGTATCGACGTCGATGCGCGCGATCTTGCCGTCCACGACCATTACGGCGACCGCTTCGGGAATTCCAGATCCGACAGCCGGATAGACCCAGTCGCAGTGCTTGTTCCTGGTCGGGTTGTCGTTGAGTAGCCCCATGTTGACGGCGTCGTCCAGGTTCATGCCGATCTGAATCTGGCCAAGTCCTTCCTCGCTGAGAGCCAGATCACTGACGCTGTCGTGTGCGGCGCCATTGGGGCCGTTTCGCCCCTTCACCGCCTTCTCTTCGTCCCGCTTGCACGCAGAAGCCAGTGAAGCGAGAAGCATTATTACCGCGAATGATCCCAGTAGCGATCGCTGCCTGTTCATTATCACCCTCCGCCGCCGGCCGCGTGGCCGGAGCGCCGCATGATTACGTGCCGACCTGGTGGAACCTCTCCTGATAGCGCGCGATCGATTCGTTGATCACTCGCGCCGCCACTTCGCTCTTCTCCCAACCGACGATCTCCACCCGCCGCCCCTCCAGGTCCTTGTAGATATGGAAGAAGTGCTCCACTTCCTTCAAATAATGCTGCGAAAGGTCGGCGATGTCGAAGTACTCGTGGTAATACGGATCGTGACACGGTACCGCCAGGATCTTGTCATCGGGCTCACCGCGGTCGAGCATCTTGAGAACGCCGAGGGGTCGACAGTCGATCTGGCACCCGGGAAATGTGGGCTCGTTGATGTGAACGAGCACGTCCAGCGGGTCGCCGTCCTCGTGCAATGTGCGCGGAATGAGACCGTAATCCCCCGGATAATGGACCGCTGAATAGAGAACGCGGTCCAGTCGGATCATCCCGGTGGATTTGTCGAGCTCGTACTTGTTGCGGCTGCCGCGCGGGATCTCGATCACGGCCGTTACGTTGTCGGGGGGATGGATCCCCGCCGGCAGGTCATGCCACGGGTTGATCACGTCGTCACGCGCTCCATCGTGCCCTTGTAATTCATTGGCTCTTCGTCGACGCCAAAATTGTGCTCTGCCAGCTCGGCAACGCGCTGCATCTGCGCCGGCGACAGATCCGGCTTATCCGCGGCCTCGGCGAACTCCCGCAGCTGCTCCAGGTCGTAGATGTTTGGGAGCGTGGTCACGACGTGGGGCTCGGCGAGCAGCCACTTGAGCGAAGCTTGGCCCAGCGTCATTTGGGTCGTCAGGAAGTCCAGCGTGCGGATTTTCTTGAGCCCGTTGGTGAGCCACGAGCGAGGGCGATGCCGGCGATGGTCGTTCGCCGGAAACACCGTGTCTTCGCTGTACTTGCCTTCGAGCATTCCCGATGCGTGAGTGACGCGGATGTTGAACGTGCAATCGGGCGCGAAGTCCGTGGCCGCTTCGATCATGGCCGTCCCCGGATGCTGCTCCAGCACGTTCCAGATCATCTGAATGGTCCCGATATCGCTCTCACGCTCGCACAGCTCCACGGCCTCGTACAGCCATCCGATCGCCGGACCGAAGGCGGCTCCCCACACGCCGATGAGGCCCTCGTCCTTCATCTCGCGCAGCGCCCGCCAGATCGCAGGCTCGCGTACGTGCTCCATTTTGATGTTGTGCAGCTGTAGCACGTCGACGTGGTCGGTCTCCAGTCGCTGCAGACATTTGTCGAGCGCGAAGCGCATATAGTCGCGATCGAACTTCTGCGGCAGCTCGTTTTGTCCGCGCCGCGCTGACTGGGCGGCGGGATCGTAGATGTCGTATCCGATCTTGGTCGAATACACCACGTCATCCCGCCGTCCGCGGAACGCCCGCGCGAGCTGTCGCTCGCCGCGACCATTCCCGTAGGTGTCCGCGGTATCGAAAAAGTTGATGCCGTATTCGGAGTGAGCGGCGCGCAGCATATCTACCGCTTCGTCATCGGTCTTTTCACCCCACCAGCCGGTGGAGAGCGTCCAGGTGCCGAAGCCGATCTCGCTCGCCTTTATGTCGGTTTCGGGGAACTGCCTATAGCGCATTCTGGATGGTTCGTAAGGGAGCGTACAAGTTAACCGGGCAACGACTGCCGCGCCCCTCCGCGCTACATGGAACCGCTATTTCAGTGCGTTGATCCACCCAACAATCGCGGGCGTCAGCTCCGGCACCACGGGAATCGTCGGATCCACGTACAGCTTCATCTGCGTCAGTCGGTCATCGCTGTCGGCGGCTCTGAAAACGTGATTGGCGGCTGGGATGACCACCAGCTTCGCGGCTGGCTGTGCCGCTTTCAGCGAGCGAGCATCGGCCTCGCTGACTTGAATGTCTCGTCCGCCCTGAACGATCAACACCGGCACTTTGACCTTCGCGATTTCCACCGTGGGATCGTATTTCACCCAGGTCTGCATGAAGTGGCGATTGGTCGGCTGCAGCAACGACACAAGACCGGGATGGACATCGCCCGTAGCCTCGCCTCGCAGGTATCGCGCGAACGCCGAATCCCATTTCACGATTTCCGAGGGCGGGAGTTGTTTCGAGATCTGCTCTCTCAGGATCGGGATGATCGGTCTGCCGGCCCCTGACATCATGACTATGCCGGCAGCCGGCGCGCCGCGATTGACCGCTTGCAGAACGAGCTCCGCTCCCTCGCTATGTCCGATCAGAATCACCTTCGAGAATCGGCGGTCATCGGCGAGTCTCCGCGCGCCGGCAATCGCATCCGCGACGAAGTCGTCGATCGAAATGGAGGCGAGATCGATCTTCTGCAGATTGTCCCCCAGCACCCGCTTGTCGTAACGCACCGACGCGATGCCGGCGTTCGCAAGCTGCCACGCCAGTATCGCGTAAAGGTTCGAGTTGTTCTGCGCGCGCAGTGGTCCGGCTGAATTGCCGTTGCGGTCCGTGGGTCCGGAGCCGGCGACGATCAGCGCGACTGGAATCGGATGGCTGTAGTTCGCGGGAAGCGTGAGGGTTGCGGGCAGCACAAGCGTTCCGCTCTGGATCGTGAACGGCGTCTCGATCACCGTCTTTGGCGGAATGGTGGCGTTGGCGGCCTGAGCCTGCGTCACCGCAGCGCCGGATGTTCCGGGCGTCTGAGCCGCAGCTGAAGCCGCCGGAATTATTCCGAGCCAAAGCGCCAGCGAGGAAAGCGAAAAGAGCATGCGTGATTTCATGAGTCGATGTGAGTGAGTGCTAGCTGGCGGTGGTCACCGGGTCCTGCTCCCGCTTCCATTCGAGATACGAATAGATCAGCGTTGCGGCCGTGGCAAGCAATACGACCGTAATAAGGACAACGTGCGCCCATTGCACCCAGAACAACGAGACGAGCGCAATGAGAATCCCTCCAGCAACGAACAGACGTCCACCTAGGCGATGTGTTTTTTCCCACACGCGGTCACTCGATAGCGTCCACGGCGTCCGGATCCCGATGAACCAGTTGGGCCGCGCCCGGGGAAGAAGGTTCCCGATTACCGTGAGCAGAACTCCAACCCCGAACGGACCTATCCGCTGCATCTGAACGGGATGGCCCAGACCCGCACGCAACAGCACGATGTGCATCCCGAGCAGGAAGAGCATCAGCGAGTCGATGATCGCTTCGAACGCCCCGCCGAACCTGGCGTAGTTGGCTCCCCGCGGATCGATCGCCGGGAGAACGCGGAAGAGTCCCCACGTGAAGAGCAGAAGTAGAGGGGTTATCCACGCACCGAAGGCCCGGCCACTCCATCCGTCCGGCTGCCCATCCATGTTCCAGTGAGTCGGTATCGTTTCCGGAAGGCGCGGATAGACTACCGCCGATGCAACAACGGCGATCGCGATGATAAGCAGTGGAATCCATTTACGCATTTGATCTCCGCGGGCGAAGCCACTTGATGAGATTCTCGACGACATCCTGAAACACCGTTGTGTTGAGCTCGTACACGACGTGCTGCCCGTTCCTCTCGGCGAGGATCAAACCCGCGTCCTTGAGGACGCTCAAGTGGCGCGAGACGGTTGCCCAGCTCGTGCTGAACTTGTCAGCGATCTCACCGGACGTACGCGGTCCCGAGCGCAACAGCTCGAGAATTTCCCGCCGGGTGGGATCCGACAGCGCGCGAAAGACATCGTTCATGGTCTATTTAGTTAATTAGCTAACCGTCTAATTATAACGAGCGTCCCTATTCCGTCAAGACTTTTTTCCGGACTCAGAGCTGGGACGCGGCCTCGGTGGCGAAATAGGTGACGATGATGTCCGCCCCAGCCCGGCGGATGCCAAGCAGCGATTCCATCATCACACGATCCCTCTCGATCCAGCCGCGATCAGCGGCGGCACAGATCATCGCGAACTCCCCGCTCACCTGATAAGCGGCGACCGGATAGCCCGTCTCCGCCTTTACTCGCGAGACAATGTCCAGATACGGGCCGGCTGGCTTCACCATCACTGCGTCCGCGCCTTCCTCGATGTCGGCCAGCACCTCTCGCATGGCTTCCTGCGAGTTGCCAGGATCCATCTGGTAGCCGCGCCGATCGCCCGTCTGGGGTGCCGACTCCGCCGCCTCGCGAAAAGGACCGTAATAGGCCGACGCATACTTCGCGGCGTAACTGAGGATCGAGACCTGCGAAAGGCCCGCACCGTCGAGCGCAGAGCGGATCGCTCGTACTCTCCCATCCATCATGTCACTCGGTGCGACGATGTCCGCTCCCGCCCGAGCATGCGAAAGCGCCGCACGCGAGAGCAGCTCCAGGGTCGCGTCATTGTCGACCTCCCCATCTCTCAGGACGCCGCAATGTCCATGATCGGTGTATTCGCACATGCAAACGTCGGTGATCACGACCAGCTCGGGGATCTCCCTTTTGAGCGCGCGTACTGCCATCTGCACCGCTCCCTGCTCATCCCACGCTGAGGACCCCGTCGCGTCTTTCGTCTCGGGGACGCCGAAGAGGATGATCGCGCCAACCCCCGCCTTCGCCGCCGCTTCGGCGTCGCGCAACATTTCGTCAATCGATGTCTGATTGACGCCAGGCATCGAGCCGACCGCGCGCCGAATTTTCTTTCCCTCGCGCACGAATACCGGCAGCACCAGCTGCGACGGCGCCAGGTGCGTCTCTCGAACGAGGTTTCGAAGCGCGGCAGTGCGGCGCAGACGCCGCGGCCGATAATGCGGGAAGCTGGACACTTTACTCTGGTTGCGGTGCGGGAATCTTGGATATCTGACGAAGCTCTACGAGGAGACTGCTGCCGCCTCGGGAGCGTATCTCGGCGGCAAGAGCCTCGCCGGTCGACTCTGGCGATCGCAAGTCCAGGGCGCGAGATCCACGCACGATATGCCTGCCCGTCAGATCCGCGAGCATACCATATAATGTAGGGGCCCCACCGGCATCGTTCACCAGCGCGCCGATGGGCACCTGGCAGCCGCCCTCGAGTGCGCGCAGAAACGCACGCTCTGCTCGCGTCGCTACGGAAGTCGACTCGTGATCGAGTGGTCCCAGAATGTCCCTCATCCGCGCATCCTCGCTTCGCACCTGGATCGCGATTGCGCCCTGCCCGGCAGCTGGCAACCAATCGGGTGGCTCGAGGAACATCGTGATGCGACGTTGCACCTCGAGACGAATCAATCCGGCAGCGGCAAGAATCGCTGCGTGGACTCTGCCGCTTTCTACCTTGCCGAGCCGCGTCGGGACGTTGCCGCGCAGCTCCACGACATCCAGATCGGGTCTCCGCGCAAGCAGCTGCGCGCGTCGACGGAGACTCGACGTTCCGACACGCGAGCCAGCGGGAAGATCGTCCAGGTTTTCCGCGCCGGTCTGCCGATTGACCACGAGCACATCGCGGGGATCCTCGCGCTCGAGCTGCGCAACGATCTCCAGTCCATCAGGAGACTCTGTCGGCAAATCCTTGAGCGAGTGCACCGCGCAATCGATCTTGTTCTTCGAGAGCGCCACCTCGAGCTCGCGCGTGAACAGGCCCTTCGCGCCAATTTCGGTGAGAGGCTGGTCCAGCTTTTTGTCACCGGTCGTCTTGAAGGTCACCAGCTCCGACACTATTCCACGCTCGAGCAGAGCGCTCTCGACGAGGCGTGCCTGACGAAGAGCGAGCTCGGACGCGCGTGTCCCGATCCTCACCAAAGCCGGATCGGTCTGTCGTTTAGAAGGCACCGACCACCGCGGAAACGAGCTCGTCGAGCGTTGATTCCTTCGCTTCCGCTTTCACCTCTATTCCCGCTTCGCGCAATACCGCCGATGTCTGCGATCCGATGGAGACGGCAGGCACGCGCAGCGCCAGCTCCTCTCCGACTGCATCCACGTACCCTCTCACCGCCGAGCCCGAGGTAAAGGTCACAAGATCGACGTTTCCGGATTCGATCGCTCGCGCAAGTTTCTCCGCCCCCTCACCGTCGACGATGGAGCGATACGGCTCGATGACAGCGACATCAGCTCCGGCCACCTTCAATCCCTGGGGCAGGACATCACGCGAGCCCTCAGCCGTCACGTATAACACCTTCTTACCCGCGACATCGTCGCGCGCACGCATCATCTCGAGCAGTCCCTCGGCCACGAAGCGATTTGGAATCACGTCGACGGCGATGCCGTGCTCGAGAAGCGCGCCCGCTGTGGCGGGGCCAACAGCCGCAACCCGGAGTCCCGCCAATGCGCGCGCATCCCTGCCTTCGCCGAGCAGCTGCTCCCAGAAGATCGAAATCGCATTCTGACTGGTGAAGATCAGCCAGTGATAGAGCGACAATCGGCCGATCTCCTCGCGTAGAGGGGCGAGATCGAGACGCGCGATCTGCGTCGCCGGCATATCGATCACGTCGGCGCCGAGCTCGCGCAGCTTGTCGCTCAGCGCCGGGGCATTTTGAGTCGCTCGCGTTACGACAATACGCCTTCCAAACAACGGACGGCGCTCGAACCAGCTCAGCTCGTCACGCAGCACGACGGACCAGCCGATAACCGTAACCACAGGCGCGGTTATGTTCTGTTCTGCTGCTTTCGCGGGGAGAGTCTCCAGTGTTGCCACGACGGTGCGTTGTTTGGGATGTGTTCCCCACTGGATCGCGGCGGCGGGAACATCGCCGGACATTCCGCCCTCGATGAGCGCGGCCGCAATGTTTTCCAGCGTTTTCACGCCCATATACAGCACGATCGTCCCGCCTGTTTTCGCGAGGGCAGCCCAGTTTGTCTGCGTGCTCGGCTTGGCCGGGTCCTCATGACCCGTCACGAACGTCACTGATGTCGCGAGTCCCCGGTGCGTCACCGGAATCCCCGCATACGCCGGCGCCGCGATTCCAGCCGTAATTCCGGGCACGATCTCGAATGCAACCGAGGCATCGTTCATCGCCTGCGCCTCCTCGCTGCCCCGTCCGAACACGAATGGATCGCCGCCCTTGAGACGCACGACGCGCTTTCCTTCACGCGCGAGCTTCACGAGGAGCGAGTTGATCTCATCCTGAGTCACCGGGACCTTCGCGCCGCCCCGCTTCCCGACGTAGTAAAGCTCAGGTCTGCCAGTGGCGCGCGCCCCAGCGGGAAGGAGAGAGACATTCGCGAGCGCGTCGTATACGACCGCATCAGCGGAGTCTATGAGCTGCTTCCCTCGTACCGTGATGAGACCAGGATCACCGGGACCCGCACCGACGAGGAAAACTTTTCCTTCTGTCACCCCGGCCTCGCACTCTCTGCTGATAACAGGCCGACGCGCTTTGCCCACGCACCGTACTCGACTGGAGAGATCTCGGACGGCTTGATCTCACTCCGTCCTCCCCAGAACACGTTCGTGTAAAGAATCGGGATACCGGCTTCCGTCAAATGGCGGTCTATCGCGTTCTTGTGCTCGAGAACCAGCGCCTTGTCGGTACCGTGCGCCACCGCCATGACGTTGACGTTCGCGAACTCGGGTCCGCCTTCGCGCCAATAAGCGTGCGTGAGGATGTGATGCCGGCCGATCTCCTTGCCCGCCTCGATCTCCCTGCCAGGCGGGACACGCCAGTGAAAGAGCGCGTTGTATCTGGTCACACGCTCTCCGGTGGCCGACGGCTTCACGTGCTCCAGGAAAGTCGAGAATCTTCCGATCACTTCGCGCGCGCTGAGAGAGCGACCGACACGAATGAACTCGGCCAGCGACACTCCTGCTTCTTCCGCGCGACCGCTCCAGGGATTCGGGGCGATTTCGTCTACGGCGAATTCCCGTTTTAGCGCGGTCAGAACTCGCCATTCGAGCGCCGAGAGCTCGACGATGTTGGTGTCGAGAACACATCCCGGCTCATCACTTCTGGAGCCCGGCTTCATCCCGCGACGGCGCACGTGTCCAACTCCGAGCGCGAACAGACGCTTTGCGGGCATAATGCGAAATGATTCCGCGCCAACCTTCGACGCCAGGAACTCGCAGTGCGTCTTCATCGAGAATCCCTGCGGGACTTTCAACGTCGTCCACAGCCGGTAGACCGAGCCGGGCGTCTCGGCGTCGGTAGAGCGAATCACGACGTGGCCGGAAAATGGATCTTCTTTCACCATGAAGTTGAAGGCGGAATCGAGCCTATCCGCGGCGACACGCCAGGCCACCAGCGCCCCGGGCGCGAGATTAATCGCCATTAGGGTCTGCCGGATGCGTCTGACAACACCCGCGGACAGCATCGCGCGCAGGCGGTCGATCACGACCTCTTCGGAGAGCCTTGTCTCACGCGCGATTGCGGCGAAAGGTTCCTCGACGAAGCCAGAAACGCGATCCTCGGACACGGCGAGGATGCGAGCGTTGACCGCG
>WNGJ01009117.1_pt1 | contig 10568 bp, 5 predicted proteins | sample 5400611 | NCBI WGS metagenome assembly WNGJ01 (sample SAMN13153375, study PRJNA577476) | soil metagenome | isolation source: 40 cm soil or saprolite under Garry oak tree replicate 1 | place: USA:California | collected 2016-06-15
TGAAGTACGCGACGTGGAGTTTCTGCGACGCAACACCGACCGTCGGATCAAGATCACCGTGCCAGGCCCTTTTACTATCACCCAGCAGGCGCAGAATGACTATTACCGCGATGAGAAAGCCCTGGCATTGGATATCGCTGCAGCGGTCAACGAGGAGATCAAAAGCTTGCAGGCAGCAGGAGCTGACGTGGTACAACTTGATGAACCGTATCTGCAAGCGAGACCGGAGAAGGCCAGGGCATATGGGGTAGAGGTCATCAACCGAGCGCTGGAAGGAATTGAAGGACCAACAGCGCTGCACCTCTGCTTTGGGTATGCTGCTATCGTTCATGACCGACCTCCCCAGTACGCATTCCTCACGGAGCTGCGTGATTGTGTCGTCAGGCAGATTTCGATTGAAGCGGCTCAACCACACCTCGATCTCTCGGTCCTTCGTCAATTCGCACATAAAACCATCATTGTGGGCGTCTTGAATCTGGGCGATATGGAGATGGAGACGCCGGAGACAGTGGCCAGGAGAATAGGTTCGGCCTTGCAGTATGTAGAGCCGGAGCGCCTGATTCTGGCCCCGGATTGCGGCATGAAATACCTGTCACGGGAAGTAGCCTTTGGCAAGCTATGTGCGTTGGTTGAAGGAGCCAGGATTGTTCGACAGGAATTGTAGAGATGTTCATCGCAGCACGAACCACCCGCTGTATCGTCTCATAGGAGACGGTATACTCTGCGGCTAGCTTGCGAAGTGGTTCGCCCTGCTCAACACGACGAAGCACGGTCGGCCATTCAGATGGAGGGATCTTCCAGCGAGGATGTTCTGGCCCTGGATGACGTTGGGGACGAGAGACACCCACAGGATCAGTCAGGGCAGGTTCACAAGGATCACCAGAAGCATCTGCAGAGTCAGAGCTTGACTTCGCGTTATAAACAAGCATATCCGCTCTTTGAGAACAGAGCTTTTCAAGTGGGATGCGCGCCAGGTGCGACCGATGGTTCGATGCCCGTCGGTTCAGCTCGATTATTTATGTACTTTTCTAGTATTACTAGAACATCTGTTCTGACATAGCGAAGTCTCCACCTACACTGCCCTCTTGTCTCTGAGTTCTCACACCCGCTCTTCAGCGCTGGCTTGCTGATTGCTCTTCTGCCTATGAACTCAACAAGAATAGACCTTCAGTTCGTACGTTTCTCTCATTATTCTTGAACAGATATACCAAGTAGCCAGCAAATGTCCAAAGTAGTCACCACAAGAAACCCTTCAACCGCAGGAGAGGTGTAAGAATACGACTCATAGAATAATTTGCTCCATCACGTGAGATTATCGTCGTTCGAGTAAGAGATATAGTGTCAACTACCGATTTTACCTTTACAAGGATGACTAGGAACAATGTCAGTGTTCTTCGTTGCATGCGTGCCGTATACCATCCCTTTGTCATGTGGAAAGACTGTGAAAAGTATGGCATGACTAGATGAGACGAACCTGAGATATGCCTGTACCAAACCTGAGAAGTGGTCATTATTCCTGATATACTGCCTGTACAACGTTCTCAGTTGCGTCTCAGCCAATCCACAGAACCATCTCACACTGACGGGGTATGCTTTTAGCGGGAAGATATGGAGCATCTAGCGACGACGCTGATCTCCTCCTTCCCCCACCCCATTGATAGGATGTCGGAGGAAAATTAGACAAGTGAAACGGCAGCTCTTTCCAGATTCATTCAGGAAGGACAAAGTACTTATGAAGATTCGATATGAAGCGAAGGAAGCACTCATGGATTGGGAGCCGGCATCCAAAGAGGATGATAATCGTGATGTATGAAGTGAAAAGAGGGCTTGATTAGAAAAGACACTACGGAGAAATAGATGCTATCTACACTGCGTCAAGGACGTTTTCGTGCCTACCTGCAACAACTCGTCGTAGGGCACACCTACCATATGGTACAGCTTCCCCGATGGCGTCATCCGCTCGTTGGGTATATCTTCAGTGTCCTTCTTGTAGGATTGAGCCTGCTTGTGGGGCTTGTCGAGACACAACTCCTGTTGCCTATGGCATTCCCAGGAGTACTACTCACGCTTACAGTCCTGATTGTTGCACTCTTGTGGGGCGTCGGCCCGGCGGTCCTCACGATTCTGCTCGGCCTGCTCGCGCTCGATTACCTGTATGTCCCTCCCTTTGGATCACTCGCGGGATACGAGGGGAGCGGCGCGTTACAACTGCTGACGTTTGCTCTTGCTGGCGTCATTACTGCTCTCCTCGCCAGCCAGCGCGAATCGGTGCGGCTGAGAGCACTTGTGGCCGAGGGTCAGGCAATGAGGCGCGCCAACCAACTCGAAGCGACGTTTGAAGCCCTGGCCGACGGAGTCGTCGTCTACAACCACCAGGGCCACGTGCTGCAGACAAACACGGCTACCAATCATCTGTTCGGCCTCGCCAACCTGCCCTCCAAAGATGAGGCACGTTTGAGGCAACAACTGCTGCTGCGGGCAACGCAACATGATGAGCAGGGAGCATTACTTTCTGTAGAACGCAGTCTACTGGGCCGTCTCTTCAAGGGTAAGACGCTCTCGGGTGCGCACACTGTAGATGTGCTGGTGCGCACACCAGAGGGGCGCGAGGTGGTGCTCAATACGAGTGGAGCTCCGCTACGGGACGAGCAAGGGAACATAGAGCGTGCCGTTCTGATCTTCCGGGATGTAACAGAGCGACGCCTGCTCGAGCGACGCACCGCCGAGGCGCTTAGCGCACTTCACGCTATGGCGGAGGTGCTCATCCAGGCTGAGGAGACTCCCGGAGGATTATACAGCGTAGGACAGCGGCTGGTGGAGCTAACCCACAGCGTTGTAACATCTGTGCACGTCGAAATCCTGGCTGTGAAGCCGGAAGTGGATACAGTACGTTCCGTAGCCTCAATAGGCTTCACTCCCTCGCAAGAGCAGCAGTGGCGCGAGCGCCTCGAGCAGAATCCCTACCTGGGAGATCACCTCAGCGACCCGGCACTGCTCTCACGTCTGAAGGAGGGTGAAGTGCTCGTGCTCGACGGCATGTTGGTGCCACTGCACGCGCACGTCCTTCCCTACTATGTGCGGACAGTGCTTGTTGTTCCCATCTGCGTGGATGAACAGCTCATCGGCATCCTCTCCTTCGATGATGGGAGCCGGAAACACAACTACACACCGCCTGAAATCGCCCAGGCACAGACCATAGCTAAACTGACGGCGCTCGTCCTTGAGCGCGTGCGACTGCAGCAGGAAAGGACGGAGGCACGGGCAAACGAACTCGCTCTGCGTGAAGCAAAGCGCGGTATGGAGGAAGCCCTCAGTCTCGTCTGCCATGAGTTGTTGACCCCCCTGACGGTCATCAAAGGGAGCATTCAGTTAGCCGGACAAAAGGTAAAACGCTTTGTTTACGCCACAGAAACCCCTATCGAGGTGGCAAGACAACTTGCTCCCATCCAAACGCTGCTCAAATGCGCCAAAAGCCAGGTAAGCCTGCAGGATCGGCTGATACATGATCTGCTCGATGTCTCACGGATCCAGGCAAACACGCTGAAGCTCTCCTTGAAACGCTGCAACCTTGCCTGGATCGTTCAAGAAGCGATCGAGGTCCAGCGCCAGGCCGCTCCTTTACGTGCTATTCGACTCGAACTGCCTGCTGAAGATCTGGTGCCAGTTCAGGCCGACTCCGATCGCATTATGCAAGTGATGAGCAACTACCTGACCAACGCCCTCAAGTACTCGGCACCCGATCAACCTGTCGGGGTTCGTCTCCAGGTGGAGGGGCAGACCGCACATGTCAGAGTAAGTGATCAGGGACGAGGACTTTCCCCGGCTGAACAAGAGCACATCTGGGAGCGTTTCTACCGCGTGCGGGACATTGAGGCGCAAAGTGAATCGGGTGTATCAAGTGGAGGACTGGGCATTGGACTCTATCTATGCCGGACAGTCATCGCATGGCATCATGGGCAGGTAGGCGTTCAGAGTAGCCTGGGCAAGGGATCAAACTTCTGGTTTACGCTGCCTCTCGCCAGACAAGATGAAGTGGACAGCATGTGCTAACTTCGGCAGTGAGTGATGCAACTGTCAAGATGGTTGCAAGGATTTTGCGGCAATGACCACATCAATCATCTCGAAGCCAGGTTTCACCGCGTTTCGGCGAGCACTCGCTGTTCGTGACTGGTCTGCGCCATCTGCCAGGCTTGCTCCAGGAGCGTGTGCACCTGTGCCTGGTCGAACGACTGCTGGGCTGCCAGGATCGCCAGGTGGTTGAGGGTCATACTGACCAGCGTGGGGAGTTGGTGCTGCTGCGCATAGGCTAACAGCTCTTCGTAGGCCTCCTTGGCCTGCTGCCAGGCGTTGTGGAGGCTATAAGCCCGCCCCAGGTGGACGTAGAGGTGGTCGACCTCCGAGGCCCCCAGGACGGTCTGCAGCCGCTGGTGCGCATGCAGTAAGGAGCGTGCTTGTTCGTAGTGCCCGATGGCGTCTTCGACGGTAAGGACAGCCATCGCCTCATCCCCGGCCTGCATGCTGTAGCGATAGGCCGCTTCGGTCTGTCCCGCCGCCAGCGCATGGTAGGCCAGCTCGGAGGCCCGTGCTCCCTCGGATTGCAGCAGTGCCAGGGCGCGCTGGTGCAGGACGAGCCGCCGCGCCTCGCCCAGTTCGGTGTAGACCACTTCGCGCATCAGGTCATGGGCAAAGCGATAGCTGCCCGGTCGGCCTGCACCAGCCTGCTCCTCGCGCAGGATGCCGCTCGCGATGACCTCCTCCAGGGCCTCGACGCCGGCCCGCACCCCCAGCTCGGCCATCCGCCACAGGTGCTGTGTGGCCGCCTGGTTCCCCAGCACGGCGCTGGCCATCATCAGCTGGCGCGCAGGCTGGGTGAGCTTGGCCACGCGAGCCAGGATCATGGCGCGCACCGGGGGCGGTATCAGATCGCGCTGGGACCGCTCCTGCGCGACGGCCGCGGTCATCTCCACGACCAGCTCGGGCCTCCAGGTGCCATCCGCACCCAGCCGTGGCACCAGCCACTCCCGCTCCCGCAACAGCCTGAGCGTCTCCAGCAGGTACAACGGTTGCCCACCCGTATGCGCAAACAGGAAGTCGCCCAGCGCCACCAGGGGCGTCTCCAGCTCCTGCGCAGGTAATGCCCCGGGGGTGGAAAGCCGTGTAGTGCCAGGCTGACGCCTCTCACCTCCATTGCTCGTCCAAGGCGCTCCCTCTCCCACGATGGCCTCAATGAGCTGGAGGATCTCCGCCTGGCTGAGCGGCTGCAAGGTGACCTGTGTGAGCGGCAGGTCGCGTCCCAGGTCGGCCAACTGGACGGAAAGCTGCGAGTTGAGCGCCAGCCCTTCACTGCGCACCGTGCCCAGCAGCAGCACGCGGCTGCCACGGCCCTTCCAGTAGTGGCCCAGGTAGCGCACCAGGTCGAGGGAGGCCCTATCCACCCAGTGCAGGTCATCCAGTAGCAGGACGAGCGGCGCCCGCTGTGCCAGCGAGTCCACCAGCCGCGCCACCGCTTCAAACAGCTGGAGCTTGGCCGCCAGCTCATCCTCGGTGGGGGCAGGCAAATCGGGGTAGCGCACGCGCAGCTCGGGCAGCAGGCGCGCCAGTTCGGCCAGCCACAAGTCATCCAGCAGGTCTTCCGGCGCGTTTTCCTCTTCCAGCCGCGGCCTGAGAGCCTCTACCAGCGGCTGGTAGGGCAGGCGTCCCCCCATCTCGAAGGCCTGCCCGCTCAGCACCTCGGCACCCTGTGCCCGGGCCCAGGCCGTAAACTCACCAGCCAGCCGCGTTTTGCCGATGCCGGCCTCGCCTACCACCAGCACCGCCTGCGGCTGGCCCTGCCGCGCCTGCTGGTAGCGGCCCACGAGCTGGCCGAAGGCCGCTGCCCGTCCGACCAGCGGGGCCACCAGCTCGCTGGGCCGTCTGCTCTCAGCTGTGTCCGTGGCGGAACGGGCAGGGAGGCTCCCTCGCCGAGGCGCGGCGGCACGAATATGCTCAGCCAGGGCGACGGTGTCCGCCGAAGGCTTGGCGCGCAACTCCTCGGCCAGGCGCGCCCGGCAGGTGGCGTAGACCTGCAAGGCGGCGCTCGCGTCACCCAGCGCCAGCTGCACGCGCATCAGGCGCCGGTAGGCCTCCTCCTGCAGTGGATCGAGCGCCAGCCAGCGCGTAAGGGTAGCTCGGGCCTGCTCCTGCTCCCCGGTGGTCTCTTGCCAGGACGAGAGCCGATCGAAGAGCAACTGCAGGCGCACCTGCCACTGGCGCCGCTGCAGCTGGGCCCACTCGTCAAAAGGGGCTTCCTCGCCCAGCCAGAAGCCGTCGAGGAACGGCCCGCGCACCAGGGCGAGGGCGTGCTGGAAGTAGGTGACCAGGGAGGCGCGCTGCTGCTCAGACGGAGACACGGAGAGCTCCTGGGTCTGTTTCCAGGCTTGCTGCACCACGTCCAGGTCCAGCTCCAGCGGGGCATGCGGGTCCAGGCCGAGCAACTCATGCTCACTGAGCAGGTGGGTGTGCCGGGAAGGAGAGGTATCGGAGCCGGCGAGCAGGCTGCGCAGCAGCGCAATGGCGTTGCGCAAGGCCGTGCGCGCACCGTGGGGCTCGCTGTCGGGCCACAGGAAGGCAGCCAGCTTGCTGCGGGGATGCATGCCGCCTTCGACCGCCAGGTAGACTAGCAATGCCTGCGTCTTGCGTAACGAAAATGTGAGGCGGCTTCCGTCATGAAACACTTCTGGAGAGCCGAGTACGGCGAGACGTAACAGACCCATCATGTGCAGCCTCCTAATAGTCACCTTGCTTCATCGTGAAATCGCTGGCGTGAGGCAGCGGTTTCTGAACCAAGTACTATCTCTCCTAAAAGGAATGTTGACTCACTGAACACAAGTATATCCTGGCTCTCTGAGTTGAATCTGTAACATTACTGAGATGAAACTGAGAAAGGACAGCCTCGCTTTTCTTTTAACATGAGATACGAACAGCTTCTCCCGTTGTATACCGCCTCTATTGTACGGAAAGCAATTCAGGTTGGACACAAGAGCGGTTTGATATGGTATGTTCAAGTCATACTGAATCTTACTCTCAGCTTCGGCTCAGGTGTGTCTCAGCATCGCTTCATAGAGCTATGCTACACTCTTGGTAGCAATGGAACAGGCAAGAACATCGAGAAACACAACGTGTCTGCACGGGGAGAAGCAGTTGCATGGCTCTCTTGCCCTTGCAGCAGATGAACCTGCCAGAGATTGGAGGAAGCTTGATGAAAGCGCACATTCTCCTCGTGGACGACGATCCACGCATCACGGACCTGTTGCGGCGTGTCCTCGCCTATGAGGGCTACAGCACCGCGAGCGCGGCCAGCGGCACCGAGGCCCTCAAGCGCACCCTGGAGCGTCCGCCCGATTTGATCGTCCTTGATATCATGCTGCCGGGGCTAGATGGACTGGAGGTGGCGCAGCGCTTGCGCGCGGCAGGCGACCAGGTTCCCATCCTCCTGCTCACGGCGCGTGATCTGGTGGCCGACCGGGTGAAAGGCCTGGAGACAGGAGCTGATGACTATCTGGTCAAACCGTTTGCCCCCGAGGAGTTGGTGGCCCGCGTAAAGGCGCTGCTGCGGCGCAGTCAAGAGGAGCGGCAGGAGGTGTTGCGCTATGCCGATGTCGAGTTAGATACCGCGACCCGTGTGGCGCATCGAGGAGCACGCGCGATCGAGCTCTCGCCCACCGAGTATGAGTTGCTCGCCCTTTTCATGCGCCGTCCACGCCAGGTGCTCACCCGTGAGATCATCCTGGATCGGGTCTGGGGGCTGGATTTTGAAGGCTCCTCCAATGTCATGGAAGTCTACATTGGCTACCTGCGTGCCAAGCTGGAGGCGGAGGGCGAACCACGGCTCATCCACACTGTGCGCGGTGTGGGCTACGTCTTCAAGGAATAAGACATGGTACAGGGAGTGCACATCAGACGTGAGCAAGCGCAGACGTAGGGACATGCACACACCTAAAGCGACCGTGTTCGAACGCGGAAGACCGCGGTCACTCCGGCTGCGGCTCTTACTCTGGTACGGCTCACTCATAGCCGTTGCCGTAGGATTCTTTGCCCTGCTCTTCTTGATCTTGACGACCAATGCCATTGAACAGAGCGTCACAAGCGCGGTCCAGGCGGAGGCGCGAGTCGCCATGCTGGATGCGCTTGATAATCTGTTCCCTACTCCCCCCTACTGGCCAGATCCCCTTGCCATGCATGTGGTCGACACGTACCGTGATCCTGGCGTGGTGGTCGAGGTGCTCGATGCCCAGGGTCAGGTGCGCTATCTCTCCACGAGCGGCACGACGGGTATTCCACTGAGCACCGAGACGACGCACATGGTGCTCGCTGGCCAGCTGTCTGTGTCGTACGATACCTCAGTTGATGGTCAGCACGTGCGCGTGGAGGCGCTGCCCATCCGCGCACCGGTGCATGGGGTGAGCGGGAATGCCACTGGGGTGCCGATGGGCAATGGTCCGGTGATTGGCGTGCTGCTGGTCGCGAAGTCGCTCAGTGATGTCGATGCGACCCTCTTGCTGTTACGAGTGCTCCTGCTGCTCTCCGGGATCGCGACCCTGGTGGGAACCCTCATCGCGAGTTGGCTCATCGCGACCCGCGTGCTGCGCCCCCTGTCCGCACTCGTCACAACGGCACGGTCCATCGCCGCCTCCACAGCACGCGGCACACGCCTGGGCAACCTGAGCCAGCGCGTGCCACGGCCCCGTGGACATGATGAAATGGTGCAGGTGGTGGAGACGTTCAATGAGATGCTTGCCTCCCTGGAGAGCGCAACGCAGGCCCAGCGACGCTTTGTCGCCGATGCTTCCCACGAACTGCGTGCCCCCCTCACCACGATGCAGGGGAACCTCGCCTTCCTGCAGCGTCACCTGGATGAACTGCCGCCGGAGGAGCGGCGCACCATGCTCGCCGATGCCCATGGGGAGACGCTGCGGCTCGCAGCACTGGCGGAGGATTTACTGCTGCTGGCCCGCGCGGATGCCGGTGTGCAGATCCCATCTGAAGCAGAGGCAGTAGCACCAACCGGAGAGGACAGCACGCGTAAGACACCACTCGTCGAACTGGATCACGCGGTGCTACAACTGGTGCGCCAACTGCGCAGGCAGCTGAGTCTGGAAGGGTCGACGTTGCAGCTGGAGCTTGGCCCGATTGCGCCAGTGCGCGTGTGCGGCGATGAGGAGCGTCTGCGGCGGGTGGCGCTGATCCTGCTCGACAATGCGCTCAAGTATACCCCAAGGAGCGGTGAAGAGGGCATGGGGCGTGTGATCGTCTCGTTGGAAAGGGTCGAAGGACAGGCGGTGCTGCGCGTACGTGACACAGGCATCGGCATTGAGCCTGCTGATGTGCCGCACCTCTTCGAGCGGTTCTATCGCGCTGATCGCGCACGTTCCCGCCAGGGGACAGGATTAGGACTTTCTATCGCACAGACGTTGGTCGAACAGTTGGGGGGTCGCATCACGGCTGAAAGTACGCCTGGCAAAGGCAGCACCTTCAGTGTCTGGCTCCCCCTTGCCTGACTGTCGAGGGGCGTCTCCGGCGTTCGGACCGCGTTGATGGTGTGCGCGCTGACTGTGACCGGCGGACAAAAGCCCAGCAGGAGGTCTCTGACACCTCACTCTGCGAGAGATCAGGAACCGCCAACCCATGCATATTCATGGCTTTGGCACCTCTTCAACTCGTACATCTGCTGAGGGGTGTGCTGCAACATGCGGTCGGCGGCGTGATCTCCACAGACGCCGCCTCCTGTGTTTGAAGAAGCGCCAGGCGAGGAAGAGCAGGATGAGGATGCCGAGGATTACCCAGCCTGCTCGCGCGAAGAGCAGTTGTATATGCTCGACTTGCGTACCGATGAAATACCCCACGAAACAATAGAGTGTGTTCCAGAGCAGTGCAGCTAGCACCTCGAAGAGCAGGAAACGAGGGTAGTTCATCTGGGTGATGCCGGCGCTGAGCGCGACAAAGGAACGCAGATGTCCAATCGTATGTGAGATCAGAATAGCTTTCCCACCATGTCTGGCGAGCAACGCACGTGCCAGCCGTATCCTGCCGGCCAATCGCAGTCGCCGCCCGAGACGGCTCTTGCTCCAGCGTCGCGCAGCGCGTGTCAGTACGAAACGCCCGAAGAGATAATCGGCATGATAGCCAAGTACGGTACCCAACCAGGCAAAGAAAATCACCCAGCCCAGATTGAGTGTCCCCAGGCGTGCATAGACAGCACCCAGCAGTGCCAACGTGCTTCCTGGCAGCACGAGGCCGAGGAGTGCGGTATTCTCACCTAACGAACCTAGAAAGACGAGTACATACCCATACTGGTCGTAGAGTTGAGCCAGCAGATCAATCCATTCGCGTATATTCAGCACGCTACATTCCTCTATGTTTCTTGAATTCCTTTGAGGATGGCTTTCCCATCCTCGCGCAATGTCAAAGACCGGCTCATCTGGTGATGCGCCTGGTGTCATACTCCTCCAAGGACGACAAACAGGCCCAGGAAGAGTGCGAAAGGCAGGAGTACCATCCCGAGCCATGCACGATAACGTGCTGCGAAGAAT
>WNGJ01049429.1_pt1 | contig 10568 bp, 7 predicted proteins | sample 5400611 | NCBI WGS metagenome assembly WNGJ01 (sample SAMN13153375, study PRJNA577476) | soil metagenome | isolation source: 40 cm soil or saprolite under Garry oak tree replicate 1 | place: USA:California | collected 2016-06-15
CCGGTGACGGGTTTTCTTATCCGTGGACTGCGCCTCGTGCCACCCGACTTGGGTTTAGGGCGCTGGCGCACCAATCACCGGCTGCTTCAACTGCGGCTCAAGAATCATCTGCTTCCGGGAGTAGTCCAAAATCACTTTGAAGTGCTGCAACGCCCCCAAGCCGACGTGGCCGGCCTGGCCAGCGCCTGCGGGCGAACCTTCCAGAAAAAAGTTGGCCGAGGGCTTTTGCACGCTCAACTTGCCCAACCGCAGTTCCGCGAGGTTGCCCTGCCGAATCTCGGCGCTGCCACCCACACCGCGGCGGCGGTCGCTCGGGGCGGAGCCGGTGTGTTCCAGCAGCCGGTTGGCGACTACGAACTCATGACCCAAACACACGCAATCGTCGCAGCCGGTATCGATCTCAAAGCGGCCCGAGATCGCCTCGCGTCCCGGCAGCACGATGGCCGCCTCGATGATCGGCGTATCCTTCTTGAACGCCAGCGGCAGGACTTCGCCGGCGCCTGCGTAACTGAACTGGTCCGGCTCATGAAGGCGGACCAGGTTTTGGGCGAAATCGATTTCCACCACGAAGCGTCGAAAGAAGCCAGCGCCCAAAATGCCATCCCGGTCGCGCCAGCGCCGGCGCGCGTCCGAAGCCAGCACGGCTACGCGCCTTGGTTCATAGGTCATGCCGCAGAAATCAAACACCGCGCCAGCGTAGGTGTCAGCCTGTTCGTCGCCCGCAATGCCCGTGATGGTGATGTGCCCGGCGCGCCGCAACTCCAGCGATTCGACCAGGCTGGGATGAACCGTCGTAATGCCAAACCCGGTGTCCAATTTGAAAGCCAAGGGATCCGACCCATTAACTCGGGCCTTCAGCAGCAAAGCCCCTTGCCGCAAACTTATAGGCAACTGGACACTGCCGGGCGGCGGGTTGGTTTGACCCAGGGCCTGGGGGAATGCCGCGCAGCAGCAAAGCATACCTGTGGCCAACGGTTTCAACTGTTTTGCCGAGCCGTTCATCTTACCTGGACTTCAAGGCCGCCGTCTTCCGCATCCTTCGCTGCCTACTTAACCACAACGCGCAGCTCTGCGTTCTCTGCGTTCTCTGCGGTTAAATCATGCATCCTTCGCTGCTTATTTAACCACAACGCGCAGCCCGCCTGCCGCCAGGAACCGTCCGCGCGCGAAACCCAACGGGGCTTGGCATTAGCCAAAACGCTTGCGTTTGAACCCAGCGATTTCTAATTCTTGTATCGGGCTAGGCACTTGAGCCCTGTAACCGCCACTTTTTGCGATTCTCAGCTTTACGACTCGCCGGTTTTTGATGGCTGCAGGAGTGAGGTGCATACCCCTATTCTTGTAGATAGGATTTCAAAGCGCCAGTAGGAAAGCTCCGTTAGGAGCGCCATGTCTATAGTAACCGTCCCATTAAGAGGCCATCAAGCTCCGTTAGGAGCGGCATTTTTCTTGGTCGCCGAGGGCCGGTGGGTTCGCCCCTCATCAATCCAAAGATGCCATTCCGGAGCTTGGCTGAACTCTGGGGCTGTGCTTTCTGTCAACCGTCTTACCGGTTCCCAAATCCTCAGGCGCGCACGCCGGATTCCTTCTGGGGCGCCTTCCTGCCGCATGAATGCGGCGTTCCGGCGAGGTTCGGAACGCTGCATTCATGCGGCAGCGAAGAATCTTGTCGTGCGCCAAATTCTCAATCCTCGCCTAACAAAAAAAATTCAAACCGCGCAGAACACGCGGAAAAATGAAACACTTCTGCGTATATGCCAGTATGAATGCTTGTTTCCCTTTCCTCCAAGGCCCATGCTCAGGGGCGCAGATTTGCAGCGCAGGTTTTCCAAACCTTGATTGGATGTCGTGATGACAGAGCCAGCCATTACTCCTGAGTTAGTGCGGAAGCACAACCTCACTTCAGAGGAATATGAAAAGGTCAAGGCCATCCTCGGACGAGAGCCGAGTTACACTGAACTGGGCATTTTTTCGGTGATGTGGAGCGAGCACTGCTCCTACAAGAACAGCCGGCCACTGCTCAAAACGTTCCCCACCAAATCGCTGAAGATTCTCGTCGGAGCGGGTGAGGAAAATGCGGGCATCATCAACATAGGCGATGGCCTGGCCATTGCGTTCAAGATCGAGTCGCATAATCATCCCAGCGCGGTGGAACCATTTCAAGGGGCCGCCACTGGCGTCGGCGGCATCATCCGGGATATCTTTACCATGGGCGCGCGGCCCGTCTGTTCGGTCAATTCGCTGCGCTTCGGGCCAATCTCCGAAGACGCCCCCACGCGCGCCGCCCCTCTCAACGCTTCGGGAGGGGAGGGAGCTGACGCATCACACGCCACCAATCACCATTCACCAATCGCCAACAACCGCCGCTTGTTCAGCGGCGTCGTCGCCGGCATTGCGCATTATGGCAATTGCTTCGGCATTCCCACGATCGCCGGCGAAGTCTATTTTGACAAATCCTACGAAGGCAATCCGCTGGTCAATGCCTTTTGTCTTGGCGTGCTCCGCCACGAACAGATTGTGCGTGGCCGGGCCAGCGGTGTGGGCAATCCGGTGTTCTACGTCGGCCCGGCGACCGGACGGGACGGCCTGGCCGGCGCTGCGTTCGCGTCGCAGGATTTGACTCAGGAATCGGCCGGCCAACAGCGCGGCGCGGTCCAAGTTGGAGATCCGTTCATGGAAAAATTGGTCTGCGAGGCCTGCCTGGAATTGCTGGCCACAGGCGCTGTCGCTGGTATTCAGGACATGGGCGCGGCGGGATTGACCTGCTCGACTTGCGAGACCGCCGCGCGCGCCGGCACCGGCATCGAGATCGACCTGGCAAAGGTGCCTCAGCGCGCGCCCGACATGACCCCTTACGAAATCATGCTCAGCGAATCTCAAGAGCGAATGTTGTTAATCATACAGAAAGGTCGAGAGGAGGCCGTCGAACGAATCTTCGACAAATGGGACCTGCCGTGGGCCGAAATCGGGCGCGTCACCGACACTGGCCGGATGGTGGTGCGCAACAATGGCCGGGTGGTGGCTGACATCCCTGCGAAAAAACTGGCCGACGAAGCGCCGGTCTATCAACGCGAAGCCCGCGAACCGGAATACCTCAAGGCCGTTCGCGCTTTCACGCTGGCAAACGTCCCTGACACCAAAGACCCGGTCGCTGATCTCAAGACCCTGCTGAGCTGGCCGACCATCGCCTCGAAAAACTGGGTTTACCGCCAGTACGACCAGACCGTGCGCGCCGGCACGATTGTTTGTCCCGGCTCCGATGCGGCGGTGATCCGGATTAAAGAGGATTCCTTGCCTCCGCAGCCCGAGGCCGAGGTCGGAAGTCAGAGGACAGAGGTCGGAGGTCGGAGGCCCGAAACGGCTGGCCCCTCCGACCTCCGATCTCCGCCTACGTCTATCTCGACCCGTACGAAGGCGCTAAAGCCGCCGTCGCAGAAGCGGCGCGAAATCTGGCTTGCGCGGGAGCCACGCCGCTCGGCACGACCGACAACCTCAATTTCGGCAATCCCTACCATCCGGAGACCTTCTGGCAACTGCGCGAAGCGGTGCGCGGCCTGGCCGAGGCCTGTCGCGCTTTGAACGCGCCCGTCACCGGCGGCAACGTCAGTCTCTACAATCAAAGTCCAAACGGCCCGATCGACCCCACCCCAACGGTCGCGATGGTCGGCCTCATTGAACGGCCCGATCACGTTACCACTCAATGGTTCAAGGACCCTGGCGACGCGATCATCCTGCTGGGCGGCGGCGCAGACGCGCAGGACCCGTTGTTGGGCTTGGGCGGCTCGGCGTATCTGCAGCAAGTTCACGGCTTGAAAACCGGCACGCCGCCCCGGTGCGATCTGGAAGGCGAGAAAGATTTGCACCTGGTCTTGCGCGCGTTCATCCACTCCGGCGTGGTCAAGAGCGCCCACGATTGCAGCGACGGCGGGCTGGCGGTTGCGCTCGCCGAAAGTTGTATCAGCCGTCAAATCGCCCGCGACACCCCACGGTTGATTGGCGCCAGCATCGATCTGAGCGCCCCTGCTGGCTCGCCCGAGTGCGCCGCCGAGAAGTCAACGGCGTCTGGGTCCGAGGGCGCGGCTGTAACGCGATGGGACGCCCTGCTTTTCGGCGAGAGCCAAGGGCGGATCTTGATTTCTGTTGCCGCACTCGACGCTGTCAAGGTCCTGGCCCAGGCAAAAATTTTGGGCCTTTCCGCCACTCGTATCGGCGCTGTTGGCGGAGAGACCTTGCAAATCAAGACCGCCGCTGGCCTCCTGAGTTGGGACTTGCGCGAATTGCACGACCTCTGGTGGCACGCAATCGCCCGAGCGATGCGTGAGTCCTGACGTGCGGACCGCCAAAAAACTGCCTGCGGCCCTGGAGAGTCCTCACGTCTCACGCTTCACGCTTCACGATCTCACTTCGCTCCTTGATCAATCCACGCGCGGATCAATCCGATCTGCTCTTTGGTCAGTGGTGGGATTTTGTCTTTGTTATCCGGCGGTGGCATGTAGTCATCTTCGTCGCCGAGGTGCGCGACATTGTGGACCAGCACGCTCTTGGCGCTCTCCCCGGGTTCGATCACCTTGCCGTCCTGCCCGCCTTTGAGCGCGGCTTGGAGACTGTCCAGCCTGAGCTTGCCTTTTTGTTTGTCGGGCCCGTGGCAACTGATGCACGACTTATCGAACATCGGTTTGATGTCCTTCGCGTAGGTCACGTCCTTTTTGTCCGAGGCCGGCGGTAGTTTGCTCACGTCCACGGCCGGCTTGTCTTTGTCCTTCTCAGCGCTTTGAGAAGTCAACGGGGGGAACGTCAACGCCCCTGCCAAGCAGGCGATCCATAGATGTGTTCTCATAATTATGTTGGCTTCAGTCAGCCCCAGGATGAGCAAAGACAAGGCGGGAGTCAAAAGGATTCAAAACAAAATAGGACGGTCCCCACGAAGGCAATCCTGCGGTGCGCGAAGCCGTAAATCGCGGCCAAGGCCAGGGGAAAAGTGACATAGAGCCGGGGCTGTTTGCCGGGGGAGCGGATGGCTTGGACATTCGCGGAATTAAAGGTCGTGCTGCAAGGGGGGAAGCGAAGGCGCGCGGCGGTCACCTGTCATCAACTCCCAACACAATTTCCCTCACCCCGGCGGAAAGCTTATTCGTCGTCGTTTTCCCACCGGGCCAAAGAACCTGAATTTCACCAGGCTGAGCCGGTGTGGCGAGCACCTGCACCGTGCTATCTTGAGACCAATAACCGGCGCCGCCATGAATCTCTCTCGCCGGCCCCCAGCGCCCGCTGCTCTTTAGTCGCATGACCGCTCCAAACGCATCTGGATTGTTGGCGCTCCCCTTAGGTTTCACGCGCAACCCAGGTTTGGCGCCTGCGTTCCTGAACAAGCGCGTTTGGGCGCTGTTCTGAGCCACCACCAAGTCCACGCGACCATCCGCATCGAAATCACACACCGCCGCGCCGCGCTGTTCGCCGTAGATTTTGATTCCGCTTTGCTGGCCGGCCATCGCCTGGAAATGGCCCTGGCCGTCGCCTTTCAAAAGCAGACCTCGCCCTGCGTCATATCGAGGAGTCTCGGGCTGAGCATCGAAAAAGTTTTGCGCCAAAAACAAGTCTTCGTTGCCATCGCCGTCGAAATCTGCGACACAAAGGCCGAAAACCGGCGCCATTTGGGCTTCCGCTGGCAGGACCTGGACCTCGAAATGATCGCCGCGATTCAAAAGGACGATGGATTCGAGGCAATTTGCCCGCAAGGTTTGAGCGTCCTTGAAACGGTCGCCCAGGACTTCCTCGACCGATGCGGTGCTATAGGCGCGATGAGTGGCAAAACGGGCGCGCACGGCGGGGATGCCGCGGGCTAACGCGTCCCGTTGGCGCAGGGGCACGGTCTTCCCCAGCGACGGCTCGAAGTGGGCTTCGACGATTTGGACCGAACCGTCCGCGGCCAGATCGCCGTAGTAAAGGGAAAGCGGTTGGGAGCGCAGAGCCTGGTACTTGGTGTTGCGTCCCCAGTTACCTGCCACCAGGTCTAAGCGCCCATCACCGTCAAAGTCGCCCGCCGTAATGCTATTCCACCAGCCGGTTAGTTGGCTGAGCGTTGCCGGCGGATGGGCAATTGAGTTGGGACCCGGCCACACCAGGGGCACATCCCACGGCACCAGCGCGCCATGGTTGTTGTGGAACACGCGAATGGGGCCCCACTCGCACGCGAGAATCAACTCCGGATAACCGTCTGCGTCCAAATCGGTGAAGAGCGCACCGCTCACCAAGCCAACTTTCTGCAGCAGGCGAGAATTGTCCTCGTCCTCTTTCCATTGGTGTCCATCATACCGGAAAATGCGGGAAGAAGCTGCTTCCGGCCAGCGCCCGGGGATTACCCGTCCGCCTACGAAAAGAGCCAGCGGGCCATCACCACGCAACGGCCCAAGAGCCAGCGGACCGGTGCTGGATCGATCTGCGCCGATGACTTGTTCGCTGGTTGTTTGGGCGAAATTAAATTGCATCACCGCAGGTCCGTCGGGTCGGCCATCTTCGTAGTTCAAGGCCCCAGCAAGCACCGGTCTGCCACTGGGGTCGTGCCAAGCCAGAATCGTCGCCTGATCGCGAGCCAGGGCGCTGGAGAAAAAACCTTCGCTAAGCGGGGTAAAACGGCCGTGACCGTCGTTGCGGTAGATTCCGAGTCGGCCGCCGGCGCCGCCACCGATCAGCAAGTCTTCGTGGCCGTCGTTATCCAGATCAAACCAAGCCAGACCGGGTCCTAGCTGACTAAGCTTGTTAGGCAGTAAAGGCTGGCGATTAAAATCATCGAAAGGATCGTCCTGGTGCACGTGGCCCAACTTATCGCTGATATCCTCAAATAGAGGACGTGTCGTCTTATCTTCCGAGCGCCCTCGCCGTCTCTCCGCCGTCTCGCAAGCAAGACGGGGCGAGCCGGGCGGGATTGTTTGCGCACCGGCTTCGTCGATTTCGTAAAGATGATTGGGCAAAGCGTTGGTCACCAAACTGCGTCGGCCGCTACGCCAGGCCACCTCGATGGTGAGGCGATTAGTTGAGTTGCCGGCGGCGAAGGTTCGGATGGTGTCGTCGCACGAAAGATACCGCCCTCCGCAAATCATTTCCTGAGTTTGAAGCGGCACGGGGCCGCCTGTGACGCCGATTCGAGCGCCAATTCCGTGGGTATTCGGTGATAGGCCCTTGAGGCGAACGGCAATGCGTGGAGCAGGCGAGTCGTTGCGATAAATGAGGGCCGGAGCATTGAGAGGATTTACCACCACATCTAAAGCGCCGTCATTATCCAGATCAGCCAGAGCCATTGCCGAGGAGATCCCCTTGAAATCAAACCCCCAAGCCTTGCTGGTTTCTTCAAAGGTCAGGTCCCCCCGGTTCCGGAAGGCCAGATTGCCGTTGGCCTGTCGTGGAAACATCCGGCGAGCCTGAAAGATTTCCGCATCGGAACGTTGCCGTCCGGCGCGCAATTTGCGGAGGTGCTCGGCGACATCCAGATCGCGGCCGGTGCGCTCCATGCCGTTGGCGACCAGCAGGTCCTCCCAGCCGTCGAGATCCACATCGAGGAAAATACAAGACCAGGCCCACTCCCCCGCTTCGAGGCCGCTGAGTTGGCCGATTTCGGCGAACGTATTGTCGCCCCGGTTGAGGAAGAGAGTATTCAACTCGTATTGCGGGCGATCTATGGTCTGGCCGGCCGGAACACTTTGTTCGCTCAGCGCTGAGAGGAAACGCATCCGCTCGGAATGTTCCCGGCTCAGCATATCGACGACAAAAAACTCGTCGAACCCGTCGCGGTTTATATCGGCGAAATCGACGGCCATGGAAAACATGCTGCTCTTGCGTTGCGCCTCAGGCGGCAGAAGCCGGAATTTGCCGCCGCCCTGGTTGAGCCAAAAGCGGTCCGGCGATTGAAAATCATTACAGACATAGAGGTCCGGCAGACCGTCTCCATTGACATCGCGAAACATGGCCGAGAGTCCCCAGTCCAATGGAGCTGTGGTGAGCGGCCGGCCGTCTTCGTCGAGGAAGTTGCCTCCAGTAAAGGGAATCGCCGCGAAATTTGTTCCGCCGACATTGTGGTACAACACATCCGGTTCGCCGTTTTCCTGAAAATCCCCCTTCGGGCCGATGGTAAAACGATCCACCAAATCCGGGTTAGTTACCGGGCGGCCATTGAAGGTCTCGACCATCAACTGGCCATTGACGCGCTTAAAGGTGGCCCGCGCGTTGGGAATATCCATCAACGAAGAGGCCCTATAATTCACCACATAAACGTCGGGATAGCCGTCGCCGTCGATGTCGGCGATGGCCAGCGACTTACCGCCCCGTGCAGGGTTGAGGATGGCCGGAGCCGGTGTGAAGTGCCCGTGGCCATCATTGAAAAAGATGCGGGTGCCGTTGCCGGTCGTATTGACGACCAGATCCAGGCTGCCATCGCCATTGAGATCAACAAAAGCCGCGCCGGTTGAACGCAAGCCGGCACAACCCACACCCGCCGGCTCAGTGATGTCCTCGAAGCGCCAGTCTCCCAGGTTGTGGTAGAGGGTATTGCGGCCATCAATCGCACAAAAATAAAGGTCGCACCGTCCGTCCCCATCCACGTCCCCGGCCGCAACCCCCGATCCGTCCAACAGAATCTGGTTGGTCAGGTGAACTGATTCCGGGATACTATTTGAGAACCAGACGCCGGTCGTGCCTGGTGGAAGCAAGGTAAAGCCCGGCTTTCCGGACTTGGGAACGGGCAACTCGATAAAGCGGCAGCCAGGGCCAGGATGCCATTCGGCTGCCCCAAGCACGGTTGAGGAACAGACCGCCAGAAGTCCAGCGCATCGAACGCAACTTCCAACAAACCGCATGGCACACATCGTGCCGAGACCGCTTTATCCACGCAATGTGCAACTCTGGCCCGCGCGGGGTGCCGCCTGGCCCGATTCACCCCAAAAAATTTTCATTTTTTCTCTTGCCAAGACTTGAAGGAAGGGCTATTAGTAGCCATAAGCCTTAAATGAGAATGTGGAATCACCACGAGTTGTCCGTTTTGCTTTAGCGTAGCGTTTTAACCATCAACCTCGATCAACCCATACCTTCATACCTATGAGGACACCAGGTTTCAAATACCCGCCTCATCCCCTCATTCCAGGGCCTCCTGGCTTGAGAAAGCAGTTCGGAACTCCAACCAAACAAACCCAGTTGAAGTGTGCTATGAAAAAGTCCCCTCCATCGTTCTATGCTCATAAATTAATATCAGCGCTCAGTCTCGCAGGCGGCCTGTTGCTATGCGTGGCAACGTCGCACGCGGCCGATGTGACGTTTGATTTGAATAATACTAATGACGACTCAAGATTTAAACTCGTTGGCAGCGCCCAATTCTTAACCAACGGCGGTGTCGGCGACAGCCGTTTCATCGACCTGACCGAGGGCACCGGCCAGTCCTGCGCGGTGCTGTTCCCGGATTTCGAGCCGGGTTTCGTCGTCGCGTCATTCACTTTTGAGTGCATGCTCAAGGTCGGTGACTGGTTTGGCAACCCGCCCGCCGACGGTTTCAGCGTCAACTATGTCAATGCCAACGATCCGATTGTCGCGCTCATCGAAAGCGGCACCGATCCGGGACGCGGCATCAATGGTAGTGGCCAGTGGCACGGCAGCCAGGATCAAAGCGGCACCGAAATTGACTTGCCGGAGGAAGGCACCCAGACCGGCATCGCGGTCGGTTTCGATACCTGGGGCCGCGGCAACGACCCTGTCGGGGGCCAGAATGGCGACCTCGATGCCCGCGGGATCAGCGTCCGAGTGGATGGGGTATTCGCTGATTTCAGTTCCACGTTCGGTGGATTTACTTTTCCGGGGCAGATCGCCATGCCGAATGTAGCGTTCGCGGACGGAGATGCGCACGATTTCACCAATGATGCCACGACGCTCATCACCGGTCCCTTCACGTGCGGGGACGATACCGGGTTTGCGCCGGGCTTTCGCGGTCTCAACGATTGCCTCATCGCTAATGGCGGCACGGAACAGCCGGGCAGCAAGCTGGGTTGGGTTCCCCTCAAGGTCGATGTGCAAGAGGACGGCACGCTCAACGTCTTCTGGAAAGGCGTCCAAATCGTTACGAACGTCCACACTGCGTTTGGCCCGCGGCCTGGCCGCATTCTCTTCGGCGCCAGCACTGGCGGCGCGATGGAGTTCGTAGGGATTGATAACATTCACATCGTAACCAGGGCATCTACAGTTGCAGTTATCACCAAGCCGACGATCCTGCTGGATGCCACTGGATTCACCATTACGGTAATTGATTCCGGATCAAGCGTCGTCAATGTGACCTCGGCCAACACCACCCTCAAGCTTGATGGCACCATCTTGACGGGATGGACCAGTAGCAAGTCTGGCCCCACTACCACCATTACTTATATCTTGCCCGGTGGCGCCCTTTTCGCTTCGGGTTCGACCCATACCGTCGATTTTGCAACGGTGGATGGAATTGGGACTGCGATTACGAAGAGCCAACCACTCACCGTGTTTACTTACCCAACGTTGGATTCTTCGCTCGCGGTTACGGGAGTGGACAAGACCAAACCCGGCTT
>WNGJ01026934.1_pt1 | contig 10565 bp, 7 predicted proteins | sample 5400611 | NCBI WGS metagenome assembly WNGJ01 (sample SAMN13153375, study PRJNA577476) | soil metagenome | isolation source: 40 cm soil or saprolite under Garry oak tree replicate 1 | place: USA:California | collected 2016-06-15
TTCTACAATATATGCAGCAACACCAGGTGAACTGGACGGCCTGGAACTTTGATCCAATTCATCTTATTCAAGACTATACAAACTTTACTCCCACGACCCTTGATATCCCCTGGCACTGTGGTGATCCATCGAATCAGGCTGGCATGGGGAGCATAGTTAAACAATTTCTGGAAGCGAATCCATAAGCGCAACAGATCGTGGATCAGGCGCTGCGTGAGGAAGTGGAATAGGTTTTGCCCTTAAGGTATAATGGAGATGGGAAGAATATGATTCGCAGAACATTTACTGATTGACTCGTTGTATAGTCATGAAAATGTGCAGGGAGTAGGAGCCCGCTATGCTAAAGAACTATATCCGGGCAGCCATGGGCAAAGCGAGATATGAGATTTTGCCAGACGACGGCACCTTCTATGGAGAGATTCCAGGCTTCGATGGGGTTTACGCAAACGCGGAGACACTCGAAGCCTGTCGTGATGAGTTAGAGGAAGTGCTGGAAGGCTGGATTTTGTTACGGGTCTCTCTCCATTATCCATTACCTTCTGTCGATGGTATCGAATTAACCATCGGGGAAGTAGCCTAATGCCTCATTTAGGTCCTATTAAGCGCCGGGACTTGATTTACTATTTGAGACAAGTGGGGTTTGAGGGTCCGTACCCTGGTGGTAACCATCAATATATGGTGAAGAGAAAAGAAAACATTACTTTAACTATACCAAATCCTCATCAAGGTGATATTGGTGAAGGGCTATTGGTTAGAATATTGAAGCAGGCCAAAATTGACAGGGCCACATGGGAGAAGCTCTAGGCCTTAACTCCCTTTCCAAACCACCTCAAATATTTCACCGCCCATGTATTGACCTCCCCGACCATTTCCAAATCATTTGCGTTCAACGGCTTGATTAGCAGCAATAGCCCGAAGGATAGCACCAGAAATACTATACCGGCTATCACAAGCATAAAGTGACCCGCAGGATGCCAGACTATTCCAGGCAATGCTGCTATCGTCAGCGCCAGTAACATCCGCGAAGTGAAGCCCAGGGGATATTTCTCGGGTAAATCTCGCCAGAGAAATGCGAGCAGTAAGCATCCCATGATGATTTTCGATCGCGAATATCAAACCTATGAACTGCCCCAACACAACCAATCTAGGTTTGCCTATCACGTAGAGCGTCAATTGATGAATGGGTGTGCCAAGAACGCGCACAATGATATTAAAGAAGAGGAAAATTGCCATTAGCGAACCCACCTGGTCGTACTTGCTACCATATAACAAATGCACAACAGCCTGCGCATTGAACAAGCAAAACACCAGGACCGGGGCCGATAAGAGTGTTTCAACCTTAATGAGTGTTTGCCACGTGCGTGCCAGGCGCTCATGGTTCTTTCCCACAAATGCGGCCGCGAGCGCTGACCCACCTACTGCACCAAATCCCGAGACTAATAAGAGACTGGCTGCATCTGCCAGTTGGAAGGAGAGATTGAAATAAGCTATCTGAACAACTGAGACAGCAAAGTAGGCGAGTAAGATAATTGATACTTGTTTTAATAAGGCTCCTGAGACAAGATTCGTTAACCAGGCTGAGATCCCGACTCTCAACACTGGCTGCATAGATTGTTTATATGTTGCTCCTCTTGTAAGCAATAGAGGAGCCTGCCAGATCACGAACACCCCTGCAGTCAGTAATGAACAGATGGCTTGCAGCCAGAGTATACTATCGATACCCCAACCTATTTGTAGCGTTATGAAGCTAAATCCCAGTAGGAGTACCTGGGCTACGCTGCCAAAGATGAACACGATGCGCATGCGCATTTCAGATGCGTAAATGGCGATGAATAGACTGGTTATGCCATTTCCCAGTACCCAAAAAGCAATGGGCGTGATATGACCAGGCAGACCAGGACTTCGTAGCCCGGAGGCTATGCCGACTGAGCCTGAAACTGGAATAGCAGCAATGAGTATTGCAAGTACTGGCAGCGTAAAGAGCATAATACTCACGGTAACGATCAAGATCAAGAGGCGTAGAGCGAGTAGTCTTCGCACAAGTAGTGCTGCAGCTGCTCTTCCATGCTCTGCAAGAACGCGAGGGACAAAAGTAGTAGTTGCGTCTTCTAATCCAAATGCGATGATATAAGCTATGGTATTGAATGCAGCAGTTGCAATAGCGTAAACGCCATACTGTGCGACAGACACCTTGCGTGTCATGATCAATGTGAGGATGAATAAGGAGGCAAAAACCCATAGACCATACACCTGGTTAAGCAGGTAATTCGAGGGCGTGCGCTTCAACAGGTATCGGGCGCCCTTCTCTCCCAGTGGGATCTCAATCTCTGGAATGCTGCCTAAAAATGTATGTATTTCGCCAGGAACAGCATCTTGCGTTTTAATAGAGCCTTCTTGTTCTTTCACTGCTTTCGTTTCTTCGGTACTTTGCTCAGTCCTTGTAGAAAGATCCTCTATATTCGCTCCGAGGTTATTAACCCGCTCCCATTAAGATATACCAATCTAAGTGGTCGTAACTGCGGTTTCTGTGTGCCTGCATTCATTGTATGTTATTGCAACTTGAATATGAAACGCCCAAGCCAGCCAATAGCGCCTAAAGCGGCGAAAAGTTCCAATACACTAACATTCGCTGTCACCTGTGTTGGTGAGACCAGGTAGAAGGCTCCGACTTTGAAGGAGGCAGCAATAACAAAGAGTCCTAATCCAATCCAGGCTGGTAAGGTAGCGTATAGGAGCGCTCGCTGCCAGCTTCGACAAAGGAAGCCTATAGCGGTAGGAACAAGGTATAGTAGCGCTGGAATAATCGGTGCAAGGATTGGAGGGAAAGGCCCGTACAGCGCAGCACTGGTAGAACCTGGCAACAGTCGTGTCCATAACAGTGCTGGTACCAATGCCATTGTTACCAGTATTGTTTCTACTATCACCATACCAATCACCAGTATAGACAGTCGTTTTTCTCGCTCTGGATTCGTTGTGCTTGAGTGCAGCATATACCCATCCTTTAAAGGTACTCTCTTTTATTTAGTGACCTACTATCATTTTGAATTAGTTTTTTGGTATGGGAAGCAATCCCATCTGGTATTTAAGCATCAAAATGCGGCGTACTGAATCATCGATACGTTGCTGACTAATTTCTCCCGAATCGATCGCCTGTTTGATTCCCTGGATCATGCTGACGACATCAGCGGATGTAGTAGCCCCCATTAATAAATCTGAACCTGCCTCAACTGCCACTGCTGCGGCTTGAGCCTCTGTATAGTAAGCGATAATGCCCTCCATAGTCAAGCTATCCGTCATGATTACACCTTGAAAGCCAAGTTCATTACGTAAGATGCCGGTAACAATTTTACGGGAAAGAGATGAAGGCACGCTACTATCTATCGCACGCACAATTTCATGAGTCACCATAATTGCATGCACGTTGCCTTGTTGAATAAGTGCCCGGTATGGAGCCCAGTCGATAGCCTCCAGGTCACTCTCTGAGCGATACAGATTAGGTACGCCGCTATGTGGATCGACACCTACATCGCCTAAACCTGGGAAATGCTTGAGCGTACCTGATACTTTGCCACTTTGTTGTAGCCCTTGCAGATATGCTTGCGCCATCTTCGTGACCAATGCGGCATTGTTGCCATAAGTACGGTCATAGAGTTGAGGATTGTAAACATTAGTAACATCAACTACAGGGGCTAGATTGAGATTAAATCCATAAGATGTGAGATCATGCGCATCCTGGATGCCTGCAGCCATTGCCTTGCCTGGATCATTTGTTGCGCCAATATCAGCGGCGGCAGTCCGTGGTCCATCCAACATCTTCAAGCGGTCTACTGTTCCGCCCTCCTGGTCGATGGCAACAATCAGAGGAAGAGTACTATTGCTCTTCATTTGCTGAATTAGGCCTTTGAGTTGCACTTTATCGGCAATATTATTATTCGCTGTGAATAATAAGGCAGCACCAACGTGGTATTGACTGATCATTGTACTTATATCCAGGGAATAGGTAGGTCCAACAAACTGAACGATCATCATCTGGCCGAGCTTTTGATCGAGTGACATATTTTGTTCAATCAGGTTGATGTATTGTTGTGGAGTCAATTGAGGCGTTGCTTGTGTTGTTGCTCCTGGTGCTAGTTCATGATGAAGTTCATTTTTTATGATAGCCAGAGGATTACCATTATCTGTATTAGCCGGTCCTCCAATTATGAAAGCCCAGCCCTGCGGACCAATAAATTGCGTGTAACCTGCATAGACAGCGTTCAAGACAATTATCAAGAGCAAACTGGTGTATAAGATTGCTTTTCCTCGAGTGATGGCCGGTCGCTCTTTCGTCTTGAACGGAATAGTTGGTGTTTCCTGTTTTATCTCTATCTCTGTTTGTGCGGGAAACTTAAAAGTAACACTGTTCTCTAATGGTGTGTCTTCTGCTATTTTAAGGGCTTTTTCATGCTCTCGATCTGCCACTTCTCTCGATTGAACACTAAATAATTTTTGGGTCACTTCTTCTCTATCGTCTTCACTTTGTAGCTTCCTATTTGACTTTGGAGGTCTGGTTGACTCCATAAGATACCTCTTTTAATAGATAAAGATAACTGCTTGCTATAAGACATACATAAGGTCTATACATTAGAGACGCGAGTATGACTTGATATGTTTCGAATATTTGCCTGGTTGGTGATCAAGAAGTAAGCTGAATAGCAAACCAGCAAGACCAGCTAAACCCCTTACAATACTAACGTAAAATGCATTAAAATGCTATAAAGAACTACACAAATTTAGGACTGATGGGCTTTTGAGATATTTCTTTTCAAAGCACCTACTAATAATAGACTCAACAATAATAAACAGTAAAATCTACCAGGCGAATGCTTGTTCAAGTAGCTGGAGTACGATATACTGTTTCTACCGTCGAATTACAAATACGTCGAACGCTATAAGCAGACTGCAATGCTGCTACCTGGCGGGTCAGCGATCTGAAAGAAACATATGAAAGAGTGTGGGAAATTGATGGAAGATCAGCACCTTGTATTCCCCACAGACACGGGCAGAAATATCAATCATAATCGCTCGCATCGGCGTGTCGCTTTGTCTCGTCTTCTTCGTAATATACTTATCGGTGTTGGAATTGTCATTGTACTCACCTGTATTGAGGGTGCGCTCTGGATATTCAACCCATTTCATCTATTCGGAAATGGCACTCCTCGTAACCTATCGACCTTGTTATCCAATCTTGCTCATACTCCTCTTCTATGGCTCATTCTTCTAATACAGGTGATTGCAGTTTGTGCACTGATGCACTTCACGGATAAGCCACTTGCTCTTCGAGGGTATATTAAGGATGTACAGAAAGCTCAGGAGCGATATCGGGCATTGTACACCCCGCTCAAATCATGGTCTGACATCTATGAAACATCTCTCACTAGCTATCAGGATACTCCCGACCTTGCGATCCCAGGTAAAGTGCAGTATGTCTCCATGCTTGACTTGGCGCAAGACCTGGGACGCTCTTCTACGTCCGTCCAATCCCATCAGCTCATACTTGGAGCACCAGGTGCAGGTAAGTCTATCATTCTCTACTTCTATCGGTTCTCAATATTACAACGGTCCCGGTCACTTATTTTTGGCAGTGATAAAATCCCGATTTATATTCCGATGTGGAGATACAACCTCTATCTTGACACTCAAACAATCGGGATATCAGGCGAAAAGCTTGTTGTAGGAACACAGTCTCTGTTAGATTTCCTTTATTTGAGTGACCTTGTTGGTATGAGCCATCTGCGACCTTTTCTGCATGGGTTAATAGCTCAGGGACGTATCTTATTTCTTTGTGATGGCTTAAATGAGATCGATGAGAGGTATCAGGCAGCCGTGAGTGTTGAATTGGCTGAGATGATGGGGCAAAATCGGAATCAGTTAGTCTTGACTTGTCGGGAAGTTGATTTTCAGCAGCAACCGCAACTCGCGCAAGCAGTGGTAGAAAATCTGGTAGTTCGTGCATATATGAACCCTCTTGATGATGAGCATGTACGCAGCTTTGTCGAGCGTTATATTGGAGAACAGGACGCAGGTAAAAAATGGCGACACACTGCTGGCCAGGTCATGGAGGTAATTAATCAGAGTCGTTTCCGCGATCATTGCACCAATCCACTCATGTTCTTTGCCTTGATGGAGATTATTGATGGCATAGGAGTCGATCGTGGCAAGAAACTCGACACACGCGGCCAACTACTACGAGCATTCGTCAAACACCTCATACTACATGAGATTTCACAACCACAATGGAGCAATGCTGCTCTAGCTGAGCATGAAATATTGATCTTTCTGAGCGAACTCGCTTGTGCGGCCAGATGGATGAATAGTAGTAATGCTATCCAGATACCTGTTGTCGATAAGATGAAAGGATTACGACTTGAAGACCTCGCAGGTGGATTGCAGTCCTGGCTGAGCGAACATCCCGCACAATGTCCGGTAGTGATTGAGTCTGTATTGCAATATGCTAAATCACACTCTGATTCACAGGATGACATCACCCAGCCATTCACAAGTACATTACATGAGCTTTATAGCAAAGAAAAATTAGTCAAGCTGCTGCAATTTGCACAAAGCGCATCCCTGATTGAAATCAGTCCAGGTGGCAACGTGAGCTTCCGTCATGAATTGATCTCTGCTTACCTCGTTGCAGAGTACTTTGTGGCTCTAGGGGAAGCTAATATGATGTCTGGTAAAAGCGGTACAGTGATTCACACCCATGTAGATCAGTGGGAAGTAGGAGTACAATTTATTACTCCCATTGCGCTTTGGTCCGGGCTTTTGGATGATCCAGAAGGGTATGCACTAAGATTTACTATACTTGGACAGCAAAACCCGGCTTTCAATTTGGAAGCTCTGACAGCAGGTCTTATTTGTATAGGTGTGGCAAATTTCCCACCGCAGGCTGACGATGCGCACCAGCTTGTATTGCCCTCTCAACTCGCGGAAGCAGTAACTGTAGTGGTGCAAGATAAACAATCATGTGATATGCTGGCTCGCCTTATTACTCGTTTTGCTTTGGAGGGCGCAGACGAGATATACCAATCTCTCTTCCCCTTACTGATGGTTGATGGCATTGAAGAAATGGTAACCAGTCTAAACGCCAGTGTCGTACTTGAATTACTTTTCAAACAACTTTGCGCTGTCGTGGATAATGCTGAATATGAGGTAATGGTCAAGCGCCTGGTGCGTATATCAGGTCACTTTGACTGGAGCATTTTCAAAATGAACCAGATACTGCTCGTCAATTGACTCCTTCGCAGCATTTACGCCTGGTTAGTGTACTTTTGCATGTACTCACCTCCAATTATGCGCAGGAAGACCAACAGAAAGCGCGGGAGATGCTGGTCAGACAGGCACGTGATGCCGCAGTGAGTCCGGCAGGGGAGCGAGCCGTAGAGTATCTGGTACAAAATCTCTCTTCTGACATAAATCCTAGGGCTCGTGTTACTCTCAAGACCTTAAAGGAGGTTGGAACTCCCGCAACACCTTATCTGCTGGAACAATTGAAGCCGCAAACGCCTGAAATGATGCGTATGCGTATCGTCGAAGTACTCGCCGAAGTGCACGACCCTCTTGCATTGCCTTATTTACTGCATTGCCTGGATGATCCAGCATTGCTGGTTCAGCAGCAAATCGCTATGGCTTTGCATACCTACGCGCCTGAAAGTATCCCTGGATTGATTGATAGCGTGCTTCATAGCGACAGTGATCTTGTGGCTACCAGAGCAGAGCAGATTTTGGGTGATATCGGAGACGAGGCAACTACACCTCTTATTCAGTCTCTTACTCCCGTAGTAGCAGGACGTACTCATTTGTTAGTACAGGTGCATGAACGCATACGCAATCCTCGAGCGATTCCTGCATTGATAGCCTTGTTAGAAAATCCTAAACAATCATCCCAGGTTGACCAGACGCTCCAGGTAGCTGTTGTACATGCGCTTGGACAATTCCCCGATGAACGTGTAGTTGCTCCGTTGCTTGGGATGCTTGCAAGTCCAAATCCGCTGATTTACGAGGGTGCGATTAACGCACTAAGTTGTCTCGAAGATGTTGCTCTGAACGGCATGATAGCAGCGCTCGATGATGAGTTTGCAGTGAAAGGTCTGGAGGAACAATCAGAAAGCCTTTCAATTGAATCAGGAAGATTTGAAGATACACAGAATCTCGTGCTCAGTTCTCGTATAGAGCGTGCTATCCTCGGCATGGCGCATTTCCCCGGTGAGCGCTTGCTGGAAGTATTAGAACATGGGAGTGATGTACAAGCGCAGCATACCATCAATATCTTTCTGGCAAAAGGCATAGAGGCGGCGCAGGTACTGGTCGGAAATCTATTCCATCCAAACAGTCGTCTTCAGAAATTTGTACGGTACATTCTGAGAGAGATGAATGGACAGGTGATAGTGCCTGCATTGCTTGAAGTACTTGATCATCCCGAGCCTCCCTGGCGTGCGTTAATAACCGAATTGTTACTAAAACATCCACGCGAAGCGCTACCCCCATTAGTTGGTCTTTTGGACGAGAATGAACGCGGCGATGCTGCTGAAGTCATTTTGTTAGAATTTGGTCCTGTAGTATTGCCGTATTTAATCCCTGGACTGGATGCATTGAATAACCGGGCGCAGGAGCGTTCTCGACATATCGTCGTGACATTAGTGCTACAGATGCCTGAGTTAGTGCATGAGGTTGTTCAACTCTTCAATCTGACACCACCAAAACGCGCGTATGAAGCATTGATAGACTTGCTGACGAACCAACTGGTCGATGTAAGTATCCCTGCTCTCTTAGAAGGCCTGGAAGATGCTCATCTGATAGGTGCAACATCGGAAGCTCTTGTGCGCCTGGTGAACAAAGACAATACACGTAGCGATGTCGTTATGAACGAATTGCTGGCTGCATTGCGCATGGAACAGAGACAGCATGGCGCTGAGATCACATTAGTGGAGATTGGTGAAAAGGCAGTTCCTGGCGTTGGTAATTTGATAACCGATCCCGATCCATCGGTAGCTAAAGCAGCACAAAATATTCTTTGTGAAATGGGTGTGCCTGCTTTCTCGTTTATTTGGGCCGCACATAGCGATACAACTAATCGTGCTCGGAGGACAGCCGCACGAAGCATTTTTCGCAGAATGCGCACCGTAGTTATTAAGGATGAACTTGTTCAACTCTTGAAGAGCAGCGATCCAGACGATATTTCAATGGCGCTAGCCTTACTCATAGAGCGAATCAATGACGAGACAATTCAGGCTGATAGCGAGCACGAGATGGTACCTGCTTTACTTGAGCATGTTCAAACCCATAGCGATGAGCGGGCCAGCCTTCATATCATTGCTTTATTGCTCTTGCTCGGTGGAAATGTAGTAATCGATCATTTGACAGACGTACTCTATAATTATCCTAACCACCAGCAGTTATTAGTCTTTGCTTTTCTATTGCTGGGAGACGAGGGGGTAGAAGCGCTTTTAGAGATACTGTACGATCCTGATGCGCCAACTCTGTTGCGTGCTGAAGCTGCCAGTATGCTAGGTATACTCGCTCCCAATATGGATTTACGTGAATATGCCAGCATGCTTAGTGAGTATGGCCTCTGGGCTGGTCGATCGGCAGGTTTGTCTGATGTGTTACATCCTGATCGACATGCGATCTCACTACATGCTTTAGGTGGCTTATTGGCTGGGGGTCATTGGGACGCTACTGAGCTGCAAAACCTGCGACGTCACAGTCAAGAACACAGCGCTGAGCGTGAATTATACGATATTTTGCTCGGCTGGCGTTACAGCCCGCAAATTACGATGCTAGAGAATGATTTACAACATGAACGAGAGGAACATAAGCAGAATATAGTGAAATTCTCACAAGAGATCTTGGATTTACACGTACAAAACTCGTCTCTTGAAGAGGAATTGGCGCAAATTCACCAGGAACACGGCTCTCAGGGTGATGAATTGGATCAAGCCAAAAAGAAGATCGAGGAGCTTCAAAATTCCTTGAACCTTACAATCAAGGAAAAGCAATCTATTCAGGATAATGTTCAGCGAACAACACAAGAGAGACAAACCTTACGGAACAGTCTCCAGGAAATAACACACGAGAATGATGCATTAGAACTACAGATTGCTCAATGGCGTCATTATGCAGATCAATTGGAACAGGGACTGAAGCTGAATCGTCCCCAGAGCCCAAAGAAAAGGTAATGCTTGTCTATTCATAAAGCCTCAAATTCTGGAAACCCTGGTCATTCATGCCAGGGAGGAAAGAATGGCTGTCCGCGGACAGAGGCCCGTTCCTCGTGCGTCTCCACTTGTCTTCTGTGCTATACTAGCTGTGCTGGACTCCTCTGGGCAAAGGCACAATCCCGCAAGCGGGAAGCAACCGATTACGCGCGAGGGTCCACCTGTCAGGCGGCTTGACGTAAGTCCTGACCCATCTTGCACGGGGTGCCACGTAAAGTCGTAAGGCTTTCTGCTCGTAAGAGCTTGAGCAGTGTGTTCCGTGTGCGCCGCTATTCGCCTGTGTGCGTAGTATGGGTAGCTCCCAGA
>WNGJ01009122.1_pt1 | contig 10563 bp, 8 predicted proteins | sample 5400611 | NCBI WGS metagenome assembly WNGJ01 (sample SAMN13153375, study PRJNA577476) | soil metagenome | isolation source: 40 cm soil or saprolite under Garry oak tree replicate 1 | place: USA:California | collected 2016-06-15
GGGTTTTGTATGTGGAGGAAACTATGCCAGTCAGAGATCCGTTGAAGCAAGCTGGTCACTATGCCTATGCCGTTCCAACTCAAAAGTTAGAGAGGGTAAAGCCCATGGTGCATTGCGAGAGTTGGATTGAGCGCGACTTTGCGTATTTGCTCTTCATACGATCCGATGGTCGTATCGTATGAAGAGCAGCCCTGCAAAATCTACTATATTTTCGATTGGAAAGAACACTTCTATATTCCGGATTTTTCCGTCATTTGGCGGAATCAACAGCCAAGCCTGGTTGAATGCAAACCAGCGTCAAAGTTAGATGAGCCAGAGAATCTGCGGAAATGGACGGCGGCGCGTCTGTGGTGTGAGCAGAATCACTATACGTTCATGCTGGTAACTGATACAACGCTCCGCAAACTTGGCAGCCTGCTACCCAATGTCAAGCTCCTTGCAGGCCATGGCCACCAGCCTATCACGCCGCAGGCCAGGGAATGGCTCCTCAGAACGGTGCAGGTTGAAAACAGGGCGCTCTCTGTGGCGGAACTGGTGGAGCGAGCTAAGGAGCAACTGGCTCCGAATACGGTCAGGACGTACGTCTGGCACCTGCTCTATACCGGAGAGCTGAGCGCGGATCTTACAAAGCCTCTGAATGTCATGACAACCCTCGTCTGGTTGCCTGCAAAATGAAGGGGAGGTTCCTATGCCGTATGCGTTTGAGGCTGGCGTGCAATACGTGCTGGGTGGCATTGGGTATCACATTCTGAAAGAGCTCTCAGCAGACCAAATCCTCGTAAGGAATGTGATGACGGCAAAAGAGGAGGCGCACAATACAAAAGACCTGGTCGAGAAATGGAAGAAAGGAACCCTGGAGTTTGGAAGGCACGGCCGTAATCTGCGCGAAGTGGAGGGCTGTCCTGTCAAAACAACCTACGAGTTCACAGACCTCGATTTCCTGAAAATTGAGCCCCATGGCGTTCAACTCATTCAAGAGACATGGGACAAATACCAGCTCATACGTCGGCTCATTGATCTTTCCCCTAAAGAACGCACAGACACGAAGATCGAGGCGGAGATTAGATTATTCGTAGCCGAGCAGTTCCTCCTCAGCCTCTCGGGAAAGAGAACACAGCCTATTTTCCCTCCGCACTCTGGGAAAGGCCAGAAGAAGACTGCGCAGGAAAATATTGCGGAACCACTCCCCCCTTCCGCACTGGAAGAGATGCTGGAAGACGTCGAGGATAAGGATCATGCCGCGCGACTCCTTGCCTCAGCACCGCTCCTGCTTATCAGCGCGCGTCAAGCGCGTCGCTGGATCGAAGCATTCGAGCAGAGCCGCAGAGACATTCGCAGCCTGGTGCCAACATACTACAAGCGAGGGATGAGAAGGGTGCAATTGCCTCCTCGAGTAGAAGAATTGTTGCTGGAAGCTGTAGAAACAGTCTACATGACCGAAGAGCGACTCTCTGTGAAAAGGGTGATAGAGAAACTGGAGTTTCTGATCCTTCGGGAAAACAAGGAATGCCCAGATGGCCAGCCGGAGCTCGTGATGCCCAACAAGCGGAAAGTCTATCGTTACATCGACGAACAAGACCCGGTGGAAATCGATACTGCGCGCCTGGGGAAGCGAGCCGCGCAACGCAAGCATGCGCGAGTTGGACGTGGTCCAAGACCAACACGTCCAAATGAGCGATGGGAGGAAGATGATACGCTCAGCGATCTGTTCGTGATCGATGACGAGGATGGCTTACCCATTGGACGACCCTGGTTCACAGCTGTGCGCTGTTCAAAGACTGCCGTCGTCCCTGGCTTTTCGATCAGCTTTACACCGCCTTCGGCTCAAACGGTCATGGAATGCCTGCTCTACGCAATTTCTCCAAAAGACCATGTGAAAGAGCTGTTCGGCCTGCGAAACGACTATGTGGGTTATGGTGTGCCCGAGACATTGGCAGTCGACAGGGGGGCAGCGTATCTGAATAAGGACCTGGAGCTTGCGTGCGCCCAACTCGGTATTGAGCTCGATCCTATGCCGGGGAGAAGTCCCTGGTTGAAGGCGGGAATTGAGCGATTCTTGGGAGACTCAGAAGTGGAAGTCTTTCATGCCAGCTCAGGGACCAGCTTCTCTAACTTTTTGGCCCGTGGAGACTACGATCCGGCGAAGCACGCCTGCATCACCCTGAATGGTCTCTGGTATATCCTGCACAAGTGGATCGTAGATGTGTACACGCGTGACAAACATAGGGGCATAGGAGGAGTCCCGGCCAAACTCTGGGAGCGAGCGCTTGGAAGAGACTTCGTCCCGCGTCTCCCCGCCAGCAGGGATGAGCTTGCAGTTCTATTGTCCCGCATAGAAAGCCGGGTGATCCAGAATACCGGTATCGAGTTTGAGAATCTGTGGTATCAGGACCCCAGGTTGTCAAAGTTGCAAGATATCCTCAATGGTGAGCAGGTGTACTTTAAATACAATCCTGGCGACCTTTCGCGGATATGGGTGATGTATCCCGGCCAGAAGCGATATCTCGAAGTCCTGGCCGTTGACCAGGAGTACACTCGTGGTCTTTCCCTCTGGAAACACCGTCTGATCAAGCGTTATGTGCGTGAGGAGATGGAGCGAGACATCGATCGAGAGTCGCTCATCCTGGCAAAGGAGGAGCTCTATCAATTGATGCATAAGGAGTTCCGCTGGGGAAAAAAGCTGGGTGGGCGCAAGCGTGGAGCACGCTATCTCGATGTCCAGGTGAACGAAATACTGCGCAGGGCTCGGAGAACCGAGCCCTGGTCCGCTGAGACCCTAGTTGTTTCGGAGTTCATCGACTTCGATCAACCTGCAATCGCACCAAAGGCCTCAGAGACCGCGATTGCCCCGGTTGAACCGCAGCTGCAGTCTTCTCCTGAGGATGCAGGTTTCACCGCCATGCAGTTGGGAGTTGCTTTACCAGCGATGATAGAAGATGTAACCCTTCCAGTGGATGAGGAAACGATGAACGCAGGGGCCCCTTTTTCGGTACCAAAAGAGACGTCGGGAGAACAGAGAGCGACTACAGAGGGCGAGGTTACTGGAAAACCTCAAGAGAAGCCAAAGGTGAGTACAGACCCAGACGAATCCACGACATACGGTATTGCGTATAGTTACGGTCATTGTGGCCCCACATAATGCGAAAGGCTGATCGTTTGGGGGGATGTGTGTTCATAGCAGTATGTACTCATGTAGAGAGCAGCAGTGTTGGAGCAAAATTGATCAACGGAGATAGCGCTGCAAAAAGGTGCTTGGATGAGGACGTTGCAGCGAGGAAATATGGAGCAGTACGGGAGACGTTGCCATGAATAATCCCACGTAAATTTGGGTTGCAGACAGGGTCAGAAAATGGAAACCGACTTTTCTTCTAAAGGCGCTATGGTTGGAATTGTCTCTCGGGATACTGTTGGGTGTACTCGTCAACTATGCCGCTGTGAAAGCGGTTATGCAGAAAGGAGAAGTATTACCAATGAGGATGTAATGGACCATCGGACTGGAGCGTATCCGTACCCCCAAAAAATGCTTCAGGAATTTCTCGAGCGGACTGGCTTCCGCACACTTTTTAACGGTGAGATTGAAACAAGAGAGCGACCTCGTCTAACCCTTGTAGGAGACAGAGGTACAGTAGAGTTGCTCCTGCTCAGAGCGTCGTTTTACTTCAAGACTGGTAAACGGAGAAGCAAGAAATAGAAAGGAAAGTTCAACATGAGCGCAGTTCTTACACAGGTAGGCTCATTCCCAGATCCAGGTGAAAGGCGAGATATGACCAAGGCTCAACGCATTGACATGGTAGAGCATCTTTTGCTCCACCACGCACGTTTCAATACTCTGCTCGCACGCATTGACTACTGCGCGCGATTTGGCGGAGAGATCAAAACGAAAAACCCCCCATGTCTCGCTATACTTGGAAATACAGGTGCAGGGAAGACAACACTTATAGATGCATGGCTGGAGAAAGCGCCTCTTCGCACCATGGAAACAGATGAGGGGACTATCATCCCCTATCTTTATGTTCTGGTGCCATCAAGTCCCAAAAAAAAAGGAGCCGTGTCCGCATTCTTACGTGCGTTGCATGATCCAAATCCCAGCCGTGGCACTGAGTGGGATATGATTAGCCGCGTCCACCGTCTGATCAAACGGTGTAAAGTGCAGGTAATTTTTGTTGATGAATTTCAACACCTGAGGGATAAGGACACGCAAAAAGTGGTGCATGCCATTGCAGATTTCCTTAAAGACGTGATCAACCAATCCCATATCCCCATGATCTTGACCGGGAAGCTTGGGGAGGCTGAGTCGATCCTGATGGCGAACTCCCAGCTTGATCGACGCGTCGGTACTCCCCTTGTGCTGGAACCCTTCGAGTGGGACCGAAGCCGGCCGGAGACCATCAAAGAGCTCCGCACCCTCATGCGGGACATCGACCGGGCGCTACCGCTTGATCTCTCAGACTTGCAGAACGAGGAGATGGCCTTTCGCTTCTTTTATGCAAGCGACGGTTATCTAGGTTGGATTATGGAAATTATACGGGAAGCGGCCATTAGAGCAATTGATACAGACTGCCATTGCTTGAATAAGCCATTACTCGCTGCGGCATATGAAGCACGCCTCGCTGGGACTGACGTGGGAGATGGGAAAGTAAATCCCTTTTCCACAGCTAGGTTCACAGAGGCAGCAGTCGACCAATTGCGATTCGCCGTCAAGAAGCGTCGCGGAAGCGCTAAACCAACTGAGAAAGGGCAAAAAGGACGAGGCAAGGGATCTCCAAAAAAGTAAGCGAGTTGAAAACGCATGAGGAGAGGGAAGAAGCGATGCAGCATTCATCCATTTCACCTTTGGCACCGATCCCGGCTCGAGTGGTTCCTAATTCTTGGGAGGATCTCGCATCATACATAACCAGGGTGGCAACAGAGATGGGCTACAGAAATCCAGGCTGGATTCTTCATCCGGAAGGAGTAGTTACTATCGTCCAACCATACAATCTCTGCAGGCTGAGCCGTGAGACTGATTACCAGTTTTTTGAACACCTGTTGTGTATGGATGAAGAGGCAATTTACAGCCACACGCTGCACCGCTTCACGCCTTGCCTGTATGATACTGAGGATTCTCGTCCGAGTATACCAGAAGAGATCAAGCGTCCACTTCTCACGCAGTACATGTTCCAGTCTTTTTTCCATCCCTACTCAGCGACCAAAGTCTGCTCAGTGTGCCTTACTGAAGAACCCGCATACGGCCGCCTTTACTGGAGTGTCTTACCAGTCGTCGTGTGCCTGCATCACAGAGTCTTTCTAACAGATCGGTGCCCGACCTGTCAATCCCCCATCCCTCTCCTCCGTCCCTCACTTTCGAACTGTCCCCGGTGCCATAAAGGCGATTATCGTGAGGCGCCCATAGTTCATATTCCGGAGAACCCGTTATTTCAAATGGGACAAGAGCTGATCCTGCATAATTTGGGTGTGCAGCGTATGATGAATGTTGCTGAGGTTGCTGACACAAGCAAAACACCTCTGCTTCGTTTGCTACCATGTCAGTATTTTCTCCTTCTGGACGCCTTTCGCTGTATCCTCGGCCCTCTGTTCCCCGATGCGCCATTTTTGCAAGTGAGTGTTGATACGCGCCCCCTATTACGCAGACGTCCCCGCTCCAAGAGTGCATTATCGCTCTTAGAGTGGTCAGTCATCATAGCGACAGCGCATTGGCTTTGCACCTCGTGGCCTGATAATTTTTTTTCTTTTCTCGATGTCTTTCCCCATGCAAGGAGCGAGAGGAGAAGAAAACGGGATCGGCAGCGGGCATCGGGTCTCCAACGGGATTTCGGGGTTTTTTACGAAAAGTGGCTATATCAGCGTCTCGCCCATCCCGCATTTGCCTTTCTCCATGAGGCGTTTGAGAGCTATCTGGAGAAGCACTATACTGGAGGAGAACTCACAAAACGTCTCCAGCCATTTAAAGGGAGGTCCAGGGAGCAGTTACAGGAACGACCATACCTGACGAAAGCGCAGACGAAGGCCATCATGGGGATCGGCGAAGATGTTCTTCAGGCTCTATTAGTTCACGGCAGCCTGCGTTGCCTGAAAAAGCCTATCGGTCGCGCAGGGAAGCGGACAATGTTTCTGATTGAAAGAGAGAGCGTCGAGAGTGTACAACGGGAATGGGCGGGTTTGCTTCCTCTGGACAGCGTTGCGCGATCCCACCTTGGAGTTAGCAAAGGGGTATTGCTCGAGATCGAACAGGCCGGGTTACTAAAACCGGCGCGTGGACCCTGGGTCGATGGATATAAGTTCCGGCTCTTTAAAGCGGCTGACATAGAGCAATTCTCAGCGGATCTGCTTGGCTGTGCATTATCGGCACCGCTGCCCGTTCCTGAACATGTAACTCTCTCCCAAGCCGCTTGTGTGCTGGCCGTGCCAATGATCAACCTCCTGACCGAAGTTCTCAACGGCTACGTGAAGCCCATAGATCTCGGAACAGCTCAGCCTCTCCTGCAACGTTTGGTGCTCACCACCGACGAAATCCGTCGCTATCGCGAGCGGCGTGCGCAACAACGCCGCGACGATTTAGGGCTCCTTACAACGCGTGAAGCTTCGGCTAGCTTGGGGGTAGACCATGATGTCCTGTTACGATGGGTGAAGCACGGCTTTCTCACATGTGAAAAGATGGCAAGTGGTGGAAGTAGGTTCTCCCTTGTCATCCGCCAGGAGGCTCTGAAGGTATTTCAGCACACCTATATCTCTACGGAAGCCACTGCCGAACTTTTGGGTATCGTTCCTGGCACGGTACGGAAGTATGTACGTAAAGGGGTACTGCGTCCAGTGACAGGTCGACATACATCTGAGGGCGGCAATAGGCTGCTCTTCTTGCGAGAGCAGGTTGAGTCTTTAGCGCCGACTGATACAGTTACTGCACATGATGCCGCGGCTTTGCTTGGTTTAAGTTGTTCTCGTGTTTATGCTCTCATTAGAGCAGGAAAGCTGCAACCCATACGCCTTCCAAAGGGAATTTCCAACTCGACGCGCCTACCTCGCTCTGATGTTGTTTCCTATAGATCCAAGATGAGGGCGCCTGAACCGGATGGTTGAAACGACTACACTGATGTGATCGCCGTTTAGACTACCTACGTTTCGCCCAAGTTAACGACAGACTACATTCTTACAAAGCCGGTAGGAAGAGTGTTAGCTATTCTTTGCGATGGTACGCGAACCGGACAATTGGCCGTTCGAGCCGAATTTAACCTAACCCGATATGTCAGGTGAGTGAAGACATGGCTCTTCTTATGGAGATCCGAAGTGTGCTTCAAGTATATTTAAGGGGCAATTATGAGTCAATTCATAGCTAGGAGTAACTACAAACATCGAACATTTGATGGAATTAATATCTGGCCTTTACCTGTGCGGACTCCACTCCATCCGTGGGAAGATCTGGCATCCTTCCTTTCCCGCGTGTCAGCCGAAATGGGCTATAGGCACCCAGGCTGGATTCTCGATCCAGAAGAAATTCCATATGCGATTCGAAATCGTAACCTGTTGTTGCTCTGCAAAGAGGCAGATTATACTCTACTGGGGCATCTACTGTCATTAGGTGAAGAGAAACTTTATGAACTTACTCTCCACCGGTTTGCCGCCCGCCTGCAACCACCGGAGCTATCAGAGAAGAGTAGTTCGGAGGATATTTCGCACCCTCTTCTCTCTATGCGCACATCGCGCGCTTTCATCAGCTCTCTCTCGGCGCCGAGAGTGTGTCCAATGTGTCTTGATGAGGGTGAAGCATTTGGGCGATTATACTGGAACATACTACCAGTAGTTACTTGTCCGCTGCACAATATATTCTTGATCGATCGCTGTCCTGTCTGCTTTAGACCTATACCCTTACTGCGTTCCTCACTCACTCGGTGCCCAAAATGCCAAAGTGGCGACTACCGCATGGCACAAAGGACCTTCATTGAAGTGGAGCAATTGTTTCAGGCTGGTCAATTACTTATGCTGAAGCAGCTCGAGATTTTCGAAAGTGGAGGAAGAGGTCAGGATACAGAATTTGCTCAATCACCACTCGTGGAGTTGTTCCCATGGCAGTATTTCCGACTCCTGGATGCTTTTTGCCATATTCTAGGTCCTCTTCTCCCCGATGCGCCCCTTTTACGAGTGAGCCCTGCACTTCGTGCTCTGCTGCCCGAAAGGCCGCACCTTCAAAGAGTGTTTTCGCTATATGAGTGGGTGGTGCTCATCGCAACGTTCCACTCGATCTTTGACTCCTGGCCGGAAATTTTTTTTGCCTTTTTAGAATCCTACCCTCTTGTAAGGCAACGAGATCGACTCAGGACAAGTTTTTCTTGCACGACGGGACTAGAGCATGATTTCGGTATGTTCTATACCGATTGGCTCTACCGAGAACTACAGGATACAAGCTTCACTTTTCTCCGCGAGGCATTCGCGGATTACCTCGGACGGCGATATACTGGCGGGGTACTCAGCAAGTATCTCAAGCCTTTTCAAGGGGAAGAGGCGAAGCGGTTAAAAGAGCGACCTTTTGTGACGAAGCAACAGGCAAAGGGCGCGTTAGGGGTCGGGGAGAGGGTACTGCGGAGCTTCATTGATCGCGGGCTCCTCCGCACAGAGAGAAAGGCACGTGGTATAAAAGAAAAGAACACCCTCTTCCTTATCGAGAAGGATAGCCTCGAAACACTGCGGCAAGAATGGTTTGACCTGATCCCCTTAAGCATCGTTGCTCATCAGATCATAGGCACAGCGGCTGCCACTCTGCTTACCCTACAGGAGACGGGGCTGCTTATTCCATCACAGGGCCCGAGCATCGAGGGGTATGGTCAAAACCTACGTCTCTATAAAAAGACAGACGTTGAACGGTTTGTTTCGAACATACTACAGCGGTGCGTCAAGGCTTCTTCGGCGACGGTGGACGGTGTGTACCTCACACGTGCCTTGAATACGGCGAAACTTGGACTTGCCGGTATGCTGACCGAGATACTCAATGGCCGCTTGACACCAATAGACCTTGGCACTGATAAACCCCTTCTCCGCCGCTTAATGCTCACTGGTGAAGAGCTGAGTCGCTATATTGAAGAAGAGGAGCGTAGGCAACGAGATGGTATGGGGCTTTTTACAATTGAAGAAGGAGCGGCTTTCCTCGGAATGACGAGGTATGTAATTTTGCGCTATGCCCGACTCGGCTTGCTGGAAAGAGAGGCGCTCACTGTTAATGGTCGGCGGTCCCGCATTTTGCTTCGCAAACAAACCCTGGAGGCATTTCGCGGCACCTATGTTTCTATGGAAGAAGCGGCAGTGCTGATACACCTGGAGATGGGTACTGTTCAAAATTACGTTTCACGGGGCCTGCTTCATCCTGTAGACGAAATAAGGAAACGGGGTAGTAAAAAGCTCCTTCTATTTCTTCGCGAGGAGGTTGAGTTGTTAGCTCCCTCAACGAGCATGAGTCTGCTTCAGGCGGCATCTTATCTCGGAATCAGTTGCACGGCAGTGACCAAGCTTGTGAGTTCGGGACGGCTGCCAGCGGTGGGGTCTCCTGGCAAATTCACGAGGCCAATACACATTCTTCGCGCAGATCTGGAGGCATACCGGCAGCGCAAGGTGGAAGAAGTTCGACAATTCGTGAGCAAGCGCCGTTTGGAGCTGACTACCGACGAGGATGCCTGGATTTCAACCCGCGATGCGGCAGAGCTGTTGGGTGTCAGTGATAACGCCTTGACTAAGTGGGTGCGCCAGGGCCGGATACCTGCTAGCAAGCAGAAACGTCCGGGCCTCCCTGCTTATCGATTTAAACTTGAAGATCTTGAACGATTCGTCTTGGGTGATGGACACAACGACGTAGAAGATATGCTCAGTTAGGCAGTACACCATCTCCTTCACGCAACTGCTCTTTTTTTATCGCTACGTGGTCGCCAATAGCTCCGCAGCTCGTTTTGATCTGGAAAAGTGGATCTCCTGCACTGCTCGTGCTCAGCAATGTTCGAGACTTTTGGGGCACTCCAGTCATCGTCACTAAACTTGTCAGCTAGCGACACTAATGATGGCACCAACGACACTAATTCTGGGATCCCACAGCAACTCCTTCAATTCTTCCACGTATGGTGATCGAGGAAGCCCTGGATGTCACTAAAATCTATAGTGTGACCGGTATGTTACCTTCAGAAACGCCACTTGTGCTCCAGCGGCCATTTCGCGCTCCACACCACACCATCAGCCACGCGGGTTTAGTAGGTGGTGGTCGCATGCCGCGCCCAGGCGAAATTAGCCTAGCTCATCGCGGTGTACTCTTTCTGGATGAACTCCCCGAATTTGGTCAGAATGTACTCGAGGTTTTACGCCAGCCCTTAGAGGATAAAATTGTAACGATTTCACGTGCCCAGGGAACTGTTACCTATCCAGCAAATTTTATGCTTGTTGCTGCTATGAATCCTTGCCCCTGCGGTTATTACGGCGACCCTGTCAAAGAGTGTAGCTGCAGCGCCATGGCCATCGCCCGCTACCAGAAGAAGATCAGCGGCCCCCTCCTGGACCGTATCGATATCCATGTGGAGGTGCCACGGGTGGATT
>WNGJ01020563.1_pt1 | contig 10563 bp, 9 predicted proteins | sample 5400611 | NCBI WGS metagenome assembly WNGJ01 (sample SAMN13153375, study PRJNA577476) | soil metagenome | isolation source: 40 cm soil or saprolite under Garry oak tree replicate 1 | place: USA:California | collected 2016-06-15
TCGCGGATGGCGCGGGGGAGGCGCTCGGTCAGCGTGTAGAACGGCGTGAGGCGCGCGTTCATCACCCGGCCGTGCAGGTCGCGCGCGGTCCGCCGCAGCCGATCGATCTCCGCCTCGAACTGCACCGCCACCTTGTCCGGCAGGTTGCGCGCCGCCTCGCGCATCCGGGCGATGCCGTGCAGCACTTCCGCCGCCTGGTCGAGGAGCTGGTCGAGGGCCTGGGCACGAACCCGCACGGTCGCGTCGGCGCGCAGGTCCTCTGGCCAGGCGACCTCCGGGATGGTGAGGAGCGTCCGCGGCGGAGTGGTGACCGCCGGCTCCGGCGCGGGCGCGTTCGGCGCCGGCGCGAGCCGCACAACGATCTCCCCCACCTCCGGGATGCCCTCGAACAGGGCGCGCACCTCCCCGATCGGGCGCGCCGTGGCCAGAAGCGCGGTGATCCGCGCGCCGCCCTTCTTCTGCATCAGCGCGCCGGGCTGCGGCTCCATCTCCAGCAGGGTGCCCGCGCTCCTCAGCTTGCGCTGTACGATCAGCGCCCGCGCGCCCGGCGCCTGGCACGACTTCGTCAGGGAGAAGGCGACGTCGACCCTCGGCAGCGCCGGATCCGCCTCGACCTTCTGCTTTGGCGGGCGCGAAACTGCTGCCGGAGCGACGTCGGGCAGGGCGCTGGACGCGGTGGAGAGGCGCGCCACCAACGTGCCGGAGGAGGCGCGGTCCTCGTCCGGCGGCCGCTCGCCGCCCGAGGCGTGCTGCACCTCGCGCACCAGCGCGTCCGTCGCCTGGAGCAACAGGTCGACCTGCATGCGCTCGGGACGCCGGCGCTGCGCCTTCAGCTTGCCGATCAGCGTCTCGGCGACGTGGGCGATCTCCACGATCGCGGAGAGGCCGATGGTCGCCGCGCTGCCCTTCACCGAGTGGACGCGCCGGAAGATCGAGTCCCACAGCGGCCCACCCGGCGGCTCTTGCTCGATCCGCACCAGCTCGGACGCCAGCTGCTCGAGCTGCTCGGTCGCCTCCGCGATGAAGGCGTGCAGATACTTGTGCGGCGCCTCCACCATGGGACCTTATTCGCCGAGGACCTTCTTGACCACGGCCAGCACGTCCTCGCCCCGGAAGGGCTTGACGATGAAGTCGGTCGCCCCCGCCTCGATGGCCTCCATCACCAGGGACTCCTGCCCGAGGGCGGAGCACATGATCACCACCGCCGCCGGGTCGTGCTGCACGATCTCGCGGGTCGCGTCGATGCCCGACTTGTAGGGCATCACGATGTCCATGGTGACGAGGTCCGGCTTCAGCTCGCGGAAGAGGTTCACGGCCTGGACGCCGTCGTCCGCTTCGCCGGCGACGGCGAATCCCGCGCCGGTGAAGATGTCCCGCAGCGTGTTGCGCATGAAGAGCGCGTCGTCGACGATCAGCACTCGCCTCTGGGACATCGCTTAAGCCTCCACCAGGTTGTCGATGGCTCGCTGCAGCAGCTCGGGATCGATCAGCTTCAACGGGCCCTCGGCAGAATCCGCCTGCGCGCAAGCCGCCCCCGACGGCTCGCTCAATTGCCGTGCCTCGGGCGGGAGCTCCTCGATCCCCGCCACCTCCGACACGTACAATCCGACGTCTCCCTTCGCGCGCTGCAGCATCACCACCTTGCCTTCCGGCCGCGCCGGGCGCGCCTTGAGCCCCACCAGGGGACCGAGGTCGACCAGGGCCGCCACGCGCCCCTGCTGCGACATCACGCCCAGCAAGGCGGGCGGGGCGCGCGGCACCCGCGAGACGAAGGTCATCTCGGTCACGCGCCGCACCGCCGAGAGGGGAAGTGCGTAGCGATTCCCTCCGTGGAGACAGATGACGGCGCGCGGCATCGCTTCACTCCAGCCTGAACCGTGAGACCACGGTCTGCAGCTCCACGGAAAGGTTGGTCAGCTCCTGCGAGGCCGAGGCGATCGAGGCGGTGACCACCGCCTGCTCGCGGATGGCGCGCGACACCTCCTCGGTGCTCTTGGCGTTGGAGGACGCCACCTCGCGGATCTCCCGGATCGCCTTCACCATCTCGTCGGAGCCGGCCAGCTGCTCCTTGGCGGCGTGCGAGATGGCGGTGACGAGCTCGGTCCCGGCCTGGGTGGAGTGGACGATCTCGTCGAGCGAGAGGGTGAACTGCGCCAGGTCCTCGCGGCCCTGCCCCAGCTCGTCGATGCCTTCCTTCATGGCGGCGACGGCGTGCTGGCTGCGCTGGCTGATCTCCTGCGCCAGCCGGCTGATCTGCTCCGCCGAGCGGCCGGCGGACTCGGCGAGCTTGCGCACCTCGTCGGCCACCACCGCGAATCCGCGCCCGTATTCGCCGGCGCGCGCGGCCTCGATGGCGGCGTTGAGCGCGAGGAGGTTGGTCTGCTGGGCGACGCCGGTGATGGCGACGACGATCTTGCTGATCTCCTGCGTCTTCTCGCCGAAGGCGAAGACGGTCTCCGAGGCGGCCTCGATCTCCGCGAACACCTTCTTGATCTTCTCCGCGGCGAGCTGCGCGGCCGCTCCGCCCGCCTGCGCGGCGGTGGAAGTGGCGGTGGCGGCCTCGGCGGCCGCCTGCGCGGTGTTCGCGCTGCTCTTGATGGAGGTGGCGATGCCGCTGATCAACGCGCTGGCGCGCTCGACCAGCCCGAGCTGCTCGTCGGCGCCCTTGGCGATGCGGTCCATCGACTCCTTGATCTCCTCGGCCGAGGCGGTCACGTTGCCGGTGGAGACCTGCATCTCGTCGGCGGAGTCCGCCACCGCGCGGCTGGTGTTCTGGATGTGCCGGACCAGGTCGCGCAGGTTCTCCTGCATGTGCGAGATGGCGACGGTCAGCTCGTCCACCTCGTCGGCGCCGAAGAAGGAGGGCTGCTCGCTGGGGAGCGCTTTGGAGAGGTCCCCGCGGCTGATCTCGAGAGCGCTCCGGTTCAGCCGCACCACGCGGTTGGCGATCTGCTTCAGTCCCACCGACACGGCGATGGCCATGATCAGACCCGCCGCCGCTCCGATGATGGCGTGCTGCGCGTCCAGTCCCCTGCGGATCACCTCGTAGGCGAGCACGCCGGAGAGCACCGCCCAGATGCTCATGTCGCCTAGAGAAACCTTGAAGAACAGGCCCACGCGCCGGGAGGTCCCTCCGAGGCGCGAGGAGCGCATCGGGCGGACGCCCGGGCTGGTCGGCACCGGGCTGCTCGGCGCCGGCGGAGCCGTCGCCGACCGGGCCGCGGACCCGAGTGACCGGAGCGGGCCCTCGTGCTCGTCGGGTCCGATGAATTCCTGGTGGGCGGGGGTCGCCATCCAGCCGCACTGTATCCCGAGGCGAGGCAACGGCAAATGTGCATCCGGCCGCCATTGCACCGGGAGGGGTACCCGGCTACCGTTCCATACCCATGGCCGCGCGCGCCACCACGGCGGGACTGGGGAGAGGCGGTCCGGATCCGCTCGACGACCGCACCCGGCGCGTGCTCGCCGCCATCGTGCGCGATTACATCCACAGTGGGACGTCGACGTCTCCTCCGCGACCGTGCGCGCCGTGATGGCCGACCTGGAGGAGAAGGGCTTCTTGCAAAAGCCGCACACCAGCGCGGGCCGCATCCCGACCTCGCACGGCTTCCGGTATTACGTCGACGTGCTGCTGCGGGTGAAGCCGCCGCTGCCCGAGGAGCGCGAGCAGATCGAGCGGCGCGCGCACGAAGCCCGGGAGCTGGAGGGGCTGATGACGGCCGCCTCGCGCGTGCTGCACTCGTTGACGCGGCACGCCGGAGTGGTGGCCGCGCCGCGGCCGCAATCCGAGCGCCTGCAGCGCATCGAGCTGCTCGAGCTGCGCGAGGACCGCGTCCTGGCCGTGCTCGTCTCGCGCTCGGGCGCCGTGCGCAACCGTCTGCTCACCCTGCGCCAGCCGCTCTCCGCCCCCCAGCTCGAGCACGCCGCGAACTATCTCAACTCGCTGATCGCGGATCGGACGCTGGCCGAGGCCCAGGCGCGGCTACGCGCCGAGCTCGAGCGCGACCGCCGCGAGCTGGGGGAGCTGCAGGCCCGCGCGCTGGCTCTGGGCGCCGAGGCCGTGCAGGTCTCCTCGCCCGACGTCCACATCGAGGGACAGGGCTCGTTCCTCGAGGACCCCCTGCTGGCGCACGATCTGGAGAAGGTCCGCGCGCTCTTCCGCGCCCTCGACGAGAAGGAGCAGGTGCTGGCGGTGCTGGATCGGACGCTCGCCGCGGAAGAGCTGCAGATCTTCATCGGAGCGGAGAGCGGGATCCTGGAGCCCGACCTCGCCATCGTCGCCGCTCCCTATCGCCTGAAGGGCGAGGTGGTCGGCGCCCTCGGGGTGATCGGGCCCACGCGGATGGACTACTCGCGGGTGATCCCGCTGGTGGAGCTGACCGCGCAGACGGTCGGGCTCACGCTCGACGAGGGCTGATCGGGCGGCCCTCAGGGGTTCACGTCGATATGGATGTCGATGGGGACGTGCACGGGCTGCCCGCCCCAGGTGGCCGGCTCGTACGTGCGCGTCGCGATCGAGGCGAGCACCTCCGCGTCCATCTGCTCGTGGAGCGATTGCACGACCACGCAGTCGCGCAGGCGCCCGTCCTCCTCGAGCATGCAGCGCGCCACCACGGTCCCGCGGAGGTGCTGGTCCCGCACCAGCGCGGGGATCAGGGGGTTGCGCCCGCCGATGCGCCGTGGGGCCTTGAAGGCGAGCTCGGCGAGATCGCAGGCCTCCTGCATTCCCGCCGCGCACGCCTTGTCCACCGACTCCATCGACTCCTGCGCCACCTCCGCCCGGCGGCTCTCGAGCAGCTGGCGGCCCCTCCGGTAGCAGGAGAGTCCTCCGTCGCCGGCGCACTCGCCCGGATCGACCTGCATGCGGGGTGGCGCCGGGGGCGGGGTGACGGGATGCGCCGCGGCACACCCGCAGAGGAGGACGAACGCCAGAAGGCGCATTCCCCCCTCCTCTAGCATAGGCCCTTGGCGAACCGCTCTGCTGCGCTATGTTACCGCCTCCCTTGGAGGAGACTTGGTTCCCGACGATACCCAGGTGCCGCCGGACGCGGTGGTTGAAGAGGAGAGGGCGGTGCCGGACAGCGCCGAACCCGGCGCGTCCAACGACGCGGAAGGCATGCAGAAGAAGCTCGCCAACCTGGAGGCGCAGCTGGAGGAGTCGTTCAAGCGCGCCCGCGAGACCGGCGACCGGCTGAAGGAGACGCACGAGCGCCTGCTGCGCACCGCGGCAGAGTTCGACAACTTCAAGAAGCGCGCGACCAAGGAGCGGGAGGACGTGCAGCGGTTCGGCAGCGAGCGCCTGCTCAAGGACTTCCTGCCGGTGATGGACAACCTGGAGCGGGCGCTGGATCACGCCGAGCAGCACGATCCCCGCCAGGTGATCGAGGGGGTCAAGCTGGTGCAGAAGCTGTTCGAGACCACGCTGGCGAAGCACGGCGTGGTCGGCTTCTCCGCGTTGGGCAAGCCGTTCGACCCCGGCCTGCACGAGGCGCTCATGCAGCAGGAGAGCGACGAGCCCGCCGGGACCGTCGTCTCCGAGATGGCGAGGGGCTACAAGCTCAACGAGCGCCTCATCCGGCCCGCCGCGGTGGTGGTGGCCAAACCTCGCACACCCGCCGAAGCCGCGCCGGGGCCGAATCCGGAGGGTGGGGGACAGGGCTGAATCGTCCCACATTCCGGAGGTGGCCCATTTGTTCCAACCCCCGCGGACCCTGAGGTACAAGAACCGGGGGGGAATTCGCTTCCATGCCCAAGGTCATCGGCATCGATCTCGGCACCACCAACAGTTGCGTCGCGGTGATGGAAGGCGGCGAGCCGGTGGTCATCCCCAACTCGGAAGGCAGCCGCACCACACCGTCGATGGTCGGGTTCACCGAGGGCGGCGAACGGCTGGTGGGGCAGATCGCCAAGCGCCAGGCGATCACCAATCCCGAGGCGACGGTCTTCGCGGTCAAGCGCCTGATCGGGCGCAGGTTCGACTCGGAAGAGGTGCGCAGGAGCCTCTCGGTCTCCAGCTACCGGATCGTCGCGGCGGAGAACGGGGACGCCTGGGTGGAGCTGCGCGGCAAGCGCTACAGCCCCGCCGAGATCTCGGCGATGATCCTCTCCAAGATGAAGCAGACCGCCGAGGACTACCTCGGCGAGCAGGTGACGGAGGCGGTGATCACCGTCCCCGCCTACTTCAACGACGGGCAGCGGCAGGCTACCAAGGACGCGGGCCGCATCGCCGGCCTCAACGTCCTGCGCATCATCAACGAGCCCACCGCGGCGGCGCTCGCGTACGGCCTCGACAAGGCGCAGGGAGGAGCGGCGAGCAAGACCGGCGCGGCCATGCGCACCTCCGGGGCGGAGAAGATCGCCGTCTACGACCTGGGCGGCGGCACCTTCGACATCTCGGTGCTGGAGCTGAACTCGGGCGTCTTCGAGGTGAAGGCCACCAACGGCGACACCTTCCTCGGCGGCGAGGACTTCGACCAGCGGATCATCGATTCCCTGAACGACAAATTCCAGAAGGCGACGAAGATCGACCTGCGCAAGGACCGGATGGCGCTGCAGCGCCTGAAGGAGGCGGCCGAGCGCGCCAAGCACGAGCTCTCCTCCGCCACCGAGACGGACGTCAACCTGCCGTTCATCGCCGCGGACGCGAGCGGGCCCAAACACCTGACGGAGACGATGACCCGCGCCCAGCTGGAGGAGCTGGTCAACGACCTGGTGCAGAAGACGGTGGAGCCCTGCCGGATCGCGCTCAAGGACGCGGGCGTGAGCGCGAAGGAGATCGACCGCGTCATCCTGGTCGGCGGCATGACGCGCATGCCGAAGGTGCAGCAGGTGGTGCAGGGCTTCTTCGGCAAGGAGCCGCACAAGGGCGTCAACCCGGACGAGGTGGTGGCCGTCGGAGCCGCCATCCAGGGCGGCGTCCTCAAGGGCGAGGTCAAGGACGTCCTGCTGCTCGACGTCACCCCGCTCTCGCTGGGCGTGGAGACGGCCGGCGGGGTGGCGACGAAGATCATCGAGAAGAACACCACCATCCCCGCGCGCAAGGCGCAGGTGTTCTCCACCGCGGTGGACAACCAGCCGATCGTCAACGTGCACGTGCTGCAGGGCGAGCGCGAGATGGCCGCCGACAACAAGACGCTGGCGCGCTTCGAGCTGGTGGGCATCCCGCCGGCGCCGCGCGGCGTGCCGCAGATCGAGGTCGCCTTCGACATCGACGCCAACGGCATCGTCCACGTCAGCGCGAAGGACCTCGGCACCGGCAAGCAGCAGAGCATCCGCATCGTCGCGTCATCGGGTCTCACCGAGCAGGAAATCCAGAAGATGATCGCCGACGCCGAGCAGCACAAATCCGCCGACAAGAAGAAGAAGGAGCTGGCGGACGTGAAGAACTCCGCCGACGGCCTCATCTACACCACCGAGAAGGCGCTGGAGGAGTACGCGAACCTGTTGCCCTCGAAGGACATGGCGGAGATCCGCGCGGACCTGGAAGCGCTCAAGGCCGTGGTGGGGAGCGAGGAGCTGCCCCGCATCAAGGCGGCCGTGCAGCGCCTCGAAGGGTCGGCGTATCGCATCGCCGACGCCCTCTACTCCTCGGGCGAGGGCGACAAGGCCGCCGCGAAGAGCTGAGCCGGATTGACAACTCCTCAAATATTCTTACGTTAGACGAGGCGCGCCGAGCGCCTGGCTGCCTGACCGAGGAGTGATGGTGTCCCAGAAGCGCGATTATTACGAAGTCCTCGGGGTTTCCCGATCGGCGAGCGCACAGGAGCTGAAGAGCGCATTCCGCAGGCTGGCCCTGCAGCACCACCCGGACAAGAACCCGGGTGACAAGGTCGCCGAGGAACAGTTCAAGGAGTGCTCCGAGGCCTACGAGGTGCTCGCCGACCCCGAGCAGCGCGCGCGTTACGACCGGTTCGGCCACCAGGCCCCAGGCGGATTCGGCCCCAGCCCCTTCGAGGGCGGATTCAGCGGGAACATCAACGACATCTTCGGGGACATCTTCGGCGAGATCTTCGGCCAGCGCGGCCGCTCGCGCGGCGGAAAGCAGCGCGGCGCCGACCTCCGCTACAACCTGGAAGTGAGCTTCACCGAGGCGGCCTTCGGCACCGAGGCGAAGGTGAAGATCCCCCGGCACCGGCAGTGCTCGACCTGCCACGGGTCGGGCGCGAAGCCTGGGACCAGCCCCAGGACCTGCCCCACCTGCCACGGCGCGGGCGAGCTGCGGATGACGCAGGGATTCTTCCAGATCTCGCGCACTTGCGGCCACTGCCAGGGCAGCGGGAAGGTGGTGACCGACCCCTGCGCCACCTGTCGCGGCGCAGGCAAGGTGGAGACCGAGAGCGTGCTCACCGTCAAGGTGCCGCCCGGCGTGGACACCGGCACGCGCCTGAAGCTCACCGGCGAAGGCGAGCCGGGCGAGCGCGGCGGCCCTGCGGGCGACCTCTACGTGGTCGTGCACGTGCACGAGCACCCGATCTTCATCCGCGAGGATACCGAGGTAATCTGCGAGGTGCCGATCAGCTTCACCCAGGCCGCGCTGGGCGCCACCATCGACGTGCCCACGCTGGACGGCAAGGTGAAGATGAAGATCCCTTCGGGCACGCAGAGCGGGAAGGTGTTCCGGCTGCGCGGCAAGGGCATTCCCCACCTGAACGGCTATCAGCGCGGCGATCAGCACGTGCGGATCACGGTCGAGGTCCCCGAGAAGCTCACCAAGAAGCAGCGCGAGCTCCTCGAGCAGTTCGCCGAGCTCGCGGGCGAGGACGCGCACCCGCAGTCGAAGTCCTTCTTCGCCAAGGTGCGCGAGCTGTTCGGGACGGAGGAGTCGGAAGAGGAAGCTACGGGGTAGGCGCGGCCGCCGAAGGCGGCTCAGCGCCTGTGCTCTTAGCAGCGACCTTCTCCGCGGCCCGCATCACCCGCAGCACGTTCCCGGAAAAGATCTTGCCGACGTCCGCCTGCGAGAACCCTCGCTTGCGCAGCTCCGCCGCGATCTTCGGGAGGTCCGCCGCCGAGTCGATCCCCTGCGGCAGCGAAGGGATCCCGTCGAAGTCCGAGCCGATCCCAGCGTGATCCACCCCCGCCACGCGGGCGACGTGCTCGATGTGGTCGATCAGCGACTTGAGCGGCGGGCGGGGCACCCGCGCGGCGAACTCGAGTCCGGCCGTGAACCACGCCTTCGTCCGGGCCGCCACCTCGTCCTTGTACTTCTCGTTGATCGCGGCGAGAGCCTTGTCCTCCTCCGGCCGGAGCGCCTCGAACGCCTTGCGGAAGTCCTCGTCGACGAAGCCGGAGAAGAAATTCACCATCACCACGCCGCCGTTCTTCGCCACCGCGCGCAGCATGTCGTCGGTCATGTTCCGGGGATGGTTGGTGAGCGCGCGGCAGCTGGCATGCGAGGCGATCACCGGCGCCCGCGAGACCTCGATCGCGTCGAAGAAGGTGTTGTCCGCCACGTGGGAGATGTCGACCAGCATGCCGAGGCGGTTCATCTCCGCCACCGCCTGCCGTCCCAGCGCGCTCAGGCCGCCGTGGTGCTGTACCCCGGCCTTCTGCATGTCGCCGGACGAGTCGCCCAGCTCGTTCGTGTTCGACCAGGTCAGGGTCATGTAGCGGACGCCCAGCCGGTGGAAATTGCGGAGCATCCGCAGATCCCCCTCCAGCGCATGGCCTCCTTCGAGGCCCATCAGCACGGCGAGCTTGCCGGCGTTGCGGGCTGCGACCACCTCCGACGCCGTCCGCGCCAGCGCGAGCTCGCGGGGATGGCGCTGCACTTGAAGGAGCACGGCGTCGACCAGGTCCAGCGCGCGCCGGGCGGGATGCGCGCCGTAGACCTCGGGGTCTACCCAGATGCTGAAGAACTCCCCGCCCAGCGCTCCCTTGCGCGCCTTGGGGACGTCGACCATCTGGTCGCCGGCCTGCGTGAGATCCGTCCCCAGGTCGAGCAGGAACTGCGGCGTGTCGGCGTGGCCGTCGACGACGAAGAGCAGGGCGGCGAAGAGGAGGCTCATTCCTGCATCTTACGCCGCGATCGCGTAACCTCCGGGCGCGCTCCGGCGTAAGGGCTGGATGGGACCGACGGATGAAGACCTGATGTCGGCCTACGTCGCGGGCGACGTCCGCGCGTTCGAGAGCCTGTTCGCCCGGCTCGCCCCGCGGGTGCACGGGTTCTTCTTGCGCTCGTTCCGGGACGAGGCGGTCGCCGATGATCTGCTGCAGGTCACATTCATGAAGCTTCACCGCGCCAGGGCCCGGTACCGACCGGACCTCAAGCTGGCCCCGTGGGTGTTCGCGGTGGCCGCGCGGGTGCGCATCGATGAGCTGCGCCGGAGGCTGCGGCTGCCCGAGGACGCCGGCGAGGAGGCGATCGCCCGCGCCGACGAGCAGGCGCCGCGCGATCCGCCGGCGCTGAACGACCTCCAGGACGCCGTCCGCGCAGCGCTCGACGCCCTGCCGGAGTCGCAGCGGACGGTGATCCACCTCCACCGCTACGAAGGGATGACGTTCGCCGAGATCGCCAGCGCGCTGGGCACCACGGAGGGGGCGGTGAAGCTGCGCGCGTTTCGCGGG
>WNGJ01009123.1_pt1 | contig 10562 bp, 10 predicted proteins | sample 5400611 | NCBI WGS metagenome assembly WNGJ01 (sample SAMN13153375, study PRJNA577476) | soil metagenome | isolation source: 40 cm soil or saprolite under Garry oak tree replicate 1 | place: USA:California | collected 2016-06-15
CGCCGACGTGATGGTGATTCTCGGCAGCGTCGATATCGTGATGGGAGAAGTCGATCGATGAGCGAGACTCAACGCAACCATCCGCCTACGGCCTGGATCGGCTCGGTTTGATTCGATGCAGTGACCCACGCAGCGATCGCGCCGGCGCGCGGATCGGGGTTGAGCGCAATCTCCGCTTTGCGATCTGACATTTTCTGGTTCATCAGCGAGAGCACGACAAAGTCCTGACTTAAATTACGCCCGTTGTTTTCACCGGCCGTGACTTTCGTTTTCAGATCAAAGCCGAGCGCCGCCACGTGAAGATCGACATCTTTCATTCCGATGTTTGCCGATTTGTATTCGGCGGAGATTTTGTCGTTCGCGATTAACAATTTCAACACGCCGGGCCTATCGTTAGACGAAGTTGGAATGCTGCGGTCCTGCGATTCGCGCCCGTCGACAACGAAACCAGGAGTGTAAACACTTTCGTTCTTCCAGTACGCCGAATACTGATATTGCCGCGCTGTCCATTCCTTCGATGCAAAGGGATCGCGCCAACCAAGTCGGTCCCAGTAATCGACGTGGAACGCGAGCGGAAAGAAATCTTTCCATAATCCAGGCTCGGTCTTGAGTTTTGAGAGCCAGGCTTCCGCCGGCGGGCAACTGCTGCAGCCTTCCGACGTAAATAGCTCCAGTAAATGAACTTTCTGCGGACCGCTTTCGAAGACACCGTCTGCGGCTTGCGTCGACAACGTCGCGACAAGTAACAAAATAACTGTAGGCAGCCGCATGGTGATTAACTTTTCCTTGTGAATATGTCGCCGTTTCAGCGAGATTGAAACATCCATGATCGGCACGGGAATTTTGAAAGGCATGGCGGTAACGCTCCGGAATTTTGCCGGAAGTTATTTCGAGAAGGACCGCTTGATCACGGTGCAATATCCGGAAGAGCGCAATCCCTTGCCGGAAAACTACCGGAACTTTCCGATTCTAATCTACGACACGGTTGATGCGGCAGCCGGCTTGCGCTGCGTGGCCTGCAAGATTTGTGAGAAAGAATGCCCGCCGCAGTGCATCTATATTATTAAGAGCGACGACAAGAAGCCGGATTACATGGGCAAGCCCCAGTTTTATCCGAAGGTCTTCGACATCGACATCTCGGTCTGCATGAGCTGCCAAATCTGCGTCGAGGTCTGCCCATTTGAAGCGATCAAGATGGACAAAGATTTCGAGCTCAGTAAGCGCGAGCGGTTCGACGCGCTGCTTCTGCGCAAAGAGGAACTCTCGAAGTCGAACGAGTATTATCACAAAATTCATCCGGTCGAGGCCGCGGCAGTAGACGCCAACCTGGCGGAAGCGGCGGCGGCCGCGGAAGCGAAGAAAAAAGCAGCGGCGGCGGCCGCTGCGGCCAAACCGACACCGGTCACCCCGAATCCGACAACAACTTCCGCGCCCGGATCGACATCCGTGCCGGGCGCGACGCGGCCTGAGAGTTGGTCGAGCTCTACCAAGAGCTAGAATTTTCGATTAGCCTGATGCGTCAGCCGTCCGCAACGTGAGATGAAGAATCTCTGCGGGAGCGTTCAGGCGCAGCGGGAACCAGTTTCCAACGCCGTTTGAGACAATGAGTTTGCTTTGGCCGCGTTCGTAGAGACCCGACCAATAGCGAAAGAGCGCCGGCCCAAATCCTAACTGTTCGTTCAACATCAATTGCCCGCCATGAGTGTGGCCGGAAAGAGTAAGAGGTAATCCCGCGGATGCGGCCGCATCGAAAGCGTGAGGGTGATGCGCCATCAAGATTGGAAATGCGTCCGCGACGCGCTGCTCGAGCAATCTTTGGACGGAAGTTGCGATCGCGGCGTCGCGTCCTTTGCCGTAAATCCGCGTCCAGCTTAGGCCGAGAAGCTGCACTGGAACTCCGCGGACAGTGATAATCGCCGATTGATCGAGCAAAAACGGTATCCCGGACGCTTTCACTCGCGCCTCAAATTCCGTCGGGTTCTCGATCAGATCATGATTGCCTTCAATGATCGCGAGACCGAAACGCGCTTCCATCGCTCGAGCCAATTCCAATCCAGTGTCGAGGTCGGCGAGCGCGTCGTTGATCAAGTCGCCGGTCAAAAGCACCAGGTCCGCGCGCATTTCATTGACCATGCGCACCATTTTTTTCAGCACGTCACCGTTGGTGAAGCGTCCGACGTGCATATCGCTCACTTGCGCGATGGTCGTTCCATCCAATTCCTTCGGCAGTTCCGGGACCGGCAAAACGAAACGCCGGATGCGAACGTTGTTCAGCTGAGCCATCGCGATTCCGGTGAGGCTGAAAGTGAAAGCCGGCGGCAACATCGCTCCGGCAAACCGCAGGAATTCGCGGAGACTCCAAGCGGGCGCTTCGACCGATCGGGTTATCGGGCTGGGGACGTGGCGAGCAATGCGCACTATTTTTTGTCCGAGCAGAATTGGTATGAGAGCAAGCGCGATCAGCGAAAGGAGTCCCAGCCCGATGGAATGCCAAATGACTATTGCGGTAACGGCAAACTTTGGGATAAATCGCTCCCAACCGCTCCGCGACATCCTCGCGGCGATGACCCCGATCAATCCGAGCATCATCACGATCATGAAAATCGAAACCAGGACGCGAGCGACGCCGTGATTCGTCAGCCGCGCGAAAACAATCCACCAGACGAGATCGAGCGAAATCATCAAACCGACGATGGTGAAAATGAACCTCACCATGAGAATCTACCTTCAGTGCTCGCGGCAGTTACCACGATGTCGATCTAACGATTGGCTGCCGCGCCCTAGCCTTGGCGAAGGCGGGTCGATCTTAAGCGCCGTCGTTGCCGATGGCCTCAACCGGGCAGCCTTCCATCGCTTCTTTGCAGAGAGCTTCTTCCTCGGGTGATTCCGGTTGCTTATAAACGTAGGAGTGACCGCCGTCGTCGTTGCGTTTGAAATTCGCAGGCGCAGTCTCTCTGCACAAATCGCAGTCGATGCATTGCTCATCGACATAGAATTTGCCGGCTGCGTTCTCGGGATATTTGTTCGCAACATCTGCCATAATTTACCCGCTGAGGGAGTGGGAAGTTAGGTGGAAACGACCGAGATGCAAACTCAAAGCCCGAGCGCCGCTCGAAGGTTGCGAGCGAACTTGAACCCTGCCAGCGAAACTGCCGGATCGACATCTTTCGTCAGGGCAAGGACTTGGAAGGTTCGGCCGAGCATCTCCGGATGCAAAAGAGCTTGCAACTCGCGTTTTCTCTTTGCATCTGCTTTTTCAAGTAAAGCCGGCGACTTGGAAATGATTCCGGTCAGGAAATGGTGCTGATCTGTGAAAGCAACAACCTGCAGACCGCACTGCCCGGCGTGCTCGGCGAGATTGGTCCAATTCACGTGAACTGTGATGTCGGCATTGCCAACATTATCGAACGGCGATGCCAGTCGCCGATGTCCCGCCCGCGCCTGCAACGTGCCAGTCTTCAGCTGGGAATCGTAGAAATCATCGCGTGAAAAACCGTAGTCGACTACAAGCACGAAACCGCGTTGCAGTTTCCCCGCGACCTTTTCGGTCCAATCGAGCGCAGCCAGACTGACTTCGATCTCATGGCCTGGCGGCAGGCGTGGTGCGTTTGCCGCCAATTCTTTCAACTTCGGCTCAGCGATCGGCTGCCGGACAAACGCGAACTCATCACCATCCAGCGAGACACATTTCTCCTGCCAGCCGGCGCCTGTTGAAACGAGCAAATGTACCGGCATCGAATCGAGCAGCTCGTTTGAAAAATGAACCCCGAAGAATGGCTCGATTTCTTCGAGTGATCCTTGCCAATCAACGCGATCGCGGAATTGCTGCAGCGTTTGCGCTTGTCGATCTTGCAAGGCGGAAAACGGTTCGACGATTTGGTAACGCAACACAGAGAACAATTCGGGAAATCGCCGCTGGAGTGATTCGAGAACATCGCGGGCAAACTCGCCGTGATGCGCGCCTTGCTCGACGATGAGAAAATTGTCGATCTTGCCAATTCGTTCCCAGATCTCCGCGAATTGGGCGGCGAGCAGTTCTCCAAAGACCGGTCCGACGCTGACGTTGGTAAAGTAATCGCCGCGTCGTCCGATAGTGGCGCGGTCGCTGGAATAATAGCCGTGTTCAGGATGATACAGCACCTGCTCCATGAACCAGGCGAAGGAAACCGGGCCGTGATTGCTGATCTCACAGCGAATTAATTCGACTAGCGCGGGGTCACCGGTGCTCACTCGTTAAATCGTTAAATCGTTAAATCGTTGAATCGTCAACCGACTGCCCTAAGTTGCTGCCCCCGCCGCTTTGAGAAATCCCTCGACTAACCAGTATCCGATCCCGCCGCCGGGCTATCGGTTCCGGCCGCGGTGGTATACACGGCCGGAGCTTTACGTGCCGATCACAGTCGCGGCTTTCGTCCTTGGCGGCCTCGCCATTTATATCTCGATGGGTCTGAGCGATTTGAAGAACCAGGCGGCCACCCTCGATCTGAACAGGCTCGAGCAAATGGAATCGGCCAGCGTGATTCTGGATCGAAACGACAAAATCTTTGGCCAAATCTACGTCGAGAACCGTGAGACCATTCCGTACGAGCAACTCCCGCGCGATCTGGTCAACGCCGTCATTTCGGTCGAGGACGCAAAATTCTATCAGCATCACGGCTACGCAATTTCGGGAATTCTGCGCGCCACATTCAAGAACCTGGTCGCCGGACATGTGCGCCAGGGCGCGAGCACGATCACGCAACAACTCGCGCGCAACAGTTTTGCGCTCAAAGGAAAAACGTTTCGCCGCAAACTGCTCGAAATTTTTGCCGCGCGCAGGATCGAGGACAATTTTAACAAGCAGAAGATCATGGAGCTTTATCTCAACCGGATTTATTTCGGCGGTGGGCTTTATGGCGCGGAAGCGGCCGCGCGCGGTTATTTCGGCAAATCAGCGCACGAGCTCTCGCTGAGCGAATGCGCCACCCTCGCGGGCATGATCAAGAGCCCGAATCGACTTTCGCCCTGGACCGATAAGGCGGCCTCGCGCGACGCACGAAATTATGCCCTCACTCGCATGCGCGACCTCGGTTTGATCGACAGTTCCAATTGCGCCGCGGCACAGGCCCAGGATTTGGTAATCGGAAATCGGCAGAACGCACAGGGCCAAAACTACGCGGTTGATTATATCCGACAGCAAGTGATCAACGCGGTTGGCTGGGACCGCGCCATGAACGAAGGCTTTCGGATTCACACCACGGTCGACGGCGAACTGCAAAAAGTCGCGGAAGAATCGCTCCGCAAGAATCTCGACAAAGCGGAGCAGCATCCGGGTTACGATCATCAAACGCATGCCGAATACGCGGCCAGTTTTCGCCAGGCGAAATCGAACGGCACGGCAGCGGCCCAGCCCGCTCCGGAATATTTGCAAGGCGCGGTCATAGGGCTCAACAACGAGACCGGCGGAATTCTCGTCCTGGTGGGTGGTCGCGATTTTGAGCACAATCAGTACAATCGCGCGCTGCAGGCCAAACGTCCGGCCGGGACGGCGATGCTGCCGCTCGTTTACGCGACCGCGTTCGAACAGGGAATGTTTCCGGGAAGCCTGGTTGAAGATTCACCGCTCGATAATCGCGCCGTGATGATCGGCGGGATGACGGGAATTCTTGGCGAATGGGGTCCGGAAAGCGCGGACAATCGCTACGAGGGGACAATAAGCGCGCGGCAAGCGCTGGTGAAATCAAAGAACGGCGCCACGGTCCGGATCGGAATGGAAGCGGGCCTGGATGAGGTTTTGCAGCTTTGTCGAACGGCGGGGATTCGTTCCAGCCTTCGCCCGTATCCGGCGACACTGCTTGGCAGCAGCGAAGTCACACTGGCGGAGCTCGCTCTCGCTTACACGATTTTTCCAAACGGCGGCTGGCGCGTGAACGCACCGCACATTCTCGAGCGGATCGAAGAAAAAGACGGCACGGTCGTTTGGGAAACGCCGCGCGACCACAACACGCAGAGCGTCCTCGAAACCGAGACCGCCTATGAAGTTCATTCCTGTTTGACGGACGCAGTGGAGACCGGCACCGGCAAAACTGCGCGAACTGAATTTGGTCTCAAAAAATTTCCGGTCGCGGGAAAAACCGGCACCGCCTACGATTTTACCGACGCGCTTTTTACAGGTTACGACAGCAACTTCACTTGCGCGGTTTGGGCTGGATTCGACAAGCCGCAGAAAATTTATCGCGGCGCATTTGGCCGAGAACTGGCGTTGCCAGTCTGGGTCGACATCATGAACACGGCGGCCGCCCGTTATTCACCGCGTGAGATCAAACGCCCGCCAGGCCTGAACGAAGTCGAGATTTGTTTGCGTTCCGGAATGCTCGCCACCGACAAATGTTACGACACGGTAAGAAGTGCGACGGGTGATTCAGTCCAAAAGCGCACGACTTACACCGAAAATGCGACAGCGGCGCAAATGCCGACTGAGCCGTGCAATGTCCACGGCGAACCACGCGTGCCAGTGGTTGCGGACGCGCCAGCCGCTGAAGCTCCCCGCGCCCAACTCGCCGCTGATTTAACTGAAGTGAAACCCATTATTGTTAAAAGTCCGACGCTCCTGGCGGAAAACGATCCATATAATTCCGCAAGATCCATCGCAAAAATCGACAAGGCGACCGAGGAACAAGTCGCGGAAAAAGAAACGCCGCAAAAGATCGACAATCGAGAGCGAGACGCCATGCGAGGCGAAGCTCGAAATCAAAAGACCGACAAAGCACGCAGTGTCGACGACGCAAAACCGATCTTAAGAGCGATACCGGTCGAACCGGAGTCGGAAGAGACGCCGGTGGAGATCCGCCGGGCAGTTCCGGTTGGGCCGATGGATGAGGTCGAAGAGGGAGCGTTGTTGAAAGCGGCCACTCCATCCCCATCTAAATCAGACGATCACTAGAATGGCGTCAACCGACGCAACTGATTTTCAGCTCAGCGTCCTCAATCCAGGCGGACGGGATCTCGAGCAATATTTTGACGAACCGGTCGGTCCCGGTGCGAACGGCCATCCGCCGGTCAACCTTCACGCGTTCGCCGCTTGCACCGGCGGTTCGTTTCATCGGACGACAAAAAATGCGATCGAAGAAAAACGCCCGATTCTTCTCTTGCTCCGCGGCAATTTTCGAGCAACCGAACGCGCCCTGGCTGAATGCCAAAAGGAGAAACGAACTGTCGCGGTCGCGTTAAAAGAAACTGGCCTGCATCAAATTGCCGAACAATTATGCGATCCGCGAAAGCTTGCGCGATTTATGCGAATTGCAGCGCAGGCTGACGGATGCGTTGCTACAACCCCGGAAGCCGCTGAGATTTTTCGCCGCGTCCGACCCGAACGCGATCTTAGCACGGTCGCTTTCATCCCAACGCCTTATCCGCTCGAAGACGAGCAATGGAAATTCACCGTTCCGCCCGTTGAGCAACGCGGCATCTTCGTTGGCACCCGCGAATGGGACGTCCCGTCGCGCAACCATCTTGCGGCGCTGTTGCTCGCCCGAGAAATTTGCCAGAACAGCTTCGAGCCGGTGACCGTCTTCAATCTCGACGGCCGAAAAGGTGAAAAACTTTTGGCAGAGTTGAATTTTCCGCCCGGGAAATTGCGCGTCCGTGACAGGCGCGAATCGTACCCCGATTACCTGCGCGAGATCGCACGGCACAAGATCGTCCTCCAACTCGATCGCAGCCGCGTGCCCGGACAAGTGGCGGGCGACGCGCTCCTGTGCCGAACGATTTGCGTCGGCGGCGACGGCGCGATTGAGCGGCTCGTATTTGCCAATTTCTGCGGAGAAGGACGGACCACCGCGCAACTCAAAACCATCGCCTTGGAATTGCTAAAAAACACCGCCGGACGCGCGACCGCGATCGTCGAAACCCAACGGCGCGCTGCCGAACGCATTTCGTTTCGAGCCGTGCAAAGACAGCTCGCGAGTTTTTTCGAGCGGATTGAGAAAGGCGTGGTTGATCTTCAACCAACCCTGCCAATCATACCCAGATAAATTTCTTCGAGCCGGTGAATTTGATTCCGTTGATCGAATTTCTCCGCCACCGCAGCAGCGCCGTTTCGAGCCAGTCGCGCCAGAAGATGTCGATCCTGCACCGCTTCAAGCAAGGCGTATGAGAGCGCCTCATGATCGCGCTCGGGGACCAGGATTCCGCTCACGCCATTTTCGATCGCTTCCGGAATTCCGCCATGATCGGTCGCGAAAACTGGAAGCCCGCTTGCCATAGCTTCCAACATTGAATTGGGAATGCCTTCTTGATTTCCGTCGCTGCCGGTTTCGCTAGGATGCAGGAAAATGTGCGACGCATAATAAATCTCGCGCAATCTCTCCGGCACCACGAAGCCAGGGAGAACCACGCGATTGTCGATCTTGAGTTTGCGCGTCAATTCCTGGACCTCGTGCAACATCGGTCCTTCGCCGGCAATCGTCAGCGTTGCGCGCGGATAGTGCGCCAGAAAAGCGGTAAATGCATGAAGGGTCGTCGCCAGACCTTTCTTTTCAATCAGGCGGCTGGCTTGCACGAAACGCCATTCGCCATTGGCGGGAAACTCGCGTTCGCGGGATGGAAATTCATCAAGCGGAATGCCGGTGCAGACGATGTCGATCTTGTCTTCGTCGCATCCGAGCTCGACCACTGCGCGGCGCAATGAAGCGGAGCGCACAAAAACTCGCGTCACGCGGTCGAGCATTTCCTTGGTCGCGTTCCGATAAGCAGGCTTTTCCATGTCCACCGAAACGTCCGCGCCGTGGAAGGAAACGATGCTTGGCTTCGGCCACGCCTGAATCAGCGGCAAAAGATGAACGACAATGTGCCCGAAGAAAGTATGTAGAAGCTGCGCTTTCTCGCGATTCAGAACGCCAATCAAAGCGCGGAGTTCTTTCGATGAGATCTGCCACGGCTTGTTTCGAACCTGTCGAAACCAGAAACGCCGCAAAAAATGGGTCGCCGGTTTTGCGACGATGTCGATCTTATCGAACGGAAACTTGTCCGGATTCTCGCGCTTTTGGGCAATGACGATTGACTGAACCCGGCGAAGGCCGGTGATTTGCCGGTAGATGTGCAGCATCTCCGGCTTGAGAAACGTCGCGCAATAAAAGGCGACAACCGGTCTTGGATCAGGCGAGTCGTTCAATGTTTGAAATCAAACATCGAACGGCAAAATCAAAAATTAATTGTGAAGAGCTTGATCCCTTTCCACTTTCCGGTGTCGGGATCGAGCACAACGCTGTCTTCGGCTCTTCCGTATTGGGGCGGAGCCTTCGGATTCAACATCTGAAATGGATTTCCCCCACGGGCAGCGCGCGGAAGAACGCCGTCCGTATTTTCTTTCTTAATCGGTGGCGGCGTCGGCGCGGGACGAGCTTTCACACGAGCAGTGAAAGTTTTCTTTTGCGGCTGCGCCATGGCCAAGCCCGCGATTGTCATCACAATTCCAAGCACCACGAGCTTCTTCATCCTTTTTCTCCGGTTAGGGCCTCGCAAGTTCTTGCCGGTTAGACTCCTCCGGCGCAGAATTGTCAAGACAAATGGATTATCTCGAAAAAGCCAGGCGCGTCTTCGACGTTGAAATTCTCGAGCTCCAGCGGCTTCGCCAGCGGCTGGGCGATGATTTCTCCCGCGCGGTCGCTTTGATCAAAGACGCGGTGGATGCGCGCGGCAAAGTAGTCGTCGTTGGCGTCGGTAAATCCGGGCATATCGGAGGCAAGATCGCGTCGACATTGACCAGCACGGGATCGCCCGCGGTGGTTTTGGATTCGCTCAACGCGTTGCATGGCGACCTCGGCATGGTGGCCGACGGCGACGTCGTCCTGGCATTGAGCTCGAGCGGTGAAACCGAAGAGCTCGTTCGCATTTTGCCGGCGATCGCGCGGTTTCAGGTCAAGATCATTGCCATCTGCGGCGACGCCGACTCCACTCTCGCCAAAAACGCGCACGTCGTTCTCGATGTGAACGTCGAGCAGGAAGCGTGTCCGTTGAATCTGGCGCCCACTTCGAGCACGACTGCCATGCTCGCTCTGGGTGATGCGATCGCGATGGTTTTGCTGGAGGCGCGTGGATTCAAAAAAGAGGATTTCGCGAAATTTCATCCCGGCGGGAAAATTGGACGCAGTCTGCTTATTCGCGTGCATCAGTTGATGCGGCCGCGCGAATCAATGGCGGTGGTTTTGCCAACTGCAACTGTGCGCGACGTTCTCAAAGCGATGACGAGCGTTCGCGCCGGCGCAGCGGTGGTGGCGGGCGAAGATCGGCAACTCCTCGGGATCTTCACCCACGGCGATTTCGCGCGGCATTTTCAATCCGATCCTAAAGTAGGCGAACGGCTCGTTGCCGATTTGATGACTTTGAATCCGGTGACGGTGCACAAAGACAAACTCGCAGTCGAAGTTCTCAAACTGTTGGAGACCCACCGCATCGACGATCTCGTCGTTGTTGATGACGACAAAGTCCCGGTCGGAGTGGTTGATTCGCAGGATCTGACGCGTTTGAAGTTATTGTAGGTCGTTGTCGTTTCATGATTGAAACAGCTGAGCGATAGTGCGGGG
>WNGJ01016506.1_pt1 | contig 10561 bp, 10 predicted proteins | sample 5400611 | NCBI WGS metagenome assembly WNGJ01 (sample SAMN13153375, study PRJNA577476) | soil metagenome | isolation source: 40 cm soil or saprolite under Garry oak tree replicate 1 | place: USA:California | collected 2016-06-15
GAGCGGTCGCGTCATTTTTATCGAGATGTGTTGGGAGCCACGGTCTACCGTGAGTATGGTGGCACGTCTTGCGTGCTCAATTTTCAGGGGAGCTGGCTGCTACTGGTGACCGGCGGGGGACCCACCAGGGACAAGCCCACAGTCACTTTTGCACCGCCTACGGATCCTGATATCGTCAGTCATGAGCTGACGATTCGGGTGCCGGACTGCCGCGCTGCCTATGAGACGCTCAAGGCACGTGGGGCAGTCTTCTTGACGCCGCCGGTTGACTGGGGTGGAGAGATCCGCTGCTTCTTCCGGGATCCGGATGGCCACCTTCTGGAGATCAGCCAGGCCACGTAGACCTTCCCGTGTTTTTCACCTCGGATAGTGGAGGAAAGTATGTATGTCCAAACGTAGTACGTCGCAGAATGTCCCCAAAGAAATGCAGGCGCGGTTCGACGAAATCAGTGAGCTCACCGATGCTTTCAGCCAGGCTTACTTGAATGATGAATACGAAGAGGCTTGCCGGCAGTTGACGGCGACTCTCTGCCGGAAACGTCCTTCGCCGCTTAGCCAGGGCAAGGCTGCCACGTGGGCGTGCGCCATTATTCACGCGCTGGGCACGGTGAACTTTCTCTTCGACTCCTCGCAAAAGCCCTATGTGCCGACGAGCCAGATCTGGAGTTACTTCGGTCTCAGTTCCAGTACGATGCAGGCGAAATCCAAGCAGATCCGCGACCTGCTGGACATGTATCAGTTTGCTCCTAAGTGGACGCTTCCTTCAATGGTTGACCAGAACCCCTTGATCTGGATGCTTGAGGTCAATGGGCTGATCATAGATGTACGGCACGCGCCCCGGGCGATCCAGGAGGAAGCGTTGCGCAAGGGGTTGATACCGTATATCCCTGAAGCGTGAGCTGCTGCATGGCGTCATTACTGGATTAGCATAAGGCCAAACTGGCCTTCCGTCGGCTCTGCTCAACAGAACCAGGGTTCGCTCAGCCTTGGCGTGGCGCGCCTCTCGGGAAGGGCTGTGGCAGTCTCCACCGGCACCCTTCGCCCGCTTGCCTCGGCAAGAGCGAGGCCCTTGATCCGGTAGAAGGTGAGCCGCGAGTCTTCCTGATTTGCCTCTGCCTCTCGGACCAGGTGGTTGACGCTGGTGTAGAGCTCATCCATGCGAGGATCAGGATGTCGCCATTCATATGTGAAGAGTTCTTCGTTGAAGGACGTCAGGTAGCAGTCGGTATACTCCTTGCCTAACAGGGAAGAGCCTGGCGGGAAGAGCAGCCGGATCGCGTACTGGATGGGAGCGATATTGTCGATCCAGCCGAGCTCCTCGACGACCTCCATAACGTGGAGGTAATCGTCAACGCCAGTCCAGGGTGTGAAGGCCACCAGGGTGGGCCTGATGACGATCCCGACCTCGCCGGCGATCTGCCTGGCGTGGCGTACATCGGCCTCGGTATGGCCCTTCTCCAGCTTTTCGAGGATAGAATCGCTGAGCGCTTCGACAGCCGAGGTGATGAAGACGCATCCCAACCCAGCCACCTCGCGGATCGCGTCCTCGTGTTGCACGATATGTTCGATTTTGGTTGTGAAGTTGAAGGTGAGGTCGGGGAACTCCTCGTGCATCCGGCGCACAATGCGCAGGGAGTGCTTGACACCGTTGAGGAAGTCGGGATCGCCGAAGTCAATGTGGCGGGCTCCCATCTTTACTAGTTGGGCGATGTCCTGTAGCACGACCTCCTCCTGAACAATCCGCACCCGTCCTTCGTAGACGGCGGGAATGGGGCAGTGGAGGCATCTGTGAGCGCAGCCCCGGCTCGCCTCGACGTAGCCGGTCAGCTTCCGAACATCCCCCCACTCCAGGTAACTGTAGCGTTCGAGTGGTGGAAGGAGCTGGCGAGCGGGCAGCAGAAATTGCTGGCGCCCAAGGAAGGGAAGCGTGTCGACATTGGAGATGGACTGCACGCCCTCGATCGAACCGTTGCCAGAGCCATGGGCAAGCCGATGAACGAGAGCAACCAGCGGTCCCTCGAACTCCCCGCCTATGATGCTGTCCGCACCTTGATCGAGGAGGTAGTTGGCGTTGAGCGACGCGTAGAGCCCGAAGTAACAGAGATGAACGTCAGGCTTAATGGCCTTGATCTGCTGGCCGAGACGAACTCCGAGTCGGATGGCAGTGTGCATCGGGATGGAGATCCCGACCACATCGGCCCATTCGACAGTGCCGCGGTCAAGGTGGCGAGCGCCAATGGCTGATGACCTAACTCGTAGGTCGAACACAGTAACACATTCACTGCCATGAAGCCTCCTCTACAGCAAATCAAAGGTTAACATCTGACATCCAGTCATAACTTGCCTCCTTCGGAGGCGAACACAAGGGAGAGAGGAGTTTGCTGGGGCCCCTTCACACTGTCCCCCAGACAGCGTTCCCCAGACCCCGGCAGGGAGGCTTCGCCCCCTGCACCCCTGAGTTATGACTGCATGTCAGTTAACATCCAGCAGCCAGGCAATTAGTGGGAGATTTCGGCTACCAGTCCTACATGTTTATTTAATGACGTTCTTGAGTAAGCGCCCAAGTCTTTTAATTCCCTCCTCGATCATCTGTGGACTGGCATTAGAAAAGTTCAACCTGAAGGTATTATGGCCTGTATTACCAACGTGGAAATCAATACCGGGCACAAAGGCAACCTTGTAAGTCAATGCTTCTTTTAGCAGATCTTCCGCATCGAGGTACTGCGGCATATAAACCATTAAGAATAAACCTCCTGCAGGACGAGTCCACGTGACCTCTTCAGGGAAGTGCGATAGACAGTTCTTAAGGTAGCAATGTGACTATCCAGAAAGCCATCGCGCACTACCTCATTGATTATATACTGCACAAAGGTACTTGTGTGCAAGTCGGTACTCTGCTTTGCTTCCACCAGCTTATCTATAACAGGCATTGGAGCTGCGATCCACCCAACACGGAGGCCCGGACTTAGCTCTTTGGAGAATGTACTGGTGTAAATGACTCGCCCATCGAGTGCTCTGATACCCAGGCTTTGTGCATCCAGCTCCAGCAGCGACGGCTCGATCTCACCCGTGTAGCGTAGTTCGCCATAAGGATTGTCCTCCACAAGGGGTACAGGATGTTGGTCTAGCATTTGGATGAGCTCTAGCCGCCTCTTCCTGCCGAGTGTGGTCCCCTGTGGATTTTGATAATTTGGCACGACGTACATCAACCTGGGATTTTGATGTAACAGATCTGGTATAGCATCAACGCGCATACCATCGCAGTCTGATGTTACAGGCAGATACGTCAGATCGTAGGGCTTACAAGTCTGAAGCATACCGAGGTAGGTTGGGTTTTCAAGGATAACGCGATCATGTTCGTTCAGGAATACGCGAGCGATAAGGTCGAGTGCCTGCTGTGACCCTGTGACTATCAGAATGTTATCGGGCTTGACGGTTAGCATATCGCTCGAGAGCCGCTGAGCCAGAAAGCTCCTTAGTGCCGGCATGCCTTCAGTTGTGCTATATTGCAAGGCTTCTGGGCCGTATTTAGAAAGTACAGTATTCGCAGCTTCCCGAATGCGATCGATCGGGAAAAGCTCTGGCGCTGGCAACCCACCTGCGAAGGAGATAACTTCTGGCTGTGTGGTGAACTTGAGTAGCTCGCGTATAGGCGAGCGTTTCAACAGCGCCGTCCGTTCGGCGAAGAAAGAGTTCCATTGCATAATCAACTCCTGTTTCTAGTTTCCGTCCTCGTTTTATAAACGAACAAGAAGCTAGAAAGGGACAAGGAGCGAGATTGCTCCTAAAAGATTTTTTTACCGAGAGCTGAAAGAACCAGTTCAACCGCCAATGAGGCCGTGGCGTTTTCGCGGTCGAGAATAGGATTCACCTCTACGACATCCATTGAAACTAAGTTACCCATACCGGCGATCATTTCCATGGCGAGATGGGCTTCACGATAGGTCAGACCACCACGGACGGGAGTGCCAACGCCGGGAGCCTCTTTTGGGTCCAGGGCATCCATATCAAGGCTGAGGTGGATGCCATTCTTGTGCAGTCCCGCGATAGTTAACGCGTCGCGCATGACTGCGGAAATGCTGCGTTGATCAATATCAGACATGGTGAAGACGTGAATGGCGTTGGCATGCAGGCGCTCTCGTTCCGACGGATCGATGTCGCGTGCACCAACAATAACGATGGTTTCAGCATGAATTTTCGGAGACCATCCGCAGACGTTAGCCAGGTCCCTATGACCTATGCCTGCTAACGCGGCCAGTATCATCCCGTGGACATTGCCGGATGGCGTTGTCTCTTCGGTATTGAAATCGGTGTGGGCGTCAATCCAGATCACGCCTATATTTTTGTGTACCCGGGCAACGCCACTAATCGAGCCAAGGGCAATGCTATGATCCCCTCCCACGATGAGCGGGAATTCGTTTTCTTGAAGTGAGTTTGTGACAATGTTGGCCAGTTTGTCACAAACCTGCACGATTGGTTCGAGATACTTTACCCTGGGGTTACCTAAGGGGAGGCTTTCGGGTTGGGGGACAACCAGGTTGCCTATGTCATGAACGCTATGGCCTAGCTTACGCAAGTGATCGTTGAGACCTGCATAACGAATTGCGCTTGCACCAATGTCAACACCCCGTCGATCAGCCCCCAGGTCCATAGGTACGCCAATCACACGAATGCGCATAAATTTTCCTCCTGCTCGCCATTGAACAGTTCTCTATCTCTCCTAATTATAGTCATTAGCGTAGCTGTTTGTCTATCTCTAAAAGAGGCAATATGAGAGTAGAGGGAAGCCAAAATCAAATAGAACCAATTGGCTTGCCTCTTTCGTTAAAGAAGTTATACAATAATCGGCATGCAAGCTTTTCCTCCATGGAACTTCTGAAAGCGAGGGGTACATGAATTGTTGGTAGGTAATCAGCCAGGATGGGCCGATAAATCGGCGGTGGGCGCGATAAATCGGCCCTTACCCTTGTTTGGCTACAGCTATTTCGTACATCCGAAAGTGAGGCGACGCGTGCATTATCATACGCGGTATTTACCGGCTCCCTTTCTATTTCTGTGTGTCCTGCTTCTGGCGCTTGCCGCGTGTGGTGGTGGAGGGAGTACAAATTCAACCAGTACAAATACCCTGGCAGCGAAGCAGGTATTACGTTTTCCCAACGTTGGCCTTCAGGATAGCGCTTCGCTCGACCCGGCGCAGGGTCCAGATGCGAATACCGCTCAGATCGTTAGCATGATCTATAACGGCCTGGTCAAGTCCGATGTAAACTTAAACGTGGTACCTGATCAGGCCAGTTCCTGGGATATCTCCTCTGATAACAAGGTCTACACTTTTCACCTGAGGCCAGGTCTTACTTTCTCAGATGGAACATCCATTACCGCTCAGACCTATGTGTATACCTGGACGCGCGCCTTGCTGCCCGAGGTGAAATCAGGTATTGCTTCGTTCTTTGAAGCAAATATTGTTGGCGCGAATGATGTAAACTCTGGTAAGACGAAGACCCTGGCCGGGGTAAAGGCTCTTGACAGCCAAACCCTGCAAGTCACGTTGACGCAGCCCACGCCCTACTTCCTGGAAGAACTTACCAACTCTCTCTTCTTCCCGTTGAACAGGCAAATCATCGAAAAATATGGGCAGACGGACTGGTCCAATCACGTGGCGGGCAGCGCAGTAGGCTCGGGGCCATTCACGGTCAAAGAATGGAACCATAAAGTGGAGATGATCCTGGTTCCCAATTCCCACTACTATGGTGTAAAAACCAAATTGACAGAAGTGGATATGCTCTTCGTCGGCGATCCTTCCACGGCACTCAAGGCGTACGAGGCGAAGCAGTATGATTTCGTCTGGAATATCACTCCACAGGACCAGCAAAGCGTGAAGAACACGGCGGGATTTATCAGAAAATCGCTGCTGCAGTCGGACTTGCTCTTCTTTAATAATAAAATGCCGCCGTTTAACAAATCGGCAGTACGTCAAGCCTTTGCCTATGCCATCGACAAACCGCTCCTGGTGCACGCGGTCTTCAAAGATGCAGTGGTAGCGGCGCAGACGATTATTCCGCCTGGCATGCCTGGCTATCAACCAAATTACCCTGGCCTACCGTATGACAAGGTCAGGGCGAAGACGCTGCTGCAATCCGTCTATCCAGATGTGAGTAAGGTACCGCCAATCACCTTTTCGTATCCTAACTCGCAGGTTACTCCGGCAGAGGCCGCTACTCTACAACAGATGTGGCAGGATACCCTGGGCGTGCGTGTGAATCTGCGTGCAGTAGACCTGACTGCTTATAATGCTGAAACGGCCAATCACCAGGTACAGTTTGGTTTTACCCAATGGAGCGCCGATTTCCCTGATCCCTATGATTGGTTGACTTTGAATCTGTTTTCCACCGCTCCCAATAACTCAGGTGACTGGAATAATCCTATGTTTGATCAGGTGGTCACACAGGCTGAAAAATCGTCGGGTGATGCTAGAATCAAGCTGTATAACCAGGCGGAGCAGATAGCTGTGCAAGATGTTGGGTGGCTCCCGCTTGATCATGAGGCGGTGGCAGCCATTATTCCATCCTGGATACATGGAGTGATGTTGAATGGCTCCGGTCTCTTCTTCGGAGATTGGTCCGATGTATATATATTACAACACTAGTGCATCTTCAACCTACCTTTTAGGAAAAGGGGGGAAACCAGGGGACCCCTTCACACTGTCCCCCAGACAGCGTTCCCCTGGAACCCCGGCAGGGGGATTCCCCTGCACCCCTTTTCCGAACAGCTCTGGTGACTTTGCACTAGAAATGCTGAAGCCCGCTTAGGGGCCAGTAAAAATGACATAAACATATGCGGTATTTACAACCAGGGCGTTTGCAAGCTGTCCCGCTGCTATTCGTTACATTGCTGCTGATCCTTGCGGCATGCGGTAACGGAGGCGGTGGAACCATTCCTAGCACGAATGGAGCGCTTAAATTGGCAGCCAGGCAAATATTGACCTTTCCCAATGTCGGCGCTGCGGATAGCGCTTCGCTTGATCCTGCCTTAGTTGCGGAAGCCACAGACCCGAATACAAGTCTTATCGTGAGCATGATCTACACTGGCCTGGTCAAGTCTGATATCAATCTCAATGTCCTGCCTGACCAGGCAACGTGGGATATTTCCCCTGATGGCAAGGTCTATACGTTTCACTTAAAACCGGGCATTGCCTTTTCGGACGGAACGCCTATTACAGCGCAAACGTATGTGTATACATTGACTCGTGCACTGCTGCCAGAGGTACAATCGCCGGATGCCGCACTATTTGAGGGGGTCATTGTTGGCGCCAATAATGTGATAAGGGGCAAGACGAAGACCTTGACGGGAGTGAAAGCTCTCAGTAATCAGACCTTGCAAATTACGTTGACACGACCTACGCCTTATTTCCTGCAAATGCTCACAACCCCTGTTTATTTTCCTGTGAACAAGCACATCATCGATCAGTATGGGCAGGCGGACTGGCCCAATCAGGTGGTTGGCAACGGTGTAGGTACAGGCCCGTTTATGATCAAAGAGTGGGATCATAGCGTCAAGATGGTGCTGGTCCCCAATCCTTTTTATTATGGAGAAAAGACTAAATTAACACAAGTGAACATGATCTTTGCGAATGATCCTACTACGGCGTTTGCAGCATATCGTGCTGGCCAGTACGATTTTGCCTGGAATCTTACGGCGGCGGATCAGGCAGCGGCAAAGGGCGTACCCGGCTTCATGCGTATTCCACAATTAGAAACAGATGCGCTCTTTTTCAATAACAAAATGCCACCCTTCGACAATGTTGTCGTGCGCCAGGCCTTTGCCTACGCGACAGACAAAGAGATGTTGGCGCACTCAGTTTTTAACGACTCGGTAGTTCCCGCCCCGACCATTATTCCGCCAGGGATGCCCGGTTATCAACAGAACTATAGCGATATACCCTATGATGTAGCTCAGGCGAAGACCTTACTTCTATCTGCCTATCCAGATGTAAGTACTATGCCGCCAATAACGTTCTCGTATCCAAGCTCGGAGGTGACCCAGCAAGAAGCGAATGCCCTGGGACTGATGTGGCTGAATGTGCTGGGTATCCGGGTAACGCTGCATGCAATAGAGCCGACGGCCTATAATGATGAGTTAGCCAGGCACCAGGTGCAGCTTGGCTTTACGCAATGGAATGCCGATTTCCCCGATCCCTATGATTGCCTGGATTTGAATCTGCTCTCGACGGCTGCCAGTAATAGTGGCCAATGGAGCAATTCCACGTTTGATCAATTGATTATGCAGGCCGATAAGTCGTCAGGTGATACGCGGATCACGCTGTATAACCAGGCGGAGCAGATAGCTATTCAAAACGTTGGCTGGCTTCCGCTTGATCATCAGATGCTGGCCGCGGTTATTCCAGCCTGGGTGCATGGGGTGACCTTGAATGCCAACGGTCTCTACTTTGGTGATTGGTCGGGCGTATATCTTTTGCAGCATTAAGGTGAGCTTGAAAGCCACGATAGTTGGATGATATACTGTAGTTAAGCTATTTTTGGGTATGGCCTTCCTCTGTATCACTTGCCTGTCTTTCCGGCATAGGTTGTCTATACTGAACCTGTGCCAGGCGTTATTAAGAAGTAATGGCGCTTCTTTCTTTATGCCACGCTGCATATATGGCCAATGAGCGGCCAATCAGTAAGGAGGTTCTTAATCAATGGCTATCGATATCCTTAACCCCTATGAGATGGCGGTTGCGCAATTTGATGAAGCGGCAGACCGTCTTGGACTCTCGCAAGCTATGCGAGCTATTTTACGCAAGCCCAAACGCGAACTGATCGTCAATTTTCCTGTGCGCATGGATAACGGCGATGTAGAGATGTTCACAGGCTACCGGGTGCAACACAACATCAATCGCGGGCCGGCCAAAGGTGGTATCCGTTTTAGCCCCGAAGTCTCGCTCGATGAGGTGCGTGCGCTGGCCATGTGGATGACATGGAAATGCGCTGTTGTCGGTATCCCTTTTGGGGGCGCCAAAGGGGGAGTTCTTTGTGATCCCCATACGTTGTCTCGTGCGGAGCTTGAACGCCTCAGCCGTCGCTATGCTACAGAAATATCCATTTTGATAGGCCCCAATAGCGATATTCCTGCTCCTGACATGAATACCAACCCACAAATCATGGCGTGGATGATGGATACATTTTCCATGCACCAGGGCTACTCGGTGCCTGCTGTGATTACTGGCAAACCCCTGGCTATCGGTGGTAGTGAAGGTCGTCTCGAAGCAACTGCACGAGGGATACAGTATGTTACTCGTGAGGCGATGCTCGATCACAGTATGAAGGCAGAAGAATGTACAGTAGTGGTGCAGGGTTTTGGCAACGTAGGCAGTATCTCGGCGCGTCTACTACATGAACTGGGATGTACGGTTATTGCATTAAGCGACATCAGTGGGGGTGTCTATAATCCTGACGGCATTGAAGTGCATCACGCGCTGCGTTATTCCAAAGAGCATGGCAGCTTGAAGGGTTTGCCCAATACGGAACATATCACCAACGCTGAACTCCTCACGCTTCCATGCGATGTACTGGTGCCTGCCGCGCTAGAGAATCAGTTGACGGGCAGAAATGCTACCCAGGTCAAGGCCCGCTTGATCATTGAGGCGGCCAATGGTCCCACTACGCCCGAGGCGGACCGTATCTTCAATGATCGCGGTATCGTGGTTGTGCCTGACATCCTGGCCAATGCCGGTGGCGTTACAGTGAGCTACTTCGAGTGGGTGCAAGACCTGCAGCGCTTCTTCTGGGCCGAGCACGAGATCAACGATCGCCTGGAGACGATTATGACGCGCGCATATCGTGCTGTGCGTGAAAAAGCCTTGCAGCAAGAGACGAACCTGCGTATGGGAGCTTATTTGCTTGCGGTTGCGCGTGTGGCCGAGGCGACTGAAATACGGGGGGTGTACCCGTGAGTGTTGCCAGTTTCAGGGAGTTTTGACCATGGTAGCCCAAAGAGAACCAAAGCAGAGGTGTTATCAGATTCCACCGAAGCTTATGACCGGGGGAGAAAATTCGGCTTGTATCGCGCCTGCCCAACCGTTCAAGAATATGTGCTCGTTGCCACCAAGTACCAGGCTGTCGAGGTGTATCGTCGCACGCCGCAGGGATGGGCAATTTACCAATCCTACGGGCCAGGTGATGAGATAGAACTCACAAGTCTTGGTATATGCTTTCCATTGGCCGCCCTGTACAAAAACGCGGGAGTATTGGAGGTGTTGGAAGACCCCGAAGGCGAAGTCTAGTTGTCGTTTGACTCATAAGTTGTCTCATGTCCACTTTTGGTGAATCAGTGAATTGATGAGTTATTTCAACCTGGTTAACAAGCACGAATCTTTCTCAAGATTCGAGGGATAAGCTCATCTATCCCCAAAAGTGGACATGAGCCCAGAGAGTTCAAGAAAATTGTTTGGGAGAGAGCCATTAGAAACTCAGCTTCTTAACCCCATGGCTCTTTTTCTCAATTTGCTTGCCCATTTTTCAAGAACCTGGGCTTGTTTCTCATAAGAGGATGGTTCCGAAGCACT
>WNGJ01009129.1_pt1 | contig 10560 bp, 8 predicted proteins | sample 5400611 | NCBI WGS metagenome assembly WNGJ01 (sample SAMN13153375, study PRJNA577476) | soil metagenome | isolation source: 40 cm soil or saprolite under Garry oak tree replicate 1 | place: USA:California | collected 2016-06-15
CGACACCCGCCAGGCGCGGTCCTCGTAGTGGGCGGGGAAAATCTCGATCACGTCGCCGCGCACGCGGAACGAGCCGCGGTAGAAGTCGCCGGCCGAGCGCTTGTACTGCAGCGCCACCAGATCGGCGATGAGCTGGCGCTGGTCGATGCGCTCGCGCTGCTTGAGGGTGAAGGTCATGGCCGAGTAGGTCTCGACCGAGCCGATGCCGTAGATGCACGACACCGACGCCACGATGATGACGTCGTCGCGCTCGAGCAAGGAGCGCGTCGCGCTGTGGCGCATGCGGTCGATCTGCTCGTTGATGGATGATTCCTTCTCGATATAGGTGTCGGTGCGAGGCACGTAGGCCTCGGGCTGGTAGTAGTCGTAATAGCTGACGAAATATTCCACCGCGTTGTCCGGGAAGAACGACTTGAACTCGCCGTAGAGCTGGGCCGCGAGCGTCTTGTTGGGCGCGAGCACCAGCGCCGGCCGCTGGGTCGCTTCGATCACCTTGGCCATGGTGAAGGTCTTGCCCGAGCCGGTGACGCCGAGCAGGACCTGGGTGCGATCCTGCCGCTTGACCCCCTCCACGATGTCGGCGATGGCCTGCGGCTGGTCGCCCTTGGGCGCGAAATCCGATTTGATCACCAGCCGCACGCCGCCTTCGGATTTTTCCGGTCGCGGCGGGCGGTGCGGCGTCCACGGCCGCTCGCTGAATTCGGGCCGGCCTTCGCGCAGCAGCGTTTCCAGCGCGCGCACGGTGGCGGACGCGCCGGTGATGCCGCGAAACGTCGGGCGCCGCGACTCTCTCGCCGCGGGCTGCTCGTCCTCGGCCGGCGCGAGGGCGCTGTCGTCGTCATGAAGGCCGAGCGCCTTCGCAAGATCAGGATCGAGTTCGCCCAGCGGCGCAGCGCCCCTATATGGCGCCTGCGGCGCCTCGCCCAACCCCTGCGCCGTCGACTTGCGCGCGCGGTGCGCCGCGGCGAAATCGGCGCGCCGATCGAACGAATTGTCCGGTGGCGGCTTCAGTCCGGTCTGCGAGCCCGGTCCCGCGGTTCCCTGGCCAATGCCGGGGTTGAGCAAGTCGGCGAGCGCCGGCTCGATCGCCGGCTGCTCCGGCCGCGCCGCCTTGGCGCGCGTGGGCTTCGCCGGGTCCTTCTTCGAATGCTTGGCCGGATCGCGCGCGGGCTTTTGCTTCGACCTTTGCGGCGCGTTCGGATCGTCGGGAGTTTTCGCCATCGCCGAAATATGGAGCCCCGGCTATGATGGGAAAAGGGTTGAACGGCCGATTGTAGCTTCAAATTTCGCCAGAGCGAGGGAGGGAACCGTGCGCCATAGACGCGCGCTGACGCGGCGGCAGGTGTTGAAGGCTTCGGTGACCGCGCCGCTCGTCATCACGGCTGCCACTGCTTCGGCGCAGGCCGCCTATCCGGCCCGACCGGTCAAGGTGGTGATCCCCTATCCGCCGGCCGGCGGCGCCGACACCGTGGGCCGCCTCTTGTTTCAGAAGCTCGGCGAGATGTGGGGGGCGCAATTCGTCATCGACAATCGCGGCGGCGCCGGCGGCACCATCGCGGCCGCGGCCGTGGCCAAGGCGGAACGCGACGGCTACACCATCATGTACGACGCCACCGCCCATTCGGTGAACCCGTCGCTTTACGCCAATCTGCCTTACGACACGGTCAAGGACTTCCAAGCCGTGTTCCTGGCCGCGCTCATCACCAATCTCTTGGTCGTCAACAAATCGGTGGAGGCGCAGAGCGTCGCGGACGTGATCGCGCTTGCCAAGGCGACGCCCGGAGGCCTCGATTGGGCCTCCTCGGGCAACGGCACGGTGCAGCACCTCGCGCTCGAAATGTTCAAGCATCGCGCCGGCATCAAGCTCAATCACATCCCGTACCGCGGCGGCGGCCCGGTGCTCAACGATCTCATCGGCGGGCAGGTGAAATTCTACTTCTCCAATGCCGCCGCCTCGATCGGGCATGTGCAGGCGGGAACGCTCAAGTGCATCGCCCACACCGGCCGGGGACGTCTGGCGGCGCTTCCCGATGTGCCGGCGATGGCGGAAACGCTTCCGGGCTTCGAAGCCTATGAATGGAACGGGGTGTTCGTGCCCACCGGAACGCCCGCGGAGATCGTCCGCAAACTCAATGCCGGCTTGAACGCGGTGCTGCGAGCGCCCGATATCGCCGAGCGCCTCAAGCAGCTCAACGTCGAGTCCCGCGAGAATACGCCCGAGGAGTTTCGCGCCTTCGTGGCGGCGGAAATGGAGAAATGGGGACGCGTGGTGCGCGAGGCCAATATCAGGCTGGGATAGCAGACGACGTCCGTCTGTTACGAACGTTCATGGCAGCGAATGCTTGGCGGGCAAGGGAGCTATGCGCGGCGAAGATCCGACGGGTCGGTGCATAGATGGCTCCTGCATTCGAAATTATGCTACAGCCATCCGATTGATCGCAGCGCAAGGGAACATGCCGATGATCGACCTCTACTATTGGACCACGCCCAATGGGCACAAGATCACGATCTTCCTCGAGGAGACCGGGCTGCCTTACAACATCATGCCGGTGAATATCGGCAAGGGCGAGCAGTTCAAGGCGGAATTCCTCGCCATCTCCCCGAACAACCGCATTCCTGCGCTGATCGATCGCGCACCGGCCGGCGGCGGCAAGCCGATCACGGTGTTCGAGTCCGGCGCCATGCTGCTCTATCTCGCCGAGAAGACGGGTCAGTTCCTGTCGCGCGATCCGCGCGCGCGCATCGACGCCATCCAGTGGCTGTTCTGGCAGATGGGCAATCTCGGTCCCATGGCCGGTCAGAACAATCACTTCAGCAACTACGCGGTTGAGAAGATTCCCTACGCCATGGACCGCTACCGCAACGAGGTCAACCGGCTCTACGGCGTGCTGAACAAGCGCCTCGCCGATCGCGCCTTCGTCGCCGGCGACTATTCGATCGCGGACATGGCGATCTATCCCTGGATCGTGCCGCACGAGCGCCAGGGCCAGAACATCGCCGATTTCCCGGACCTCAAGCGCTGGTTCGAGACGGTGCGCGCGCGGCCGGCGGTCGAGCGCGCCTATGAGAAGGCGAAGGTGGTCAACCCGAATATGGGCGGCATCCGCACCGCGGAGGAGCGTGCGATCCTGTTCGGCCAGACCGCGGCGTCGGTCGACCGCGCCGCCGCGCAGGCGAGATAAGGTCAAATCGACCCTCTGGCCACGTCATGCGCGGGCTTGACCCGCGCATCCATCGTCTTCGAAGATTTTTTTTGCGAAGAATGATGGATTGCCGGGTCAAGCCCGGCAATGACGACAGACGGTTGCGTGTCACGCCAGGTGCGGAATCTTCGGCCGCTCGCCGCGGGCCTTGCCGGTGATCGGCGGGCGCGGCAGCTTGGCGCGGCCGGCTTCCATCACGAACGTGTGCTCGAGCGAATACCACGGCCCTTTGACGTCGCCCGCCGGCGCCTTCTCGCTGTCGTGGCGCACGTAATTGCCGATGAGGTGGCGCGTGACGCCGAACTGCACGTCGGTCTCGATGAACTTGTCGTCCGGGACGTAGAGCTGCGAGATCAGCGTTTTGAAACCGTCCTTGCAGGCGAGGAAATGAAGATGCGCCGGCCGCATATTGTGCCGGCCTTGCGCACGCAGGAGGTCCCCCGTCGGTCCGTCGATCGGAATCGGATAGCCCGCGGGCTTCACGCTGCGAAAGCTGATATGGCCGTCGGCGTCGGTGAAGAATTTGCCGCGCAGGTTCATGTCGGCCTGCACCGGGTCCTGGTTCTCGTAGAAGCCTTCGGGCGAGGAGTGCCAGACATCGATCTCCGCGCCCGCGATCGGATTGCCCTTGGCGTCGCGGAAGAAGGCGTCGACGAACAACGCCGGTCCCGGCGTGGGCGAGCGCACGATCGAGCCGCCGTTCGGCGTCACCGGAGAATGCATGCGCCAGAACGGCCCCAGCATGTTGTGGTCGGTTTCCGTCGTCCCGTGGCTGCCGTTGTTGATGAGGCAAATCAGCGCCGATAATCCGAGCGAGCCCGCCATCAGCACCGCCTCGTTGTGGGACTCGTTGCTGTGCTTGCCGAGCGCGATGACGTAACCGATGGCGGCGTGGAATTCCTCCTCGGTCAGCTTGGTCTCGCGCACGAAGTCGTGCAGGTGGCGCACGAAGGCGGACATGATCTCCTTGAACCTTGCATCCGGAGCGCGCTGCAACTCGGACAGCACCGCGGCGGTGACGTCTTTTTGATTTTCGATGATCATGGCTCGAGCTCCGATGCCGGCACCAACCGGGGCATGACAAGCCTTGTCGGGACGGGAGTCAAAGCAAAAGAGCTGCGTCGTCAGGGCCGCTGATCCGCGGCGGCAAGCAAGCATCGGGGGCAAACGCAGTCGGCGCCCGATCCGGGCTCCGGCATAGGCAGCCGAAAGGGCTCGCCGGCGCACCAGCACTCGCCGCCGAGCCCGCAATCGAAGGCCCGCCCGCAACGCGCGCAGATGATCCGGCGTGGCGTGATGGCGTCGGCTGCATCCATCGGGCGATCATGCCGCGAGCGACCGGCGCCGCGGGCCTCTCCCTCGCGCGAGCTCGCGTGATCCTGTCAGGCGTCTAATGATTCGGCTCGCCGCCGAGGAAGCCTGCGATCTTCCAGGCGTTTCCGTCCTTGAGGTAGCACAATTGCTCGCCGCCGATGGGCAGGATGGTATCGATCGGCACGTAGCCGACCTTACCGCCCGCGGTGAGCACCTTGGCGAAGGTCGCGAGCACCGCGTTGGCGGGCGAGTCGTCGGGCAGAACGCGCACCAGATAGAGGCCGAGCTTGTCGACCACCGCGGCATCCGCTTTTGCCGCCGCGCGCACTTCGATGCCGTCACGGATCGGAAACGCCCAGTCGGCGGCGTCGGTATGAGTCACATTGGCCAGCTCGTCGGCTGCCTTCTCGTCGAAGACGGGCTCCACCGGCGCGCAGAACACCCCCTTGCGCTGCGGGTCGGCCATGACGGTCGTCTCGGCGGCGTAGGCCGCGAGCGCCTCCCAGCCGAACCCATCGGTCCCGTCGAGGCTGAGTGCTTTCGCCAGGTTATCGATCCCCGACTTCTGCTTGTCGGCGATATCCTTGTCCTCGGGCACCCAGAAGAAATTCGCCGCCACCAGCCGGGCGAGCGCGGCGCGATCCTTGTTGTTGGCGATTTCGCCGAGCTGCTTGCGGAACGTGTCGAAGCTCGCATCGTTCACCCCCGACGGCAGCGTGATGGGCACCGGCTTGTAAGGTCCGAGCACCGGTGCCGGCGCTTGAGCTGGCGCTTGCGCCGGCGGCTGCGCCTGGCCGAAGACCGCCATGGGCGCGAGCACGCCCGCGATCACGACCGCAGCCGCGACGAAATGGGTGGACGAGAGGCGTGGATGCCGCATCGCGATGTCTCCCAGGGTTGCGAGCCGTGCTTTAGCGCCGGATTTAGCCCGCTCTACGGCAAGAAAAAAGGGGCGTCGGCGCGCGTCCGCTTGGCGCCGGCTGCTGGCCCCGTCGAGGGGGCGCTAGAACCTAGCACGCAGTGTGAATGCACAATATTCGCGAGCACGAAAAATTCGCTGGCGCGATTATAGGCGATAACTGCTCAGCCCGACGACGAGATCCGCCGGCCGGGAGGCATCAGCCTGAAAGCGCAGAAGAAAAAGCGGCTCCGGCCGCGGGGCGAATGCGCGCCGGAACCGCCAGTGATGAGGAACACGGACGCTACAGTTTACGGCAAAGATATGCGGGGGGCGTTGTCCTCCAGCGGCACACCGAATATCGGGTGCATGTTACAGCGGCATGACGCCATCCGGCCGGCTGTGGATGGGGGCGCCGCGCTCTCCTTCTCTGCCAATCCGGGGCCCCCTTAACACCCTTCCAATCTTTCATCCCATGGCCATGATTGCGAAAGCTGGCTGGCCGCAATCTTGACATTGCGGCCGCGGACGATCGTGCCAGTTGCGGGGGTGGCGCGCGTCCCGGTCGAAAGGACAATGACGCATGGCCGCCGATCCGAAAGCGGAAGCCGCGCTCGCCCTGCATCGGTTCGGCCTCGGTCCACGCGCCGGATCGATCGCCGTCATTGCCTCGGACCCTCGCGGCGCGCTGCTCGCGGAATTGGATCGCGCGGGCGCCGGCCGCATCGGCAATGGGGATTTGTTGACGAGCGGCACTGCCGCCCGCGTCGCATTCGCCTACCAGCAGGCGCAACGGGCGGCGCGGCAGGCCGAACGCGCCGCGCAACAGGCCAATGCGCCGAGCAGCGGCGGTTCGCCGCCGGAGATGAAGGATCAGTCCGCCACGCCGCCGGCGCCGATGCGCAATCCGGGTCCCGGCGTGCCGCAGCAGATTTACCTCTCCGAAGCCAAGGCGCGCATCAATGCCGCGCTCGATGCCGAGATCGGCTTCGTCGAACGGCTCGTCTGGTTCTGGTCGAACCATTTCTGCGTGTCGGCGGACAAGGGCAATGTCCGCCCGATTTGCGGCGCCTACGAACGCGAGGTCATCCGCGCGAACGTGCTCGGCCGCTTCAGCGACATGCTGCTGGCCGTCGAATCCCATCCGGCGATGCTCATCTATCTCGACAATGCGCGCTCGATCGGCCCCGACTCGATTGCGGGGCTGCGGCAAAAACGCGGCCTCAACGAAAATCTGGCGCGCGAGATCCTCGAACTGCATACGCTGGGCGTGCGCACGGTCTACACGCAGGAGGACGTCACCCGTTTGGCCCATGTGATCACCGGCTGGACGTTCGTGCCGTTTCGCCAGGACCCGGTGCGCGGCGGCGAGTTCGAGTTCAATCCGCGCATGCACCAGCCCGGCGCGCAAACGGTGATCGGCAGGAGCTACCCCGACGCCGGCCTGCAGCAGGGACGCGCAGTGCTCGCCGCGCTCGCACGCCATCCGGCGACTGCAAACCACGTGGCCGCCAAGCTCGCGCGCCACTTCGTCGCCGATGAGCCGCCGCCCGCGCTGGTCGAGCGGCTGGCCAAGCGCTTCCTCGCCACCCAAGGCGATTTGAAAGAGGTGGCGAAGGCGATGGTGGCCGCGCCGGAAGCCTGGGAGGCCCCGCGCGCCAGGCTCAAACGTCCGGGCGAATGGGTCGTCGGAATGTTACGCGCCGTGGGTGTCACGCCGCCCGACATCGGCCCGGTGATGCAGGCGCACAACCTCTTGGGCGAGCCGTTGTGGCGGCCGCCGGCTCCCAACGGATTCGCCGACGAGAGCGCGCCCTGGCTCGATGGCCTGACGCAGCGCCTCGACATCGCCAATCAGTTCGCGCGCCGCCTGGGCGCGGAGGCCGATCCCCGCGACGTGTTCGAGCAGGCGCTCGCGCCGCTCGCTTCGACCGAAACGCGGCAGGCCATCTTGCGCGCCGAAAGCCGCCCGCAGGCGCTCGCGCTGCTGTTCATGGCGCCCGAATTCCAGCGCCGATGACGCCGTGACCGGCCCGGGATCGACCGAAAGAGGTGAGCCGATGACATTCAACCTCCACGCTGCGACCCGCCGCGAACTGCTCCTCGCCTCCGGTACGCTGTTCGCCTGGGCTTATCTGCCGAAGGTGGCGCGCGCGGAGGGCCGTGATCCACGTCTGCTGGTGATCGTGCTGCGCGGCGCGCTCGACGGGCTCGCGGCGGTCGCGCCCGTGGGCGATCCGGACTGGGTCGCGCTGCGCGGTGACAAAGCGCTCACCCTCGACGGCAAGCCGGCGCTGCCGCTCGACTCCTTCTTCGCGCTCAATCCGGCGATGCCCAACCTGCATCGTCTCTACAAGTCCGGCGCGGCGACCATCGTGCATGCGACGGCGACGTCTTACCGCGAGCGCTCCCACTTCGACGGCCAGGACGTGCTGGAAAGCGGCCTCGGCAAGCCGGGCGCGGCCGACACCGGCTGGCTCAACCGCGCGCTCGCCTCGCTGCAACCGGCCGGCCGCGCCGGCGGCGCGCGCGAGGCTTTCGCCATCGGACCGATCGCGCCGTTGGTCGTGCGTGGACCCGCGCCCGTGCTGTCTTGGACGCCGCGGCGGCTGCCGCCGGCGAGCGACGACACGCTGACGCGGCTGATCGAGCTCTACCGCCACACCGATCCCGTCCTCGCCCGCGTGCTCGAGGAGCGCACGGGCCTTGCGACCATCGCGCGCGCCGGCGGCATGGACGGGGAGCAGCCGCGGGCCGCCGGCGCCGGACAGGTGCGCGCCTATTTTGCTGAATCCGCGGGCACGGCGGCGAAGTTTCTCGCGCGCGCGGATGGGCCGCGCATCGGCGCGCTGGCCTTCGACGGCTGGGACACCCACGCCGCCGAAGGCGTGATGAGCGGACGGCTCGCAATGTTGCTCGGCGCGCTCGACGGCGCCATTGCCGCGATCGAGATCGAGATGAAGGATGCCTGGCGCGAGACCGTCGTCGCCGTCGTCACCGAATTCGGCCGCACCGCCCGCATCAACGGCACCGACGGCACCGACCACGGCACCGCGACGGTGGCGCTCATCGCCGGCGGTGCGCTCAAGGGCGGCCGCGTCGTCGCCGACTGGCCCGGCCTCAAGCCGGCCAAGCTCCATGAGGGACGCGACCTCAAGCCGACCACCGACCTGCGCGCCGTGCTCAAAGGCCTGCTCAAGGATCACCTGCGGGTCGACGACACCGTGCTGGCGAGCAAGGTGTTTCCGGACAGCGCCGCGGTGAAGCCCATGGCGGGATTGCTGCTGCAGGCCTAGCGCCGTTTTAGGAGATTGGTTGCCGCGCGAGCCGTAAGCCCCGCGCGTGCGCGGGAGACGCGCAGCGAGCGGATGGCAAGTCTGGTCTACCGCTCCGGCTCGGCGGCACGAAACGCCTTGGCGAAAGCATCGAGATCGGCTGCCGCAACGTCGGAGACCGCCCAATAGGCGACGCCGTCGTCGGTCCAGGACACAATATTGTAGCCGGCGATCTGGCGTTCGGGTGCCGCGATCGTTCGCCCGGGAACCTCGCTGAGACTGATCAGATGCTGGCGCAGGCGATAGACGAGCGTCGCAACCGGGGTGCGTCCGACCACGTCGATGCGGCCGCCGACCAGGGGAAAGCCCGCGCCGGCGAGATCGACCACGCGCGGGGCCTCGGGAATGCGGCCGTTGAACCACGGCTTGACGGTGTGTCGGTCGGAGGAGCCGACGTCGACCGGCTGCGTCGCCATCAGCGCGCGCACGTGGTTGGCCACGATCATGTCGGCATCGGGCGGGGCGGGCGACAGCGCCAACCAGGTCGCGCCGCTGCCGAGGAATGCGGCCACCGCGACCGAGGCCGCGAGCGCGCGCCAAGACGGACGTGACGAGGAGCGCGCGGGCGCCGGCGCACCCTGCAAGCCCACGGCGGCCTCGATCCGGCGCGCGAGACCGGGCGGCGCGCCTTCGCGCGGCAGCTGCTCGGCGATGGCGCGCCGCAGCGCCTCCACGCGCTCGCGTTCGGCCGCCAGCGCCGGATCGTCGGCGAGCTGACGCTCGATCTCGAGCGCGTGGGCAGGGTCGAGCTCGCCGTCGAGATAGGCGTGAATGAGCAAGCGCGGATCCGTCGGCGTCATGCCCCGCCCCTTGGCTCGTCCGTTCCGATGCGCTCGATCAGCCGCCGGCGGGCGCGCGCGAGCCGCGACATCACCGTGCCGATGGGTACTTTGGTCACTTCGGCGATCTCCCGATAGTCGAGGCCCTGCACGTCACGCAGCACCAGCGTCTCCCGAAACGGCACCGGCAGCTCCGCGATCGCGGCTTCGAGACGCCGCGCGTCGGCCTTGGCGATCAGCGCCGCCTCCGGCGTCTGCGGCCCCTGCTCGAAGGCGCCGCCGCCGCTCGCCTGCTTCTGCTCGACGGCTTCGAGATCGTCGACCATGACCAGCGACGCCGAGCGGTTCTTGCCCAACCAGGTATAGGCTGCGTGGCGCACGATGGTCAGGAGCCAGGCGCGGGCATTGACCCCGGCAAAGCCGCCGATGCCGCGAAAGGCGCGCAGGCAAGCTTCCTGCACCACATCCTCGGCGTCGGCACGATCGCCGGTGAGCCAGCGCGCGAGCGCGTAGGCGTCGGCGAGATGCGGCAGCACCACGCTGGCGAAGCGCGCCTGATCGTCCTCGCTGTTCAGGCTTCCCATCGTCGATGCGCACCGCGATCATATGGGTGAAGATCGGCCACCTGGTGGTTTTATTCCCGAGCTTCGAATGGTTTCGACCGGGTTCTAGCGTCCCGCCCGCGATCTCCAAGGCCGAGGTAGCCTAGCACGCCGCCGCTCACTCGGCGGCCTGCACGTCGGCATCGATGAAGCCACCCGACTGGCGCCGCCACAGGGCGGCGTAATGGCCGCCGTGCCGCAACAGCTCGTCATGCGAGCCCTGCTCGACGATGCGGCCGCGCTCGAGCACGATCAGCCGGTCCATGCGCGCGATGGTCGAGAGCCGGTGGGCGATGGCGATCACGGTCTTGCCGGCCATCAGCGTGCCCAGGCTCGATTGAATCGCGGCCTCGACCTCGCTGTCGAGCGCGGAGGTGGCCTCGTCGAGCACCAGGATCGGCGCGTCCTTGAGGATCACGCGCGCGATGG
>WNGJ01009132.1_pt1 | contig 10559 bp, 8 predicted proteins | sample 5400611 | NCBI WGS metagenome assembly WNGJ01 (sample SAMN13153375, study PRJNA577476) | soil metagenome | isolation source: 40 cm soil or saprolite under Garry oak tree replicate 1 | place: USA:California | collected 2016-06-15
TCGACATGCATGTAGTCAAGCGGGCGCGGCAGCTTCACGGGCGACGAGGCGCCGTAACCCGCACGCGAATAAACGAACACGCCCGCGCCGGTGGCCGCCTGAAGCATGTCCGGAAAATCACCCCACAGCGCGGCCGAACCCAAGCCCTCATGCAGCATGACGATGGTCGGCGCCTGATCCGGCGCAGGCCCGATCATGCGGTATTCGAGATCGGACGCGCCGATGGCGAGGAAGCCGGAGGGGGCGAGTGTGGTCATGTCGTGTCTTTCTCAGTCATTCCGGACAGCTCGCCAAGCGAGCTGATCCGGAATCTCGACGTCGTGTTCGCTGATCGAGATTCCGGGTTCGATGCTTTCGCATCGCCCCGGAATGACAGGCAATTACGGCGCCCCCTCCCGCAGCTTGAAGCGCTGGATCTTCCCCGTCGCCGTCTTTGGCAAGGCGTCCACCACCTCGATCCAGCGCGGATATTTCCACACCCCGATCTTCTGCTTGACGTGCTCCTTCAGCGCCTCGTCGAGCCCGTCGGTCTTGGCGTCGGCGCGCAGCACGACGAACGCTTTCGGTTTCAAGAGGCCTTCCGGATCGGCTTCCGGCACCACGGCCGCCTCCAGCACGGAGGGATGCGTGATCAGCGCGCTTTCGACTTCGAATGGCGACACCCAGATACCCGACACCTTGAACATGTCGTCGCTGCGGCCGCAGAAGGTGTAGCGCCCGTCGGCGTCGCGAATGTACTTGTCGCCGGTGCGGGTCCAGTAGCCCTCGAAGGTCGAGCGGCTCTTGCTGCGCTGATTCCAGTACCCCTCGCCCGCCGATGGCGCGTGCACCACCATCTCGCCGACCTCGCCGTCGGCCACGTCATGGCCGGCCTCGTTGACCAGCCGCACCTGATAGCCCGGCACCGGACGCCCCGAGCAGCCGTATTTGATGTCGCCGGGCGCGTTCGACAGGAAGATATGCAAAAGCTCGGTCGAGCCGACACCGTCGAGAATGTCGACGCCAAAGCGCGACTTCCAACTGTTGCCGACCGATTCCGGCAACGCCTCGCCCGCCGATGTGCAGATGCGCAGCCGCGTGCCGCAACGCTCCTTCTTCAGTGATTCATCGTTGAGCATCGCCGCGAACAATGTCGGCACGCCGTAGAAGATGGTCGGATGATACTTGTTCATCAGCGCGAACATGGCCGCCGGCGTCGGACGCTCCGAATTGAGAATGGTGGTGGCGCCGACCGACATCGGAAAGGTCAGCGCGTTGCCGAGGCCATAGGCGAAAAACAGTTTGGCCGCGGACAGACAGACATCATCTTCGCGGATGCCGAGCACTTGTTTGGCATAGGTGTCGGCGGTCGCGGCAAGACTAGAATGCAGATGCCGCACGCCCTTCGGCATGCCGGTCGAGCCTGACGAATAAAGCCAGAACGCCGGCTCGTCTTCGTGGGTCGCGGCGGTCGCGAATGCATCGCTTTCGCCCGCGAGTTCGTCGGACAACAATTTGTGTCCATACGCGTTCTTGCCGGAGACGATGACACATTCCAGGTCGGCCATCCGTCCAACGATGTCTTTGACGGCTGGGTAGAGTGCCTCCGAGATGAACAACACGCGCGCGCGGCAGTCTGCCAGCACATAGGCATATTGATCCGAGGTGAGCAGCGTGTTCAGCGGCACCGGCACGATGCCGGCACGGATCGCGCCCAGAAACAGAACCGGAAAATCGACCGTATCGAGCATGATCATGGCAACCCGCTCCTCGCGGCGGACGCCGAGACGGCGCAGCATGTTGGCGGCGCGCCGGGTCTGCGCCTGCAGCTCGCCATAGGTCAGCTCAAGGACCGTGTCGGTGTAAGCGAGCTTGCCGCCACGGCCCTCCTCGACATTGCGGTCGAGCAGCCACGTCACCGCATTGTAGGAATCCACGACGCTTCTCCCCGCTTTTTGAATTATAATTCATAGAAAGCCATCATGCTTGCTTGCTGTCAATCCTTCTCGGCATTATGTTTCCGCACCTGGCGGACGAGATCATAGAGCGTTTTCGAGCGAAGTGGGTACCGGTTCGCGTGAAGAAAACGCGTTAGAACAAGAGGCTGGAGCCTCCGTTCCGATTCCATCGGAACCGAAAGGCCCCGGAGGGACATGAGCGACGATTCCGATCCCGAGGCCGGCTTTCTCGAACAACTCGGCCAGCGCGTCCGCACCATGCGGGCGCTTCGCGGCATGTCGCGAAAGGTGCTCGCCAAGGTGTCCGGCATTTCCGAACGCTATATCGCGCAGCTTGAAAGCGGCAAAGGCAACGTCTCGATCGTGCTGCTGCGCCGCGTCTCCAACGCGATGGGCGCGCATCTCGAAGACCTGATCCCCTCGACCGATCCCGCGCCCGACTGGCAGGTGATCCGCGATCTCCTCCGAAAAGCTTCGCCAAACCAGATCGCGCAGGCCAAGGATGTCCTCTCGGGCGGCAGCGCGTCGACGCATCGCCGAACATCTTTCGCCGGCATCGCGCTGATCGGCCTGCGCGGCGCCGGCAAATCCACCCTCGGCAAGATGCTCGCGAAAGAGATCGGCTGGAATTTCGTCGAGCTGAACAAGGAGATCGAGCGGCAGAACGGGCTCTCGGTCGCCGAGATCATCGCACTCTACGGCCAGGAAGGTTTTCGCCGCATGGAGCAGACCGCGTTGACGCAATTGCTGGCGCGGAAAGAGCCGATGGTGCTGGCGACCGGCGGCGGCATCGTCTCCGAACCGTCGACCTTCGACCTGATCCTGTCGTCGTTCTACACGATCTGGCTGAAGGCCGAGCCGGAAGAGCACATGGCGCGGGTGCGCAAGCAGGGCGATCTGCGGCCGATGGCGGACGATCGCTCGGCAATGGCGGAGCTGCGCAACATCCTGCTCAGCCGCGAGCCGCTTTATGCGCGGGCGTCTGCGGTCGTAAACACAGCGGGGCTTACCGTGGACGCCGCCGCCGGACGGCTGGTCGATGCGGTGGCGCCGGTGCTGCAGAACGAGGCCCCGATGTTCGCGCGAGGTTGATGCGCTGTAGGCGCGGATAGCGCATGGGCGGAAGGTGTCGTGCGCAAGTCTCACTGTCGTCATTCCGGGGCGCGCGGCAGCGCGAGCCGGGAATCCATACTCCGGTCGTGGTTATGGATTCCGGGCTCGCGACTTCGTCGCGCCCCGGAACGACGAAAGGTCAGGATGGATATTGGCGTGGCGGTGTGGTCAGACCTCAATCGGCTGGCAGACATGTTCGTGAAATAGCAGGCAACGCCGCGGCGCGACGTATTGAGGTGCATGCTCTCGCCACCAGGCTGCGGCGTTCCGATTTTGCAGGATGCCACGCAACGGACTCGTAAACCCAGGATCGGCAGCGCACCATGCCGTGGCGGGCGGCGCGCCGCGCAAGCTCCGGGAACGTGGCGGGCGGCATGCACTTTCAACCGTTGCAGTTGGACGGAAGGCAACGCTATACAAAATCGATGGATCACCCCCGCACATTTCCATCGCAAGACCTCATCAAGGTGCGCCGTCTCGATGCGGATGATGTCGCGAACTATCGCGGGATTCGCCTTGAAGCCCTGAAGAATAACCCCGAGGCCTTCGGCTCGTCATGGGAGGCCGAGGCTGCCAACCCCGAATCTTGGTGGGCCCAGCGCCTGGAAACCAACATCGTGCTTGGCGGCTGGATCGACAGCTCGCCGCTCCTCGGCGTGGTTGGTTTTTACGTGCATAGTGGCACCAAGGTCCAGCACAAGGGCGTGTTGTGGGGCATGTATGTTCGCCCCGACGCGCGCGGCACGGGACTGGCGGCATGTCTCGTGCGGAGGGTCATCGCGCAGGCCCGCCCCCTCGTCGAGGAAATCTGCCTGACGGTCGTGGCTTCAAACGCAGCCGCCTACCGCCTCTACAGTCGGGCAGGATTCGAACAATACGGGCTTGAGCGCCGCGCACTCAAGATCGGCGACGCCTATTATGACGAAGCGCTGATGGCGCTTCCGCTGAGGCGGCACTGACAATCCGCAAGCCTTCCGACGGCGCGACACAAAGAGCCGCGCCCCTGCGATGCGACTCGCGACTTCAGCCACCGCCGTCACTCGTCCTAGCCGCGGTCGATGTCGCGGAGCTCGGCGTAGCTGAGCGGCCGCAAGTTCGCGCCGTCGAAATAGACGAAGCGGAGCCGGCGGCGCCGCGAGATGAAATTCGACGGCAACGGATCATAACGGAACGTTGCGCCGCCAAGATGCGGCGTCAGGCTGCCGACATCAGTGAGCGCGTCGATCTCGACCCGCAGCAATTTCAGGCTCGAGCCATCGGCCGCGATCTCAAAGGGTATGCGCGCCAGACGCAGGAAGCTGGTGGGGTCGGGAGCGGAGATGAAACCGTCGACGAAGGCCGCTTCGACCTTGTCGAGGTCCGCCTCCGGCGAGACCGCATTCGTCGCGCCGTCCGGCTGGTGCGGCGTCTGCCATTGGACCGGGGCGCGCTGGGCATGCGGGTGATTGTGTCCCGGCCCGTGTGGCGGATGGACGTGGTCATGATGATGGTGATCGTGCACGTGGTCATGATCATGTCCATGTTCATGCACATCGTGATGATGGCCGTGATGGTGATGACGCATGGCGGACCTCAATACGCAACCGGCTTGTTGATGATCGATTTGTGGCTGCCGAGCTTGCTATGCGCGACCATCGAGCCCAGAGCTTCGACCACCACGCGCACGCCGACCAGCGCGGTGATGTCGGAGGTGTCGTAGGGCGGCGACACCTCCACCACCTCCAGGCCGCAGAGGCCTTCGGCCGCGACAAGGCCTAGAATTTTCAGGGCCTCGCGCGGCAGGAAGCCGCCCGGCTCCGGCCATCCGGTGCCGGGAACGAAACCGCAATCGATCGAATCGACGTCGAACGAGATGTAGACCGCGTCCGCGTCCTTCCAGGCCAGTTCCAGCGCGATCTCGGCGGTCTTCTCCAGGCCTATTCTCTCGATATCGGCGATCGTCAGCACGTTGGTGTTGCGCTTGCGGGCCACCTCGACGCCCTCGCGCGGCACCTGCCATCCGCCAATGCCGAGCTGCACCAGGTTGGTCGCCGAGACATTCGGCAGATTGGTCGCCCAATACCAGGGCGTGGTGTGCATGCGTTCGTCGAGATCCTTTTCCTGGATGTCGATGTGGCGATCGAAATGGATGATGCCGATCCGCTTGTCGGTGCATTGCGCGATGCCGCGGACGCAAGGGAATCCGATCGAGTGATCGCCGCCGAGCATGACCGGCAGCGCGCCCGAGGAGAACACGTGGGCGACACCGCGCGAAATCTGGTCAAAGCTCTTTTCGAGGTTGGCGGGAATCGTGAAGACGTCGCCGGCATCGCAGAGCGTCATCTGCTCGCGCAGATCGACGCCGAGCTCGTAATTGTAGGGCGTGTAGAGCGCGGAAATGCGCCTTATGCCCTGCGGCCCGAAACGGGTCCCCGGGCGATAGGTGGTGCCGGAATCGAAGGGAATGCCGATCACGGCAGCATCGTATTTCGCGACGTCGCGCACGTTCTCGACATAGGGCGCCTTCATGAAGGTGTTGATGCCGGCGAAATGCGGCAGCTCGCCGCGCGCGAACGTCGGAATATCGCGATCGGTCAGGCTGTCGGCGCCGGGCAGCCCCATATCCAGCGCCCATTGCCGCTCCTTGCGCCAGCCTGTGCTGGATAATTTGCCTTCGGCCTCGAGCGACTGCCAGCCTTGCGTTGCCATCTTGTCGAAGTCGGGATGATGCCGGCGCGTTCTCTGCGGCTGGGGCAAGACGCCCGCCCGGCGCGATCGATGCATGGATTTGAGCAGCATGGATGGTACTCCCTGTTCGTCTAGTCTACTGGGCGGCTTCCGCCTCGGCCTTGATGAAGCCCAGTACGGGCACCGCGCCGTCGCGCGTCAGGTCGAGGTCGTAGGTGATCTTGGCGCCGAATCGCTCCGGCGCCTGCGGATCGTGGCGCGGGCGGTCGAGCGCGATCAGCCGCGTCGCCAGCCCGAACGCTTCCTTGATGTCGTGCGTGACCATCACGATGGTCATCCTCAGATCGCGCCACAGCGGCTTGATCAGCGCGTGCATCTGCACGCGCGTCCCGGGATCGAGTGCCCCGAAAGGCTCGTCCAGCAACAATACGCGCGGCCGTTTGGCGAGCGCTTGCGCAATCGCAAGCCGCTGCTGCATGCCGCCCGACAACGCGCTCGGATATTTGTCGCAATGCGCACCCAGGCCAACCGCCTCGATCAGCGCGCGGCTTTTCTCGACCGCCTCCCGTCGCGATGCGCCAATGAGGCGCGCGGTCAGCGGGCGCTCCGCGAATTCGTAGCCGAGCAAGACGTTGCCGAGCACCGTCAGGTGCGGAAACACCGAATAGCGCTGGAAGACGATGCCGCGGTCGGCGCCCGGTTCGGGAGGAAACGGTTCGCCGTCGAGCAGCACCGTGCCCTGCGTCGGCCTCTCCTGGCCGAGGATCAATCGCAGGAAGGTGCTCTTGCCCGCGCCCGAGGGACCGACGATCGACAGGAACGTTCCCGATGCAATCTCGATGTTGATGCGCTCGAGAACGATCTGGTTGCCGTATTCGACCCAGACGTTGCGGAAAGACAGCGCACTCATCAGCGCCGCTCCTGCTCATAGGCCCATGGGAATGCCCGGCGACCGATCCAGACCAGGACGAGATCGAACATGTAGGCGAGCAGCGTGATCCAGGCGACGTAAGGCAGGATCACGTCCATCGACAGATAGCGGCGCACCAGGAAGATCCGATAGCCAAGCCCGACGTCGGAGGCGATCGCCTCCGCCGAGATCAGAAACAGGAACGCCGGCCCGATCATCAGCCTTAAGCATTTGATCAGGCGCGGCATGATCTGCGGCAGCACCACGCGGATCGCGACCTGCCAGGTCGATGCGCCGAGCGTCTGCGCCTTGATGAGCTGCTCGCGCGGCATCGCGGCGACTTCGAGCGAGAGGTCGCGGATCAGGGTCGGGGTGACGCCGATAATGATCAGCATCACTTTCGACAATTCGCCGAGGCCGAACACGATGAACAGGATTGGCAGCACGGCCATCGGCGGGATCATCGACAGCACCGCGACCAAGGTCCCGAACCCCGCGCCGGCCACCGGCAAAAGACCGATCGCAAGGCCGAACACCAAGCCGGTCAGCGCCGCGATACCGAGCCCCAGCGCCAAGCGCTGCAGGCTGGCCGCGGTGTCGGCCCACAGCACATACTCGCCGGACCGCCGATCGGGTTCGGCCGCCAGCCGTTTCGACGTCGCGACCATTTCCGAGACCGGCGGCAACAGCTTGTCATCGGGATTGGCGGCGCGCCGCTCCGCCGATCCGATCACATAGACGACCGCGATCAGGATGAACGGCAGCAAGGCAAGAATGATCCGGCCGCCGCGCGGTGGAACGACGTTCATTGCACGCGGAATGGGATGACCCTCCCTCATTCCTCATGGTGAGGAGGCGCGTCAGCGCCGTCTCGAACCATGAGGCCCCGATCTGGGCCTCATCCTTCGAGACGCTTGCTGGCGCAAGCTCCTCAGGATGAGGGCATAAAGCTGGTTATAACGCAGTTGGAACGCCCGTCGTCGAGCGGATCAGAGCTTTCCTTCCGCGGCCAGCTTCATGTAGGAGGGATCGAAGCGCAGCTTGACGTTCTTGGCCGAGCCCAGGGTCGACTTCGGCGTCTCGATGCCGATCGCGTCCTTTGACTTGACGTGTTCGCCGAGCAGATTGTGCTCGAAACAGAAGCCGCGCACCGTATCCATGATCTTCGGCAGCTCCGGCCCCGACATGAATGCCGCGCCGTCCTTTGGCTCGTAATACATATACGTCGTCTTGAGCTGGGTCTCGAAGCCTGCGAGATCGGTGCCCGAAAGCTTCGCCATCGCTTCGCGTGCGGCTTTGCCCTTTTCGCCGGTGTCCTTCATCAGGCTGATGGTCTCGTACCAGATGCCCACGAGCGCCTTGGCAAGCTCCGGATTGTCCTTCAAGGTCGCGGTATTGATCACCATCAGGTCTTCGATCTCGGCCGGGATCTTGCTGGAATCGAACACCAGCGTCGCGCCGGGTTCTGACTTCACTTCAAGAAGCTGCGGATTCCAGGTGACGATAGCCGTGGCGTCCGCCGATTTCGAGGCCGCGACGATGTCGGCATCCGACGTGTTGACGGTCTTGATGTCCTTTTCACTCAGCTTCACGGTGCTCAGGCCGCGGGCGAGCAGATAGTGCGACACCGACAATTCGACCAGGTTGATCTTCTGTCCCTTGATGTCGGCGAGCGTCTTGCCTTTCTTCAGCACAACGCCGTCGTTGCCGTTCGAGTAATCGCCCATGATCACGGCCGTGGTGTCGACGCCGCCGGCCGCCGGAATCGTCAGCGCGTCCATGTTGGTGACCGTCACGCCATCGAACTTGCCTGCCGTGTACTGGTTGATTGACTCGACGTAGTCGTTGATCTGGGTGACCTTGATGGTGATGCCGTATTTGTCGGCCCATTTCTTCACGATGCCGGCCTCGGCCGCATAGGGCCATGGCATCCAGCCGACATAGATCGTCCAAGCGACGTTGAATTCCTTCTTCTTTTCGGCCAAGGCAGGCGACATCGGCGATGTCGCCAAGATGCATGCAGCAGTAACGGCAGTGAGTAGATTTCGTGAAGTCCGCATATCCAGTCCCTCATCGGTTTGATGACCGCGGACTGGCAAATAGACCTGAGTTGCCTGCCAAACGCGGCCACTGAGGTCTCCCGGGCTTTTATCCCGCCGTGCACCCAAGGCTCATACGACGCCCCGGGTGGCAACTCTCGGACCAGCATCCCCAATCAAGGATCGGAACCCTAGTTGCCAACTCTGACGGTAGAAAAGCAATCGCCATGCCAGCCCAAACCTGTTTGTTTTCAGCGGGGGCTCGGCGTGCAATGCTCATGAGACCGGCAGAGCGAATGATTATTGGGCACACGCTCTGAATCCCGCGGCGTCAGCCGCGTCAAGGAGAGCATTCGGCGTGGCCGGCGTGGCGCGGTCAACATTTGAAGAAATAGCCCATTATGCGCGCGGCGAATCTGGGGTGACGCGCCGCGTATTCCCCGATGTCGCTGCGCCGCACATCGTCGGCAGCAGCACGCGCCGAATCCACTTGCCTCGCATCGCAAGCCTAGTAATTTGATTTCAAACGACATTCCGCGCGCGACCGCGAAAGGATGCGACCAGCCATGATGAGCCAGGAACAGAACGACCTGATCACCCGAACCGGTGCGAAAGACCCGTGCGGGAAATTGATGCGAATGTACTGGCAGCCGGCGGCGCTGGTGGACGAACTGCAGGGACCGCGCCCGGTACGCCCCGTCAAGCTGCTCGGCGAGAACCTCGTGCTGTTTCGCGACGAGCACGGCCGCTACGGCCTGATCCAGCGCCACTGCGCGCATCGCGGCGCCGATCTCGCGTTCGGGCGGCTGGAGAACGGCGGCCTGCGCTGCGCCTTCCATGGCTGGCTGTTCGATGTGTCCGGGCAATGCCTGGAAACGCCGGCTGAACCGAAAGGCTCGACCTTGTGCCAGGGCATCAAGCAGCGCTCGTACCCCGTGGTCGAGAGGGGCGGCATTCTTTGGGCCTGGCTCGGCGAAGGCGAACCACCGGCCTTTCCGGAAATCGACTGCTTCGTCGCGCCGGATAGCCACACCTTCGCGTTCAAGGGCCACATCGGCTGCAACTGGCTGCAGGCGCTCGAAGTCGGCATCGATCCCTCGCACGCGTCCTATTTGCATCGCTTCTTCGAGGATGAGGACACCTCAGGCGCGTACGGCAAGCAGTTTCGCGGCGCCTCCGCCGGCAGCGACATGCCGATGACGAGGATCCTGCGTGAATATGACCGGCCGATCATCAATGTCGAGCACACCGAATACGGCTTGCGGCTGATTGCGCTGCGCGAAATCGACGAGGAGCGCACCCATGTGCGCGTCACCAACCAGCTCTTTCCGCACGGCTTCGTCATTCCGATGAGCACGGAGATGACGATCTCGCAGTGGCATGTGCCGATCGATGACGAGAACTGCTACTGGTACGCGATCTTCACGAGCTATTCGAGCCCGGTCGACAAAAAGAAGATGCGCGACCAACGGCTCGAGCTCTACGAATTGCCGGATTACAAGTCGCGCAAGAACAAGTCGAACGATTACGGCTTTAACCCGCAGGAGCAGGCGAGTTCGACCTACACCGGCATGGGCAACGACATCAACGTCCACGACCAGTGGGCGGTGGAATCGATGGGGCCGATCCAGGATCGCACCAATGAACATCTCGGCCAAAGCGACAAGGCGATCGTGCAGTATCGCCGCCTGCTGCGGCAGGAGATCGAGAAGGTCATAGGCGGCGAAAAACCGATGCTGTTTCTCGACGAGGCGCACGCGAAAAGCATTCAGGGGCCGGCGACGATGGACGGCATCGGCCCGACGCAGGGCTGGGAGACATTCTGGATGGAGGTCGACGTGAAGCGGCGCCGCGGCGCGCCGTGGGCCGCGCCGGTGCCGAAGGACATCGCCG
>WNGJ01010317.1_pt1 | contig 10559 bp, 9 predicted proteins | sample 5400611 | NCBI WGS metagenome assembly WNGJ01 (sample SAMN13153375, study PRJNA577476) | soil metagenome | isolation source: 40 cm soil or saprolite under Garry oak tree replicate 1 | place: USA:California | collected 2016-06-15
GATATTTTATCACAATAGACATGAAAATCGACAGCTATTCCTTTACGATACAGTTACCGTACGAGTTTCGGTTACGTGCATATCATAACGTGCTAGCTCATGAAAGAACGGTTCGACGGGTACGCACATTTCTGGGCCAAAGGCACCTCGACGAGTAATTTCACCAGTTGCCAGCATGTGCCCGGCAATAGCGAGCGGGGTGCCAGTGTCAAGAGCGCCTGCGCTGATACCCCATCGGCGATAGGGTAACACCACGATCTGATTGGTAATCTCTACACATTGTCCTCCTGCCTCTCCACTAGCCACGATACGTAGTACATCACAATCTTGAGGTTCGACTTCTTCAGCAGGAACCATCTCCAGCAATCTCGCCAGCACCTCACGCGGTGAAACCCTCACTCCACGCACATTGACTGGCTCATCACTACCAAAACCCAGGTCAACCAGCAACTTTAATTTCGTCATGAAGTCAGACGGAAATGCTATTTTAAACGTGACGTAATCAATGCCTTTCTCACGGAATGAGATTGGAAATGTCGCGCATTCAGAATGTAGTGAATAAACTGCCGTGGCACGACCAACAGGTAGAGGGAAAACCATCTCTTCCTGCCCGCTCAGTGGCTGTTGCGGATACCATACCCCGTCCTGGAAAACCTGCGGTTGTTTGGTAAACTCATCCAGTATCGTGCGTATAGAATAAGGCGCAACCAGAGGTGATGATGAAGGGGTGTCATCGCTACAACCAAGCTGTACCTTGATACTTTCAACACGATCAAGTTTATCAACAGCAGCTCGAGCGAGCACGTTAGTAACGCCTGGTGTGCCGCCCATCCCCAGGATGGCAGTTATACCTGCAGCAGAAACCTCATCATGCATGTTCATCAGTGTGCGAGTCATGTGGAAAAGGCCACCAAGGTCGGCATAATGTACCTTCTCCCGGATACATGCTTTGAGGATAGGTAAGTTGAAGACATATTCGACTGCGTTCAGAACGACATCAGCGCCGCGCAAGAGGGCACGCAACCGCTCCTCGTCATTGACATCGATTTGTTTGACCAGTATGTTGCTACTATGTAGAGAAGTTGCAACCTCGTGAGCGCGTTCTTCGTTATAGTCCGCAATGGTAATCTGGTCAATATCCGAATATTCTGTCAGCGTACGTACAGCAATACGCCCCATGGCACCGGCGCCACCGAGTACGATAATATGCATGAGAATCAACTCCTTTAATGTTATGCTACTGCGATATCAGATCCATTTGTAGCGGTGTGCTTTATTGCGTCTTCAGAGACAGGCGCAACAAGCTGGACGCCAGCATCAGGCACACCAGGAGTCGAAACAGATGCATGTAGCTCTTGAAGCGTATCCTCCAGGCGATTCAGAATGGTATCGATCTCTTCACGCGTGATGATCAGCGGAGGCTCAACGCGAATGACCCGCGAGTTATTGAGCGTACCGGAAATGAGTACACCACGCTTGAAGAGGCCAGAGGCGACAGCATAGCCAATGTCATCATTCACAAAATGTTGACCTATGAGCAGGCCTTTGCCAGTAATATCCGTGTACATGTCATCATTACACGCAGCAATCTCTCGCAACTGCTGAATAAAGTATTCGCCTTTTTCAGCAGCCTGTTCAGACACACGTTCTTCAAGTGTCACATTGATAGCAGCGATGGCAGCAGCACACGCCAGTGGATTACCACCTGTTGTCGATGTATGGATGAACGGATTGCTGTTCATCACACTCCAGATCTTTGGAGTAGACATGAAGGCACCAATGGGCATTACGCCACCGCCTAAGGCTTTAGCAGAGGCAATAATATCAGGCTCAACGCCCCAATGTTCAACACCCCACAGCTTGCCAGTGCGGCCCATACCAGTCTGCACTTCGTCGGCGATGAGCAACACTTCATATTCATCACAAATCTGTCGGAGGCGCGGCCAGAAATCGTCGGGAGGTACGATAGCGCCCGCCTCGCCCTGCACAGGCTCCATGATGACTGCAGCGATATCATTGCCAACCTCACGCGCAATTCGTAACTGCTGCTCGACAGCATCGGCATCACCGAATGGAACATGAAAGACATTATTTTGGGGTGTCAGAGCAGGACGACGGAAAATGGCTTTGCCTGTAAGGGAAAGAGAACCTGCCGTTTTGCCATGGAATCCGCGCACCGAGGCGATGAAGCCACTTTTGCGAGTGTAGAGCTTGGCAAGTTTCATAGCGCCTTCGACGGCTTCTGTACCACTGCTCACGAAGAAGCTGTATTGAATGTCACCAGGGGTAATCTCTGCCAGCAGATGGGCGAGCATACCACGTAGAGGGTCAAGAAGTTCCTGTGTAGGCAAGGGGCTTTTCTGTAATTGTGCTTGAACGGCCCCCACGACTTTGGGGTGGGCCCAACCAAGATTGAATAAACCAAACCCACCAATGCAATCGATGTATTCGCGACCAAGCACATCTCTGAAGGTTGCGCCGCGTCCTGTCCATTCGACTGCTGCAAAATCACCTGCTTCAGCGACAGATTTGCGATACTCGATAAAACCACTGTTGTAATACCTGGCAAAGTTGCTGACAGTGGTTTCAACCAACCACTCTGCTTCACTCTTCCCTAATTCCTGTTTGTGGACAATGTCGAGATACCGCTGAGAATCGTTGAGGGCCTCTAGTAAGCCATCGGTACTCATAAAAATCCTTTCTGGTAATGCGGCCTGTTAAAGACATCCCACGTCGGCCCGCCTACCGGGTTAGCTACTATCACTATTGACGATCCCTGGATAGTTTGTTAGCTTGTGGGTATGCATGTTATCGCCTATCCCTGTGGATAAACGGTAAAAATGTAAAAACTAAGAACGCTTGCTACGAGGTAAACTCTACCTGATCTTGGAAAGTTGTATAAATTACAAGGAAATGAGGTCAACTACAAAGCAGAAAGCGAAATAGTTAAAAGGGCATTTCATTCTGGTGAAACCAGATCAGGATTGGGGAGAAAAGCTCAGGGATAGCAAGTGGACATATGGAAACCACGAAATACGTAGAATTTCGGAATATAACGGCCTCGTTTTTTTCCTGGTATGTCAGATGGTTTCACGAAAAACACCAAATTTCATTGATTTGGATACGATATACTGTGAGCTTACTTACAGTATAGCTTACAAGCTAGCAAGAAAGCAAGGTTGGTTTACAAAAGGTTCTACGTCCTTTAGAATACTGGTGGCGAAGTCGACGTTTCATCTGAGAAAATCATCGGCTAAAAGATTCGGCTTCTATCGTCTATAAATTGGTATTGAACTTGTAGAAACTATCGGGAACGTCATTGTAGTCACCTAGGTTGTATTTACGTCTAGCATAGACAACTAAAGAAGGAGAAAGTCACATGCAAAACAAAGAACCTGAAGGAGTACAATCTATACCTGCGGCACAGGAAGTGGGCATGGGTCCAAATCCCCGATTCCACGGGTCTGAGCCTGTACGTGGCCTTGAAGGACTGTCACAATCAGCTCTCAAAGTGGGCCGATTTGGACGGCTCTTCCGTCATCTGACACCTTTCGAGCCCGAGGACGAGGATCTTGAAGCCCTGGGTGACACGATGTTCGAGCCGGAACCCGATGACAACCAGGAGGATCCTGCTGGTGACAATCCCGACATCCCGTCTGGCTTCACCTACTTCGGGCAATTCATCGATCACGACATTACCTTCGACCCAAACTCTAAGTTGCAGCGTCAGAACGACCCGAATGCCCTCGTTGATTTCCGAACACCCCGCTTCGACCTCGACTCACTGTACGGTGCTGGTCCTGACAATGACCCCTTTCGCTATGAGCCGGATGGTTTGCGGCTACTCGTGGAGAAGAACTATACGAACGACGATGACCTCCCGCGAAATTCGCAAGGACGGGCCTTGATAGGGGATCCGCGCAACGACGAGAACCTGATCGTGTCTGGGCTTCAGAGTGCTTTTTTCAAGTTCCACAACAAAGTTGTGGATACTCTTGAGGGGAAAGAGCAGGTTCCGGCGGATCAGCTCTTCGATGAGGCTCGCCAAGTCGTGCGCTGGCACTACCAGTGGGTAGTCGTCCATGACTTCCTCAAAACGGTTGTTGGTCGTGCGGTGGTCAACGACATCTTAAAGTTTGAGGAGTATGTCGTCTTAACCGAAGACTCCCCGCAGACTGCTGTGGTGCCGAAGGTCGATCTAAAGTTTTACCACTGGGAGAACGAACCGTTCATTCCGGTCGAGTTTTCGGTCGCTGCGTATCGCTTCGGACATAGCATGGTGCGACCAGACTACACGTTAAACGAGTTGACGCAGGAAGTTCCCATCTTCTCCAATAAGGTGCCCGATCTACGTGGCTTCCGCCAGCGGCCAGCCAATACGCAGATCGAGTGGGAACGATTCTTCAAGTTTCCCGAGCACCTGGATCCGGAGAATGGTTTCCCTCAGCCGACCCGCAAGATCGATACCAAACTCGCTTTCGGGCTCAGCATACTACCTGCACCTATTGTCAATCCCAGTCCTGAGGATAAGAAGGACCCCAAGCGTGCGATGGAGTTCGCGAAGCTGGCAGTGCGCAACCTTTTGCGTGGGAAGGCTCTGGGTTTACCCACTGGGCAGGATGTGGCGCGGGCTATGGGTATACCTGCCAAATTTATCCTGACCAAGGACCAGATTGCTATAGGCGACCTGAGTTCAAAATTTGCCAGCACTACCCCCTTGTGGTACTACATCCTGAAGGAGGCCGAGGTACTTAACATGGGCAAAAAGCTGGGTCCGGTGGGTGGACGCATTGTCGCAGAGGTGTTCATCGGCTTGCTTCACGGCGATCCCCTGTCGTACCTGAGCATAGAGCCGACTTGGCGACCAACACCGGGCAGGTTTGGTGCCAGTGAGGATGGGGAATTCACTATGGCCGACTTGCTGCGTTTCGCTACAGGTCAATAATGTAATGCTGCGTTCGTGAAATGTAGTGGCAAAACGGATTGGCCTCTAGAGGGTATTGTCAAGTTAATTGTTGATGAGTTTATTCTTCTCTTCAAAGTGGGGAATAGATCGCTTTTTGCGTACTATTTTTGGAGAAAATACACCGCGAAAGGCTCCTTTTAGACTTTCTGTGGGGAAAGCTCATCAAGAAGAGAAAACAACTTGACAATACCCTCGTTCTGCATCTATTTCACTCGGTATCACCTTCATCTTCTGCGAACGACACCACTTGTTTGCCCAGCATGTCGTCAGTCAACATATCCGCCTTCAACGCATCGATCTTTTCTCCAGAAGTCTGATAAGCCCTTCCAAGACGTGCTTCCAAGAAGCGAGCTAACAACGAGAGTGGATAACAGATAGCAAGATAAACCATGGCCCCAAGAATAAAGACAAACAATTTTTGGTTTGGATCGATCAGTGGGTAAGCAAACGATCCCGTAGTTTCGTTCAGTTCGGTCACACCAAGCACACTGAGCAAGGCACTATCCTGGATCAATGTGATGAAGTAGTTTGTAAATGGTGGGATTGTGATTCGTACGGCCTGCGGAAGCACGATGTGGCGCATTGTTTGCCGGGAGTTCATACCAAGGCTCAACGCAGCTTCAGTTTGTCCTTTGTCTACCGACTCAATGCCTGTACGAAAGACCTCCGTCAGATACGCGCCATAGTTGAAACTCAAACCAAGGATTCCATAGAAGAAGGCGGAAAAAAGTAAGGGGACAAGGGAATTGCTCTGAAAGACCGTCGTAATGTTAAAAGCGATTGTGTAAGGATCAAAGCCAGCTTTCGAGAGCAAATAACCTATACCATAGTACCACAGGAGCAACTGTACGAAAATAGGCGTTCCACGCACTACCTCGACATAAACAATGGCAATCCAACGAATGAACGCGAAACGAGAAAGGCGAGCTAAGGCTCCAATCAGACCAAAGATAAGTGCTAACACCATGCTCACCACCGAGATGCCAATAGTCAAGCCAGCCGCTTGCAACAAAAAGGGTAGATAGAGGGTGATAAGACTTAGGTGTAAATAGAGATAATAGCCAAATCCCAATAGTGCTATTGCAAGCACTACATAATAAAGTGCATTGATGACAGGGAGCCAACTTCTCGTCCTCGGCTCTAGCGTAGTAATCGTCTGAGTCTGCTGCATATACTTCTCCTTTTGCCCCAGCTACAGTGCTGCACGTAACCTGCGTTCGTACCAGCGTGCCACGTATGAGATTGGTAAGCTCATCAGCAGATAGAGCACAATTGCCAGCGCATAGAGCGGTATTGGTTGACTGCTATTTCGAAACACGTAGAACTGCAATACAGAGGTAAGTTCAGTGGCAGATATCACACTGAGAATGGCAGAGTCTTTCAGCATATAAATGAAATCATTCACGAACGGGGGAATCATGAGTGGGATAGCCTGGGGCAAAACAATGCGAAAAAAATTCTGCCCGGATGACATGCCCAACGAGAGAGCTGCCTCAGTCTGTCCATGTTCCACTGAAAGAAAACCCGCGCGGAACACCTCGGCTTCATATGCAGCATAGTTTATTGCCAGGATGGCAATGCCCGCTGTCCATGCATTATCAAGCTTTGCCAGATCATAAATTGCCAGAACTGCGCCAATCCCATAATAGATAAGAAATATCTGTACAATGATGGGGGTATCACGAATAACCTCGATATAAATCTTAGCAGGTGAACTAAACCACGCGATACGCGAACTTCGCATCAATGCAAGTAGAAGGCCAAGCAGCAGGGCTAGCGGAAAAGAAACGAAACAATAAATAAGAGTATTTCTGGCTCCTAAAAGAAAAGCGGGAAGAACCTGTTGGACAAGGCTCATGATCTACTCCCCGTGAATAAGTGATTTGGGTAAGAGTAAGACGCGATGCATGAAGCACGCGTCTTACAAATTAGTTGATCTACGTAATACCAATCTCAGCCTGCTGGTCATCCCACATCTTCCATGCGATGTAGATTTTCTTGAGCGTTCCATCTTTTTTTAGACGTGCAATCGCCTGGTTCAGCTCATTGAGGACGGTCTGGGCATTGGGATTGCTCTTGTTGAAACCAGCAACGTATACATCCGGATAAAGCGTCTTGCCAATCGGCTTCAACGATGGGTCAGCCACCCCACCTGGACCAGCGCCTAAAACATTATAAGCAACGATAGGGAAATCAAAAAACACGGCATCGAGCTTCTTCTGTTTGAGATCATCTAATGGCAGATTGCCAGTATAGAGCTTGGTCGTGATTTGCGGAAAACCTTGCAAGATCGTTGCTGCTCTATAGCCATCACCGGTACCAACTGTCTTGCCATACAGAATGCTTAAAGTCAGGTCACTGGTTGCGTTATATTGACTGTAAAGCGGGTCATTTGATCGCACAACTATCTGTTGACCATAGCGATAATAGGGGTCGGAGAACAGTTGTGTTTTCTTGCGCTCATCGGTGGCTTCCCAACCATTGAAGACAAAGTCAAAATTGTTTGCCGCTAGAGCCTGGTCGAGTTGACCGTAGCAAGTCTCTATTTGCCGTGGAGTGACACCCATCGTATTAGCAACAGCTTGCATAACATCAACCTCAAAACCCACAAGGTTGGCAGGGTTCTTGGGATCTTTAAATACGTAGGGAGCGCCATCGACGAAGTCAGAACCCCATTGCAAAAAACCTGGAGTTTTGAGTCCAGCATTGCCTATGGGAGTGACGCCCGGGGTAGGTGTAGTGGCTCCTGAACCAACATTTCCGCCACATGCAGCTAAAAAAGATTCAAGGGTTCCACCCGCAACTACAAGCCCCCCAGCCTGACCCATGCGCTTGATAAATGTTCGCCTGTCAATATCAAGTTTCATAACGCATTTTTCCTTTCTATTGGTAATCCTGGTTCATCTATGTTTCGCCTACGGCAAAACGGAGAGCACACGCTCCAGGAATAGCTTCGTGCGCTCATGCCTGGGATTCTTAAATATTTCCTCAGGATCGCCCTGTTCTACGATCACACCATCGGAGATAAAGACGACACGATCAGAAACATCACGCGCGAATTGCATTTCATGCGTCACTACTACCATCGTACTTCCTTCATAGGCCAGGTCCCGCATGACTTTGAGAACCTCGCCCACCAGTTCAGGATCGAGCGCGGAGGTTGGTTCATCAAAGAGTAGCGCCTGGGGCTGCATGGCAAGCGCGCGCGCGATAGCCACACGCTGCTTCTGTCCGCCTGAGAGTCTATTTGGATAAGCGTCGCGCTTCTCTTCAAGACCAACTTTTGCCAGTAACTTCTCACCTAGAGCTACTGCCTGATCCTTGGGCATTTTGCGAACGAGTAAAGGAGCTTCGATCACATTCTGCAACACGGTCATGTGCGGAAAGAGGTTAAAATTCTGGAAGACCATGCCCAGTTCACGACGTATTGGTGCGAGTTGTTTGTTTGAGGAATGTGGATCGAGCTTTTGACCATGAATATAGATCTCTCCACTCGTATGCTTTTCCAAACCATTGAAGCAGCGAATAAGCGTACTCTTACCTGAACCGCTAGGACCAATCAGAGCTACAACTTCCCTTTTGTGTACTTCAAAATCGACATCTTTGAGAACTTGCTTATCACCAAAGTATTTATTGACTTTGCTGGCGTTAATGATGATCTCATCCTCGATGGGATTTATAGATTGAGAGAGATCTCCACTACCAATGTAAGGGTGTAAAGTGTCACCTGGTATGGTTTGCTCGGAGTCCATCGGTCACTCCTTTTACTTGCTGCATGGCGAAATATGGCAGATAGAATCACCTTGGTGAATACAGTCTTGTGTATTGTCATACAGTATAGTGACGGGCATTGTGCCTGTCAAGCATTCTGCGTCTCATCTCTTGTATACCAGTTACAAAATGCTATACTGTTCTCAATTAAACAAACCTGTAACACAGGGGTCTCCAAGGAAAAGTGTTCAATGCCATTTCTCGAAACGCCAAATACTATCATGTACTACGATATTTTCGAGCCAAATTTCACCACGCTACCCTTTTCTTCCCAGATCGACACAATACTTTTGATTCACGGCTTTGGTGGAACGCCTGAAAGTGATTTTGGAGCACAATTGCCCGCTTTGCGGAGTCATTTTCGTGTTATAGCTCCACATTTGCACGGCTATGGGCGTTCAACACACCGCAATAACTACGCCCTTTCCTTTTACCGGGATGACGCGGCAGACCTGACCATACTTCTCGATTCACTAAACATCGAGAAGGTGCTGGTGCTGGGTTTTAGCGACGGGGGCATTGCCGGCCTCTTGCTTGCTGCCTTGTATCCCCAACGAGTGCTGGCTCTGGCGGTGATGGGTGCTCAACCAGCAATCAATGCACAGAATGTAGCGGGGATTCGTCACTGGCTGATTGATACCCCGTTGCCAGAAGATTGGCATAACGAACTGGCAAAGTTACATGGAGAACCTTACTGGCGTTCGCTTCCACAAATGTATGTCGAGGGACAGGAAAAACTGGTTGCCGCTGGAGGCTCAATCATCTCTGACGAAGAACTGGCATCTATTCGCTGTCCAGCGCTAATCATGCATGGCAAGCGTGACCGTATTGTCCCTGCCGATTATGCCCGTATGATCACTCAACGCATCCCCAACTCACAGATGCTTTTATTTGATGCAGGCCACGCTGCGCACCTGCGCTGTGAGCAGGAGTATACCTCCGCAATCATGAATTTTTTTTTGATGCCACTGTTGAAGCAACAGAGGAGGCAGTATTGAATGCATTATTTCGCGCAACCACGGTAAGTGGCGTTGATGGACATATTCTGCACGAGTTGCCCATTGAGCGTACTCAAGACATACTGCACAAATATGGCCGTCTGTAAGTATGTTCATTTTTCTCTCCAAAACTATACCCTATTGACGTTCAATTCCATGAGTTTGTGCTAGTTAAGGTGCACCTGGTGCAATTAGCCCATTTGCGCTACTTCATCGCATATAAACTAGCAACCAATAATAACCAGCATCCTCGCACAATCGCGCAGGCACTTGGGAACCTGATTTCCACCCAGCATTTAGGTGAAGTTGATACCTTGCAACAACTTTCAACACCCACATCTTCGCTGGCCACAGCAGAAGGTACCTGCGGAGGAAATGACATTTGGGGTACCTGCGCGACGTACATTACTACCAGTGGGCTAATCGAATCAGGACAAATGCAACGACCGATCAGAGGAGCTGTAATCACACAAGCTTTCGGCCATCCAGAATATCAACTATGGTGTGGCTGTTGGAAGCCACACTCAGGAATCGACCTTGCGGCTCCCTACGGGACACCGGTAACGGCAGCAGATAATGGACAGGTCATCTGGGTCGGTTGGGACAGGTCAGGTTTAGGCTGGGCCGTCAAAATCAATCATGGGTATTATATCGCCACAATCTACGGTCATCTTGATCACTTCATCGTTAAAGTTGGTCAAAATGTGAATAAGGGCCAGGTGATTGGCTACGAGGGCAGCACAGGTGCCTCTACAGGACCACACGTGCATTTCATGGTGCTCGTTAATAATATCTGGGTAGATCCTACAAAATATGTGCAACTA
>WNGJ01028387.1_pt1 | contig 10559 bp, 10 predicted proteins | sample 5400611 | NCBI WGS metagenome assembly WNGJ01 (sample SAMN13153375, study PRJNA577476) | soil metagenome | isolation source: 40 cm soil or saprolite under Garry oak tree replicate 1 | place: USA:California | collected 2016-06-15
TGATCACGAGTTCCATCGGGCTGAAGTGCACGTCAGGCTGCACGCCGTAAAACGACACGTACCAGAGATCGGGAGCCCGCCCGCCAGTACGTCGAGTGACCGCGGCGATCGCCTGCTTGTTGCTCTCCTGCAGCTCGCGCAGCGCGCGATAGGAGTCGGGCGTGAGCAGTCGGATGAGATTCTCGTCCAGCGGTATGGCGCGGACGATCAATCCCTGCAGCTCCAGCCTGATCGCGATATCGTCCTGCCGCAGCGTGCCAAAGCCAACTGGAACACTGGAGCGGCCGGTCGTGTCGTCCGTGATGGGTGGCGGCGTGCCCTGGCCGGACGCGGTGGACGCCCCGTTCGCGCACGCAGTGAGACCACACACCGCCGCGACGACTCCGCAGAGCGTCCGGCGCGCGCTCATTGTGTGTCGGGCTCCGGTACCGCTTCGACGAGCTCCGTGATCGCCTCCAGCAGCTCCATTCGCCCCTCGCCGGTCTGTGCGCTGAACGGAATCACCTGCTCACTCCCGAGCGCCAGCGAGCGCGAAATCTTCGCCGCCCGCTCCAGTGCTGCCGCCTTCGTCAGCTTGTCCTTCTTTGTCAACGCGACAATCGTTGGCACTTCAGTCTCCGCCAGAAAGTCCAGCATTGCCAGATCATCATCGCTCGGCTCGCGCCTTATGTCCAGCAACAGGACTATACCCCGAAGCTGGGTCGTTCGCTTCAGATAGCTTTCAATGAGCGGCTTCCATCCCGACTTCTTCTCTTTCGAGACACGGGCGTATCCGTAGCCCGGAAGATCCACGAGCACGAAGCCGTTGTTGATGCGGAAGAAATTGATCTCTCGCGTGCGGCCCGGCGTCCGGCTCACCCGTGCGAACGACTTGCGGCGGACGAGCGAATTGAGAAGTGAGGATTTTCCGACGTTCGATCGCCCGGCAAACGCGACTTCTGGAAGCGACGACTCTGGACGCCAGCCATGTCGCTCGGCCATTCCGCCCAGAAACTCCACGTTCCGGATGACCAGCTCGTCGTCACCCGGGCCCTTCGGCATCTAGTGCGTTACAGTGTCGTAGAGCGCTTCGCCTGAGGAAGCCGTCGCCGCCGGCTGCGGGCGGAGCGCGAGAGCGAGCACTTCGTCCATTGTCTTCACCGGATGGAAGCGGACCTGCGCCCGCACTTCCTCGGGGAGTTCTTCCACATCTCGGGCATTGCCGTACGGAATGATCACGTCGCTGACCTTGTTCCGATGCGCAGCCACTGACTTCTCCTTGAGGCCGCCAATCGGAAGGACCCGCCCGCGCAGAGTGATCTCTCCGGTCATTGCGACATCGCCGCGCACAGGAACTCCGGTGAGCGCACTGATTACCGCCGTCGCGATCGCGATTCCAGCCGACGGGCCGTCCTTGGGCGTCGCGCCGGCGGGCATGTGGATGTGGATGTCCCGGGTCCGATAAAATTCCGACTCGATGCCGAGCGCCCTCGCCCGCGCGCGGGCGTATGAAAGGGCGGCGCTTGCCGATTCTTTCATGACGTCGCCGAGCGTTCCAGTGAGCTGCACTTTGCCGCGCCCCTTGACCACGCTGACTTCGATCTCCAGAACTTCGCCGCCCGCCGAGGTGTAGGCGAGACCTGATGCCACGCCGATCTTGTCCTCGAGCGATGTGTCGTCCGGATCGAATGGCGGAGCGCCGAGCAGCTCTTTCAGGTCCTGTATCCCGACGGTTTGCAAATTTCCGGCGCTGGACGCGATTTCCGCGCGCTTCCGCGCGAGCTTCCGGGTAACGCGCGCGATACGGCGCTCCAACTCACGCACGCCGGCCTCGCGGGTGTAGCCGCGCATGATTGCCATCATCACATCCGGCTCGAGAACGACCTCATCCTTCTTCAATCCGTTTGCTTCGATCTGGCGTGGCAGCAGGTATTGCCTCGCGATCGCGAGCTTCTCGTGATCGAGATAGCCGGCGATGCGGAGAATCTCCATCCGGTCGCGCAGCGGTTCCGGAATTCCGGCCAGCGAGTTCGCGGTCGTGATGAACAACACCTGCGAGAGATCGTAGTCCACCTCGAGGTAGTTGTCGTTGAAGGTCGTGTTCTGCTCGGGGTCCAGGACTTCCAGCAGCGCCGCCGCCGGGTCGCCGCGGAAATCCTGTCCCAGCTTGTCGACCTCGTCCAGCAGAATCACCGGATTGATGACTTCGGCGCGCCTCATCGCCTGGATGATGCGGCCGGGCATCGACCCGATGTACGTGCGACGGTGCCCGCGAATCTCCGCTTCGTCGCGCACCCCACCCAGCGCCATTCTGACAAACTTGCGACTAAGCGCCCGAGCGATCGAACGGCCAAGCGATGTCTTGCCGACTCCTGGAGGTCCGACCAGGCAGAGGATCTGTCCGTCGAGCCTCCCGACGAGCGACATGACCGCGATGAAGTCGAGGATACGGTCCTTAACCTCTTCGAGCCCGTAGTGATCCGCATCTAGGATCGATCTCGCCCGCCCGACGTCCAGGACTTCGTCCGTACGCTCGGTCCAGGGAATCGACACGATCCAGTCGACGAAGTTGCGCGCCACGGTGAATTCGGGAGACATCGGCGGCATCCGCCTCAGTTTTCTGAGCTCTCGAAGTGTCCTTTCCTCTACAACCGGCGGCAACGCTTTCTTGCGAATCTGAGCCTCGAGCTCGGCGAAATCATCGCTGTCTTCCTCGCCCAGCTCGCGGTGGATTACCCTTAGCTGCTCCTGCAGGTAGAACTCGCGCTGGTTCTGGAACTCGAACCGAACCGCGACGTGCGCGGCGACCCCGAACGCCTGCCGTTCGGCGGAATCCGTGCTCTGAATGATCGATACGATCTCCGCCGGTATGCGACGGTGGAGACTGACGTATTCCTCGAACGAGTTCATCACGCGCCGGCTCAGCGCTTCCGTCTCGGCGACGTCCGGTGGCTGCGGGCCATCAAACGGGAAGGGCGCTGCGGCCGCCCTGAGCACGTTTCCGGCCGGGATGTAGCGAGTTACACGGGCGCGGGCGATCCCTTCCACGAGGACGCGGGTGGTCCCCGTCGGAAGACGCGAAACCTGAACGACCCGTCCGATGACGCCTGTCCGATGCAAGTCAGCCGCTGCGGGTTCCTGTTTCTCGCCGTCCCGCTGTGCGACCAGCAGTATGAGCTTGTCCTCCGCGAGTGCGGCCTCGATCGCGGCGAGTGAGGCCGGACGGCCGACGAGGAGGGGGATGACTACATAGGGGAAAATGACAACATCCCGCAGCGGCAGGACCGGAATCCGGTCCGACGTGGGGATGCTTTCGTTATCCCTCTGAAAGACTTGCGCCAAGGCTGATTAGGGGCCTACGCTTCCTTCTTGCGCCTGATCGGAGAGATCTCGAGCAACGGTTGCGTGCCGTTGGTGATGCACGACTCGGTCACCTTCACCTCGACCACGTCCTCTCTGCTCGGAAGATCGAACATCACTTCCATGAGAACTTCCTCGAGGATGGCGCGAACTCGAGACCGAACAACTTGGCGTACTGCTTGGTGAGGGCGTTCTTCGGCTCCTTGAGGATCCGCACCAGCGCCTCTTCGTCGAGCCCTTCGAGCGCGACGGTTACGGGGAGACGGCCCACCAGCTCCGGGATCAATCCGTAACGGAGCAGATCATCGGGCTCGACCTCGCTGAACATTTTGGTCTGGGCGAGCTTCTTGTCGCGAACCGCAGCACCATTGAATCCGATCTGCCGTCGGCCCGTTCGAGACTCGATGATCTTCTCTAGTCCGTCGAAGGCGCCCCCGCAGATGAAGAGGATGTCCTTGGTGTTGAGCTGGATGTATTCCTGCTGCGGGTGCTTGCGGCCGCCCTGCGGCGGAACGGAAGCGACGGTTCCCTCGATGATCTTGAGCAGCGCCTGTTGCACGCCTTCGCCCGATACGTCGCGGGTGATGCTGGGGTTCTCGGACTTTCGCGCGATCTTGTCGATCTCGTCGATGTACACGATCCCGCGCTCGCACTCAGCGACGTTGAAATCGCCGGCCTGGAGCAGTCTGACGAGAATGTTCTCCACGTCTTCGCCGACGTATCCCGCTTCGGTGAGTGTGGTGGCGTCCGCGATCGTGAACGGGACGTCGAGAATGCGGGCTAACGTGCGTGCCAGTAGCGTCTTACCGACGCCAGTGGGCCCAATCAGCAGAATGTTTGATTTATCGAGATCCACGTCGTCGTCCTTCAGTGACGTGGAGTTGATGCGCTTGTAGTGGTTATAAACCGATACAGCCAGTGCCTTCTTCGCCTGCTCCTGCCCGATCACATATTGGTCGAGAACATCCTTGATCTCTTGCGGCGACGGTACCTGGGTTATCGCCTCGGCTACCTCCCGCTCCTCATCCTCCGCCAGAATCTCATTGCACAGAGCAATGCACTCGTTGCAGATGTAAACAGACGGTCCGGAAATGAACTTCCGGACAGAGTCCTTCGACTTTCCACAGAACGAGCAGCGAAGATGTTTCTCTTGGGACATAGATCAACGGGGAACGAGGAATGCTTGCCAACGAATTCGGACACCGAAGCCTGACTAAAGATACCTAACAGCGCGCACGAAGACGGTCAAGCAAAGGCTACGGGAACAGGACTCGTGAAGATTTTCACAAGTAACAGAAGCTCCAGATCAGGCCTGTTTGAGCGCTTCTCCTTGCTTGAGTGCTGCATCCATCTCTCCGCGATACGAGATCACGTTGTCGATCAAACCGTACTCCTTCGCTTCCTCGGCCGACATGAATCGGTCCCTGTCAGTGTCGCGCTCGATGCGCTCGACCGGCTGGCCCGTGTGCTTGGCCATGAGCTTGTTCATCTGCGCCCGCAAGTGGAGGATCTCCTTCGCCTGAATTTCGATATCGGAAGCAGTGCCGCCGCCTCCGCCCTGGGAAGGCTGGTGGATCATGATGCGGGCATGGGGAAGGGCGGACCTCTTGCCCGGACGTCCTGCCGACAGCAGGAACGCACCCATGCTCGCCGCCAGCCCCATGCAGTTGGTGTTCACTGGCGACTTGAGGAACTGCATCGTGTCGTAAATCGCCAGTCCGGCGGATACGCTTCCGCCCGGCGAGTTGATGTAGATGTGGATGTCCCGTTCGGGGTTATCCGACTCGAGGAAGAGGAGCTGCGCGATCACGATATTGGCCACGTCATCGTTGATCGGCGTGCCAAGGAAAATGATCCGGTCCATCAGGAGCCGGGAGAATACATCGTAGGTGCGCTCGCCGCGGCTCGAGCGCTCGATGACGTACGGCGTGTAGATCGTCGGCATTGGCTCTTCGTCTTCCCGTTTAGGCATTAGTCGATACATCGTTTCTGTCCAGCAGCCACTTGAACACCTTGTCTTCGGTGATACTGCGCTCCATCTCCTTCAACCGGCCACTCTTCTCGAGCTGGGCGTAGATCTGGCCGGGGTTCGCCCCTCTCTTTTCAGCTTGTTCAGCAATGCGATCGTCAAGGTCCTTTTCCGTCGCGATCAATCCTTCCTTCTCCGCGATGGTCTCGATCACCAGGTCGCGCCTGATTTGACGCTCGGCCATCGAGCGGAATTCACCCGCGAACTGGTCGCGCTGGTCCTCCGGAATCTTGTACGACTCGGCGTAGTTCTGGACGAACTGCTGGATCCAGCTCTTCGGCACGTCGAACGCGTTAGCGGCGATGATCTGATCGATCAGCTGCTGCCTCACTCCCGCTTCGACTTCGTGGTCGGCATGGCGCTCCATGTCGGAACGAACGGCCTTCTTCAGAGCGTCGAGCGACTCGAAGTCACCGACCTCGCGTGCGAGCGCGTCGTCGAGAGGAGGCGCTGATTTCCGCTTCACTTCGTTGAGCGTGATGCGCACCGTCTTCGTCTGTCCACGCTGTGCTTCATCCGGAAAATCCTCGGGCCACTTCACCGGCCGCTCGACGGTCTCGCCCGGCGCGGCTGCCATGACCAGCTCTTCGATTCCGGGGATTGCCTGGCCGGCGCCAAGGACGAGCGGGTAGCTTTTCCCCTCGCCTGAGTCCGTGCCCGCCACGCCAGTCGCAATCTGTACGTTCACCATGTCGCCGGGCTTTGGCTTCTCCGTTACGGGTGCCCAGGTCGCCTTCTCGTCGCGGATCTGCTCGAGCTGCTCATTGAGCTGCTCATCGGTGACCGTCGCGGCTTCACGCTGAATTCGGAAGCCATTTGTCCGTGCAAGCTCGATCGTAGGCCTGACTTCGAGGTGCAGCTCGAAGGTGAGCGGTTTCCCCTCTTCGAACTTCAAGTCGTGGATGTGGGGCTGGGCAGCTACCTTGATGCTCTCTTTCTCCACGAACTCCTGGTAGGCTTCGCGAACGATCGACTCCAGTGCTTCCTGCCTGATCGCCTCGCCAAACTTCTTGCGGACCACGGTCGCCGGGGCCTTCCCTGGTCTGAACCCGGGGAGCCGCACCGTCGAGGCATAACGTCTCGCGGCCTTGTCTTCTGCATCTTTCACGGCCTCCGCTGGCACGGAGACCTGAATGTGGCGCTCGACCCCCTCTGACTCGCGAGACGTAAACTCGATCTTCATGTCCGCAATATAACAGAGTTGCAAGGCCCCGATCCGCCCATTCAGGAGCGATCAGGGACATAACGAAAGGTGCTGTTTCAAGGGCAAACCAGGTTTTCGGCAGGCACCGCTATTGCTTTCCCCCTCGGAGCCGGAACAGCGGTCAACGCCTATCAAACTTCGCACGGAGACGGACGATGCAGCTGGATACGCTCAAGGACCTTTACATCGCTGAGCTCAAGGATCTTTACAGCGCCGAGAAGCAGATCGTGAAGGCGCTTCCGAAAATGATCAAGGCGACAAAGCATCCGGAGCTGAAGGTTGCCTTCAAGACGCATCTCCAGCAGACCAATGAGCACGTAAAGCGTCTGGAGTTGATTTGCCGGGAACTCGGCGCCACTCCGCGCGGAAAGAAAAGCGTTGGGATGGAGGGGCTGCTGGCGGAAGGCAGTGAACTGATCCAGGAAGAGCCCGACGACGACGTTCTGGACGCCGGATTAATTTCTGCGGCGCAGCACGTCGAGCACTACGAGATGGCCGGTTACGGCACCGTTCGAACCTACGCGAGGCAGCTCGGCTACGAATCGCAGGCGGAGATGCTTCAGCAGACTCTGGATGAGGAAGGTGCGACAGACCATCTCCTCACCGAGCTCGCGGAAGCGAGGATCAATCTCGCAGCAGAGTAAGAGAACCGCGGCGGCTAATGAGCGATTGATTGGAGAAACTCGGCGAGATATGGTTTCCAGACGGCGGGCAGAGAGTGGGTTCCGTGCCCCCGAGTGCGATCGCTAAGCGGGAGCAGGACATATCGCCCGCGAGGCACCCGCTTGATCAGTCGTTCCATCAATCCCAGCTCCGGCGGATTGACGAGGTCGTCCGCTGAGTTGATCGCCAGAACGGGAGCCCGAATCTTCTCGAGATCCGGCGAAGGATCATAATCAGTTGACGCCTCGAACTGGAACATGAAGTCGTTCGCATCTGTTGTGCGGAGACGGGAGCGGATCCACGAGTCGATGTACGCGTCCGCGCTGTCGCGCGTCGGAGCGATCTGGTGGAGATAGTGCGGGCTGCTCGTCATCATGAAGAGCATTTCGAGCGCTCCAAACAGTCCGTGCGGCTGCGTCGTGTAATTCCCGCCCCGCCACTCTGGGTCGGAGCGGATTGACTGGCTCACCAGGTGGCGCATCATCCGGTTCCGTCCAGCGATCTGCGTCGGCGCGCTCGCCAGGGGCACGACCCCATCCATGAAGTCCGGGTAACGCTCCGCCCACATCCACGATTGCATCCCGCCCATCGACGTGCCGAGCACGAGCATCAGATGATCGACACCCAGCGCCTCCGTCACCAGCCGGTACTGCGCCGTCACCATGTCGGCATAACCGTATTGCGGAAACCGGGCGCGCAAACCATCGCTTGGTTTGCTGGATTTCCCTGTGCCGATTCCGTCCGGGAGGATGATGAAGTGAGTGGACGAATCGAGAAGCTGGCCAGGGCCGAACAGCTCACCGGCAAACGTCGGCGTTAGAAACCCGCGGCCATTGCCCGTCGTGCCGTGCAGGATGAGCACCGCGTTGCGAACTACACCCGACGCATCCTTTCGAGCGCGGCCAAGCGTTGTGTAGTGGATGCGAAGCTCGGGGAGCACCGATCCATCAGTAAAATGGAAGCTGCGGATGACGAAATCGCCCTGTCGCCCCGCGGCGGCCCATTCTCCGTGCACGCGGTCGTCCGGCGCTGTCGGCTGCGTGTTCTGACCGGATGCGACTGCAGCAGTCAGCACGATTGCCGCGGCGCAGAACGCAGCCCGCAAAGATTGTGAGAGCCTCACTCGAATTGGGCGCGCCAAACCAGTTGCGATGCGATCCGCTTACGATCCTCTGCGGCCCGATTTCATGGATGTCGCGGGCGGCTTTCCTGATCTCACCGGGGGCGCGGGAGGCGGCGTAGGTGGCTGGAGCTTTGTGGGGTCGGGGACCGAATGAGGCTGGGGTCCTTTTCTCTTCTTCGAGAAGTCGGGGATCTCATTTTTTCTTTTCATTCTGGTCTCCGTTCAGGAAAAAACTTTTTGCGCCATGCGAAAGGGGGGACTCGAACCCCCACGGATTGCTCCACTGGATCCTAAGTCCAGCGCGTCTACCAAATTCCGCCACTTCCGCGCTCGCGATCAAAAGATAGCAGCGCCTCGGGATCGCGTGAAAGCTCCAGCTCGGTGGGTCCAGCGCAAAAAGAAAAAGCCCCCGCAATCTGCGGGGGCTTTTTCGCGGGCAAAGTGCCGCCCTTAATTGCCTATCTGCAGATTCACGATCCTCGGCAGGTGCTGCCTGTCGTCCAGCGAGTAGACGCTTAGGCTGACGTAATCGCCATCCTTGAGCCGGCTTAGCACCTGCTGCAGTTCAGCCGGCGTGTTCACCGCGCGACGCGGAGCCGGAAATAAAACCTCCGTGATCACATCGTTCCGCGCGAGCTTCTGATCTGCGGGTCCGCCCGGGGTGACATCCGATACCAGGACGCCACGGACCGGCGTGGTAAGTCTCGCCTGCGCCGCAATCTCCGGACTTACCGGCGCAACCGAGATTCCGAGCGCGGGGTGCATCACCCCGCCAGGAGTGGCGGGAGCCGGCGTTTCAACATTTGCAACCTGTTGATCGGGGGCCTCCATCAGCGTTACACGGAACGTCTTGCGCTGTCCGTAACGCATCGCCTCGATCTCGATCGTCTCACCAGGGTTGTGATTGCGAACGATTCTCTGAAGCGTGCTGACGCGGTCGACCGGCTGGCCATCCGCGGTGATGATGACGTCACCTGGCTGGAGCCCTGCCTTCTTCGCGGGAGTGTTGTCGCTCGGGAAGTTGCGAACCAGCACGCCACGAATGTCCTTTACGCCGGCGACTGCGGCGTCCCGTTGGCGATGAGCTGGTCCATCACGCGCTTGGCGAGCGTGATTGGAATCGCAAAGCCATAGCCGGCGTTGTATCCGGTCGGGCTCGCGATCGCGCTGTTGATTCCGATCACTTCGCCGCGCGCATTTACCAGCGGACCACCCGAGTTTCCCGGGTTGATAGCGGCATCGGTCTGAATCAGATCGCTGATCGCGTACTGGTTCGTGCCGTTCGGATTCATCAGCTCGGCGAGGCTACGGCCTTTGGCGCTGACGATTCCAGCGGTGACCGTGTTTTCGAGTCCAAGCGGGTTGCCGATGGCGAGTACCCACTCGCCGATCCGCGATGTCGCGTCATTGCCCAGCGCAAGCGTGGGGAAGTTGGTGCCATCGATCTTGATCACTGCCACGTCGGTTGTGCGATCGTGACCGACGACCTTGGCGGTGAAGACGCGGTGGTCGAGCAGTTTTACCGTCACCTTGTCGGCGATTGTCTCGCGATCAGAGTTCGTGACGACGTGGTTGTTCGTGAGGATGTATCCGTTCGAGGTTACGATGAAGCCAGATCCTTGGCCGCGCATCGGCCGCTGCTGCTGGGGGATATCGAATTGACGGAAGAAATCCTCCATTCCCGGCGGAACGTTCTGGGGAAGCTGGGCGCGTCCGCGCTGCGGCGTGTTCCCCGTCTTGGGATTGCTGATTACTTCAATTGAAACGACCGCCGGCGTGACGTTGTTGGCGATCGCAACGAATGCGTTGCTTGCTTCGGCGATCGGCTGGATGACTGCCGGTGCGGGACGAGTCTGCGCAAATCCGAGCTTGGTCCAGTTAAGACCGGATGCGACGATTAGTCCGCCTGCAAAGGCGGTGATCACGGCTACGAAGAGCCGCGCTCTCTGAGTTCCAAGTGACATGCGACCATGTGGCTAAAGGGTGTAACTATATGACACTTTGCAGGAGCTACAGGTTTCACGCCAGCCCGGGTTGGTCTCCAGCAGGCATCGGAAATAAAAGACTCGCTCCCGTTTCTTATTAATACGCGCGAGAGACCAACTTGCTCCACGTTTTCCTTGTTTTTTGTTGAGACCGACCTGCTGAGCCCGAGATCAACTGAAGTCCCCGCAATCGGATATTGTCTGAGGGCAGCCGCT
>WNGJ01009133.1_pt1 | contig 10558 bp, 6 predicted proteins | sample 5400611 | NCBI WGS metagenome assembly WNGJ01 (sample SAMN13153375, study PRJNA577476) | soil metagenome | isolation source: 40 cm soil or saprolite under Garry oak tree replicate 1 | place: USA:California | collected 2016-06-15
CCGCCTACTACGCGCACATGGGCCCGGCCAACCTGGCCGGGCCGGCCGGCCCGGACCTGTCGCCGCCACGCCAGGCCGGCCCGGACGAGGTGCGGCGCCGCCTGGACGCCGGCGAGTGGGTGATCGACCTGCGGGACCGGATCGCGTTCGCGGCCGGGTTCCTGCCCGGGTCGGTCAGCTTCCCACTGGAGGGCAGTTTCGCCAGCTACCTGGGCTGGACCGTGCCGTGGGGCGCGCCGCTGACCCTGCTGGGCGAGACACCGGACCAGGTCGCGCAGGCGCAGCGGGAACTTGTCCGGATCTGGGCCGACCGGCCCGCCGCGGCGGCCAGCGGGGGCCCGGCGCGGTGGGCGGCCGGCGCCCCTCTGGCGTCGCTGCGGCTGGCCAAGTTCGGCGACCTGGCGGCGGCGCTCGCGGGCCCGCGGCCGCCCGCGGTGCTGGACGTCCGGCGGCCGCTGGAGTGGGCGGACGGCCACATCGCCAGTGCCCGGCACATCCCGCTGCACGAACTGTCCGGCCGGGCCGGCGAGCTGCCGCGCGGCGAGCTGTGGGTGCACTGCCAGAGCGGCTACCGCGCGACCGTGGCCGCGTCACTGCTGGCCGGCCGGGGCCGCGAGGTGGTCGCCGTGGACGACGACTTCGGCAACGCCGGGGCGGCAGGCCTGACCCTCCAGCCCGCCTGACTCCTGCTCAGCCCGGTGAGCATCGCCGGCCTGGTCACGATCCCGCACCGAGCGATGGTTCCTTCTGGTGAGCCCTATTCGTCGGCGACGATCGAGCCCACCCGGCCGGCCAGTTCCGGATCCCGCCGGTTGAGCACGAACGCGATCACGGCCGCAATCACCACGACGATCAGAGCCGCGTAAGGGAACCAGTCGTACGGCGTGGGCTGGCCTGGCTTGGCCAGGTAGTAGAGCGGCACGATGATCGCCACCGCGCCCAGCACCGGCAGCACCGCGTGCTTGACCGGGTGGAACTCCTGCGGCCGGTACCTGCGGTAGTAGACCGGCAGGGCCAGGTTGGACAGCAGGTAGACCACCAGCACCAGGATCGTCCCCATGGTGGCGGACTCGGCGAAGAAGTTGACCGGGTCCAGCGACCCGGTGGAGCCGCCGATCACGTGCCCGAGCGCCCAGCCGCCGATGATCGCCCCGGCGATGCCGATGAACGTGAAGATGGCGTTCATCGGGGTGAGCCGGCCGCGATGCACCCGGCCGATCCAGCTCGGGATCAGGCCCTCACGGCCGGCGTTGAAGACCAGCCGGGCCTGGGAGTTGGTGCCCGCGATGAGCGCGCCCAGGGTGGAGGTCAGGCCCGCCAGGTAGGCGAAGAACGCGAGCACGCCGAGGGTGTCGTGGGCGACCGTGATGAACGGGATCGCCGCGCCGCTCAGCTTGGTGACGTTGTACCCGAACCCGCTGACCGTGGCGTAGGCGAACAGCACGTAGCTGACCCCCATGATGAGCACCGAGCTGAACACCGCCCGGGGCACGTTGCGCCGCGGGTTGTCGGTCTCCTCGGCCAGCGCAGCGGAGTTCTCCCAGCCGATGAACAGGTACACGGCGAGCGGGAACCCGGCCGCCAGCCCGGAGAAGCCGTTGGTGATGTGGCTGGGCTCGAACGGGGTGAGGTTCAGGTGGCCGCCGTTGGAGATCAGCGCCGCCACCGACACCACGACCAGGACAAGCATCTCGAACGCGAAGAAGAGCCCGGCGAGCTTGGTGGACACGCTGACACCGCGGATCATCATGACCACCGCACCGGCGGTCAGCAGCACCGTGAAGATCCCCCACGGGACGTTCCAGCCCAGGTAATAGTTCAGCGTGATGGACAGGAAACCGCCGGAGATGGCGATCACCGAGGACATCGCGATGATGTAGCCGATCCCGGCCACCAGGGCCGTGCCGACGGCGGAGGTCCCGCCGAACGACTTCCCGACGAACGTGATGAACCCGCCGGTGGACGGCTGCGCCCTGGAGAACTGGGCCAGCGTGTTGCCGAGCAGCGCCACCGCGATGATCGCCGCCACGATGGTCAGCGGCGCGGCGACGCCCGCGGTGACGGCCAGCAGGCCGAACCCGAAGTAGAAGCTCATGGCCGGGCCGATGTTGGCCATGGTGGCGGCCGAGATATCCATGATCCCGAGCGCGCCCCGGCGCAGCCGGTGCTCCTGGCCTACGCCCGCGACCAGCGGGCTCTTGCTCTCCGCGAAGGGGGCCGATTCAGTGCTCATCCCCGGTCCTCCACATCCTCACCATGATCGGGTGCCCGAAAGGTAACTCATCGGGACGACCCGCACAAGGATGCGAATTCGAACTGTGATCTAGTCAGGACACGATGTCCTTGGCGCGGAAATGGCGGAACGCCCAGGCGAACAGGATCAGGGCGTAGCTGACCGACACCGCGGCACCTTCGAGCATCCCGCCCCAGGAGATCTGCGGCTGCATCGCGTCCAGCCAGGCGAACTGCCAATGGGTGGGCAGCACCTGGCGCCAGCCGCGCAGCGCGGTCACCGCGTCCAGGATGTCGCTGACGATGACCAGCCCCACCGCGCCGCCCACCGCGCCGAGCGGCGAGTCGGTGGACACCGAGAGCAGGAACGCGAGCCCGGCCACCACCAGCTCGGTGACCAGGACGTAGGCCAGCACGATGCCCATCCGGCCCAGGGCCGCGCCCGGGGCGAGCACCGCCCCGGTGCCGGGCAGCCGCAGCGGGTGCCAGCCGAACGCGACCGTGCCCGCCACCAGCGACATGAGCGGGAAGCTGGTCACCGCGACCGCCGAGTAGGCCAGCGCCACGATCAGCTTCTGGCGCAGCAGCCGGGACCGGGGCACCGGCGCGGCGAGCAGGTACCGCAGCGACGCCCAGCCCGCCTCGCTGGCCACGGTGTCCCCGCAGAACAGGGCCACCGCGACGACGAGCAGGAAGCCCACGGAGGCGAAGAAGCTGAACGCGGCGAAGTTAAGCCCGCCGGTGGTGGCGAGGTCGACGAGCCCGGGGGCGCCGCTGCCCGGCTGCGGCGGGCCGCCCAGCTCGAACGCGCCGACCAGGACCCAGGGCAGCGCCAGCAGGATGAGCGCGGCCACCATGGTGCGCCTGCGGCGCACCTGCCGGATCGCCTCCACCCGCAGCGGCAGGGTGCGCCGCGGGCTGTAGCCGGGGGCGCTGGCCGGGATGTCCGTGGCCGTCATGTGCCCGCCGCCTCCCCCGTGCCCGCCGCCGGGGGCGCCCCGTGCGCCTGGCCCGCCGCCCCGGGCGGCCCGGGTGCCTCGCCCTGCCCGTCGATGAGCGCCAGGAACGCGTCCTCCAGGCGCCGGCCGGGGCCGACCCGGTCCACCGGTATCCCGGCGCCGACCAGCGCCGCGACCACCGCCGAGGCGGGCACGCCGTCGGGCTGCACCTGCACGCCGTCGGCGTGCCTGCGCACGGACTCGATCCCGGTCAGGCCGCGCAGCACCGACACCGCGCGGTCGGCCTGCGTGGTGCCGACAAGCAGCGCCGCCCCGTCGCCGACGATGTCGGCCACCTGGCCGCCCGCGATCCCCCGGCCCTGGTTCATCACGACCACGTGGCTGCAGGTCTGCTCCACCTCGGCGAGCAGGTGGCTGGACAGGATGACGGTGCGCCCGCCCGCCGCGTAGGCCAGCAGCGCGTCGCGCATCTCCCTGATCTGCGGCGGGTCGAGCCCGTTCATCGGCTCATCGAGCACCAGCAGGTCCGGCAGGCCGAGCATGGCCTGGGCGATGGCCAGGCGCTGGCACATCCCCCGGGAGTAGCCGCGGACCGGGCGGTCGATGGCGGTGCCCAGGCCGGCCAGCGCCAGCACCTCGTCCAGGTGCCGGCCGGCGGCGGGCCGGCCGGTGGCCCGCCAGTACAGCTCCAGGTTGGCCCGGCCGGACAGGTGCGGCAGGAACCCCGGTCCCTCCACGAACGAGCCGAGCCGGGACAGCGCCGCAGAGCCCGGGCGCACCCGCTGGCCGAAGATCGTGATCGTGCCTTCGTCCGGGTGCAGCAGGCCCATCAGCGCCCGCAGCGTGGTCGTCTTGCCCGCGCCGTTCGGCCCGAGCAGCCCCAGTATCTGGCCCCGCTCCACGCGCAGCGACAGGCCGTCCACCGCGAGCTGGCCGTCGTGGTACCGCTTGACCAGCCCGGAGATCTCCAGCGGGACCGGGGCCAGGCCGGCCTCCAGCGGGTCCCGCCCGCGGCGCCTGCCAACGGTCACGATGAGCACCGCCGCGGCCAGCGCGCACAGCGGGGCCGCCCAGGCCCACCACGGGGCGCCGCCGCCGGTCACGGTGAGCGCCGGGTCGCCGGGCACCGCGAGGCCGGGCCCGGCCAGCGCCACCTGGTAGACCGCCGCGGCGGGCGGGGTCGCATAGCCGAAGTCGGTCGTGGTCAGCACGAGCCGCAGCCGGTGGCCGGCGGCGAAGCTGTAGTCGATGGCGGGCAGCGTGACCGTGACGACCCGGCCCGCCTGGGCGCCGGTGACCCGCAGCGGCGCCACCAGCTGGTCGGGCAGCGCCGCCACGCCGGCCTGGTCCACGTCGTAGACCTTGGCGAACAGCGTCACCGGCGCGGTGCCGGTGACCCGGATCCGGACCGTGGGAGACCCGGTGGCCTGCAGGGTGGCCGCCAGCGGGGCGGAGGTGAACGCGGCGGACTGGCCCGGCATGTCGAAGGTGAGCCCGCTGGTGCCGCCGCCGCTGACCGCGCCGAGCGCGCCGAGGCCGGGGAAGCCGGACAGCGAGGGCGGCGCGCCGCCCGGCGGGTGGTCGATCGCCTGCGCCGGGCCGGTCAGCCGGACCAGCGTGCGGGTGGTGCCGCGCAGGCCCGGGTAGGCGGCGGCCGTGGCGGTGCCGAGCGTCACCCCGTCGGTGGACGGGTCGAAGCCGAGCACCCGGGTCACCGCGAAGCCGGGCCGGCCGGTGCCCGCGCCGGCCGGGGCCCGCCCGGGCGCGAGCCAGCGGGTGAACCACGACGCGGTGAGCGAGTCCACGTAGCCGGTCTGCTGGTCACCGCCGTCGTGGCCGCCGGCGAACCAGACCATGGCGGCCGGCCCGCCGTTGCGCCGGATCGCCCGGTAGTTCGCGTCGGCCTGGCCGAGGTCGAAGAGGGAGTCGTGCTGGCCCTGGATGAGCAGCGCGGGGGCGTCCATCCGGCCCGCGACGCTGGCCGGGCTGGACCGCAGCAGCAGCGAGACCGCCGCGGGCGACGGCTGCCCGGCCTGGGCGATCTGCTGGTACATCGCGCAAATGCTGGGCAGGAACCGCCCGCACAGCACGTGCTGGCGCACCGCGGCCGCCGGGGTGCCCCGGCCGGGCAGCGGGGTGCCGAATCCCGCCGAGCCCTGGGTGAACAGCAGCCCGGCCCATTGCCTGGCGAACACGCCGCTGGCCGGCCCGCCGGCCGGGCCGCCGCCCGCCGCGTTGGGGAACAGCGCGGTGGCCAGGTTGTTCCAGGCGCTCTGCGCCACCACGGCGTCGATGCGGTGGTCGTAGGCGGCGGCCAGCAGGGCCAGCCCGCCGCCGTAGGAGGCGCCGGCGATGCCGGCCCGCGGGTCGCCCGGCCGGTCCAGCAGCACCCGGGGCTGCCTGGCCAGCCAGCTCACCAGCTGGCTGGTGTCCCTGACCTCGTAGTCCGGCGAGTCCAGCCCGATCTGCCCGCCGCTGGCGCCGGTGCCGCGCGGGGACCAGGTGAGCACGGCGAACCCGGCCCGGGCCAGGTACCCGGCTTCCGGTGCGACCGCGGACCTGGTCTCCCCGAACCCCGGCGCGAGCAGGATCGCCGGGAGCCTGCCCTGGCCGGCCGGGGTGAAGAAGCTGGCGTCCAGCGTCACGTGCTGGTTGCCCCGCGGCCCGTCGAGCACGCCGATCCGCACGCCGCGGACGGTGACGCCGCCCGGCTGCCGCAGCACGGCGGCCAGCGTGATCGCGGCGGCCAGCAGCGCTGCCACGGCCGCGGCCGCGATCAGGTACCGCCGCCGCGCGCGCCACCACACATTCATGTGAGGGACGCTAGCAACGCGCGCGGCCAATCCCTGGCGGCTCTCAGCGGGGTCTCAGCGAAAATGGTGGCGGCGCTGCTGGAGCGGGGCGGGCTCAGTTGCGGCTGGCCGCCTCGGTGAGCGCCCTGGCGGTCAGCACCCGGGCCAGGTGCTCCCGGTAGGCGGCGCTGGCGCCGAGGTCGGCGACCGGGCTGGTGCCCTCGGCGGCGTGCGCCGCCGCGTCGGCAGGCCCGGCCCCCGCGGCCAGCGCCCGCTCCACCCCGGCCGCCCGTATCGGCACCGAGGCCATGTTCACCAGGCCCACCTGCCCGCCCTGCACGGCGACCCCCACGATCGCCCAGTCGATGGCGCGCTTGGTGAACTTCTGGAACGACCAGCCGCGCTGGGCTGGCTTGGGTATCCGGATCTCGGTGAGCAGTTCGCCGGGCTCCAGGGCGGTCTCGAACAGCCCGCTGAAGAACTCGGTGGCGGGGACCTCCCGGCTGCCGGACGGCCCGCGGGCGACCAGGGTCGCGTCCAGGGCCAGGGCCACCGCGGGCAGGTCGGAGGCGGCGTCGCCGTGCGCGATCGAGCCGCCGATGGTGCCCCGGTGCCGCACCTGCGGGTCCCCGACCCGGCCGGCGGCGTGCGCGAGCAGCGGCAGCTCGGCGGCCAGCAGCGCGGAGTGCTCCAGGTCGTGGTGCCGGGTCAGCGCCCCGATCGCGATGTGGCCGTCCTCGTCGCGGATGTAGGACAGTTCCGCGAGCCGGCCGATGTCGATGAGCACCTCGGGCACCGCGAACCGGAGCTTCATCAGCGGCAGCAGCGAGTGCCCGCCCGCCAGGTACTTGCCGTCGTCACCGGCGCCGGCGGCGAGGTCGAGTGCCTCGTCGACGGTGCCGGCCCGCCGGTAGGAGAACGGCGCCGGGATCATGACGCCTCCTTCGCTGGCTGGCCGGCCTTGGCCGCGGCGAGCACCGCGCGGACGATGTTGTGGTAGCCGGTGCACCGGCAGATGTTGCCCTCGAGGCCCGTCCGCACCTGCTCCTCGGTGGGATCGGGGTTCTCGGCGAGCAGCGATATCGCGGCCATCACCATGCCGGGGGTGCAGAACCCGCACTGCAGGCCGTGCTCGGCGTGGAAGGCCCGCTGCACCGCGTGCCACTGGCCGTCGCCATCGGCGAGCCCCTCGCAGGTGGTGACCTCGCGGCCGTCCGCCTGCGCGGCGAGCACCGTGCAGGATTTCACCGACTCCCCGTCCAGTAGCACGGTGCACGCGCCACAGGATGTCGTGTCGCAGCCGATGTTGGTAGCGGTCAAGCCGGCTACCTCGCGCACGAAGTGGGCGAGCAGCAGCCGGTCCTCCACTTCCGCCTCGACCCGTGTGCCATTGACGCTGATCGCCACCTTCACTGGCCGGCCCTCGCTTCGTTGATCGCGGCCCACACCCGCTCGGGTGTGGCCGGCATATCGATGTGACGGACGCCGAGGTGAGCCACGGCGTCGATGACGGCGTTGAGCACCGCCGGGGTTGATCCGATCGTTCCCGCCTCGCCGATGCCCTTGGCCCCCAGCGGGTTGATGGGGGTCGGGGTTTCGCTGGCAACCAGCTCGAACGAGGGCAGCTCTGGTGCGGTGATCGCCGCGTAATCCACCAGCGTGCTGGTCAGCGGGTTGCCGTCGGCGTCGTATCGCACCTCTTCCAGCAGCGCCTGCGCGGCACCCTGCGCGATGCCGCCGTGCCGCTGGCCTTCGGCGAGCACCGGGTTGAGGATCCGCCCGGCGTCGTCGACGGTGACGTGCCGCACCAGCCGCGCCTTCCCGGTCTCGGTGTCCACCTCGACCACGGCCACGTGCGCGCCGAACGGGAACGTCGGCGCGCTGGCGTTGAAGCGCGCGTCGGCGGCCAGGCCATCCGGCCCGGCCCGCTGCGCGATCTGCCCCCAGCCCAGCGCGGTCGCCGGGTCGCCGCGGACCTGCCAGGCGCCGCGGGCCGTGTCGAGTTCCAGGTCCGCCTCGGCCGCCTCGATCATCTCCGCGGCCAGGCGCCTGGCCTGATCCTTGACCTCACCCGCGGCCTGGACCACGGCGGTGCCGCCGAGCTGCAGCGACCGGGACCCGAAGGTGCCGATCGCCTCGGGGATCGCGTCGGTGTCGCCGTGGACCACGGTGACCTGGTCCATCGGGATGCCCAGCTCGTCCTCGACCAGCATCGCCCACGCGGTGTGGTGCCCCTGCCCGTGCGCGGAACTGCCGGTGAACACGGTCGCCGCGCCGGTGCCGTCGACCACCACCCGCGCCGTCTCCCCGCTCATGTCGCCGGCGGTGATCTCCACGTAGGCCGACAGCCCGATGCCGAGCTGGACCACGTCACCGCTCTCCCGGCGGCGCGCCTGCTCGGCCCGCAGCGCGGGGTAGCCGGCCCCGGCCAGCGCCCGGTCAAGGCCCGCCTCATAGTCACCGGTGTCATAGGTGGCCCCGGTCGGGGTGGTGAACGGGAACTTCTCCGGCGCCACCACGTTGATCCGGCGCACCTGCGCCGGGTCCATGCCGATCTCGGCGGCGAAGTCGTCGATGGCGCGCTCGATCGCGGCGGCCGCCTCGGGCCGGCCCGCGCCCCGGTAGGCGGCGATCGGCGTGGTGTTGGTCACCACGGCCCGGAACGACGCCCCGGCGTGCGCGAGGTCGTACACCCCGGCCGCCATGAGCACGGTGAGCTGCGCCAGGAACGCGCCGAGGCGGTTGAAGGCGCCGCAGTCCTGTATCACGTCGAGGCGGTAGGCGAGCACCCGGCCGTCCCGGGTTCCGCCGATCTTGTAGGTCTGCAGCTGGCCCCGGCCGTGGACCATGCCCACCATGTTCTCGCTGCGGGACTCGATCCAGCGGACCGCGTGCCCGGTGTGCTTGGCCGCCCAGGCGATGCAGATGGCGTCCCGGTCCACCGCGACCTTGGCGCCGAACCCGCCGCCCACGTCCGGGGTGATCACCCGCAGCACGGCCAGGTCGAGCCCGAGGGCCCCGGCGATGGCCCCGCGGGCGAGCTGCGCGTTCTGCGTGCTTGACCAGATCGTCAGCCGGTCGCCGGTCCAGGCCGCCGCCATCGCCCGCGGCTCCAGCGGCACCGGGGCGAGCCGCTGGTTCACGATGGTCCGCTCGAGCACCACGTCGCAGCCGTCGAAGCTGGCGTCGTCACACTCGCCGGCCGTCCCGGTGCCGGCCACGTTGCTGTCCGTGCCGGGGAACAGCAGCGTCTCGCCGGTCAGGGCGTCTTCCACACCGGGCACCGGCGGCAGCGGGTCGTAGTCCACGCTGACCAGTTCCGCCGCGTCCTCGCCCTGGTAGCGGCCCTCGGTCAGGACCAGGGCCACCGGCTCGCCGACGTAGCGCACCCGGTCGACGGCCAGCAGCGGCTCGGCGACGGGGTCGCCGTCCTCGGGCGGGGCCGGAAGATCCGCGGCCGTGAGCACCGTGACCACCCCGGGCAGTTCGGCGGCGGCGGCGGTGTCGATGCCGGTGATCAGTGCGTGCGCGATCGGGCTGCGCACGATGGTCACGTAGGCCGCGCCGGTCAGCTCGGGCAGGCGGAGGTCGTCGGTATAGACGCCGCCCCGGGTCAGCAGCCGCGGGTCCTCGGTGCGCAGCACCCGCGTGCCCATGATGCTCATCGGTTCTCCGTTACCTCGGGGCCAGTGTCAAAGCCTGCCACGATCTGGGCGTCTTCGCCGCACCGGCCCGCCCGTGGCCAGGGCGCCAGTTCGGCGAGGCCGGCCAGGACACCGTCGGCGGCGGCCAGGTCATCGTCGAGTGACCGGTCGGCGGTGGCCCGTTCCAGTACGGAGTCGGCCAGTTCGTAGGCCCGCCGCAGGCCGCCGCCGGCGTCCTGGCCGCGGTCCTGCATGCGCAGCGCCCTCGTCGCGGCGATCAGCTCGCAGGCCAGCACGGCACGGTAGGCCGCCACCGCGTCGCTGGTGGCGCGGGCCGACTGGGGGGCGAAGCCCGCGTGCTCCTCCACCCCGCGGGACAGTACCGCACCGCCCAGGGCGGCGGGCGCCGCGAAGCGGCGGATATCGGCGACCGCGGAGTGCGCCACGTACTCCAGGATCATCACGCCGGAGCTGGCCCGGTCGCGGGCGAGGAAGGCGTTCAGCCCGGTGAACGAGGGCTCCATCAGCGTGCCGAGCCGGGCCACCGACAGGGCCGCGGTCTGGAACAGCGCCGCGCGGACCGCGTCCAGGGCGAGGCCCAGGTAGGCGGCGTGGAAGTTCCCGTTGTGCCACACCGCCTGTCCGGCCACGTCGATCAGCGGGTTCTCGGCGCTGCCGTTCAGCTCGGCGGCCAGTACCACCCCGGCATGCTCGACCGAGTCCAGCGCGGGGCCGTGGACCTGGGGAAACGCCCGGTACCCGTACGGGTCCTGCACCCGCGCGGCACGGAACCGGCCGGCCGCGAGCAGCGCCCGCATGCTGCCCGCCACCCGCTGCTGGCCAGGATGCGGCCGGGCCAGGTGCACCGCCTCGGCGTACGGCTCGGCCGAACCGTGCACCGCGAGCAGCGACAGCGCCGCCACCGGCGCGG
>WNGJ01013959.1_pt1 | contig 10558 bp, 10 predicted proteins | sample 5400611 | NCBI WGS metagenome assembly WNGJ01 (sample SAMN13153375, study PRJNA577476) | soil metagenome | isolation source: 40 cm soil or saprolite under Garry oak tree replicate 1 | place: USA:California | collected 2016-06-15
GCGTCCATGTGGAAGTACTGTCGCGCCCACTCGACGAAATGAATGACGCTGGAGTGACTAACGACGACGCCCTTGGGGTGACCGGTGGATCCCGACGTGAACAGGATGTGAGCCGGGTCGTGCCGGGTGTTGCGGGACTCGAGTGGAGTGCTCGGATATCCGCGGACATCCTCCATGGCGAAGTGCGCTACGAAGCTGCCGGCCACGGGCCGGTCGGCGCCGAGCCAGCCCACCGAAAGAGAAACGCGGAGCGCCGCATCGCTGAAGAGTTCGTCCAGCAAATGAACAACCGGGCCGGCGGCCAGGATGCAGCGGCTCTCGCAGGACTCGAGAATCCTCGTGAGTCGAGCCGCTGGGTTCGAGAGATCGAGTGGGACAAAGATACAGTCCGCCTTGTAAATCCCCAGGAGGCCGACGAGTGCCGTCGGGGATTTCGGCATGAGGAGGCAGACGCGGTCCCCTTTTTTACACCCCGTGTCCCTCAGTAAGCCCGCCAACTGGTTCGAGCGCGCCTCGAGTTGTCCATAGGTCAGGCGGTCCTCTCGCAAGACCACGGCCAACGCGTCTGGACGCGTTTCGGCTTGGAGGGTGACCCAGTCTTGAAGCAGTTCCGTCATGCCCCGACCGTCTCCAGCGCTCGTGCGAACGCGAGGTTGATGTGGTCGAGCTCCTCCCGATCGAAGGGGACGTCGAGAATGAACGTCCGGTATCGGAGGGCGATGTATCTCGCCAACTCCTGCGCCACTCTGTCGTAGCTCCCGACGAGATAGGGACACATGGTCTTGTAATTCTGGAAGGGGACCAGCCAGTAGGGACTCCGTTCCGTCTCGACGACCACGGTTGAGAGCTGTTTGTGCCAGGAAGAATCGGACACCTTCATCGCCAGCTGATGGGTCAGTTGGCCCTTGCGATCCTCGGGGAACCGTGAATAGGCAACCGCCCAGGCGTCAGCATCGCGTTCGCGGGCGATGATGCCGACCCGGACGCCAAGATGCAGGAGATCGTCGGGCAAACGATCTTCCGCATCGGCGGCTCTGGGATACTTGATGGCGGTCGCACCCAGAGTCCTCGCCGCCGCGAGTCCTGCCTCGGACGAGCCCGAAACAAATATTCCCGGCACGAGTGCTGCTGGCAAGGGGGGCGTCAATTTCAGCATCGCCACGCTGTGGAAGTCGCCTTCATAGGTCAGAGGGGCGGGGCCCGTCAGGAGGCGGCTGATGATCGTGGTGTATTCGACCAGGCGAGCGTATCGCTTATCGTGCGGCGTGGTGTCGCTCAAGGCGTCCAAGTCGTTCTTGAAGCCTCCGGCGACCATGTTGAGACAGAGACGGCGGCCGTAGAGGTAGGCGAACGAAGTGATCTGCTTGGCGACCGCGTACGGATGCATGTAGACCGGCTGGACCGCCACGAGCGGGCACAACGCCGTCGTGTTCTGGATGATGATGTGGGCAAGCAGCCAGGGATCCAGGAGACTGTTGTCCGAATAGACAAGGATCCCCTTGCATCCCGATTGTTCACTCCAGCGCGCCACCTCGGCGACCCGTTGGACGTAGCGATCTTTGGCCACGCTGGTCGAGGCGGGACAGGTCGAAAACAGATCAACCGATAGCTCGGACAACATGAATGGCCTCCTCGTTCATCGCCGCGTCGTGAAAGGGAACGCTCAACTCATTTCTTTATCCTGACCCCCACGACGGTGTGCGGCGCTGTTCCAGCGTTGAAGCTGGAAAGCACAGTCCCGGTGGTGAGATCGAATTTGTAAACGTTGGAGGTCTCATAGTTTGCCGCCCAGAACGTGCCGTCGCCGACCAGGTCCAGCCCAGCCCAGAAGCCGGGCTCGGCCACCTCGTACGTCTGGACGAGAGCGCCGGACGCGCTCAGGCGCGCAATCACCTGACCGCTCGAGACGAGGACGCCCCCATCCGGGAGCACGCGGAGGTCCTGCGTTGCACCGCCGGGCATCGGGGCAACGTTGAAGTCTGGGAGTTGCACCCCCGCGCACCCGTCGAAGCGCTTCACGTTGGGACCCCAGGACGTGTAAAAGATCGTGCACGCGTCGGCGGCAAGATCGATCCAGAACGATCCCTGGGTGTCAGGAGCCACGGTGAACGCGATCGGCGACTGGCCGGGCGCAAACTTCAAGATGCCGAACGTTCCCTGCGGCTGGCCGAGGGGGCCGAACACTTCCACGGTATCTGTGGCCACGCTCTCCCTGGTTTGGCACCACGGCTCGGTGCACCAACGGGTGACGTACAGGTTCCCACCGGCGTCGAACCCCATCCCTTCGCCCGTCCCTGGAACGGTGCCAACGAGAATCCTGTTGAGCGTCCCGTCCGGAAGCCGCCACTGCACGGCGCCGCTCTCCAGCGAGACAAACACATCGCCGGGCGCAAACATAAGATTGATCGCCTTGGCGCCGTCGGTGGACAGCAGGAGGAGAGCCGGGATCAGCAGGGCGCCAAGTGTTGTCGTTTTTCCAATCATGGTTCTCGCTTCCCTTCTCTCGTGATCTTCCCGTGTCGAGCTCGGTATCAGGCCGCCCGACCGAGGTGGGTGACGGGGCGACGGTCTCGCGTGCTCGGCCCGCCGGCGTCGCCGCTACGCGAGCCTCCGGAAAGGACGATCCTGACCGTCTCGAACAGGATCTGCAGATCCAGCCAGAACGACATGTGCTTGAGGTAATAGAAATCGTAACGGATCTTCTCCATTTCCTCCTCGAGGGTGTTCGCGTACCCATAGCGGATCTGCGCCCAGCCGGTAATCCCCGGTCGGACCGAGCACCGGAGCGAGTAGTACGGGATCGCTTCGCCCGACAGCTCGCTCACGTTGCGGACCGCGAGGATCATGAGCTCGAGGTTCGTCTGGGGATGCGGTCGCGGACCCGCGAGGTTCATGTCGCCCCGGAGGACATTGACGAGCTGGGGCAGCTCGTCAAGTCGGAACCGTCGGAGCCACTTCCCGACGCGCGTGATCCGATCGCAGTTGTCCCGCTCCCACTCGGACTTCGGCCGGCTGACCGGGTGCATCGTGCGGAATTTAATCAGCTTGAAGGACCGACCGCACAGCCCCACGCGCTCCTGGACAAAGAACACGGGGCCACGGGAATCGAGCTTGATCAGGAGCACGATGAGACTCAGAACGGGTGTCAGGACGATCAACCCGATCACCGACGCGAGGAGGCTGAGCGCCCGCGAGAGCGCGAGATGGAGACGTGACGGATGGAAATCGGGCGAGAAGATGACGCTGCTGGGCGAGAGTGCCTCCAGGGCAAGCTTCCCGGTCAGGCGCTCGTAGGTCTCGGCGGCGTCCTCGACAAGGATTCCGCGCGCCCGTGACTCGAGGAGGGGGTTGAGCGGCAGGCGTCCCCGACGCTCGGCCAGCGCGACGACGATGCGATTCGGCCGGGTCGCCTCGATGGTGCGACCGAGGTCCTCGGAGTTCTCCACCACGCCGACGACGGCGTAGCCGAGCTGCGGTCGCCGCTCGATCTCCTCGATGATCTGACGGCCCAGAGGGTTCCCCCCGAGGATCAGCACGCGCTCGCTGACGTGACGAAGGCGCCGGACGCCGTGACACAAGCGCAGTCCGAGCAGGAAACCGACGAGGACGAGGAGGCTCGCCACGAGCGGATTCCCGTCGAGCTGCGTCTGAGGGACGAGGCTGTAGACGATGCTCATGGATTCATGCGGAGCCGTCGCGGGCCCCGGAGCGGTCGGATCGTTCCTACGCCCACTCGAGGCGCCTGGCGGCCAGGTCGCACAGGGTCTGCCCCAGCTTGTCGGAGGCGTGCCGCACGACGGGACCGGGCTCGAGGAGATCGGCGCGGACGATCACCGGGGGGGCGCTGGGCAAGACGAAGTCGGGGTCCACGGGGCCGGCGCCCTCGGCGGCGTAATGGGCGCGGACCTTGGGCGGGATCGGCGTCGTGTTGACGACGACATAATCGAGCGCCTCCGGCGCGACGCCATGCGCCGCGAGTGCCTCGAGGTGCACGGCGACGCCATAGCCATCGGTCTCGCCGCGCTCGGTCATCGCGTTGCACACGAAGATCCGGACGGCGCGCGCGCCGACCACCGCCGCGGCGACCCCAGGAACGACCAGCGTGGCGAGGAGACTCGTGTACAGACTTCCCGGACCCAGGACGATCGCGTCCGCCTCACGCAACGCCTCGAACACACCGGGCGCGGCCGCCGCATCGGGAGGATCGATCCGCAGGCGCCGGATCGGCGTGCCACTCTTCGGGATCTCCGACTCGCCGTGAACCGAGCGGCCGTCCAGGAGGTCGGCGACCAGGTGAACTCGCTCTGTGGTCGACGGCAGGATGAGGTCGTCCACGCCGAGGAGCTCGGACGCGAGCCGGATCGCCGTCACCTCGTCGGCCGCGACCATGTCAAGCGCCGCCAGGAGGAGGTTCCCGACCGGGTGCTGCGCCTCGCCCCCGTCGAACCGGTACTGGAGGGCCGCCGACACCTCCGGCGCAACCCGGGCCAGCGCCGTCAGACAGTTGCGAATGTCGCCGGGCGGAAGCACGCCGAATTGCCGTCTGAGGGCCCCCGAGCTTCCCCCGTCGTCCGCGGCCGTGACGATCGCCGTGATGCGGCCGCTGGCGGAGAGGTAGCGGCGCAGCCCCCTCAGGACGACCGGGAGCCCCGTCCCGCCGCCGAGCGCGACGACCCTCACGGCTTGCTCCACGCGCGACGCCACCGGGCGGCGCTCGGCCGGGCGTAGACGTCGTAGTAGTTCGAGCGGCGTGCATCATCGCCGTTGAACACGGCGCCGACCACTTTCGCCGGGTCCATGAGGTTCAGGGTCTCCGCCACCGCGCCCCGTGGTGTTCGGTGGGCCGCGACCACGAGGAGAAACCCATCGATGCACTTCTCGATCAGCCGGCAGTCCGGGACGGGAAGGAACGGCGGCGTGTCGAGGACGACGTAGTCGTAGTGCTGCCGCATTTCCTCGAACAGTGCCTCGAGCCTTGGAGATTTGAGCAACTCGTATGGGGCGACGGTGGCACGACCTGCAGGCAGCACCGAGAGGTTGGAGTTGGCGAGCCTCTCGACCGTCGCCTCGAGCGTGAGACCCGAATCCAGTAGCGCGCCCACCAGGGATCCTTTCGAGCCGCCGAGCCCGAGGTGGCGCGCCACCGCCGGCCGGCGAAGATCCACGTCGACGAGGAGGACGCGGGCGTCCGCCGATTGGGCGAGCGCCCCCGCCAGGTTGATGGCGGTTGTGGTCTTTCCGTCGCCGACCGCCGCGCTCGTGACCGCCACGATTTGGAGGTTGACGCCCTTCCGCAGCGTCTCAACCGCGTGACGAAGCACGCGGTACTGCTCGGCCTCCCACGACTCGGAATCGAACAGGCTCACGAGGTGGTCCTCGGCGCGATTGGGGCGATCGACCCGCGGCTTGGTCACCGGCGCTGGCGGCTCGACGACAGGCCGCCCGAGGTGCGGTGGCGCGGCCGGCTCCACCCCCCGGGACGGCGCCGCCGGTGGCGGTGACGGGGATGTGCCGGTCGCTGGTCGCGAGGAAGGCGCCTCTGTTCCGAGGACCTCCCCCCGCTCGGCTCGCTCAAGCGCCTCGAAGAATTTGCTCATGGCAGGAAGAGGTCGCGCATATGTCGCACGAGCGTGAGAAACTGCGTGGCCTCGATTCGCAGCGGCGAGACCGCGACCCCGGCGAGCACCGCGGCGGCGACGGCTCCCAAGATCCAGCGTTCACGCATCGCCCCGACCGGTGACGTCGTCTGACGCGCCGGACGGCGTGTCGGCCCATCGAGCGCCGCGATGGCCTGGTCGACGACGTCGACCCCGATCCGACGCCGCTGGTCGGCGTACCCGATGACGAGGCAGTGATCGCACAAAATGTTGACGCGTCGCGGGATCCCGCGCGAGTACTTGGCGATCCGGGTCTGAGCCCGGTCGCTGAAGAGGTCGAGAACGCGCGCGCCCGCCACACGGAGGCGGGTCTGGATATAGTCGCGGGTCTGCTCGGGCGACAACGGCGGAAGGCTGCACTGCAGCTCGATCCGCTGCTGGAGCTGCCGAAGCTCGGGGCGCTGGAGCTTCGCCCTCAGCTCTGGCTGGCCCACGAGCAGGATCTGCAGGAGCTTCTCCGTCGGCGTCTCAAAGTTGGAGAGCATGCGGATCCTTTCAAGGGTTGGCACGTCGAGGTTCTGCGCCTCGTCGAGCACGAGCACGGTGCTCTGGCCCGCGCGTCGACGATCGAGCATGAAGCGCCGGAGGGCGAGGAGGCGTTGGGCCGGTGAGCTCCCTGGTTCCGGCACCTTCAGCTCCTCGAGCACGTATTCGAGCAAGCCCTCGAACGGCAGCATCGAGTTGAACACGTAGGCGACCGCGGCCTTGCCGTCGAGTCGCCGGAGGAACGCCTGCAGGAGCGTGGTCTTGCCGGTGCCGACCTCGCCGGTCAACACGAGGAATCCGCGATTCTCCCGCACGCTGTACACGAGCTGGGCCAAGGCCTCACGGTGTCCGGGTGTGAGGTAGAGAAACTTCGGGTCCGGCGTCGTGTTGAACGGCTTCTCGTTGAGCCCGTAAAAAGTCAGGTACATCGGCTCAGCCCCCCACAACCACAACCTGCGCGGCTCGGGTCACGAGGCGCCCCGCGACAGGAGGTGGACCAGCTGATCGTTCCCGTGCGCCAGGTGGTACGACGCCGCGACGACGAGCGCCAGCCCGAGCGCGATCGAGGCCGTGGCGAGCCAACGTTGACGAGCCTGCCGGGCCGCGTCCGCACCGCTGACGAGGCGCGGGATGCTTGCCAGCACCGGGACCTTCGTGAACGCGCGGAGATCGTCGTGCGTATGGAAGGAGGTGTCGAGGTGCTCCGCCAGCACCGCGGCCGCCACCGCCCCTCCGAGAGCCAGCAGCACGCCGAGGAGGACGAGCCGGAATCGATTCGGCGCCGCGGGCTGCTTCGTGGGAATCGCGGGGTCCAGGATCCGGAACTGTTCGCCCTGCTTGCTTTGCTCCATGTTCTCTGCGAGTTGGGCATCCTCATACCGCTTCAGCAGCGAGGCGTAGAGCTCCCTGGCCGTCTCGAAGCCCCGTGACAGCTCCTGGAACTCTTGCTCACGCTGAGGGGCGCTCTCGACCCGTCGCTGGTACGTCTCGATCTGCCTCCGGAGGCGCTGCTCCTCGGCCTTGAGAGACTTGATCTCCGCGTCGATCGGGCTCAGGGCGGTCGTCCACGGGGGGGCCGGAGAATCCCCGCGGCCGGCAGCCGCGTCCGCATCTGGGCCCCCGTCCGTTTTGGCCGTGGCGAGCTCGCGCTCGAGCGCAGCGATCTCTTCCTTCACCCGAATGACGTCCGGATATCTGTCGCTGAATTGCGTACGCAACGCCACCAGATCCCGCTTCAGCTTGGCGAGCCTCGCGGTCGCGGTGTCGGGGCCCCCCCCGACGCCCGCTGCACCGGACTCGGCCAGCTGCTTCACCAGCGCCGCCCGCTGTTCCATCGCCCGAAGCTGGTTCGCGCTGTTCAGCTGGAGCTGGCCCTGGAGTCGCTCGACGGTGGCCATGTTCACCCCCATCTGCTGGGGAAGCTCGCCGGTGTGGCGAGCCCTGAAGTCCCGAAGCCGCGCCTCCTGCTCGTCGAGCCGCTTCCTCGCTTCCTCGAGCTGGACCTTCAGGAACTGGGCCGTTTGCGTCGCTTGCCGCTCGCGGATCTTCGAATTCTCCTCGACGTAAAAGGACGCCAGCGTGTTGGTGATCTGCGCCACCGTCCCTGGGTCGCGCCCCCGGTAGCTGAGGTCGAACGCGACCGTGGCGCTCCGGCCGCTCATCTGTTGTTCGACCCCCTTGAGCACGAGCGTGATATCGCGCCGCATCTTCTCGACGACACCCTCCATCGGCACCCGTGTCGTCAAATCGTGATAGAGGTCGAAGCGCGTGATCAAATCCGCGAGGCGCGCTCGACTCAGGATCTCCTGGCTGATCGTCTGGAGTCTGGTTTCGAGCTCACCGGTGATCGACGATCGCACGAAGGTCTCGGGCACCTGGTGGCGCTCCACGAGCACCGTCGCCGTCGACCGATAGACGTTCGGCAGAAACGCCGCGAGGCCACCCACGGCGGCAAAGACCACGGCGAAGACGGCGACCGCGAGCCACTTCCGACGGCCCCAGACCTCCGGCATCAGTTCGAATGCTGAGCTCTTCTGCGCGCGATCCGCCATCGCCCCTCTCCCTCCTCGCGCCCGCCTAGGGCACGACCACGATGTCGCCGGGCTGAAGGGAGAAGTTCCCGTCCGGCGCGTCGCCAGACACCACCTTGTTGTAGTTGAACGGGATCCGCTTCACGGCGCCCCCGTTAGAGCGGATGACGAAGATTCGTGCGCGAGAGGCGAAGTCGGTGAAGGGGCCAGCCTGGGCGAGAACATCCAGCACCGTGGCCCGGCTCTTAAGCTCGTACCGGCCCGGGGTCTTGACTTCGCCGATCACCGAGACCTTGAAGCTGTGCACCTCGCGGACGATGACCGACACCTCGGGCGACGGCATGTAGTCGGTCAGCCGTTTCATGAGTACGTCACGCAGCTGGGGTGGCGTGAGACCGGCCGCCTGCACTTCGTTGAGCAGCGGGAGGGAGATCTTGCCGTCCGGACGGACCGGCATGGTCCGGCTGATGGCCGGGTTGTTCCACACCGCGATGTCGAGCAGATCCTCGGGCCCGATCCGGTACTCGCCGTCCGCCGCCGCGGCCCCGGCGAGTCCCTTCGGCGCCTCTTCCGCCGCCGCAAGCCCGGTGACGATCAGCGAGATGGCGAGAACCGTGGTGATGACGTGCTTGATGATCGTCATGATGCCGTCCTCATCAGGGCCTACGCCGGTACCACCCAGGTGCAGTCGACGTGCGCGGCGACGCTGCGCCGCAGGAGGTCGACCGACACCACCAGCAGGCCCCGGTTCGGCTTGGTCCGTACGAGAATGCCCTCCACGTCCGCCAGCGGCCCGCGCGTGATCCGCACCCGCTGGCCCTCCTGCAAGAAGGGGTACGGCAGGGCGGGAACCCGCGCATCGACGATCCGCCGGATCGTGTCGATCTCCCCCTCCGGGATCGTCGCCAGCCGGTCCCAGCGCTCACCCAGGACCTGGACCAGCCCCCGCGCTCTCATCACCTCCACGTAGCTCGCCTTGCCCAGCGCGGCGCGCAGGAAGACGTAGCCCGAGAACATGGGCACCCAGATGAGGTGCCGCTGCCCGCCGCGCCGCGACCACTGTTCGATCTTCGGCAGGAACAGGTCGAACCCCTTCGCCGCCAGCTGGTCGTGGACCAGCTGTTCGCAGTGGCTCCGCGTCCACAACGCGTGCCACGCTGTCGACGAGCACACGGCGCCGGCGTGGACCGCGGCGGTGTCCCGGGCCGGCGAGATCAAGTCGGTCGGCATTGCGCTGTTCATCGGACGGGCTTCGCCCCCTTTGGTTCGCGGCTCCCTATCGGGAACGAACCACACACACCTCTCGTCATCATGCTTCGCGGCCGGGGTCCGCCGGGCGGACGCGCCCGACCGCCTATTCCGTGACGCGCTTCGCGAGGTTCCTGGGCTGGTCCACGTCACAGCCGCGGAGCACCGCGATGTGGTACGCCAGAAGCTGCAGCGGAATCGCGCTCGTCAGCAGCTCGGACGCCGGCGGGACGTAGAGCACGTGATCCACCCACCCCGCGATGTCGTGGTCGCCGTCGCTGGCGACGGCGACCACGATACCGCTCCGAGCCTTCGCCCCTTCGTACCCGACGATTCCGCACATACGATTTGGTCGCCTTTCGCCCTCGATCTGTTCTCACCGTACGGTCGACCCGCGGCGCCCCTCAAGACATAGAACCCCTAAAAGCGCATGCGGAAATGCCCTGACGGCCGGCCCCGGTGTTCTCCCCAGGAGGACGAACGGCGGACGTACTACGGGTTAGACCTGAATTAGGCCCAGGCGAATCGCGTAGCGGACGATGCCGGCGGTGTTCGGCGTGTCAAGCTTCTTCATGATCCGGGTCCGGTGGGATTCGACGGTCTTGGCGCTGATCCCGAGGAGCTTGGCGGCCTCCTTCGTCGTCTTGCCCTCCGCGACCAGCTGCAGCACCTCGCGTTCCCGCGGCGTCAGCGGATCGGCGGGCAGGGCCGACTTCGCCAGGTATGCCTGCACCAGGGTGCGCGAGACTCGCGGGCTCAGGTAGACCATGCCCGACAGGACCTCGTGGATCGATCGGATCAGATCCGCGGGCGCCTGGGTCTTGACGACGAACCCCTTGATGCCCATCCGGAGCGCTTCGAGGACGTAGTGGTCGTCCGTGTGCATCGTCAGGAGGATCACCTTCGTGCGCGGGCACGCCTGCATGATCTCGCGCGCCGCGCCGATGCCGTTCAGGAGCGGCATCCCGTAATCCAGCACGGCGACGTCCGGGCAGTTCTCCCTGGCGAGGCGGATCGCGTCCTGGCCGTTCGCGGCTTCGCCGATCACCTCGAACCCCTCCCGTTGGAGGAGGAGCCGTAGACCCTGCCGAACGATCTCATGATCGTCGGCCAAGAGAATACGCGTCGACATCTTGG
>WNGJ01009134.1_pt1 | contig 10557 bp, 8 predicted proteins | sample 5400611 | NCBI WGS metagenome assembly WNGJ01 (sample SAMN13153375, study PRJNA577476) | soil metagenome | isolation source: 40 cm soil or saprolite under Garry oak tree replicate 1 | place: USA:California | collected 2016-06-15
GTTCATGCGAATCCGGACGAAGCCGGTGCAGCCGACTCAGCAGTTCCATGGAGAGCCCGGTGCCGAAGCCCTCGGCGGAAGCTCCTTTCGCAAAGATGCCAGGAGCTACCTTCTGAAGCTGCCGGGCATTTTTCAGCGCCCGAGTGTAGCAGCGCACGCGTGGCCCCGACGTCCCTTTGGGCAGTCGAGGATCGATCGTTTCTGCGCCCATTTCAACGCCTCCTTCTATCGTGGCTGGGGTCCCGATAGGATCGGAGAAACAGAGTGCAATACTACTTGCTTAATCACATTCGATCAAATCACCGTGGCAGTCAAGGCAGTCAAAGGTCACCCTCCAACGTCGACCCTCTCAAAGAAGCTAAGCCCCCGGTCAAATGGTCCTATCGGAAGGTGATTGTCGGCATGCAGGCTGTACCGCCTTGACAGCGGACGTATAGTCGGATTACCCGACATTGGGATCAAGTTTCCGATTACTGCGCTATCATGCCTTCTGCTTGTTCGGAGTTGCGTAAACCGCCCCGCCCGTCAGCAGCGCAACGAGCAGGATCGACAGCGCCGTATGCACGTTGCCCGGCGCCGGAATGAAACTCACAAGCCAATCGGCGATAGGCGGAAAGACGTTGGCGCCAACTGCGCCGATCACTGCTTTGAGGTAGAAAAGCGGACTCATAATATCCTCCTCTGCGAGAGATTAAGCCGGAATCTCCTTTTTGACCTGAATTTCCGATTTGGACCTGATGCGCGGGGTCATAAAGCACTAGGAAGCTTGAAATTGGGATGCGAGCCTTCGCCGGCCCCGAAGCCGATATAGCCACGTACGACGATCTGGTTTTGGAGCTTGAAATAAACACCCACTCCGAGATCGTGTCGTAGATGCATAGGGTCCAAATCCCTTGCCGACAGCGCAACCTTTCCAACGTCATAAAAGCCATAAATGCCGATTGGCCCTTGAATGTTGTGGTAAAACTCAGTTTGCAGCAGAACACGGTTGGGGGCCCGGAGGCGATAATCTACCAATCCGCGAAGTGTATCGACGCCATTGATATCTGTGCCTCCCAATGTCGACTGGAAGTAAAACGGAACCTGCTGATTCGGACCGACGTACGAAGCAGTCAGCAATTCCCTAAGAACGAGCTGGCCCATGCTGCATTGCGCACCAACGATCGGTTCACAGAAAAGATTCTTCCACCACAGCGGTTTCAGCTCCGCCAAATCGTGGCGAAAATCAAACGAGGTACTAGCCGACTCGCTGAGCCTGTTGAAACTATAGGTGCCTGTTCCTAGATCGCTGAAACGGTCGTAGGCGATTCGGGCTTCTGTAGAATTCGAGGTTTGCGAAGCTTTTGCTGGCGTGTGAACGCGCAAATAGGCCTGATAGTTCATGAAGGAAGGTTGCGTTAACACACCGGGAGCCCCCGAATTGCCATAAGCTTGAGCCACAGAGGGAACGCTAGATCCGGAAAGGCCTTTGATGGTCGGCAGCAGCAACTGAACGGCGCCGCCCCCAGCGAACCAACTCAGAATTGGCCAATCGGCAGACACGCCAACTTGGTCTTGAAGTCGACGATAGACGGCCAGCCCCGCCTGCGTCGTAGTCGAGCCAATACCATAAAAGTTCTGCTTTGCGAGGTTTGTGCGCGAGACGAAAACACTGAGGGTTATCTGGTCCTCGAATCGTCGACTCTTTGTGACATCGGCCTGCCCGAGGGCGGGCATCTTAAAGTCGTAGCGGCCTTCCATCAGATAGAAGTTGGTGAAGGAGTACAGCCCCCGAAAGTGCAGGTCACTTTCGCTGCCGACGTGCCCCGCCTCGGATGAAGGATGCATGAAAGTGTACTTCAGCCCCAGCCCGAGACCGACACTGCTTCCAGGAGCGATGCTGCCAAATTCTGGTCCCGGAGGTTTGAGGCCGTAGATGGTAACGGCACACCCCTCAACATCGCTCCAGGCTCTTGTCGCCTTGGCGTCGGAACAATTCTTGTGCGCATCGTCCCAACTAGTGGACCAGTCATCCTTCAGAATCTTCCACAAATGATCCTGAGCTTCAACGGGCAACGCGTTGAACATCAACGCGTAAATCAGCGGTCCGAGAATAAATCTAGTTATTCCCATCGGAGGCGCTTCCATTTCCTCGACTCGTTAGAATGTCTGCAACTTGAGCGACGTACATCCCTGCAGAGTGCTCATCGTGAATCTTGGACGGATCGATTCCTGTTTGCATTTCCTGAGGCAGGCGGCCTTCCAGAGCTGCTGCGTGTTCAACGGCATCGTGTTGCAAAGCAGAAAGCGCTGCGGGAGTTACAGCAGCATTTGCAGTGACCGTTGCGGTTCCTCGACTTGTGGCCGCTGCAAAATCCGGTTGTTCCATGCGGGGTGCCGTGTTCAAATCCAACAGCGACTCGAACGTATTGGCAACTTGCGCCCGTTTACCCAGGATTGCCGATGGCCAGGAGTTTCCAGCAAATAGCTTCATGGCTGTGGCAATCAAAGAAGTGTGGTCGTAGACCGTGTGGTCGATCGTGCCAGCGACGACATACGGGGAGATCACCACAGCGGGTACGCGAGGTCCCAGTTGGGTGAAGTCGAAAGGCGGATCGGGACAAGAGATCGAGTCCGGCGAGCAGGTGATGGGCACAGCAGGAACGGTGTTTGAGCCGGGTGGCGGGACATGATCGTACAGGCCGCCATGTTCGTCATACACAATCACGAAAATACTGCTCTTCCAAACGTCGTCGTTGCTACGTAAGTCGTCATAGACAGAATGAATAAACCCCTCGCCAGCCGCCACGTCATGGTCGGGATGTTGATCGTTGGCTGGCAGCGAGGAACCGACGGTTTGTGAGTGATAGCGTGGTTCGATAAAACAGTAGCTCGGAAGTTTGTTCTGGCGGCAAAGTTCCCCAAATCGGTTGTACTGCGCGAAAAACCGCGCTTGATTATGAAGCAAGAGTCCTTCAAAACTGAGCGCAGCGGTCCAATCCTCGTAAAAGATTGCCGAACTCACTGGCGGGTTGAGACTGAAAAGCACTTCATAGACCGTTCGGAACCCGCCCAGGAAATCGGGTGAGAGTGAGTCCAGCCTGCCTCTGGTCGTGCCTGCATGAGCGTAGAGGCGATTTGCCAGTGTAGGCCCTGGAACGGAGCAAAACCACCGGTCGCATACCGCATAGGAACTCGCCAGCGTTACAAGAATAGGAAGATTCTTGGGGGCGAAGGAGTTCATCACCGGTGTGGCACTCGCGGGACTGCCAGTGTAGCGCTCGTAGTTCCGCACAAACCCGGACATATCGGCTTGCTGTCCCGGCGTAGGTGGGTATTTTCCAAACATCTGCTCCATCACATCTGTGAAATCATGGCGGGGATCGATTCCGAGGTCTCCGGAATATCGCGCCTGGTCATTTACGCTCACGGGCTCGCCCGTGTGGTTTTGTCTTCACGAAAAAGAAAAGCGTGTGGATCCTATAGACGGGAGCCAATCGGGGGTAGTAAGACTCAGAGCCCTGTTCTCCTTGATCCCACTGGTTGTGCTCCGCAAAGAAGTCGTTAGGTCCTATAGATGAGAGATTGTGCTTCACGCTGCTTGTGCCTTCAAGAGTCAAATGGCGGCACGTTATCCAGCCCGTGGTTGCCGGTTGTGACGTTTCATCGGGAGGCTTCGAGGGACTCCGGCCGAAAGTAAACCGAAAACGAGGAGAAGAAAAAGGGGCAACTGAGAGCCTATACAGCGATGCGGCGTAAGCACTGCGTCAGTCTCCCTACTTTTGGTGCTGTCGCGATTATTTTATCCGTGTAATACGATGCGCTTGCAATTCCCCCCTCTTTGGTCAAGAAATCGCAAATTGCGGACTCTGGATGGCAAGGTTTACCTTTTCATACAGAATCAGAAAAGCTCATTGTCCCTTGGAACGGGCATCCTATAGCATAAGTCAGGACTCTTGCGTCGAAGATGGAACCTTTGAAAGAAAAAGTTCGCCCACGACGGAGGCCTTCCTCTAACGGAACACGCGGGAAAAGCACTAACCTCAACACACCTGCGCACAAGGCGAAGAAGCGTAAGCCTTCACAGGACATGCCGCAGGGATGGGAGGCCGGCTTTCAAAACGCCTTCGACCAGGCGGCGATTGGGATGGCACTCCTTGGGCTCGATGGTCGGTGGCTTCGCGTTAACCCTGCGCTATGCAAAATCTTAGGCTATTCCAAGCAGGAACTGCTTGCTACCGACTTCCAGACGGTCACGCATCCAGAGGATCTGGATGCCGATCTCAGCTATGTCCGCCAAATGTTGAGCCAAAAGATTCGCTCGTACCAAATGGAGAAGCGATACTTGAATAAGGCCGGGAAAGTCGTCTGGGTCTTGTTGAGTGTTTCGCTAGTCCGCGGCAGTGACAACAAGGGTCTCTTCTTCTTTTCTCAAATTCAGCACATTAGCGAGCGCAAGCGCGCTGAGGAGGCCTTACGTGAAAGTGAGAAACGGGTCCGCGCGATTCTAGATAACAGCCCGAATCTGATCTTTCTAAAAGATGTGAAAGGTCGCTACCTGATCGTAAACCGCGAATTCGAAAGAGCTCTCAGCGTCAGCCAGGAACAAATCAAAGGTCGGACGGACGATGAAGTATTTCCGCCGACGCAGGCGGCCGCATTTCGAGCCGACGACCTTCAGGTGATTAATAGCGGCGTCGCGATGGAATTTGAGGAGATCGCCCTCCAGGAGGATGGTCCGCACACAAGCATTGTCCAAAAGTTTCCTCTGTTTGACGTCGGGGCAAAGATATACGCGGTCGGAGGCATCGTCACGGACATCACCGGGCGCAAACGCGTCGAAGAGGCGTTGCGTAAATCCGAGGCACGTTATCGTGAGCTGCTCGAAAATACGCCCTATGGTGTCTACCACGCGACATGGGACGGCCGATTCATCGACGTCAACCCGGCGCTCGTGAGCATGCTGGGTTATCCTTCGAAGGAAGAACTCATGGCGGTGGACTTGGCTACTGACGTCTATCACAGTCCGGAGGATCGGGCGCAGTTGATCGAGGCTAGCCGCGAGACAGGACGGATAAGGGGAGCTGAGATCGAGTGGAAGCGGAAGGACGGCAAACCGATAGCCGTCCGCATAAATGGACGACTTCTATACGATGAATCCGGCGAATTCGTTGCGACTGAGGGGATCATCGAAAACCTGACCGAATGGCGGGAATTGGAGAAGCAGTTTCGACAAGCGCAGAAGATGGAAGCCGTGGGCCGTCTCGCGGGTGGGATTGCACACGACTTCAACAATCTTCTCACGGTCATCAAGGGCAATGGTGACATCCTTTCGGGTCTTGTCGAACAGGGAGGAGTTCAGAGACGAAGCGTCGAACAGCTGCGCAAAGCCGCGGACCGAGCTGCATCTTTGACGCGTCAGCTTTTGGCTTTCAGCCGGATGCAAGTGCTGCAACCGAAAGTGCTCGATCTGAATGCTGTGGTGGATGACCTTGGCAAGATGTTGCCCCGCCTAATCAGTGAAGACATCGAATTGGTCTTTGCCCCGAATAAGGCGCTAGGGTTGGTGAGGGCCGACCCTGGTCAGGTCGAGCAGGTCATCCTGAACTTGGCGGTCAATGCTCGAGACGCGATGCCGCACGGCGGAAAACTCGTCATCGAAACCAGGAATTTCACCATGGATGACGAATATTCCCGTCGACACCCGCCGGCGTCGTCCGGGGAATACGTCATGCTTGCCGTGAGTGATACAGGCCACGGGATGGACCTCGAGACCCAGAGCCACATCTTCGAGCCTTTCTTCACAACCAAGGAACAAGGAAAAGGGACGGGCCTCGGGCTGGCGACAGTCTATGGAATCGTCAAGCAAAGCGGCGGGTTCATTTGGGTATACAGCGAACCCGGACTTGGCACGGCGTTCAATATCTATTTGCCGCGCGTCGACGAACCTGTCGAGTTAGCTGAGCCAACGAAGAATACCGATGGAGCCGTTCATGGAACAGAAACGATCTTGCTTGCGGAAGATGAGGACGATCTTCGAGAACTCGTGGGGCAGTTTCTTCGAAAGAACGGCTACACCGTGCTGGAGGCCAAGAATGGCATTGAAGCTTTGCAAGTTGCCGAACACCACGACGGGCCGATTCATTTGTTGATGACGGATGTCGTGATGCCGAAAATGGGAGGGTGGAAGTTGGCCGAGCGATTGATTAGCTTACGCCCGGCACTAAGAGTAGTGTATTTGTCGGGCTATTCGGAATACACGGCCGCTCCCGACGATAGCGGCAAATGGCGCGCATCGTTCGTTCAGAAACCCTTCGCGATGGACGCGTTGGCACGAAAGATACACGAAGTCCTGTCACCGCATCGTCGTTGACGGGTGTGCCAAACCGGATCTGAAGGTTGCCCAAGTAATGATCGCCACCAGAGAGGTTGACCGAGTAGCTCGTTGATGCGGCTAGCGCCAGCAGGCCCATTCCTCATTCTGTAAAATGTCGACCTGCATCAGATGAGATGCAACTCCCTGGCGTGCTCTTCGCAAAGGTAGAGATTCAGGTATGGGTTGATTCGGTTTCTCCATTCGGCCCACCGCTGCTCCCAATCCGGTCCGCAACGATCGCAGGCGTGCTTTCCGAGAAGAGGCCGACTTGCACGGTTTCGCGCTAAGCGCCAGCAGGGGCCGCTGCAACGCATAGAACACGAATCCAGCACGGCAGTTCTGATCAGGAAGTCTCATGGAGCGGACCCGCGAAGGCTTCGATTCCGGCAGGGTTAAGCTGTCCCTGCTTCATACGTTCGATAATCTCGTCCCCGGTCAACACGAACTTGCCCACGTTTGCCACGATGGTCCCGTTGCGCCTACGAAATGGGCCTGCGACTAGAATCCCCTGGTTTCTCATGAACCTCAACGCTGCTCGGATCTCCGCTTGCCTTTCCGGGTTACTGAGAACTCTTGTGGCGAGGACTTCAGGTGTGATCTGTTCTTGTTCCATCGCCTAGACTCCTCTGACACGATGTGCCGCCTTTACCCGTAGTAGAGCCAGTCAGCGTTGTGTCAGGTGACGTCGGAGAGGATGAAGGCGGCCGTCTGCTTCCCCTCAGGGTAAGACCACGGGTGGTAATGTCAAGCAAGTGAGTACCTGAATCAGGTAAAGGCATTTACCCTAAGGTATCTGGCAGCTGGCCTGCCAAGGAACGTTCAGTCGCTGTCCCGACCAAAAACTCCGTTGGCAAACTAGCAGTGAAGTGGGGAATTCCGTGCGACACGGAGCTAATCGGCAAGCTCCTTTTCGCTGTCGGAGGTTAGAGGCTTAGATTCCATATGTAATAGCCTACCGTTCGGCAATAGTGCGGCTGTATTTGGCAGGCAACACGCTACCTCGCGTCACGAAGCTCGCGCTTTTTTGCTTTCATCGCATACATAGCCACGTCTGCCTTCCGTAGGAGGGCTTCGATTCTTTCACCGTCATGGGGATAAACTGCAACGCCTACGCTGACGGAAAGCACTGGTCCCACGCCATCATTGGCAATGCTTTCACAGATACGTTGCGCCACTTGGTTTGCCGCCTTTGTGCCTGTTTCCGGTAACACAACTGCAAACTCGTCGCCGCCGTAGCGCGCCGCCGTATCGATGTCCCGGCAGAAACTCAAACCATCGGCCACCCGACAGATCGCATGGCTTCCCGTCAGATGCCCGTAACGGTCGTTGATTTGCTTCAATCCAGCCAAGTCAAACAACAACAGGGCAAACTCTCGCCCGGTGCGTGCTGAACGCTTGATCTCCATATCCAGCACTTCCACAAGATGGCGGTAGTTGGCCAGTCCTGTCAGTGGGTCGCGAGTCGCCTGTTGACGCAGATGATTCTCCAACTGGCGCTGTTTGGTGACATCCTCAGTGATAACCTCATAGGCGTCCAGTTGGCCCTGCTCACCCAGGATTTCTTGTCCGGTGAGTCGGACTTTCAGCGTTGTGTGGTCCTTCCGCTTCCATTCTATTTCGATGGGGTCGACTGATCCTTGCCGGTCTGGTTGCCCCAACAATTGGGCTCGTTTGCCAGGATCCTGAATCAGGCCACTCGCAAGGTTTACCGCCAAGAGCTCCTCTTTTGATGCGTAGTCGAGCATTTTCACCATGGCCTCGTTCACTTCGAGAAATTTGCCGTCAAGGTCGCAGCGGGAAATTCCGTAGCTTAAATTCACTGCCAAGGCGTGGTAACGTGCTTCCGAGTGCCGCAAGCTGTTTAGGGCTCGGTCGCGTTCATCGCGCAGTGCTTTCTCTCGCAGCGCCCGATGAACGGCTACGGGAAGGTGACCAATGTGGCCCATTTCAATGCAATCGTAGGCGCCTCTGGTAATGAACTCCGCCACCGTCTCACGTTGCAGGATGTGACCGACGAAGATAAGCGGGATCTGCCTCTTCGACTGGTCCAGCAGTTCCAGTGACTGCGTTTCCCGCCAACCGGGGCTCGGATACTCGGCAACAACAAGGTCATAGGCGTGCGAGCCCAGCCGCTGGCTAAACTCTTCGGGAGTTCCGACAATCTCCGCGCTGACTGTGAAATGCACCTTGTCGAGTTCTTGGAGGCAGCGTTCTACTTCCGCTGCGTTAGTATGGACAAAGAGGACGTGCAAAGGCAGATGTCGACCTTCCGGTCCGCTCAGGGCGTCACGCTTGAGCCTGGCTTGTGGGGTCGAAGCCATCGGAAGGTAGGAATAATTCACGGGAGCCAGTCCTTCCCATTGCCATACTGGCCCCCGAGAATCTATGGATTCTAAGCATGTCAAAGCTATCGTGGGAGCGTAGTGGCGTCTGTTCCATATTGTACATTTTCATCTTTTTGTTAACTTTTGCGTGCGGCACAAGGAAATCAAAAGCGGGCGGAGTTTTGGCGAACGACAAGTCGGTCTCGGTTAGGCTGCTGTCTTCCTTCCCACATCGGCGAAATACACGACGCGGCGAAATACCTGACCCTCGCCGTCTCAGAAATCGGAACGTGCCATGAAAACAGAAAGAGCCCTGGCTAGACTCGCCTCAAATCATCTCGACGAAGTGGCTCTAGCGGAAGTATATCGAAACGCCAGTCGCAACCCGCCAGGCCCGCGCAAACAAACCAGATCATTATCGCCAGTGAATTGACCTGTTTCCCCACGTGCAACCACAGCCGGTAGAGAAGATGACCCGGCAACCCTCCGGTTGTGCCTCCGCCCAGATGGTATAGGGAAGGAAGGCCTCGGGCATAACGGGCGCCTGCAAGCCGCGGTTCTTTGCGTCGGAGACGACACCGATGATCTCAAAATAGAGTCCATGCGGCGTTTCCGGGACTTCATCAAGGACTTTGAAATTGATCTTCTGGCCGACGGGATCTTCCTTGCTGAAAAAATCGCGGGCGAGCGTCTGGTTGATGACCGCCACCGGCCGGGCGGATTCGATGTCGTTTCCTGAGGGCAGCTATCCAGCGTCTACGTCCGAACCTCCGAGTCGTGGTTCAGATTCACCTGCAAGGACGTTCGATGCGGGAAACAGCAGAAGCATTAGGCATCTCTTTGTCAGCGGCCAAAGCACGACTGTTCCACGCCAAGAAGGCCCTCCGCAGGTCGGCCATCAAGCTGGTGGACCAGCCCCGATTTGCCGGCAAGTTAGCGCAGGATGCTTGCAGGGATGCGGGAGTGATTGAAGAGAAGAAAGTTTGGTTTCGGCGACCTGAATCCACCAACGGCTTGAAGGTTACGCCGCAAAGCAATTCACTTGACTGGTTTCGCCAGCCCTGCCCTTCGGCTCTATGTCTGAAGATTCTTCTACGCCGCAACGGCGGCGTAGGAGGATAGGATGCAACGCGGATGTATGCAACGAAACACTCGCAAAGAAGGTCCTGATGTGTGGCAGTTTCGCTGGTCTGAGACCCGACTTGACGGCAAGCGTCTTTACCACAAGAAAATTGTCGGCACGGTCGAACAATATCCTGATGAAAATGCTGCGCGGCGCTCCGTAGTGGGGTTGGTCTCAGAACTCAACACCGATGGCCGACCAACGAATTCCGGCACAATGACCGTTGCTCAACTCTGTGATCACTTCGAGCAACGCGAACTAGCAAAGGAAAATACTTGGCGCAGTCACGCGACCAAGAAAATCTACAAGGCGTACTTGACTCGCTGGATTCGTCCTCATTGGAAGAAATACCAGCTTGCTGAGGTTAGAACCATACAGGTCGAGTCCTGGCTTCGCGGATTGCCATTGGCAAAAAGCAGTTGTGCCAAAATCCGAAATGTGATGTCCGTCCTCTTTAATCATGCCTGCCGATATGAACTGTTTGACCGCAATCCAATCTACCTCGTTCGTCAGAGTGCCAAACGCCGAACACCACCGGCCACTCTGGAGCCCGCCGAAATCAAGGCGCTAATCGATGGCCTGGCACTTCGAGAACGCACACTGGTTCTTCTTGCCGCATCAACCGGGTTGCGGCAGAGCGAGATATTCGGCTTAAAGTGGGGCGATATCGACTTCGAGCGAGACACGATGAGCGTCATCCGTTCCATCGTGTACGGAGTGGTAGGCCCGTGCAAGACCGAATCATCGCAAAAGCC
>WNGJ01011887.1_pt1 | contig 10556 bp, 9 predicted proteins | sample 5400611 | NCBI WGS metagenome assembly WNGJ01 (sample SAMN13153375, study PRJNA577476) | soil metagenome | isolation source: 40 cm soil or saprolite under Garry oak tree replicate 1 | place: USA:California | collected 2016-06-15
GTCTGGATGCCTGGTGTCAACATCAGAAGCGTGGCAAGCTGAGGCGCGGTCGGTTTGGACGACTGATGGCTACCTGAAAGCGACATGCTGCTCTCCTTTCTAGATTGAATGTCATTCGCCAGCAGAGTCCGCAGGCGGCGGGGTGAGGGAGAAAGGCGGTTCCTGGAAGTCCCCCAGGCTTCCTTGCCCCGCACCCCGCCAAGGGGCCTTGCAGGCCCCTTGGAACCCCCTGCTGAATAGTTACTCATATTGAAAGAGAGCGATAAGTCCTGTAGGAAGAAGGAGAATGCCAAGATGATTCGCTTTGATGACCAGGTAGCCATCGTGACCGGCAGCGGGCGCGGACTGGGCGAGGCATATGTTCGGTTGCTCGCAGCGCGCGGCGCGCGTGTCGTGGTGCATGACGCGGGCGTGACCCTGGAGGGCCAGGGCTTTGATCCAGGCATCGCCGATGGCGTAGTGCGAAAGATTACTGACGCTGGTGGTATCGCTGTGCCTTGTTATGAGAATATCGAAATGCGCGAGGGTTGCCAGCGTGTCATCGAGACCGCGCTTGAGCATTTTGGAAGATTGGATATCCTCATCAGTAATGCGGGCTGGATCTCGCGCACCCTGCTGGAGGAGATGACGCCGGAGTTATTAGAGCGTACCTTCAATGTGCAGATCGCCGCGCCTCTCTGGCTAGCTCAGGCCGCTTTCCCCGCGATGAAGCGGCAGCAGTATGGCCGCATTGTGTTGACCTCATCCGGCAGAGCGCTCTGGACTGAACACACCTGGCCCGAGTTGATCGGCTATGCGATAGGAAAGTCGGCCCAGATTGGTCTGATGAACGCGCTGGCCAACGATGGGGCCAGCGCGGGTATTCGCGTCAATATTATCTCACCTGCCGCAGCGACCCGCATGTATACACAGAGCGTGGCTCCTGGAGAGCTGCGTCCAGAGCAGGTTGCGCCAGGAGTCGCTTTCCTCGCCTCCAAAGAATGTGACGTTTCCGGCGTGATCTTGCGGGCCGCCAATGGACAATTCTCAACTATGCGCTGGCAGGTTGGTCCCGAGATCGAATTTGGCGCAGAGGTGGCTACACCCGAACATATCGCGGAGAAATGGGAGGAGCTCAGCCAGATGTGACTGATTTTTTGGTGCTCCCACCCCTCCAGTCTACAACATCTTTACTTTCCCCTGCCGAGATCAGTCGAACCAATACTGGCATATTTTACAACGCGCTTGCTAGCCTTGCTCCCCGCGCTAGCAGGCGCGTCGCGAAGGGCACTAGGGCAAGAACTGATTCGTGTACAAAGCGTCGAAGTTCATGCTGTGAACGGGCTTACCTGAGGCATCCTGGATGCCGTTTGAAGCGAGCATGAATTGTGGATAGCCGTGCCAGGCAGCCGCATCCTGCCAGCCCCATTTGTGACCCGGGTCGGCGTAGCGCGAGCTGAGAAAGTCCTGGCTGGCGAACACCAAGCCTGTATCGGGGAAGGTGCCAGCGGGCGCCCCATCGATGAGCATCTGCGCCGCTTCGTGCGCGTGGATACGGGCATACTCGTAGCCACACGAGGTTGCAAGCATAAATTTGCGCAGCAGTTCCGGCTTCTGCTTGATCTCAGCAGGGCTAGTGATTATATTGGGCGTGTAGTAGTCAGAGATACCATAGTTAGTGATCGGGAAGACATGGAGCTTCACACCCTGGCGCTGCGCCTGGATGACTTCCCAGCCCTCAAAGACCCACACGAAATCGATCCGGTGGGACTCCAGCGCCTGCATGGCATCAACGCTCAGCGTCACATTCTTAAATTGGCCTTTACCGCCATCCTTCTGGATGATTTCACCCACGACCGCCGATTCGTAGGGAGCGCCAAAGCCGCCATAGACCTTGCCATCCAGGTCACGCGGGCGCGTCAGTCCAGAACTGGCAAGTGTGACCAGCGCCGAGGTATTGTGCTGGATGATGGCGGCAAGAGAAACTACGGGCTGACCCGCGGCGGCATCTGAGACGATGCCTTCAGTAGCACTTATGCCGACATTAGCCTTGCCACTACTGACTAAAACATCCGGCGAGACGTTGGTTGAATAGGGTAACAGTTGCAGGTTGATGCCTTCAGCCTGGTACCAGTGCTGGTTCAAGGCAACATAAATACCGGTATGGTTTGTGTTGGGCGTCCAGTCTAAGGCCAGGCTCATGGTCGTCAACTGCTGTGGAGGAGTTGTCTTACTTAAAGCAGCACATTGCGAACTGAACGTGGACGAGACAGGATGTTGTGTACTCTGTGTACCTGAGCTGGCAGCACGCTGCTGCCACAGGAAAGCTCCTACAACCACAATAATCAATAGTACCGGTATACCGATACTCAAAAAAAGACGTGTGCGAGAGTTCATCGAATTCCTCCTATTTGATAAAGACCCCGCTATTTCCTAACTGCGTGCCATCGCGCCGTGATACCACGGCAAAGCAATACGCTCGATGACTGATACAAGGCCAAAAAGCAATAAACTGAGCACAGCCGTTACAAGAATAGCGGCGAAAACCAGGACTGTCGCAAAGGAGTTGGTTGCTTTCTCCATGTAAATACCCAACCCCTTGAACCCTCCCACGTACTCACCGAAGATTGCCCCAGTGACGCTATAGGTCGCAGCGATACGCAGGCCGGAGAAAAACGAGGGCATCGCGCCCGGCAAACGTACCAACCAGAGGGTCTGCCAGCGCGACGCTCGCATGCTGCCCAGCAAATTCATCAATTCTGGTTCGGTCGAGGCCAGGCCGTCAGCACATGCAACGGCTATAGGAAAGAAGCAGTAGAGGGTGACGACAATCAGTTTCGGACGAATATCATAGCCAATCCACAAAAGCAACAGCGGAGCAAGAGCGATGATTGGTATGGTTTGTGATACGACGAGCAGAGGATAGATTGCTCGCCGCAGCCAGCCTGAAATATCGAGCAGGACTGCCAGTAAAAGGCCGAGCAGGATTGCTATTCCCATACCCAGAACGGTCTCGAGCAGGGTCTGGACAGTGTTGTCGTAAATAACACCCCAGTTATTAATCAAGGCTTGAATGATCGCTGACGGCGCAGGCAAGTACAGCGGACTCACCTGACCAAGGTGTACATACAGTTCCCAGAGCGCCAGTAGCGTGATTACAAGCACAAAGGCCGGGCCATAGCTAGCCAGTCGATGTAGTTTCATATGCTTTGCTCCTTCAGCAAGAGTGACATTAACTCTTGTTCCAGTTGCACAGCCTGTTCCAAAGCGAGTTGCTCCGGTTGACGCGGGCGAGGAAGATCGACATCTACTATGCGCAAGACGCGCGCCGGGCGGGCGCTCAACACGTAGATGCGGTCAGACAGCAGCATGGCCTCGCGCACATCATGGGTGATAAAAAGAACGCTTGAGTGAACCTCTTGCCAGAGGTCGAGCAACCACATTTGACATGCAAGCCGCGTCAGGGCATCCAGCGCGCCAAAGGGTTCGTCCAGCAGGAGAAAGGAGCGGTTGAAGAGCACCGTACGCAGCAAGGCTACGCGCTGGCGCATCCCTCCTGAGAGGGTAGATGGGTAATTGTGGGCAAATTCCGCCAGTCCAAAGTGTTTGAGCAGCTCGTTTGCTTCGTACCTGGCTTTTTTCCGTGGCACATGACGCACATCCAGGCCTAACATGACGTTTTCTTCAACCGTTCTCCAGGGCAGCAGGAGCGGTTGTTGAGGCATGTAGCCGGTCTTCCCGGTACGCACATGCTCGGCATCACCATCGATGGCAATCATACCTGAGGTTGGCTGTTCTACACCTGCAATGATGTTAAAAAGCGTACTTTTGCCACAACCGCTAGGTCCAATGAGCGAGACAAACTCGCCTGCAGCAATGGCAAGGTCAATTGATGCAAGCACATCCAGGCGCTGGCGCCCAGTACGAAATATTTTTGTGACGCCCTGCACCAATAATTTGGGTGCATCCATGCACTTCTTCCCCAATCAAGCATGCAAAAGGCCGCACCCCTGGTGTGGAGGGTACGGCCTGAATCGTCCGGTTATGTGTTTGCTGGCATGCCGTTGCCGCTTCCCTCCGCTGGTATTAACCAGATCAGGTTCATAGGGTCGGTAAACTGGGTTACCTCTCAGCCAATTAGCTCCCCTAGCAGCGAGATGATGCTCTTATTCAAATAGGTAAAGATACATTTTTACTTAACATATTATAGGAGATAGGCGCTGTTTTGTGAAGGGACAAGTATATCTCTACAATATACTTTTATTCGATTTACCGATGTGCTATACTGTCCCCGTATTCTTTATACTCTTTGCTTAACCATAACAAGGAGAAAGATTGTTATGAGCCAGAACCCCAACTTTAATCCTTATGGTCAAAATTCACCCGATCCGCATGCTACGCCTGGTACATCTTATGGCCCCCCTGGCTCGCCCCCGCCGCCAGGACAAGGGTCATCTCCTAACTACATCCCCCCCTCCGACCCGGCAGTGCGAGGGCAGGATCCTAACTACGGTATATATAACCCTTATACGCCCAATCCGCCTACACCTGGACCAGGGGCGAACCCTGATTTCGATCCTTATGATCCGTATGGACCGACTGTACCAGGGCAGCGTCCGAACCCAAATTATAATCCTTATGTGCCGCCGGCCCCGCCTGCGCCTCCGCCTCCGCCTCCGACCCAGAGGCGTGCCAAAGGCATATCAGCAAGAGTAATAGTGCTGGTCGCGCTGGTGGCAGTACTAGTAGTTGGAGGTAGCGCAATCGCCCTGGTTTCCTACAATAATGTGCAGACGAGCAACGCAAATGCCACAGCAACAGTCGTGACGAATGGCACGCAGACGGCGCTACACCTGACGGCTACGGTCCAGTCCAATGCTACGGCTACTGCTGTTGCATCAACCTATCCATTTAGCGCTAACTTAAAACTGAACGACCCTCTCACAGATAACAGTAAGGGAAATGGGTGGGTGACGAACAGCAACTGTAAGTTTGAGAACAGTGCCTATCACGCCATTGAAGCAAATGCGAACTTCTTCAATACGTGTCCTGCATTAAAGACCAGCTTCAGCAATTTCACCTACCAGGTGGAGATGGTTATGAACACTGGAGATGTGGCCGGAATAACTTTTCGCGGGGATGATGCTAACAGCAAATTCTATTCGTACCTGATTGGGACCGACGGAAGCTGGGCGTTCTTTGTCTACAGGCAAGCGAGTCACCCACAAATATTAAAAGAGGGTACAGGCAACCCGGATATTATTCAGGGCAATTCACAGACCAATACACTGGGTATCGTTGCAAACAATAACACGTTTTCGTTGTATGTGAATCAGAAGCCGGTCGCAACTGGTTTAAGCGATGTCTCCTATACCGGTGGGCAAATAGGTGTGATTGTTTATGGCAGCACTGGTGCGACAACAGAGGCAGTATATTCTAACGCCGAGGTGTGGGCGTTATGAGGAGCATGCAGTTCCACGAAGCCTGGAGTCCCAGCAGGGCGGGGGCAGGGCCCAGAAGCGCGAACGGAAGCGTTTCATGAACGAGTGTCCGGCACCACCGCAGGGCGGGGGCAAGCCCACAGGGCGACCGCAAGGGTCGCCCCTACTATACACGGGCTTGGCAGGCCGATCCGTGGTATGGCAGGGGCGACCCTTAAGTCCGCGCCTATGGGACTTTGGACCCCTGCAATCCTTTAGCGGACAAGTTTCCGAATGCTGCGCAGGACAAACATTGTGATAAGGCCCACTCCGATGACCATGCGCAAAACCGTACCAGGGTCATACATGGGACGAAACCTGGCTGTGCCGTCTTTGAGTTCAATGTAACCAATTGGTACAACCCGGGAGCCTCCACCGCCACCAGTTCCTTCGCCAGGCTGGTTTTGACTGGCATCCCTGTCTGTGCCCGCTCCACCCCCGAATCCCCACCAAACCTTAGCAACCGGAATAACGGTGACGCCATCTCTTTCAACGGGGTCACCAAATACGGCAGTGACTTTTGAATTAATGCCAACTCTATTTGCTATGCGCTCAAGAAAGGCGCCGCTACTGGCCGGGCGATCGATTTCGGTCTGCTGATCTACGTTTGTACTCATTGCAATACTCCTGCCTTTCTCCGTCTATTGAACATATTGATCGCGAGGAAATTACCCAAATAAAGCTAAAGGGACTCCTACACATTATAATACACCGCAATTGTGAGGTGTATTATTCAGTATATTCTCAACGACGTTTCGGCTGTTCTTGCGCAAAACGCGGACAATGGTCTAGAGCATATGTATACCATTCCTCCCATTGACTATCCGTAAACGGGTCGACAACATGTCCACTTGGTTGACGCATGAGCCATTGACAGAGAGCATAGGAAACCGGCTCATCTGCATTCATAGCGTTTTCAAAGTCGGTATAGTCCAGGTAATCCGATTCTTGCCAACCGGCAACTTCACGCCTTATTGCTTTCTGCGCCGGTGCAGTTTTTGGAGTAGGTGTCACTCGCCCTGTTGGGTACATCATATTGGTTACCTGCCCAGGCGAAGCTGTGCTCGGCACGGACGATTGGATTGGCGTAGGCCGCGCCGGATCATAGATATAGACCACTTCTATGTTATTCAGCATCCGCGTATTAGGAGGAGGCGAGGCAAAGATGACTGTGGATGCGCTTTCGTTTATCAAGGCTTCATATCCTTGAAAAAAGAAGTGCATGCCGACAATACCCATCTTTTTATGCACGCCATTAACCATAATACTCTGCGTCTGTATTGGTTGATGTGTCAGTTTGAAAACATCGGTGACACCATCACTGGTAAATTTGTCTATCTGCACTCGATGCTGTACAGGCAGAGAGGGGATCATGGCTGTTGTTTTTCTCCTGCTTCAGGTGTCCAGTTCTTTATCGTCTACTATGCGAAACATAGATACATTCTGTCAGCTATGATATGCGAGCATAGCCGTTCCTTGCTTGTAGGAATCTGCCGGCATACGCACACCGTTCTTAATATATACTACGGGATGCACTGAAAAACAGTGACTGAGCAGCATGCAGGGGTGCAAGCCCTAAGAGGGGGACATAGCGGGAAATGCGTGGGTGAGAACCAGAGCCGATAAATCGGCAATGTGCACGATAAATCGGCACCTACGGTTTTCCCATTTTCCTCTTTGCCAGGATTCTGTGATATACCCAGGCATCCAGCATACCACGGAGGATGCCAATGACCCCAAGCAGGCCCGCAGTTACCAGGAATGCAAGAATGGGCTGGTGAAAATTACTGTAAAACAGCGCGTAGCTTGATGGCAGTAATCCCCATAAGGCGACGAGCAGGCATGCACCAAAAAACATGAGCATGCCTGCCATGGCGCTGCTGCGCAAAAGCACGGGAAATGTCATCTTTGTTGAGAGCCATACAGCCATCATTGCTCCCGGCGTGGGCGCTCCCATCAAAATGATGAATAGCACGACGAACATGCGTGGCAGCAGCGAGCTACCTGGCGGAAGCGAGGGAGGGACGGCAAGAGCAATAATCAGGATGATGGTCAAAGGCAGCAGCCCCGTTAAGGCACCTACCAGGGCTGAACGCCACAAAACCGGCGCAGCTTCGAACTGCTCACGAACGTCAACCTGGCCCAACTTGCGGATGATATAGAGGTTGCTGAGCAGGAATACAAGATAGCATACCAGCGGCAGGTATAAACCGCTTCGAGATGCAACAGCGCCATAGCTGATGAAAAAACCACTTAAGAGCGGTGCAATAAGAGTGATAGCCAGGCCGCGATAGAATATCCTGCGAATGTCGCGGCCGCGCGTTACTCCAACAAACCCGATTGCAGCCAGGGCGAGCATATTAATGCCGGCGCCAAGTAGTACTCCCAGAGTAGATGGGGACGCGGGTCCAGCAATAGGAGCGGTGTTGAGCAGCTTAAGTATGGGGAATTGTAACAGGAGGGCAATCAATACTACACCAAAATAGTGAAGTCGATGCCCCTGACGATACGTTGGAGATGGGGCGATGGGTTCTGGAGGCGGGGGCGCATTAAATTGAGCCCCTACATTCGCGGGCGCCATGAATGGCATCCCTACATTTTGCCGGGGAAAGGCGCCCAGAGGAAGCGCCGGTCCTGCAGGGCTGGTTGGGGGTAATGCCCTGTCTGAACGCCCTACAGGTACGGCTGCTGCAAGAGGCGGCGGTGCCTGCCAGGAACGATCAGCCATCGTTGGATCATCATTATTGGCATCACCTTGCAGGCGTAGGCCGGCGGGCGCAGCCAATATGGGAGATATCGCGGCTTGCAGATCAGCCGCCATTTCAGTGGCGCTCTGATAGCGGTCTCGCGGATTCTTGGCAAGCGCCTTTTTGACGACAAATTCAAGAGCAGGCGAAAGGTCGGAGCGAATATTTCTGATGGGCGGCACAGGTTCATTGAGTTGCTTTGTCATGACGGCGAAAGGGTTCGGTCCGGTAAAAGGGACGCTGCCTGTCAGTAGTTCGTAGAGAATGATCCCCAGCGAGTAGATATCTGAGCGGGGATCAAGCTCACCCGCGCTGACCTGTTCTGGCGATGCATATTCAGCGGTGCCAAGAAAACTACCCACTGTGGTAAGAGAGGGCATGGCCATCAAGCGTACAATGCCAAAATCACTTAAGAGCAGCCGTCCATCCTGGTGAAAGAGCAAATTGCCCGGTTTGATATCACGATGTATGACTCCGAGACTATGAGCATAACTGAGTGCATCCGCCACCTGGCTGATATAGCTGGCTACCGTTTTGAGATCAAACTGCCTTCCTGCGCGCTTCATTTCATCTATGTGTTCGCGCAGAGTACCGCCACGAATAAAAGGCATGACCAGGTAAGCGAGTCGCTGCCTATTCACCAGCGCTTCTTCGTATTCATAGATGGGTAGAATGTTTTTGTGCTCCAGCTTGGCCAGGGTATCAGCCTCGCGCCGGAAGCGCTCAAAAAATGTACGCTGCTGCCCGGCATCATAGCCAGAAGCGGGTATGAGTACCTTCACTGCCACAGTACGCACAGGGCGAGACTGCTGGGCCAGGAAAACCGCTCCCATGCCGCCGCGTCCAATAATGCGTTCAATGGTGCAGTTGCCGAGCGTGACGCCTATTAATTCTTTTACGTCCATAGATTAATCCATTTTGTGCAATTATAAGGCTGAAAAATCTGCATAAAATTGCATATTTGTTATTTCTTTATGTTTGCACTTTTTGGTCAACTCCTCTCAAGCCGAGAGAAGTTCATACAAGTCGTCGGGTTCAACACCGGATTGGAACTGCCCATGAAGCCAATCGAGCACATGTCGCCGATGGCGGCGCTGGATTTCACGCCGCGCGTTCTTCCTCCAGAAAGACATAAGCCAGCATCGCCAGGGTCCAGAAGCGGACAATGGCCATCGCACTCATCAGTTGATACTGATCCACTCCCAGTTCTTCTTTGCTATCGCCAAAGAGGACCTCAATCTCCCAGCGCGTTGCGCTATGCACGAGCAGGGTGGACAGATCGGCTTGCAGATCGCTAGACGCGAAGTCGCGCGCTTGCGAGAGCGGAGCATCCAACGACTGCCGCACGATCACCACCTGGCAGAGGTAGAGCTTGCGCACGCGTGTGGTGATGACATGCACATACACCTCATCGTCTCCCTTGGGCCATTTGATCCGCACATAGTCACTCGCACTGAGCTTGGCCGTATAGTCCGACAGTTGCTGCCAGGCCCATCCTGCGGGGGCAGTTGGGTCTTCGACGCGCAGCCAGCGATTGCTTTTGAGTCCCGTGGTGATCAGGAAGCCACGCTCCCGGGCCGCTCGCCAGAGGCGTTTGGCACTGTACCAGGTGTCGAGCAAGACGTGGGTCAGCGTTCCTGCGACCGGCTCAAAGGTGCGAATGCGGTGCTCCATCAAGTCGATCTTGCTGCTGAACGCAATGCCTTGCGCTGCGCACACCATTTGCTGCCGGTACAGCTGAGGAGCCAGGGGACAGCGTCGTCCCAACAGCACATACAGACTCTCGACCATACTATGCCCACGCACCCGCTTGTCCTCGGTTGTCGAATGATGCAGGCCCAGCCCCTCCATCTTTTTCGCTTTGCGCTTCTCGATTGTCGAGTCATCCCCGATCAAGTACCCTGTCACGATGGGTGCTTGGGGACGGCCTCGACGCTTGGGGTGCGCTTGGCGTTGTCGCTGCCGTTCTGCTACGACCTGCGGCTGCATCGTTTCTCGAAAGTGCTTCAGCCACTGCTCTGCTACTGCTGCTGTTTCCCACGGCGCTTCCGACAGAAAGCGACTCAGCCCTGCCAGGCTGGGTCCAGCAGCAATCTGACGCAACAGCCCCGAGAGGGTGCGAGTCCCCTCACAGAGCATCAACCCCAGCAGTACGGTCACGAAGTACTGGTATTGGGGCTTGGAGAGCAGTTCCCGAAACCGTTGGGCAAAGTGCTGCAAGGCTTCATCCAGACATATAATAGGGATAGGCATGGGTCACCTCCGTGGTCTCAAGGGTTGATCATTACCCTCTTGATACCACATGGTGTCCCTTCCTACCATCCCCCCTTACAAAAGTGCAAACATAGAG
>WNGJ01009138.1_pt1 | contig 10555 bp, 11 predicted proteins | sample 5400611 | NCBI WGS metagenome assembly WNGJ01 (sample SAMN13153375, study PRJNA577476) | soil metagenome | isolation source: 40 cm soil or saprolite under Garry oak tree replicate 1 | place: USA:California | collected 2016-06-15
GCGGTGCCCGAGGCTGCTGACCGTTACCACGCGGGAGCCCGGCACCGGCAGCATCTGCTCGAGCAGCAGCCCGGTGAGGGCGAAGTGCCCCAGGTGGTTGGTTCCCAACTGCAGCTCGAACCCGTCACGGGTGGTCTGCCTGGGCGTGAACATCACCCCGGCGTTGTTGATCAGCAAGTCGATCCTCAGGTGCCTGGCCCGCAGCTCGTCCGCGGCGGCGCGGATGGAATCCAGCGAGGCCAGGTCGAGGGGCTGGACCATGACGTTGGCGCCGGGGGCGGTGCCGGCGATGCGGGCGGCGGCGTGCTTGCCCTTCTCGATGTCCCGCACTGCCAGCACCACCGAGGCACCGCGCGCGGCGAGGACTTGGGCGGTCTCGAACCCGAGGCCGGTGTTCGCGCCGGTGACCACGGCTAGCCGTCCGTGCTGGCCGGGCACGTCATCGCTTGTCCATTTCTTCATGATTCCTCCAGGCCCGTTGCTAGCTATGACGTACGACTTAGCTTGATGGTAGGTTTGACGTCATACATAAGTCAAGGGTAAACTCGAGTCCATGCCCCGACGCACCGACAGCCGCTCCCGGATGATCCACGCCGCCGAGCTGTGAGGACGCGTCCCTTCAGGTGGAGGACCAGGTCGTCCACCTCGTGGAACTTGCGCTCGAACCTGGCGAGCTCCATCACGCCGCCTCCGGGACGTCCTCCGGCTCTACTTGCTGCGGAGGCGTGGTCGCGGCGCGCGACTCGGTCAACAGTCCTGCGAGCACCGCGCCGGCGACCGCGATCGCCGCGAGCGCGTAGAACGTGATCTGGAAGCCGTGGGTGAGGGCGGACCCGCTGAGCGTGTTGACGCCTGGGTGGGAGTGGACGTAGTGGTTCGTGAAGGTCGTCGCGATCGTCGTGGCGAGGGCGACGCCGATCGCGCCGCCGATCTGCTGGCTCGTGTTGAGCAGCCCCGACGCGACGCCTGCCTCGGCCTGGCGTACGCCCGTCAGCCCGCCGATCGACACCGCCACGAACGCGAGGGCCAGGCCCACGCCGCTGAGCAGGAACGCGGGGAACAGATCCCAGAAGTAGTGCCCGTTGACTGGAAGCTGCGCGTAGAGCACGAGCCCACCCGCCGACAGCGCGAGACCGGCGGTGAGCACCGGCCGGACGCCGATCCGGGTCGCGAGCGCCTGTGCGACGCCCGAGAAGCCGATGGTCGTCAGCAACAACGCGGTGTACGCGACGCCCGCCTTCAGCGCCGAGTAGTGCAGCACCTGCTGCATGTACAGCGTCAGCAGGAAGAACTGCGCGAACAGGGCTCCGGCGAGCAGTAGGTTGCTGATGTTGGACGCCGTGAGCGTGCGCAGCCGGAAGATCTGCAGCGGCAGCAGCGGCGCCTTCGAGCGCGCCTCGATCACGACGAAGGAGACGACGAGCGCCGCGGAGGCCGCCAGCAGCCCGATCGTCGGCCCGGTGCCCCAGCCGTGCTGGGTGGCGCGGGTCAGGGCGTACACGAGCAGTACCAGGCCGCCGGTGATCGTCGCCGCGCCCGCGACGTCGAAGTTGCGGTGCCGGAGGTCTGCCCGGCTCTCACGCAGCAGCCATGGCGTCAGCGCGAGCACGATCGCGCCGGTCGGCACGTTGATGAAGAAGATCCACGGCCAGCTGAAGGCGCTGGTGAGCGCACCGCCGAGCAGGACGCCGGCGGCGGCGCCGCTGCCGGCGGCAGCGCCCCAGATCCCCAGCGCGAGGTTGCGCTCACGGCCTTCCTTGAAGGTCGTCGTGAGGATCGACAGCGCCGCCGGCGAGAGCATCGCGGCCCCCAGGCCCTGCAGCGAGCGGAAGGCGATCAGCGATCTCTCCGACCAGGCGAGGCCGTCGAGGAGCGAGCTGACCGTGAAGAGCGTGACGCCTGCGACGAACAGGCGCCGCCGCCCAAGCACGTCGGCCAGGCGGCCGCCGAGCAGCAGGAACCCGCCGAAGAGGATCGAGTAGGCGGTGATCACCCACTGCAGGCTCTCCTGGCTGAAGTGCAGGTCTGTCTTGATCGAGGGTAAGGCGACGTTCACGATGGCGACGTCGAGCACGACCATGAACTGGGCGACGACGATCAACGCGAGGGCAAACCAGCGCTTGCGATTCTCGAGGGAAGCCATGATTCCTCCAGGTCCGTTGCTAGCTATGACGTACGACTTAGCTTGATGGTAGGTTTGACGTCATACATAAGTCAAGGGTAAACTCGGGTCCATGCCCCGACGCACCGACAGCCGCTCCCGGATGCTCCACGCCGCCGCCGAGCTGTTCCGCCAGCGCGGCTACCACGCCACCACCTTCTCCGAGGTGGTCCGCGAAAGCGGCGCGCCCCGCGGATCGACCTACTTCCACTTCCCCGGCGGCAAGCAGGAACTCGCCCGCGAAGCCATCGCCAGGGCGGGTGACGAACTCGAGGAGCTGGTCGACGAAGCCGCCCGCCACGCCGATGACCCCGGGTCGCTGGTCCGCGCGCTGGCCCAGATCATCGCCAGCCGCCTGGAACGCTCGGGCTACCAGAGCGGCTGCCCGATCGCCACCATGGTCCTGGAGCTGGCCCCCCGCGACGACCAGTTCAGCGCCGACTTCGACAGCGTGTTCGCGCGGTGGCGGGCGGCGCTGGTCGGCCGCTTCGAACCGCTGGGCATCGCCCCCGAGCGCGCCTCGGTGCTGGCCGACCTGACCATGTCGGCGTTCGAGGGCGCGCTGGTCCTCAGCCGTGCCGCCCGCAGCATCCAGCCGTTCAAGACCACCATCGAGGCGCTCATCAGCGCCATCGACCACGACGCCGCCCCCCAGCCCGCCGCACCCTGAAGTGAAGCCGGGCCCGCCGAGTAGGGCCGTCCGGTAGTGCGTGGCTGCTGAAACTCCGCCGCCGTGTGCGTCCGCGGGTGATGTCATGGCTTCGCTCCGATCATTCAGGTGGCTTGGGTGCGGGTCCTCGCCAGTTGGAGGCCCCCCTTGCCGCTCTTTCGACAGGATCACGGTCGCGCTTCGGGCCGCCCGTCGCGCCCGTGTAGGTCCCTGGCCGGGACCCCGGTCACTACTCGGGCACCGGCGCGTCCCGGCCACCCCGATGGGTCCCTCGTGCAGCGCCGTCGTCGGTTCTGGGCAGCAAGCATGGCGCGGGCATGACCCGCCCTGCCCTGCAGGCGAGAGCGCGAGCCCCGGGCCGTCCGCAGAGTGCATCCTCTCCTACTCTGCCGAGCTGACGGGTTCGGTGCTCCGCGTCGACCTTGACACCATCCACATCCGCAAACGTCCGCCTGATGCGGGGTCGCGCTGCAGCGAATCGCCGAACACGGCCTTGGGCCCGAGAGACGCCAGGGCCGCACCCTTCCCGCGGTCGCGCGCTCGGAGAGTGGAAGTCCTCAGGCTCTGACGCCGCCGCGCTGCGCTCCCTGGCAGCTCGGCGGCTGCGAGGACCGTCCCCTGGCAACGGTCAGCCTTGCGCCGTTGGCATCGCGCTGCTCTGCTGTGGGTACGCTCAGCTATGGCGACAGCGATGGCCATAGGCAGGCTGTCGCTTCCTGGCTCCCGCGAGGCCGCGGCGCCCGCCGCACGAGTCCGCTGGAGACACACCCATGAGACCTCGCATCCTGATCGTGGCGACAACGTTGGTGCTGCCGTGGCTGATGCTGGCAGGGTGCGCCAGCGTCCAGCCCACCTCTCCCCCCAGCAAGGCCACCACGAGCACGCCCCGTACGACCCGGTCGCAGGTGCCGCCGCCGACCCTCGGACCAACCGGGCCGTCAGCCAAGGACGCCACCCGTACAGCCACCCACAGCTGCCTGCACATCAGCCGGCACCAGTACGAGGTCTGCGTCGCCTATGTGGCCAACGCCAGCTACCTCGCCCGGCTGCCGTTCTACAAGTTCGGGCACACCACCAACGCCGGCGTTGCGCGCACGTCCAAACAGCATCTGGAGAGCCGCTACACCGGCGCCGCCCGCGCCCAGATCGAGCGGCAGACAGCCAACTGGCCGCCACCCGACCAGCTCGACGTGTACCTGCCGTCGATCCACATCGATTCGGTCACGGTCGCAGCCGATCTTTCGACCGCCACACTGGCCACCCATGAAACCTGGCTGGTCCGCACCGAGCGCGGCACCACGCTGTTTTCCGAGCGCAACGCCCCGCACACCATCGCACTGGCACGCGTGCCAGGCCTTCTCCTCCACAAATGGATCGTTACCGCCATCCGGTAGCTTCGACGCCCTCCCGAGCTGTCAACACGTAGCGCTGTCGCGTCGCCGGCGACCCAGGGCATGCTGAAGCCGCCACCTCCCACCCGGATCAGCTGAACCTGTTGCACCTGCGGCGACTGCGGCTGACGGAGCAAGCTTCCCGCTCCCGGGGCCTGCCGGTTGGGAGCGGGCATGAGCTGGGCAAGCCACCTGATCCGCGCCGATCAGCGCTCGCAGCCCACGCCGTCGCCGTTGCGGTCCAGGTCGAACGGGTCGGGAGGCAACACCCGGATCGGACCCTCAACATAGTTGGGCCCGTTCCCGGAGCCCCCCGCGCAGTCGTAGTCCCCGATCCCGTCGTGCAGGCAGGCGTCAGGGTAGGCCGGGTCGCAGTTGCGTGCCGGGGCGGCCGTGGTCGGGGTTGCCCGCCGCGTGGTCGGCGTCGCCTTCCGCGTCGTCGTGGTCGGCCGCCGTGTGGTCGTGGTCGCCCGCGGCTTGGTAGTGGTCGGTGCCGCGGTGGTCGGTGGTGCCGTGGTGGTGGTCGGCGCCTGGGTCGTCGTGGGCGCCGCGGTCGTGGTCGTGGGCGTGGCGGACTCGCTGCCACCGCCGCCGCAGCCGGCGAGCAGGCAGGCGAGCACGCCGCCGACGATCATGGTGCTGGTCCGGGTCCTCATGTCTCCCCCCTCGAAGCGACCGGCCGACCCGATCGCGTACCCTCCACGCGAGCCGGCCAGTCCATTCGCACTGCTCAATACCCGCGATAGCTCACCCCCTCTCCGCTCGGCGTGGGAGGCCAGGAAGTCCGCAGCCATAAACGAGCGGCTGCAGTGGACCGAAGCGGAGCTGAGCGAGCGAATCGGCGCCCGCGCGCCACCCACTGTTAGGGCTCACTCCCGTTGGTGATGTGGAGGCCTTGCCGGGACATTCATTGTGGGGATGAGCTGGTTTCGCGTTGACTGGCCAACGGGCTGGGGTGGGATCCTGCCGGCATGGCGAGGGTGCGGCACGGGCTGAAGCTGATGGCGGACTACCAGTGCTTCCCGTTGTGGTGGCATGGTGGCCGCTCGATCGGCATGATCGAGCCCGACACACTGCCACTGTCGGAGGAGCTGAAGGCTCGCCTGTCGGCCTGGGCCGCGGTCTACGACGGCCTGATGCAGACCGACTACCAGTGGCCAACCGCGGCAGCGCAGGCGGCGTTCGTGCGGGACGGCCGGGTGCTGCTGGCCGCGCTGCGTGAGGAGCTGGGTCCCGACTACGAGGTCTGGTACTTCAACGACCTGACCAGCCAGCTCGAACGGTAACCGCGGTGCTGGCGCTGTGGCACGACAGTCAGGAGACCCGCACGACCGACCTCGACCACGTGGCCCGCAGCTACCTGCACGCGACCTCGAACGAGCAGATCACGGCCGACCAGACCGCAGCGCTCCCCCGGCCGCTGGCATCGCTGCTGCGCGGCCTGGTCGCGGAGTACGAGGGCCGCGCGTCGCTGGAGGCCGACTGCGCCCGCGACGCCGACAAGCTGGAGATACTCCTCCAGGCCCTCGAATACCGGCAGGGTGGCACGGCCACCTGCAGCCGTTCATCGACACTGCCATCGCGGCGCTGCGGACACCGTCGGGGCGGCGGCCCGCGGAGGCCAAACGGCTGGCCGACAAGCTGGAGCTGCATTACACGCCAAGCATGGCAGCTGGTTGACCATGGCCCAGATCGAGCTTGCCGTCCTGGCTGGGCAGTGCCTGGACCGGCGGCTGGCCGACCGGGCGACCCTGGAGCGGCAGGTCGCCGCGTGGCAGACGACCCGCAACGCTACTGGTCGTGGCGTGGACTGGCGCTTCACGACCCAGGACGCCCGCATCAAGCTCAAGCACCTCTACCCTGTCCTGCAGTGATAACGGCCTACCGGTCGGTGATCGTAAGCGCCGCCGTGGCCACCGGCGTCGCGATGCGGCCATCCAGCAGGCCCCAGATGAGCCGGTTGGGTCCGGTTGCCGTGGTGGTAGGGATGGCCAGCTGCATCTGGAAGGTGACCCGCTGGCCAGGCGCGATGGCTCCGACCGGCTGGCAGTTGAGCTGGTAGCTGGCGACCACGTCCTTGCGGCCCAGGAACTCGTTGTAGTCGGGGCACGGCTCCAGCCGGTAGCTGCCGTGGTCGCGGTTGGTCAGGGTCACCTGGTAGGCCAGCGTCGCGCCGCGGCGCACGCTCGCCGGGACGTGGATGTCGACGCCGACGTCCAGGTAGCGCGGCGCTGGTGGCCAGGGGAATCCTGCCGGGCTCAGCGGACCCCGAGCGACCGTCCCGGCCGGCTTGGCGCCGGGGTTGTCGCAGACCGCGGAGTAGGCGCTCCGGTGGTCGAACGGGGCCCGCAGCCGGCCGCCGGCGGCCGGAAGGTCCAGCAGCAGGACCGCTGCCCGCGGCTGGCGGCAGTCGTACCACGCCAGGTTCATCACGGCTTGGCCGTGGCGGCCAGGTTGCCCGGAATCCGGGCGTGCCGGCAGCGGCGGGGTGTGTGACGCCAGCAGCACCGGAACCTCGGGCCAATCGTTGAAGAAGGTCCCCCGATTGGCGAAGGTGGTGCCGGCTGCCGCGGCCAGCAGGCGCCCACGACCGTCCAGGATCCTCAGGTCAGCCCAGCCCTGAAGGACGCAGGCCGCCGCGCCGCGGTTGCGCACCACGATCGGCATGTTGACGTTCCCCGTCGCGGACTCCACGCCCGCCGAGGCGCCTTCCAGCTGGCCGGCCCGGCAGGCGGGCGTGCCCGGCGGCACCGGGATCGGCGGGCGGGGGATGGCCGGCGGCGTGGGCGCGGTGGGGTAGCGATGGGCCGCGGGCAGCGGCAGCCAGGCGATGGAGGATGTGGGGGACACGGGCCTGGCCCGGTGTTGGGCGGAGGGGCCGGCGGTGGGTTGTGCTGCGCATGCGGCGCTGGCCAGCACGACCACGAGGGCGGCTGCGGCAATGGCGCCTCGCATGTGCCTGTCTCCGTTGTCACCGCGCGAACCGGTCACCAACCGGCTCCGGGTCTGTTGCTCTGGAGCGCGAGCCGGCATCATCATGCCACTCCCCGGCGCCGGGGTCCGGCACGCCTGGTCGCTCTCACCGGGCCTGCCTCAGACACGACGATGGACGGTTGCGGGTTCGCTTCGGAATCAGCGGTCCCTACCCCCGACCGGTGGTTCCGGTCAAGGAGAGCCTCGCCTCCACCGCCGCGGCGACGCTGCAGGACCCCTTGACCGCACGCCGCACGCAGCCGCACCGCCCACCACGCAAAGCACGACTGACGAGGTACTAAGGCGTGTCCGCAAACGTAGCTGGGAGGGACTTGGGAGTTGCATGTCGGTGCGCCGGGCAGGTGGCCCATCGCGGGTCACCGCCCGGCGCGGCCCGAGGCTGTGCCTAGGAACGGGTGGTGGGGGTGGCCCTTGGTGGCTCGACGACCAGTTGCACCGTGCGGCGGTCGCCTTGGTAGCCGATCATGGCACAGCCGTGCAGCCGGATCGTGGTGAGCGGGCCGAAGATGTTGCCGCTGGCGTCCATCCGGAACAACTCCACCCGCCAGTCGGTGAGCCCGTAGGCGTGCAGCTCTGCGGTGATGACCCGGTAGGCGGTGGCCGGGTTGACGCAGGGGCTGTGCTCAAGTTCCAGCCGCTGCGCGACTGCCTGCTGCATCGCGTCGAACCGGCGCAGGCGGTCGAGTTCGCCGGCTGCGGGTTCGCGCAGGCCGACCCTGTCGCAGGTGGCGGAGTCCTTGCCGGGCAGGACCGCCAGCGCACCGGAGGGGTAGACGCAGGCGACCAGCTGTGGTGCGGGCCTGGGCTTGCCCATGCCGCCACTGGCCCAGACCTCCTGGCAGCGCGCGATCGGGTCCAGGCCCTTGAGCTGGACGATGGCGACGTCGGACCGCAGCGACGCCTTGGCAAAGCATCCCACCCCGGCGCCCAGCTGGGTCACCGGGCCAGGGCGCAGGCGGGCGTAGGCACCCACCGCCAGCAGGCCGAGCAGCACCAGCACGGCAAGCGTGACCGCTGCGGCCCGCCGGGTCGGACGGTGCCGCCACCGTGCAGCCGGCGGCTCGAGCCGGGTGAACGCGACCATGACCTGCTCGGTTCGACGTTGCAGGCGATCGGCGGAAAGGTCCGGCGCGGGTGGGGGGATCACCGTGGGGTCCTGGTCCGTCATCGCGCACCTCCTTTGTCCGATCCGAGCGCGGGACCGCGCTCACCATGGTCATGTCCGCCGCCCGGCGGGGCTTCCGCCAGGTCCAGGGCGCGCCGCAGCCGCGTACGGGCGCGGCTGAGCCGCGAGCCGACCGTCCCGGGTGCGACCCCCAGGACCTGGGCGGCCTGCTGGTAGTCCAGCCCTGCCCACACGCACAGCTCCAGGACCTCCTGCTCGCGGCGGGGCAACCGGTCCACGGCCTGGCGGATCACGCGCATGGCCTGTTGGGCGTCCAGCCGCGCGGCGACCGCGTCGGCCGGGTCGGGCTCTGCTGAAGCGGGGGCAACCGGTCCAGCGCCGCCTTGCGTCGGCGGGCCCCGCGCCGCTGGTTGCGCAGCAGGTTGACGGCCACGCCCAGCAGCCAGGGCAGCACGCTCGGCTGCGTCAAAGGGGTGCGGCCGCGGCGGTGCCAGGCTTCCAGGAAGACCGCGGCGCTGAGCTCCTCGGCCAGCCCAGCATCGGCGGTCCGCCAAAAGCAGAACCGGTAGACCGCGCGGGCGTGGCGTTGGTACAGCGCGCCGAACGCTGCGGCGTCACCCGCCTGGGCCTGTGCCCACAGGGTCTGGTCGGTTGGTTCCATCACCTGTTCCATGTCCGCGGGCAACAGCATCTTCCCGCGCATGCGTGCGTCATGGATCGAAGTGCGCAGCCACCGCCCGATTGGCGGCAGCGCAACCCGCTCCTGCTCCACAGCCGCCACACAGCGTCGCAGGTCCAGGCGGGCGTCAGAGCCAGATCAGCACGGCGCCGAGGGTGACCATGGCCAGGTAGTTGCACACCCGCTTCTCGTAGCGGGTCGCGACCCGGCGGAACTGCTTCAGTCGCCCGACCGTCCGTTCCACCTTGTTCCGCTCCCGATACGCCGGCCGGTCAAAGCTGGGCCGGCGGGGCTGGTCGGACTTGGTCGGGATCACCGCCCGGATCCGCCGACGGCGCAACTCGGCGCGCACACTTGGATACGAGTAGCCCTTGTCGCCAGCCAGCGCCACCGGCCGCCTGCGCGGCCGCCCCCGTCCCTGGCCGCCCGTCCGCGCCGGAGCGCTTGACTACACCCTGGTCGAGCAGGCGGCCAAGCTGGGTGACCTCATGGCGCTGCCCCACAGTGGCCAGGATGACCAGCGGCCTCCCGCCACCCTCCACGCGCAGGTGCAGCTTGCTGCTCAGCCCGCCGCGGCTTCGCCCCAGTGCCTCATCCTGCGGGTGCAACGATCCCCCGTTGACGTCGTCGTTGGCGGGCTGGTGGCGCACGCCGGCGGCGTGCTGGTGGGCACGCACCACGCTCCCATCCACAAAGTGCACCAGCCAACCCAGCTCCCCACGCGCGTCCGCTTGGCGCTGCACCTCGGCCAGCAGCCGATCGAACACACCCCGGCAGCGCCAGCGGTAGAAGCGGCTGGCCACGGTCTTCCACGGGCCGTACTCGCGGGGTAGGTCCCGCCACGGCGCGCCGGTGCGGTCCAGCCAGATGATGGCTTCCAGGATCAGCCGGTGGTCTTTGTTCGGACGGCCGGTCTGCGGGCGTTGCGGGGGTAGCAGGGGGGCCAGCTTCGCCCATTGCACGTCGGTCAGTTCACGTTCTTCTCGGCCCATACGCTCGAACCTAGCAGTTCGGTCACGATCCCACATGGGCCCTTTGCGGACACGCCCTAGGCATGAACCCCAGGGTCGGGTCGCTCGGGGGAATCTCACCCCCGGGCTCCCTCGGAACGGAGCGTGACAGTCTCCTGTCACTCCGCTCGTGCCGTCTTGATCATCAAGGGGTGCCTGACCCACGCCCAGTGGGCGAAGTAGCCGGGGAGCTGCGTGGTGATGCGGTCCCAGGCTGCGCGGGCCTTCCTGTGGGCACGTAGCCGTCGGTACTTCTTGCCGGGTCCAGCGCACCAGGTAGGTGTTGATGCGCGCCAGGAGCATGGACAACGCGGAGCGGTAGAACGCGCCGTAGTACTGCATCCATCCGCGCACGACCGGGTTGATCATCTCGGCGAGCTCGGCGAGGCTCAGCTCGGTGCGCCGGTGCAGCTGCCACCTGCGCACGGTGTGGCTGAGCCGTTTCAAGGCCTGGTTGCTGATCGCCGGGAGGAACGCGGTGAACACCTTCCCCCCAGGACCCGGGCTGCGCGGGCCGGAACGTG
>WNGJ01009139.1_pt1 | contig 10554 bp, 7 predicted proteins | sample 5400611 | NCBI WGS metagenome assembly WNGJ01 (sample SAMN13153375, study PRJNA577476) | soil metagenome | isolation source: 40 cm soil or saprolite under Garry oak tree replicate 1 | place: USA:California | collected 2016-06-15
CCCACAGGCCGAGGCCGATCCAGAAGCCGCCGTACGTGGAGAACGCGGTGGCGCCGAACACGTTCCTGTTGCGGAACTCCCACATGCCGGCCAGCAGCTGGATGAACCCGCCGTAGGCGAAGGCGTAACCAAGCCACGCGTTGCCGGTGGCATGGGACATCCAGTCGGCATTCTTGGCCGAAAGCAGGAAGGTGGTGAGGGCGAAGGCGGCAAGGCCGAGCGGGGCAGGGTCGGCGATGCCCGTGGTAGGGGCTACGGTGCTGGGCTGGACTGTGCGATCTTCGCTGACGCTCAATTCGATCCCTCCAGGTGAGGAATGGCTCGTCCGTCTCCCGGCTGCCAGGCGGCGGTCGAGACGGCGGGGCGCCCGTCGTTACTACGTGGCTGGCATGAAGACCTTGTCTTACGAACCAAAATCGTCAAGCCAAAACCTTCTCCTGGTCACATCGTGCTCAGATAGACCAGACGAAAGATTCGCCAATAGCGTAACGCTGCCTGCGTTAGGGGGCGAGACCTAAACGGCCTCACTTTTGATAAGCCTCCCGATGCTGCCCCAGGGCGGAGCAGCAGATTCCGTTCTGGGATGCTTTGCGTCCCGAAACTTCCGGATTGCGGTAGGTAAGGAGCCGCGTCAGGCGCGTCTCGTGGTACGCGAGCAGACTGCGGGCCCGTTCGGCTGGCAAGGGTCGATGCCCACCCAGACGGCAGGGGTCACGCGCAGGCCGTCCGGAACGCCTGTCCTGCCGCCGGGTTTCCGCCGGATGCTGAGTTAGGATCAATTAGGAACACGAGGAAGGGTCCGTGCCGATGACCGACCGACCGATCCGTGCGTCCGACAGAGAGCGGGAGAGCGTTGTCGACGTCCTCAGGGACGCGTACACGGATGGCCGGCTGACGCTGGAGGAGTTCGAGCAGCGAACCTCGGCCGCCTATGCCTCGAAGACCTGGTCCGACCTGCGCGAGCTCACGGGGGACCTGCCCGTCGAACCAGTACTCGGCGCTGACCTGCCGCAACGGCAGCCGCGTCCGGTGCCGGTCGCACAGGTGGTCCCGTCGGTACCCCGGCCGCGGCAAGGCGGCCGTGACCGGCCCCTGGGCAGGCTGCTGCCGGTCATCTTCGTCTGGATCATGATCGCGGCGGCGGCCGGATCGCCGGACACCGCGGCCGCGCTCTCGGTCGTGTTCATCTGCCTGCTCGCGTGCCGGGTAGGGTACGGGGGACGCTGATAACCGTCAGCGACCGACGCGAGGCCGGACCGTTAACCGGTAATACCTATCTCCGGCCTGGCCAGGCGGCTACTATGAGTCGGCCGGCGTGGCGAAATCGAGTCGGCGTGCCTGATCTCCCGGGGCCTGCGGGATCAGCGAAAGGGAAAACGGTATTCCGGCAGGCTCACAGAGAGTCAGGAGGCGGTCGTTGTCGAATGCGACCACCGGCAGCGATCGGGTCATCCCCGACCAGCAGCCGCCTCAGGAGGAACGGGGCCCGTGGCTGGCGCGGCTCACCCGTCCCGCGGTTACGCACTGGCAATTCACCGTGGTGCTCGCGGTCGCGATCTTGATCCGGGTCATCGTGATCCTCGGCTATCCGCCGATCCTGTGGTTCAACGACTCTTACACCTACATCTACGACGCCGTGACGCACACCCCGGACGTGGTCCGGCCGAACGGCTATCCCTTCTTCATCGACCTGCTGCTGCCGCTGCACAGCGCGTATCCGCTGGCCCTGCTGCAGGCGGCGATGGGTGTCGTGATGGGCGTGATCATCTACGCCCTGCTGCGCCGCCGCGGGCTGCCCTGGTGGGGCCCGACGCTGGCCGCGCTGCCGGTCCTGTTCGATTCGTACGAGCTTCACCTCGAGCACATGATCACCGCCGACACGCTCTTCATCTTCCTCGGCACCGTGGCGGTCGTGATCCTGTGCTGGAACGACCGTCCCTCGGTGCCGGCCATGGCGGTGGCCGGCCTGCTCATCGGCTACGCCACCCTGGTGAGGTCGGTCGGCCAGCCGCTGCTCGTGGTGGTACTAGTGGCCATGCTGGTCAGGCGGGTGGGCTGGCGGCGGCTGGTGACCCTGCTCGTGGCGGGCGTGGTGCCGATCGCGGCGTACATGATCTGGTTCCACGGCACCTACGGCCGGTACGGGCTGACCGAGTCCTCGGGCACGTTCCTGTACAGCCGGGTCAGCACCTTCGCCGAATGCGACAAGATCAACCCCCCGGCCGACGTCCGCGCCCTGTGCGACCCGACGCCTCCGTACCTGCGCCCGGTGTCGGGGGAGTACATATGGGCGGACAACGAGAAGTGGCCGGACAACAAGGTCACCACCCCGCTGTTCAACCTGAACCACTCCGGCGACACCTCGCTGCGGTTCACGCCGCAGGTCAACGGGATGGCGGAGAAGTTCGCCAGGGCAGCCATCCTGGCCCAGCCGGTCAGCTACCTGCACGTGGTGATCAACGACACGCTGCACACCTTCGGCTGGAACCGGCAGCCCGACCCGCACAACTACTACGGGAACGGGCCGGCCTTCCAATTCGTCTCCGGCAAGGTCCTGAACAACCTGATTCCCTGGTGGGCGAACCCGTACCCGGGTGACGCCGCCGCCGTCAAGACCTATCAGGCCCGGCAGGAGTTCGGCGGGCCTGGGCTCGGAAAGACCAGCGCGGTGCAGCCCTGGCGGCATCTGCTCCAGATGTACCAGCGGTACTTCTACCTGCGCGGCACCCTGCTCGGCCTGATCGTGCTCATCGGGGCGGCCGGCGTGCTGGCCCGCTGGCGCCGCTGGGGCGGCATCGGCCTGCTGCCCTGGCTGGTGGGGGCGCTGATGATCGTGCTGCCGCCGATGACCGCCGGGTTCAGCTACCGGTACGTGCTCGCCGCGTTGCCGGCTACGTGCCTGGCCGCCGGCCTGGCGTTCGCGCGCAAGCCAGGAGACAAGTCAGTGGGCGCCCTGGCGGCCGATCTGCGACGGCACCTTCGCCGCGGCGGCGCCGTCGATCAGGAATAGCGTCCGCTGCCTGCCACGGGCCCCCGCCGCAGGCACCTGCACCGGCCCCGCGTCGGACAGCGCCATCGCGATCGCGTTGGCCTTCTCCTGGCCCGAGGCCAGAATCCAGACCTCGCGCGCGGCCTGGATGGACGGCAGGGTCAGCGACAGGCGCGTTGGCGGGGGCTTGGGGGAGCCGCGCACGGCCACCACCGCTCGCTCGTCGTAGAGCGCGGGCATGCCGGGAAATAGCGAGGCGACGTGCCCCTCGGGACCGATGCCGAGCATCAGCACGTCGAACGAAGGCACCGGTCCGTGGTCCTCCGGCCTGGTCGCGGTGGCCAGCCAGGACGCGTACCGGGCGGCGGCGGCCTCGGGGTCGTCGCCGTCGGGTCCGTCGGGGCCGGGCATCGGATGGACCCGGGCCGGGTCGGCATCCACGTGATCGAGGAGGGCCGAACGGGCGCCGGTCTCGTTCCTGTCCGGGTCGCCAGCGGGAAGGAAGCGCTCGTCTCCCCACCAGATGTCTAGCCGCCGCCAGTCGACGGCGTCCCTGGCCGGCGCGGCGGCGAGTTCGGAAAGAATCTTCGTTCCGATACCACCTCCGGTGAGTACCACGGACGCGGTGCTCCGGGCGGCGACCGCGTCGACCAGCCTGGTGACGAGGCGCGCAGCGACGGCCTGAGCGAGCAGCGTGGCCTCACGGTGAACGAGTACCTCGGGCACGCTCACTGGACGGCGCTTCCCGCGCCGCGGGCCAGCCCGCGCAGGGTTTCCGCGTAGACCTCGTCGGGCTCGAGACGGCGCAGTTCCTCGGCGATCAGGTCCGGGGTGTCGCGCCGGTGCAGGGCCACCCGCCGCTCCGGCCGTCCGGGCCAGGCCAGGGTGGCGTTGCGGCCGTCCGGCCGGGACAGCGAGACCTGCCCGTCCGCGGTCTCGAAGCTGACCTCGGTGATGCCGGGGCCGTCGGACTCGCCCCGCTGGACCTCGACGCCAAGCCGCGTCCCGAGCCAGGCCGCGATCAGGTCCGCACTCGGATTGTCCGGCTCGCCCAGGACCTCGCCGCGGATCAGCTCCGGGTAGGGCTGGTCCAGGGTGGCCGCGAGCAGCGAGCGCCAGGACGTCGACCGGGTCCAGCTCAGGTCGGTGTCACCCGGCTGGTACGCCTTGGCCAGCCCCAGCAGCATGTCCCTGGGGGTATCGCTGGCGGCCGCGTCGGTCACCCGGCGCTGGGCCACCGCGCCGAGCGGATCTGTCTTAGGGCTGCCTGGAGCCACGTCTGGCCACCAGGTGACGACGGGCACGTCGGGCGCGAGCAGCGGCGCGACCACCGAGTCGGCGTGCTGGCCCAGCGGTCCGTACATGCGCAGCAGGATGGTCTCGCCCGGGCCGGTCTCGCCCACGCGGATCTCGGCGTCGAGCCGCGACTCGCCCTTGGGCTTGCGGGTGATGACGGCCAGGATCCGGCTCGGGTGCTCGCGGCCGGCCTGGCTGGCCGCCCGGACCGCGTCGTACTGCTCGGACTCGTCGGTGACGATGATCAGCGTCAGCACCGTGCCCGAGGCGGGACCGCCCATCCGGCGGCGCGCCTGGGTCAGCGCCTCGTGGATCGCGCCGGTGCTGGTGTCGGTCAGGTCGATGGTCATCGGAGCCTCCCTAGAGCCGGCGCCATGCGCGGCCGTCCCGAGCCATCATCGCGTCGGACGACGCGGGACCCCCCGTACCGGCCGGGTACTGGTCCGGCTTGGTGTGTGAAGCCCAGAACTCCTCCACCGGGTCGAGGATCCGCCAGCCCAGCTCGACCTCGGCCTGCCGGGGGAACAGCGGCGGGTCTCCGATGAGGACGTCGAGCAGCAGCCGCTCGTAGGCTTCGGGGCTGGACTCGGTGAACGACTCGCCGTAGGCGAAGTCCATGTTCACGTCGCGGACCTCCATGGCGGTGCCCGGCACCTTCGAGCCGAACCTGACCGTGATGCCCTCGTCCGGCTGGATCCTGATCACCAGCGCGTTCTGGCCGAGCTCCTCGGTGTCGGTCGCGGAGAACGGCAGGTGCGGCGCCCGGTGGAAGATCAGCGCGATCTCCGTCATGCGGCGCGGCAGCCGCTTGCCCGCGCGCAGGTAAAACGGGACCCCGGCCCAGCGCCTGGTGTCGACGCCGAGCCGCAGCGCGGCGTATGTCTCGGTGCGGGAGTCCGCCGGGATGCCGTCTTCCTCCAGAAAGCCGTGCACCTGGCGGCCGCCCTGCCAGCCCGCCGAGTACTGCCCGCGCGCGGTGCCCGCGGCGATGTCGGCGGGCAGCCGGACCGCGGAAAGCACCTTCTCCTTCTCCATCCGCAGCGAGTCAGCGTCGAACGCGACCGGCTCCTCCATGGCGATCAGCGCCAGCAACTGCAGCAGGTGGTTCTGGATCACGTCCCGCGCGGCGCCGATGCCGTCGTAGTAGCCGGCCCGGCCGCCGATGCCGATGTCCTCGGCCATCGTGATCTGTACGTGGTCCACGTGGTCGCGGTTCCAGACCGGCTCGTACATCTCGTTGGCAAAGCGCAGCGCGAGGATGTTCTGCACCGTCTCCTTGCCGAGGTAGTGGTCGATGCGGAACACCGCGTCCGGCGGGAAGACCTCTTCCAGGATGTCGTTCAGCTCGCGGGCGCTGGTGAGGTCGTGGCCGAACGGCTTCTCGATCACTACCCGCCGCCAGCCGCCGCCTGAGGGGTCGGACAAGCCGCTGCGCTTGAGCTGCTGCACCACGTTCGGGAACTGGCCCGGCGGGATCGACAGGTAGAAGGCGTAGTTCCCGCCAGTGCCCCGCTCCGCGTCGATCTCCCGGACGCACGCGGCCAGCTGGTCGAACGCCGCGTCGTCGGAGAACGACCCGGAGACGAACCTGATGCCCTCGCTGAGCTGGTCCCACACCGCCTGCCGGAACGGAGTCCGCGCGTACTCCTTCACCGCCTGGTAGGTGACCTGGGCGAAGTCCTCGTCCTCCCAGTCCCGGCGGGCGAAGCCGACGAACGAGAAGCCCGGCGGCAGCAGGCCCCGGTTGGCCAGGTCATAGATGGCTGGCATCAGCTTCTTGCGCGCCAGGTCGCCCGTGACGCCGAACATGACGAGGACGCAGGGCCCGGCCACCCGGGGGATGCGCCGGTCCCTCGGATCGCGGAGCGGATTGCGCGATTCGGCCATCTCATGCAGTCCCTTGATGACGCCCGGGTTCGCCGGGGCTAGGCCCTCGTCCGTCACTCACTGCTCCATGCTGGTTCTGATCGTCTCGAGCAGCTCGTTCCACGACGCCTCGAACTTCGCCACTCCCTCGTCCTCAAGCACCTGCACCACGTCGTCGTAGCTGATGCCGAGCGTTTCCAGGTCGGCGATGACCTGGCGCGACTGGTCGTAGGTCCCGTGCACCGTGTCGCCGCGGAGCTCGCCGTGGTCCGCGGTCGCCTTGATGGTGGCCTCGGGCATGGTGTTCACCGTGTCCGATACCACCAGGTCGACCACGTACATGGTGTCGGGGAACGTCGGGTCCTTGGTCGAGGTCGAAGCCCACAGCGGCCGCTGCACGTTCGCGCCGCTGGCCGCGAGCGCCTGCCAGCGCTCCTCGGCGCACTTGCTCTCGAACAGCTCGTAGGCCAGCCTGGCGTTCGCGATGGCCGCCTTGCCGCGCAGCGCCGCGGCCTCCGGGGTGCCCAGCTTATCCAGCCTGGCGTCGACCTCGGTGTCCATGCGGCTGACGAAGAACGAGGCCACCGAGAAGATCTTGGACAGGTCGTGCCCGTTCGCCTTGGCCTTCTCCAGGCCGGCCATGTACGCGTCGATGACCTCGCCGTGCCGCTCCAGGGAGAAGATCAGCGTGACGTTGACGCTGATGCCCTGCGCGATCGTCTCGGTGATCGCCTCCAGGCCCTCCTGGGTGGCCGGGATCTTGATATAGGCGTTGGGGCGGTCGACCATCCACCACAGGTTCCTGGCCTCGGCGATGGTCTTGGCCGTGTCCTTGGCCACCCGCGGGTCGACCTCGATCGACACCCGGCCGTCCATGCCGTTCGTGGCGTCGTAGACCGGACGCAGCACGTCGCAGGCCCACCGGATGTCGTAGGTGGTGAGCGCGCGGGAGGCCTCCTCCACGCTCACGCCGCGGATCTTCAGGTCCTTCACCTGCTCGTCATAGGCGGAGCCCTGGGACAGCGCCTTGGCGAAGATCGTCGGGTTCGAGGTCACGCCGACCACGTGGTAGTCGTCCATGAGCGACTGCAGGTTGCCGGTACGCAGCCGGTCGCGGCTGATGTCGTCCAGCCACACCGATACCCCGGCCTCGGAGAGCTGTCCGAGAACGTCAACTGACACGGTTCTTTCCTTCCCTGCGCGCCCGAGCCGGTCTAGACCCGGGCCAGACTGTCGCGTGCGGCAGCGGCTACCCGCTCCGCTGTGATGCCAAACTCCTGGTAGATCTTCTGGTAGGCGGCTGAAGCGCCGAAGTGGTCTACTCCGATTGAAGCGCCCGCCTCCCCGGTGAACAAGCGCCAGGGCGGGGTAATGCCCGCCTCGACGGACACCCGTGCGCGGATGGCCGACGGCAGGACCTCGCGCCGGTACGCCTCGTCCTGGGCCTCGAACCACTCGACGCACGGCATGGACACGACGCGGGCCGAAACGCCCTCGGCGGCCAGCTGCTCGCGAGCCTCGAGCGCGATCGGGACCTCGCTGCCGGTAGCGATCAGGATGGCATCGTCGCCGCCGGCCAGCACGTAGCCGCCGCGTGCCACCCCCTCGGCCCTGGCGAGGCCCTGCCCATTACCGGTCGACCGGTCGAAGACGGGCAGGTTCTGCCTGGTCAGGCACAGCGCCGCGGGCCGGGCCCGCTCCAGGATGGTGCGCCAGGCGATCACGGTCTCGTTCGCGTCACCGGGCCGCACCACCTCCAGGTGCGGGATGTTGCGTAGCGACCACAGGTGCTCGATCGGCTGGTGGGTCGGGCCGTCCTCGCCGAGGCCGATGGAGTCGTGCGTCCAGACGAAGGTGACCGGCAGCTCCATCAGCGCCGCGAGCCGCACCGACGGGCGCATGTAGTCGCTGAACACCAGGAAGGTGCCGCCGTAGGGGCGGGTGCCGCCGTGCAGCGCGATGCCGTTCAGGATCGAGCCCATGCCGTGCTCGCGGATGCCGAAGTGCATCGTCCGCCCGTACGGGTTGCCCGGCCACATCGCGGTCTGGTGGTCGGTCGGGATGAACGAGGGCTCGCCCTCCATCGTGGTCAGGTTGCTCTCGGCCAGGTCGGCCGAACCGCCCCACAGCTCGGGCAGCGCCGGGCCGATCGCGGTGAGCACGGCGCCCGACGCCTTGCGGGTGGCCATCCCCTTGGCGTCGGCCGGGAACGAGGGGAGCTTCCCGGTCCACCCGTCGGGCAGGCGGCGCGCGGCCAGCCGGTCAAGCAGCGCCTTGCGCTCCGGGTTTGCGCTCGCCCAGGCGGCGAATGGCCCCTCCCACTCCGCGTGGAGCTTCTTGCCGCGCTCCGCGACCTGGCGGGCGTGGTTCAGCGCCTCGTCCTCGACCGGGAAGTCGACCTCGGGGTCGAAGTGCAAGATCTCCTTGGTCGCCTTCACCTCGGGTACGCCCAGTGCGGACCCGTGTGCCGCGCCCGTGTTCTGCTTGGTGGGGGCGGGCCAGCCGATGATCGTGCTCAGCGCGATGAGGGACGGCGCCTCGGCGTGCTCCCTGGCGTTCAGGAACGCCTGGTAGAGCGCCGGGACGTCCTCGTGGTAACCGTCGGCCCTACGCCAGTCGACCCGCTGCACGTGCCAGCCGTAGGCCTCGTAGCGCGCGCACACGTCCTCGGACTTGGCGATGTTGGTGTTGTCCTCGATGGAGATCTGGTTGTCGTCGTAGACGACGATGAGGTTGCCGAGCCGGTGATGGCCCGCGAGCGAGGACACCTCGTGGCTGATGCCCTCCTCGATGTCCCCGTCGGAGACGAAGCAGTAGATGAAGTGGTCGAACGGGCTGGTGCCGGGGGCGGCGTCCGGGTCGTACAGGCCACGCTCGCGGCGGGAGGCCATGGCCATGCCGACCGCGTTGCCGAGGCCCTGGCCAAGCGGGCCGGTGGTGGTCTCCACCCCCGGGGTGAGCCCGTGCTCCGGGTGCCCGGGCGTGATGCTGCCCCAGGTGCGCAGGGCCCTCAGGTCATCCAGGGTCAGCCCGTATCCGGACAGGTACAGCTGGATGTACAGGGTGAGGCTGGAGTGCCCGCAGGACAGCACGAAGCGGTCGCGGCCCACCCAGTGCGGATCCGCCGGATCGTGCCTGAGCAATCGCTGGAAGAGCAAGTAGGCCGCGGGCGCCAGGCTCATCGCGGTGCCCGGGTGTCCCGAGCCTGCCTTTTGCACCGAATCCATCGCCAGGACCCGGATCAGATCGACAGCGCGCTCGTCGGCAGCCGTCCAGTCAATATTGGCCTGAGTGGTCACGCTACGAGCTTATCGGTCAAGAGGCAGCGTTGGCTGGGGGGGACGACCCCCCGGGCCCCCCGCAACGGACTGCCTGCTGGGTACGGTCACCGCCTGCCCTGTTCGCGCAGTGTTTACCGGGGTCCGCTCGCGCACGGTGAAGAACAGCCGGAGCACGGCGATCCAGACCAGCACGGAGCCGGTCACGTGGACCCACACCAGCCCGGCCGGGAGATGGGTGAAGTACTGGATGTAGCCGATGACGCCCTGCGAGCCAAGGGCCGCGAGCATGATCCAGCCAGCCCGGACCGCCCGCCGCGGCGCCCCGGAGAGCCGCAGCCCGAGCACCAGGGCGATGGATAGCCCGGCCAGCAACCAGCCGATATCCGCGTGCAGCTGCGTGACCCCCTCCAGGGGCAGCTTGTACCTGGGCACGCCCGCGTCGCCGGCCAGCGGCCCGGTCCCGGTGACGACCGTGCCCGCCGCCAGCATCAGGCAGGTGACCGCGACCAGCGCCGCGGAGATCATCCGCAGGTCGCGCCGCACGGGCGGCGTCTCGGACACCCCGGGCGTGGCGGCGATCGCCGCGCAGCGCATGTGCAGCGCTACGGCGGCGGCCACGACGGCCGCGGAGACCAGGAAGTGCACCGAGACGGTGGCCGGGCTGAGCTTGGTCAGCACGACGATCCCGCCGATCACCGCCTGTGCCACCACCCCGAGCGGCTGGGCCGCCCCCAGCCACACCAGGTCGCGGCGCCGTCGGCCGTCTGGCCTGAACCGCCAGGCCGCGACGAAGATCAGTGCGGCGATGATGACCAGCGGGAAGTTCAGCAGCCTGTTGCCGAACTCGATCCAGGTGTTGAGTAGCGTCTGCCCGGCGTTCTTGCTGGCCACGACGTCCGCCGCGCTGCACTGCGGCCAGTCCGGGCAGCCCAGCCCGGACGCGCTGAGCCGCACCGCGGCGCCGGTCGACATGATCACCGTGTCGGCGATGACCCCGGCCAGCGCGAGCCGCCGCATCGAGACCGGCGTCGGCGCGAGCACGGGCCTGGTCCATGCGGTCACGCGGGACCTCAGATGGGGCGGGCCGGGGGGGACGCCCCCCGGGGAACGGGCTGCGGGCAC
>WNGJ01009142.1_pt1 | contig 10553 bp, 9 predicted proteins | sample 5400611 | NCBI WGS metagenome assembly WNGJ01 (sample SAMN13153375, study PRJNA577476) | soil metagenome | isolation source: 40 cm soil or saprolite under Garry oak tree replicate 1 | place: USA:California | collected 2016-06-15
GCTCTCATCGACGCAATGAAGGCGGGCAGCACGATCTCGGTCCAGGGGTCCCACTTGCAAGCGCCGTACAATCGCATTTCGTTGGAGAACTCACGCAAAGCCATCGAGAGAATCGAGTGGGTATGTTCGCATCCATATCCCAGCGCCGCGCGGTTCTGGCGGCGCATGACGAGGAGATTAGGTTTCTGGTAAGGTAAGCAAGAGGCGCGAGCACGCGTCGGTGCGAAGCTCGGAGTCCGGCGCGCCGTTGTTCGCGCGTTGATGCGCATCGAGGGGCGGGCAAAATCACGCGCGAGCGACGCGACGCCAGCGACTTCGCACACCCTAAAGCTGACCGATCCGGCACAAGGCGCCAGCTCCGGATCTCCGCCGGAGTTCACCCGCGCAAGCGGGGCGGGAACGGGCGGGGTTTGCTTGCGCCTATGTCCTGCTTGAACTGCGGCACTGCCTTCGTATTCCCGCGCCTGCCGTCACGCGGTATGATCGGTACGCGCGGCGATCGCGGGACACCGCTCGGGATGCCGCATAACAATGAGCTCGCCGGCCGCGCAGGAGCCGCCGTGCGGGCGATTTCACGGGAGGATGGCAATGAGACATGTCTTGCAGATCGTGGCATCCGTTCTCGCGCTGCTCACGCTCGTTGCGCGCGTGCAGGCGGAGCCGGTGCCGCCGGTCGCCAAAAGCATCAAGGCGGACGAGACCGCCATCCTGCTGGTCGACTTCCAGGCCAATTTCGTCTCGCCGGACGGCGCCTGGTACGGCAAGTTCGCCGAACACTACAAGAAGACGCGCATGCTCGACCGTATCGTCGAGCTCGTCCGCAAGGCGCGGGGCAAAGGTGTTCTCGTCGTGCACATCACCGAGGGCTACACCTCGGACTATCGCGAGCTCGATGCTTCCAATCCGGGCATGTTCCACCGCGGGCAGATCGGCCGCGGCGCCTGGAAGGTCGGCTCGAAGGAAGCCGCCTACTACGAGCCGCTGAAGCCCTCGTCGGAGGATCGCGATCTGGTTCTGCCGCCGCGCAGCCAAGCCAGCGGGTTTGGCGGAACCGGATTGAGCGAAATCCTGCGCGCGAAGGGCATCAAGAACGTCGCGGTGGCCGGCTTCACCAGCGACGTGTGCGTCTACGCAACCGTCTTGTCGGCCTACGATCTCGGCTTCCACGTCTATGCCTTGCGCGAGGGCATGGTCGGGTTCTTCGACGGGATGGCCGAGCAGATGGTCAACTTCGTCTATCCCATGTGGTCGCAGGTCATCGACAACGACGAGTTCGACGACATGATCGAGGCGAGCCCGGCGGCGTCGCGCAAAGCATCGGCGCAGTAGCGAACCGAGCCATCGCCCGCCGCCGCGGGATGGAGGAATGGAACGAGACCGGCCTTGCGGCGCAGGCCCAGGTCGCGCGGCATCTATCGTCGCATCATTCTTAACCCGTCGGCACGTGACCGCGACGTATGCCGCGTCGTGCGCCAAGCTTCTTTGCGCAAGATCGAGCTGAAGTAGCAACATTCGACAAGCCCTGTCGCCGGGCATCGCTGTATCTCGCACCGATGACGCCACGAGCGATCACGGGGAAGATCGCGCGGCTCATCACCACCGCGTGGCCGGCAAGCCCAAAAAAAGACGCGGATGCCCGCAACAAGCGCGGGCATCGCGAGCGGGCGGAGTTCCATCTCTCCAGGATTTCCCGCCCAAGGGAGCGATCAATGGCCAAGGTCGTCTTCACGCCCAACATCCAGCGACACGTGGCACTGCCGGAGGCCGAAGCCTCCGGCCGCACCGTACGGGACGTTCTTGAAGCGGTTTTTGCGGACAATCCGCAGGCGCGCGGCTACGTGCTCGATGACCAGTCCGGACTGCGCAAACATATGGCGATCTTCGTCGATGGTAGGATGATCCGCGATCGCGCGCGATTGACCGACGCGGTCAGCGAGTCGAGCACCGTCTACGTCTTCCAAGCCCTGTCGGGAGGCTGATGAATGAGCGACATCCTTCTCGTTTCGACCCGCAAAGGTCTGTTCACGGTCGCGCGTAAGGCGAAGCAGTGGGAGATCACGGCGGTCGAGTTTTTGGGCGACAATGTCACCCTCGCGCTCAGCGACCGTCGCGACGGACGGCGCTATGCGGCGCTCGACCACGGTCATTTCGGCGTCAAGCTTCACCGCTCGACGGCGAACGGGTGGGAGGAGATCGCTACGCCGAGCTATCCGCCCAAGCCCGACGGCTACGAGGAGCATGACATGTGGGGCCGGCCGCTCAATTGGAGCACGGCACGCATTTGGGCGCTCGAGGCCGGCGGCCGCGACGAGCCCGGCGTCATCTGGTGTGGAACGCTGCCGGGCGGGCTGTTCCGCTCGAGCGATCGCGGGCAGAGCTGGGACATGATCCGCTCGCTCTGGGATCACCCCAAGCGCAAGCAGTGGATGGGAGGCGGCGCCGACCTGCCCGGCATCCATTCGATCTGCGTCGACCCGCGCAATTCGCGGCGCGTGTGGATCGCGGTCTCGACCGGGGGTATCTGGTTCACCGAGGACGGCGGCGCCGGCTGGAGCCTGCGCGGCGAAGGCATGCGGGCCGAATACGCTCCCCCCGAGCAGACCCACGACCCCATCGCCCAGGACGTCCATTGTCTCGCGCAATGTCCGGCGGCGCCCCAGCGCATGTGGGTGCAGCACCACAACGGCATTTTCATCTCCTCCGACGAGGGCAAGACGTTCACGGAGATCACCGGCGTCAAGCCGTCGACGTTCGGCTTCCCGGTCGTGGTGCACCCGCGGGAGCCCGATACCGCGTGGTTTGTCCCTGAAATCAAGGATGAGAAGCGCATCCCGCGCGAGGGCAAGCTGGTCGTGACGCGCACGCGCGACGGCGGCAAAACCTTCGATGTCCTCACCAAGGGCCTGCCGCAAACGCACGCATACGATGTCGTGTATCGCCATGCGCTCGTGCTCGATGAGGGCGGCGAACGGCTCGCCTTCGGCTCGACGACAGGCGGCCTTTGGGTGAGCGAGGACCAAGGCGACAGCTGGACATGCGTGACGCACACGCTGCCGCCGGTCTATGCGGTGCGCTTCGCGTGACGCGGCGACGTCATCACCTGTCAGACTGTCTTCGAAAGTCCGTTATGCGAGGCTGCGGCGAAACGAGCTTGTCTCGCTAAATCCGACATCAAATCCAATCTCCGTCACCGACAGCCTGTTTGAGCACTCTAAAACCGAAGGAAAGGCGACCATGTCCAAGACTCACGGGAAATTCGTTTGGTACGACGTGATGACGAGCAACCCCAAAACCGCCGAGTCGTTTTATCGCAGCGTGATCGGCTGGGACGCGAAGGATTCGGGCATGACCGATCGCTCCTACACGATCCTGTCCATGGGCCCGACGATGGTCGGCGGGCTGATGCCGATCCCTGAAGACGCCGCCAGAGCGGGCGTCGGGCCGGCCTGGATGGGCTATGTCGCCGTCGATGACGTCGACATTTATGCCAAGCGCGTCAAAGCGGCGGGCGGTGCCGTGCATCGCGGCCCCGAAGACATTCCGGGCGTCGGCCGTTTTGCCGTCGCCGGCGATCCGCACGGGGCGGGGTTCATGCTGTTCAAAGGGATGGGCGATCAGGCCCCGATGCCCGCGCCGGCAGGCACCCCCGGTCACATCGGTTGGCGTGAACTCCACGCCGGCGAGCGCGAAGGCGCCTTCGCCTTCTATTCCGGTCTGTTCGGCTGGACCAAGGGCGAGGCAGTCGACATGGGGCCCATGGGTGTCTACCAGACCTTCGCAATTCATGGGACGCAGTCCGGCGGCATGATGACCAAGATGCCGCAAACGCCCGCGCCGTTCTGGCTTTATTACTTCAACGTCGAGGCCGTCGATCGCGCCGCGGCGCGGGCGAAGGACGGCGGCGGGGAAGTCCTCAACGGCCCGATGCAAGTCCCCGGCGGCAGCTGGATCGTCCAATGCCGCGACCCGCAGGGCGCGATGTTCGCGATGATGGGACCGAAACGCTGATCGACTCGCTCAGCCCTGGCGCTGCGCCGCCGGTGCGCGGTCACGGCAAGGGCCACGGACGATAGCCGGCCAACCAGGAGCAGAACGCCACCGGTCGTCCGCGCCAGCCGACCATGTTTCCGCGAACGTCATAGATCGGCATGCGGAACCAATTGCAGTTGGACCCTGGCAGCGGTTCCGCATAGGCGGGATAGTACACGTAGCCGGGCGGTGCTTCGGGCGGCAGTTCGCCGGCGCCAAGCAGGCAGCCGGCGCAGCGCGCATCCGCCGTGGTCGGAACGGCTGCGGCCGCAGTTGCCAGGGTCGCGGCCGCAACCAGAGCGGTGAGCGTGTTCGTCATGGAAATCTCCTTGAGCGTCGGCTCGCGGCGTATGCGCGCAAGACTACACGGCGACGAGGAGTGGGCCAAAAATTTTCAACGGCTCGACGCTAAAATATTCGCCTCTTGAGCGCTCTCCTGATCCATTTCCCGGGACATCTCCCGCCGCTCGATACCGATCACGGGCGCGGTGATCGAGCGAAGCGGCGCTACGAGCGTGTGTCGGCCGTGTCGGTCCTCACTAAACATCATGATGGATTGGTGTGAACAGCCCGATGTATTGTTTGAGCGTGAGCCGGAACGGCCATCCCGCGTCGGGCTTTGAATGCTGCAGGATGGCGTTGAGGCCCTCCAACAAATCGCTGAGTTCGTTGGGTGTGAACGCCCAGCGCCCCGGTTCCGCTTGAATAATTATCTCGGCACGCACCTGCAGGTCGTCACGGACTTGAATGCCGAAGGCCCGGCAGAGTCGATCCTTGAGATCGTCGAGATCGTGATCGGTCATGTTGCGACTCGTGGGTGCGTTTTGCTGCGCTCAACCCATCCTCGGCTGCCTGCGCTCGAGGCGGAACACGCGGATGCTATCCCCTCCCAGCATCCCATGCGTGACCGATCTGCGCCGCAGAATGGGTTGAGCGCAGCGAAACAAGGAGCGACCAGGATCGACGAACGGGGCCGGGAATGGCTCCTTGCGAGCACGTCCCGATGCGCCGCGCATCGGCCCAATATTCGGGAGTGGTATTGCGATCATGCCCCCCGCCCGAATACCTGGCCGCTTAACATCGAGCCGCTTGGTCGGTTCCAGCCGCAGCGCGATTTTCTGTCAGCGCGATCCACATCGCCCCGCAGTGTGGCGCGTTTGCCACATACCGCCGGGTAAGCTGCCTGATTGCTTCGACAATTTGTCGATGCATAGCTGCGAGTAGGATCGGAACGGTAGGAGCGGGACTCAGCCGCCCCCATCGCAGGTGGATGTGATGGTTGTCGGCCTACTCAGAGTCGGGGGGAAGCGAGGATCAGAACCAGGGGCGAGAACCGTATGACCGGGACGAAGCGTAGCCGCCCCAGAACGGATTTGGTTGCTGCTCTCTGACGGGACGCGCCCGGCGAGGACTTGTCCGCGCCTCTTGCTTCTTTGTCTCTTTCTTCGGCTCCTCGGCAACGCTGCTCTTTGCAATCGCGGGCGCCGGTTCGGCTGCTTTACCTATCGGCAGCACATCCGATGGGGGAGGAGGCACCCACGGCGAATCTGCATAACGCACGACGGTCTTGGGTGGCGGCTGGTATGCGGCCAATCCGGGATTCGCAGTGACGGTAGGCTGCATCAACCAAAAGAGACCGACGAAAAAGCCCAGGTACGCTGCAACGACAAGTCCGACGGCCGCAGCTAAGGGGTAATCCTCATGTCGCGGGGTGCTCAGCCCCAACGAATTCCCGCGCGAATACATATGCTACCCCCCAAGTCCACCCATTCATTAGTCGCGCTCGCCGGCGAATGGTTCAATTGGCGAGCCAATTCACGGCGCGGGTGGGCGGCGGTAGTTCGATAAGCGCGGCCGCAGCCGGGCGGTGACAAAAATGGCGACGGTGGGCTTCTTAAAGACTCTTCGTCAGCGCCGCTGATCTGCGGGCGTCAACCATTTGGTTAATGGGGCGCTCGCCAACGTCTCGATTCTCCCGATCGCATTTTGAACCAATCGACCGCCAAAGCGACAAATAGAGTTGGGAGCCGTCCCCCGGCGATGGAGCCGGACCATGGGATGGTAAAATTTGGGGGCGCTTTGCACGGACAACGTGGGCTCTGACTGCGACCTGGCGCGGTGAAGGCCGTTTGGGCCGTCGCCGCCGTCCGCATTCAGCGATTTTGCAGCCCGCGCGGCAGCACCCTCCACGACCTGTCTGTTGGGGAGAATGGCGGTGAGCGGACTTGGTTACGACCGCGGGGCGGCAGAGATCAGCGCTAACGTCGCGCCGGCGAGGACATGGACCGCCTCGATCGGTTTGGCCCAAACCTCGCCCTCCCATTGGCTGCGAGTTTCCGGCCTGCTGGTAATGCTGATGATTGTCGGCGCGGTGTGGACTCCGACGGAAGCTCGTTCTCCCCGCAAGGAACCCCCGAAGCGCCCAATTCACGGACCCAATTACCGACCGCCGTATGCGGCCATCGTGATCGATGACAAATCCGGCTTCGTGCTGCACGAGGTCAGTGCCGACGAACCGCGCCACCCGGCGTCGCTGACCAAGATCATGACGCTCTACCTGCTGTTCGAGCAACTCGAGGCCGGCAAGCTCGGCCTCGACACGGAGCTGCCGATCTCGACGCGGGCGGCGCTGCAGAATCCCACCAAGCTCGGCCTCAAGGCCAATCAGACCATCAAGGTCGAGGACGCGATCAAGGGGCTCGTCACCAAATCGGCGAACGACGCCGCGGTTGTCGTCGCCGAAGCCATCGGCGGCAGCGAAGAAGAATTCGCCAAGCTCATGACCGTGAAAGCGGGCGCGCTGGGCATGCTGGGCACGACTTACGTCAATGCCTCGGGGTTGCCCGCCGAAGCGCAAATCACGACCGCCCGCGACCAGGCCGTCCTGGGCCGCGCCATCCAGCACCGCTTCCCGGTCTACTACCAATATTTTGCAACTCCGAGCTTCCGCTATAAGGGCGCCGAGATGCGCAATCACAACAACCTGCTCGGGCAGGTGAAGGGCGTCGACGGGATCAAGACCGGCTATACCGAGGCCTCGGGCTACAACCTGACGTCATCGGTGCGCCGCGACGAGAAGCACATCGTCGCGGTCGTGTTGGGCGGGACCTCGAATGGCGCGCGCGATGCTCGCATGCGGCAGTTGATCGAAGCGCATATTTCGCTAGCTTCGACGCAACGCACGGCACCGATCATCGTGGAGGCAAGCGGCCAAGAGAACCCGCATCAAGAGAATCCGCATCAAGACATCGCGCATCAGGGCGACGCGCTTCAGGGTCGCGCGGATGTCGTCGCCGTTGCTCCGGCAACTCCCGATGCAGAACCGTCGGCGGCCGGACCTTCCGAGGCGGCCGCGGCGGGCGCAAAAGCCGATCCGGTCCCGGTTCCAAGGCCGCGCCTCCAGGCCGCAAGGCTCCCGGCCCGCGCGTCAAAGCGGGCGGCAACCGCCCAAGCTCTGCCGGCCCGTGGGCAGCGGCTGACGGCCAAAGCATCGACCTTGGGCGTGCTGCATGTCGAACGTAGGGTCGCCCCGTCCGCTCCCCTGCAATGAGCCTGCATTCGTGCGGCGTCGTTTCGGTAAGGTCGGCACCGATGGAGTCGACATTTGGCTGCCCGACATTGCGTCCTTGATTGCGCCAAAGTCAGAGCGACTAGACTTGCTCTGATGTCTGTAGCGAAACAGCGATTATGACTCGCAATTCAAAAACGGATTGGGGCTGGCTTGCGAAGGTCTTTCACTGGGCCGGCGCCGCGATCATCCTCATCCTGCTCGTCCATGGCTGGTGGATGACGCATATGACTCCGCGGCCGGAGCGGCTCGCCAATTATGCTTGGCACTCGGCGCTGGGATACGATCTCTTTGTCATACTGATCCTGCGGCTGCTATGGCGATGGCTCAACCCCGTGCCGGAACTTCCTGTCGGGCTCCAACGGTGGGAGCATGTTGCCGCGCGCCTGTCCCACGCCGGCCTCTACGTCCTGATGTTCATAGTCTCGCTCACGGGCTGGATGGTTGCGACGACGTTCCGCGTTCCCATGACCAAAGACTTGCTTGGAATCGACGTGCCGCCGCTGGTCACCACGGTAGATCGGTCGGTGCGGCAGTGGATCGAGGAGTCGCATATGGTTGTCGCCTATGTGCTCGCCGCGGTGGTGCTCATTCATGTCGTCGCCGCGCTGCGTCACCACGTTGTCAAGCGCAATAACGTGTTGCGGCGCATGCTCTGGAGCGGGCGCGCTGAGGCCAATTAGCGGGGCGCCAGCTATGGCTGGCAGCGCTCCGTCGGCGCTCTCGAACGCCCAATCGCGGAGCTGAGCTAAAGCACGACGCAGCGTTTTCGAAGAGTCACTCCGACAGCACGTTGGCTTGCGCCGCCTCCGCGCCGCACGCCGCGCATGCAAGCTTGATCCATTCCTGTCCATTCGCGACTTCGATCGCGCGGACGCGCATCAGCTTCTGACAGGTGGGGCAGATCCAAACGGGTGGAGGAGGCGATGGATCAGGCTGGCGAGGACGGGGCATGATGGCTGCCGTGCCGGCTGATGGTGATCGAGTAAGGGTGTGCCGAATTCACAACCGACGCCAGTCATTTATTTCGGTTCGCGAGCGGAACCTTTCGCCATCGGGGAAATTAAATTCTTTCGGTCCGAATCAAGGGAACTCCGGGATTAGAAATCATTCCCGCGAAGGGACATTCGTCGTGTTTTCCGGCCGTTAGGCATTGTTGTTTTTGTTATATTCTCCATAGCGCGAGCGGAGTGAGCAGGCCCGGGGGATCGAAGTCTCGCGATTCCGGCCGATCGGCGGCGATCACGGCCCCGCCGGCGCGTCGATCACGCTGACGTGGCCCACGACCACGCGCCAGCCATCTTGGCATCGCACCCACGTCTGGGTCTGACGCCCGACCTTGCCGGGTAGAGTGTCGCGGCGGAAGAGCGTCGAGGCCACCGCATAATCGCGCCCGTAGGTGGTGATGACCGTCTTCGATAGCGTGCGCGCCAAGCCGATGGGGGAGCGCGCCGCGCGAAACGCCTTGATCGCGTCGTAACCGTACAAGTTTTCCGTCGCGCCATAGCGGATCGTGCGCGGATCATCGCGGAAGAGCACATCGAGTACCGCGACGTCGTTCGACACGACAGCCTGCTCGTAGCGCTCGAATGCAGCCTTCACTTCGGCGACGATCTCTGGCAAGTCGACATCCATCATTTCCCTCCCTCGAGCGACGGTCTGGCGGCGGCAACGATCCCCGCTTGCTCGAGCGCATGGGCGATTCGCAGCGCGATGTCCTCGCGCCAGGGCGCCGCGATGATTTGCACGCCGATCGGCAATGGTTGGAGCGGCACCGGAACCGCCACCACCGGTAGGCCGATGAACGAGATCGGCTGGGTGTAGATGCCGAGATTGGCGCGCACCGGCAGCTCGACCCCGTCGAGCACGAAGGTGCGCTGGCCGATGGCCGGCGCGGTGCATGGCGTCGCCGGCGCGAGCACGGCGTCGACGTGGGCAAACAGCGCGAGGACTTGTTCGCGATACCAACGGCGGAATTTCTGCGCCTTGGCAACGTGCGCCGCGGGGATCATCGCGCCCGCGATCAGTCGATCGCGCACGGCGGGATCGAAATCGCGCCCCCGCGTGCGCAGGCGGCCGAGGTGAAGCGCCCCGCCTTCGCTCGCGGTGATGACGTAGGCCGCGGCGCGCGCACGCTTCGCTTCCGGAAGCTCGATTTCGTTGGTCACCCCGAGCGCGGCGGCGACGCGGGCGAGCGCGGTTTGCGCCTGCGCGGACGCGCCGGCACGATAATAGCCGCCGGCGATGGCGATGCGCAGGCCTTCGCTGCCGCGCGCGAGCAGCGGCGCGGCCGCCTCCACCGGACGCTGCGCGCAGACCGGATCGTCGTCATCGTGACCCTGCATCGCGTCATAGGCGAGCGCGAGATCGCGCGTGCTGCGCGCCAACGGTCCGACGTGATCGAGGCTTGCAACGAAGGGAAACGTGTGGGCGCGGGAAAGCCGGCCGTAGGTCGGCTTCAGGCCGAAAATCCCGCAGAGCGAGGCCGGCACGCGGATCGAGCCGTTGGTATCGGAGCCGAGCGCGATCGGCACGAGGCCGCCGGCGACCGCGCCGCCCGAGCCGCCGGAGGAGCCGCCCGTCATCCTGCTGACGTCGTGGGGATTGCGCGAGGCGCCGTCGTGGACGTTCTCGCCGGTGAAGTCGTAGGCATATTCGCCCATATTGAGCGCGCCCACGAGCACGGCGCCGTGGGCTTCTAGGCGTGCGATGACGGTGGCGTCGCGCGCGGCCGGCGCGCGGTCGCGATTGATCTTCGAGCCGGCGAGCGTCGGCAGCCCGGCGATGTCGAACAAATTCTTGACCGCGAACGGCACGCCGGCGAGCGCGCCGAGCCGACGGCCGCGCGCACGCTCAGCGTCGAGCGCCGCAGCCTTGGCGAGCGCACGCTCGTCGGTGACGGCGGTGAACGCGTTGAGCACGCGATCATGTTTCGCGATCCGCGCCAGCGCCGCGC
>WNGJ01021128.1_pt1 | contig 10552 bp, 8 predicted proteins | sample 5400611 | NCBI WGS metagenome assembly WNGJ01 (sample SAMN13153375, study PRJNA577476) | soil metagenome | isolation source: 40 cm soil or saprolite under Garry oak tree replicate 1 | place: USA:California | collected 2016-06-15
GGACGGGTTGGTCAGGACATCGTTGGTGATGCGCTGCGATCCTTGCGTCTTCGCGAGAGCAGCGACGAGGGTAACGGCGTCGTAGGCAAGTGCCGCCGGACGCGGCGGATCCTGCCGGTAGCGGCTGCGATAACGATCCGCGAAGGCGCGAAAGCCAGCCGGGTCGGGACCCGGATACCAGCCCCCCTCAAGCAGCGGATTGGAGAAGATTTTTGGATCGTCCCATAATTGCGTGCCCATGAGCGCAAACTGGCGCACGTTGACGCCTGCCGCCGCAAGCGCGGCGATCACATCGTTGACGGCTTCGCCGCCATCCGGAATGAACAGCGCATCGGCCCCGCCCGCGGCCTGAGCCACCAACCGCGCGGTGTCGCCGATCTTGTTGCGATCGTCCGCCGCATAGTGTTCGAGCGCCATTACCCTCCCGCCGCGGCGGGCGACTGACTGCTTGAATTCGCCCTCGACGACGCTGCCATAGGCGTTGCCCGGAATGAGGCCGATGAATGAACGCTTGCCCTGGGAAATTGCGTAGGCCACCACGCGATCGACATCGGACTCGGGCAAGAAGCTCAGGAGATAGGCGCCCCCAGCGGCGACATTGCTGTCGGTCGAAAACGCGATCATCGGAACACCGCGGTCACGGGCAATCGCCTTGGCACTCGTCACCGAATGCGCGAACAGGGGCCCCAAAACGATCTGGGCTCCTTCGTCGACCGCCTGCTGGGCTGCGAGTTGGGCCCCTTGACCGGTGCCGCCGTCATCCTTGGGTAGCAGCTGAATGTTGGAGTCGCCAAGTTCCGCCAACGCCATTTCGGCAGCATTGCGCATGGCCTGGCCGGCTACGCCGGCATTTCCATTGGCCGACAACGGCAAGATCAGGCCGACCTTGAAATCCTCGGCGCCACGATTGGGAATAGACTCCGACGCCATCACCCCAGGAGCGGCCGCATTGCTGCGAGACAGGTCGCCCGAATTTAACGTACCGCTGCACCCGGCAAGGCCCATCGCCGCAACGAGCGCCGCCGCGATTGCAATCGGCCGCCACCACTCCCTCTCTACCTTCGTCCCCTCGCGGGGGAGGGCAGGGAGGGGGCGGGTGGCGCGATCCTCCTCCAGCCTGTACTCGAAGCCCATGCACCGAATCTCCGTGGCGGTATCGAAATACGCCAACTATCCAGCAACCACGAGACCGAACCGCTTGCACTAAAGCCCGTCGTTACCATCGATGCAATTACAAATCGGTCACGATCAGTTAACATATTGGTATGATGGTCCGGACCCCTCAGACGGTTCAAACCCCACAGCCGCGGCTTTTCCGCGTCTTCGGACAAGACGTCCCGGCGCGCGAGGTGCCGCCGGGTCTTTACCTGGTAGCGACCCCGATCGGAAATCTGGGCGACGTGACGCTGCGGGCGCTGGAAACGCTTGGGGCGGTCGAGGCCATCGCCTGCGAGGACAGCAGGGTGACGAGGCGGCTGCTCGAACGCTACGCGATCACGACCCCGCTCATGACTTACCACGACCACAATGCCGAGATCGTCCGGCCGAGAATCCTCGCGCGACTTAAGGCCGGCGCCGCTATCGCGCTCGTATCAGATGCCGGGACGCCGCTGATTTCCGATCCAGGCTTCAAGCTGGTGCAGGCCGCCCAGGCGGCCGGCCACGCCGTCACGGCAATACCGGGCGCTTCCGCGGTGCTGACGGCGCTCCCGGCTTCGGGTCTCCCAACGGACCGGTTTTTCTTCGAGGGTTTCCTGCCATCGCGAGAGACCGCGCGGCGCACCCGCCTCGATGAACTCGCTAACTTGCCCGCGACCCTGGTCTTTTTCGAAACAGGCCCGCGGATCGCCGCCATGCTAGACGATGCAGCCGCGCGGCTCGGCGGCCGACCAGCGGCGGTGTGCCGGGAATTGACCAAACTGCACGAGGAGATTCGCCGCGGCGAGATTGCGGCGCTGGCGCTTGCCTATCGGGACGGCGCGGAGACGCGGGGGGAGTTTGTGGTCGTGATCGGGCCGCCGGCCAAGAGCGAGCGTACCGAGGCAATCGACCTCGACGGCATGCTCAAGCATGCGCTCGCGACGGCATCGCTCAAGGATGCTGTCGAAGCGGTCGCAGCCGCGACCGGCCAGAAACGCCGTGTCGTCTATCAGCGCGCCCTGGCCTTACCGAGGCGAGACATCGATGAGCCCAAATGACAGGAGCCTGAGCCGCCGGAACCCGTCCTCTCGTTACCCTCCTTCTTCCCCCACCCCTCCGTCCCCCGCAAGCGGGAGGGGGGCGGGAGAGGGTAGGGAGGGGGACAACGCGCAGCGCCGCGTCGCTTTTCGCTTTGGGCTCTCAGCGGAGAGCCGGGCGGCCGCTTTGCTGATTGCCAAGGGCTACCGCATCCTGGCGCGACGTTTCCGTACGCCGTTAGGCGAGATCGATATTGTGGCGCGCCGGCGCGGCGTGCTCGTGTTCGTCGAGGTGAAGGCCCGCGACAGCTTCGATATCGCTGCGGAAGCGATCGGCAAGCGGCAACAGAGCCGTATCATCGCGGCGGCTCAGCTCTGGCTTGCGGGCCATCCGGAAGATGCGATGCGCGATATGCGATTCGACGTCGTTCTGGTCGTTCCTGGATGGGTGCCGCGCCACTTGCAGGCAGCGTTCGACGCATCCGCTTAACCTCACCTGGTATTCCCATGACAAATCGCAGGCGCCTCGACGTTGCCGTTCAAATGGACCCGATCGACCGGATCAATATCCGGGGCGATTCGACCTTTGCGCTCCTCCTGGAAGCGCAAATCCGGCAGTATCAGCTTTCCTACTACACGCCCCAGCAGATGGCGCTTGTCGACGGCGAGGTGTATGCGACGGTGCGGCCGCTGAAGGTGCGCGATGATGAGCGCGACCATTTCACCTTAGGCGAGACCCGTCGCAGCGCGCTCTCGGCATTCGACGTCATCCTGATGCGCCAGGATCCGCCGTTCGATCTCGCCTATATTTCTGCGACCCATCTCTTGGAGCGGGTGCATCCCCGGACGCTCGTCGTCAACGACCCGGCCCACGTGCGTAACGCACCCGAGAAGATGTTCGTCACGCAGTTTCCCGATCTCATGCCGCCGACGCTGGTTACCCGCGACCTCGATGAAATCAAGGCGTTTCGCGCCAAGCACGGCGACATCGTGATGAAGCCGCTTTATGGCGCCGGCGGCGCGGCCGTGTTCGCCCTCAAGGCCGGCGATGTCAATTTTGGGTCGCTCTACGACCTGTTCGCGGCAACTTTCCGGGAGCCGTGGGTTGTGCAGAAATACCTTCCTGCCGTGAAGCACGGCGACAAACGCATCATTCTGGTCGATGGCGAGTTCGCCGGCGCCGTGAATCGCGTTCCGCAGGCGGACGATCTGCGCTCCAACATGGTGCGGGGCGGCGCCGCGGAGGCCACAGACTTGACCGATCGCGAGCGGGCGATCTGCGAACGGCTCGGACCGGCGCTGCGGGCGCGCGGGCTGATGTTCACCGGTATCGACGTGATCGACGGTTACCTGACCGAAATCAACGTCACCTCGCCCACCGGCATCCGCGCCATCAAGCGCCCGCATCGAGACGAAGCTCGCGGATAAGCGGTGACGCTGAGCTGGTTAGGTGCTTCAGCCCCGTCGGGTCGTGGCCGGGCTTGTCCCGGCCACCCCAATTATTTCTAGCTCTGCGCCTTACATTCGGGGTCGCCGGGACAAGCCCGGCGACGCCGGCATGGGATTCAAAGTGATCGAAATCCGCTCTCGCGCCAAAATCAATGCAGCTTGAACTTTCGCCGCTCCGCAATCAGCCGCATGAAGGCGCCGTGCGATTGTCGGATTTCCTCGGCGAGTTCTTCGATATCGCAGCAGGCCAATTCCGCATTAATCCGCGCCTGGCGGGCGTTTTGCAGCTCGATTTCTAAAGTCTGAAGGTCGACCATGCGTCCCCATTTCTCGGGCTCTGAACCCATCCCTCAAAAACAAAATTAACACGATTCGTTTTGTTCTGCAATTGTTCTTGTTGTTCCCCCGCGTTCAGGGTATATTTTCAACGAACGGGGGCAGCAATGGTCCAGCGCATATCTACGGTAGCTTTCGAGGGGATCGAGGCCCGTGCGGTCGATGTCCAGGTCCAGGTGGCGCCCGGCCTGCCGGCATTCAAAAGATGCGCAGCGCCAGAAGGCCCGCTAGAGGTTGTGCGATCGTGGCCCTGCTAGCCACGCAGGGCGACATCATTTTCATGCCGCGGCTGTGTCCGCCTCGGAAAGCTTCTGAAATTCAGTCAGAATCTCACGGTGATGCTGAGCAAGATAACGTACCACCCGCGCATTGCCGAGCAGCCGGGCAATGTAACCATTGATCAGCACGGCATCGAGATGATCGGTGCCGTACGCTTTCTCGGCAATTCTGAACTCGCGTCCAAGGTTCACCGACTCACGTTCCATAAGTGCGACCTGTTCGTCGGTCAGGCCCTTCACGCGCTTCGGCTTAACAGCCTCCACCAATTGCGATTGCGGCGTCGCGGCGACCAGTGATTTTGCATAAGGTATCGTATAGTTGTTCATGGCGACCATCAGTTCCGCGGCCTCGATCTGTCGCAACGGCACCATCTTTCTGAATTCCGCGAAAGCCTGCGCGGCAATGTGTTTATCTTTGAAGATTTCAGCAACTTCAACACATATACCGTCCAGAAGATGTCGTTTTCGCCTGATGCTCGGAATATCCACGTTGAGAGCTTTGGCGATGCGCTCCTCAGAGACACCTCGCTCGACGGCCTTGAGGATCATCTTGTGCTCTTGAACGGTCGCCAAGCGATTGACCCGCTTGTTGTAGGTGAACGCCTCATCGTCGGTTGATACAAGGCACAAGGCATCTGTCTGGCCCATATCCTTCAGAATTTCGATGCGCAGATGGCCATCGAGCAGGAGATACTTTCCCGGCCGAGACCGGTCCCGTGCGACCACAGGCGGCTCGACAATGCCGACCTCCCGAATGGAAGCTTCAATTTGCTTGTATTTGGGTGTCTTCTTAAATTCGCTTGTGACAAGTTTGAGCGGCTGGATCTCGGCGATGACAATCCGCAGGCCCGTGTCCTCAAAGGCGATCTTCACAGGTGCGGGAGGGCTTTTCCGTGCCATCGTCAGGCCGGCGCTCCTTCACGCAGCCGATCCGCCAAATTCTGGGGCAGAGTATCCAAAGCTTCCGCCCGCAGCGTGGTGACGAAGTTCTCGTCGGCGAAGAGCTTCCGGATCGCCTCCGTCAAGAAGATCAGCCGGTTGCGGGTCGCGTTCGCCTTTTGGATCAACAGACGTTTGCGGTCGACGTCCTCCCGGTAGGCCCGCAGCAGCGCCGTCGATGACAAGGTCTTTTCGCGTCTGTTTGCATTGATCTGAAGCCGCTTACCCCGGCGCCGCCGCTGCTCAATCAGCCGTTTGGCAGCGATCAGCTTGTGCCCGCGGAGAAGCTTTTTCTCGTAAGCCTGTTGCAAGACGATCTGCATTTCCTCATCGCTCGCGCCGGCAATTTCGACGGCGATGCTGACGGGAATCTGTTTCGCCTCCACCGCGCGTAACAACCGTTGCTCGCCGCCTTCGAGCAGACGGAGAACGGCTTTCACATATTCAATGGTCAGACCGGTCTTTCGAGCGATGACCGTGTCGTTATAACCGCGTCGCTTGAGGCCTTCGATATCGTGCAGCAGGTCGATAGCGCGGTGCTGGCGGCGCGCGAGATTTTCAACCAGGCTCATGACCAGGCAGTCTTCGGTATCGGCATCGATAACGCGTGCCGGTATCGCCTGCTGACCCAGGGCCGCATAAGCCTCAACGCGACCCTGACCACACACGAGATCATATCTGGGACCGTCGGGGACATCCCGGCGCGTGACCGTAATGGGTCGCTTCAACCCGACTTCGGCTATGTTGGCTATGATGTCCTTGAAGAGCCGTTTGTTTCGAAGCCGCGGGTTGATGACCGTGATCCGGTCAAGCGGGATCATCTCAACCGATTGCACGTCCTGGGACTTCTTCATGCGACCTCCGGAAGTGCAACCCGTGCCGCCAGGCCAAAGAGCGGTTCGAGGGTGTCAAAGCGGTAGGCGTCGAGCGAAATGCCGTTATGTTCAGCAAGGCGCAGGTGGGCCGTGTTCATATCGATACGGGGGAGGAGATAATAATCGAGCGGGGCCAGGTTCGGCTGGTCCATGCGGACCGCAACGGTAATGTCGGGCCACAAGCCGGCATCCAGGCGGATGGACCAGCGCAAGGAACCAGCCGCCGTGGCCCGGCACCGCACCACGATGATCGATGCGGTAAACTCGCCATTGACCGTCACGAGATCGGTCGCCGAATCCCGTTTAACTTGGCCGCCCGCCTGCTCTAGGCCGCTGATCACGTCGGCGATGATGTGCGGATGCAGGCGGCGTAGGGCGCGGTTTATTTCGATGTAGCGGTAGTCGCGGTCCGGCGTGAAGCCGACCAGCTCATAGGCCCGCAACAAGCTGCCGAACCGAGATTGATAGGCGCTGCTGGACGGCAAGCGCTCGGCCTCATCAATCATCAGGCCGGAAAGATACCCACGCTCTTGCAGGAGCCTTCGGAGGGCCTCCAGCATGTCCTGGTTGGAGAGATTCTGCGAACGCGCGCGAATAACCGCTTGCGCGGCCTCGAACAGGGGCCGGTCAACAATCGGCTCGAACGCGCCTTCGGCGCGAATCCACATGTCTGCGCTGTTGCGAACCCGCTTCTTTTTCAGTTTGAAAGAGCCGCGGTTCCAAACGTTGTTCCCAATATATTTCTCGTTGATCAGCACTTGGTGGACAGTGCCGCGCGTCCACGGACGGCCCAGATCGGTCGTAAGGCCCTGTTCGTTGAGCATAGCCGCGATTTCCCGCTCAGCTTTGCCACCGACGAAAGCCCGATACATCCACCGCACCGTATCAACTTCTTCGGATGGGCCGGGAACCAGAACGACGCGGTCCGTCTGAATGCTCTTATGCTCGCCTTTCGCCAGTTCGCCCTTCGCCGCTCCGGCTTGATCGATCAGGCTCCGGCGCAACCCAAAGCCCGGCGGACCGCCCTGGCGGAAGCCAAGCTCGATCAGCCTGCATTGACCGGCGAAGACCTTGACCGAAAGCTCCCGGCTGTACTCACCAGCCATCGCCCTTTTGACGCCTTTGACAATCGTGGAGACCGGACTCCCATCATTCTCGAACTGCTCCGCGCAGTACTGCACGGTGATGCCGGCGCGCTTGCAGATATATTCGTAGTAGGCGCTCTCATCCGCGTCCTGGAATCGTCCCCATCGGCTGACATCATAAACAAGGATGGTCGTAAAATCGGCGGTCCCGCTTTGGACATCGTCAATCAATTGCTTGAGGGCGTCGCGACCATCAAGCCGAAGCCCGCTCTTTCCTTCGTCCGCATAGGTGCAAACAATGTCGATGCCACGCTGGGCGGCGTAGCGCTGAATGGCGTCAGCTTGATTCTCCGTTGAGTATCTTTGGTGATCGGTGGACATCCGCACATACTGCGCCCCGCGCACAAACCTGTTCTCTGCCTCGCCCGTGCGGCCGGTGCCGGACTCACGCCCCACAGCTAGCCATCCCATTTGTCTTCGAGTTTGGGTCCTGACGCCTGACGGACGATCATCAGGCCGGCCGGCGGCTGAGCGATGATCGTCCTCTTTAGATCAACTCCGAACGCCATCCACTGTAGCCGCGGAGTGCCGGCAGAAAGTTGCCGAAAAAGTGCATGATTTTTCCGAATGGAGAAAAATCCTGATTCCTACGTCGCGGCAGTCGCTCATGCTTTGCAACGCCAATTGGGCGGCACACATCAGGCCGTAAAGATCGTCATGCGATGGACTGGGGCCAGCGAACGAACCGTAAAGAATTGGCTCGCGGGGACGAACGGTCCCAGCGGCCACCACTTGATTGCCCTTGCGCGCCATTCGGACGAGGTGTTTTCGATTTTTCTCGCATTGGCCGGACGACAACACAGCAGAGTCGCGATAAATCTCGTCGATGTCCGGAACAGAATTGCCGAGGTGCTCAATGAGATCGACCTCCTGGTCGAGACCAAGCGGTCACCGCACTCCGCAACCTGACCTGATGGCACCCGCGGATAAAGCCCGATGTCGGTTACACGGCCCTTGGGAAATCTAGGACCATTTTCCGGCTCACTGGAAGGGCTGAGGTATAGGGTCAGGCGGCCAGTCAAGGTTCCTGCCATCTCCCCCCAGAGGACGTTCAGTGCCCTTCCAAAGAGAACCCGTGAAGGTCAGATTAATTAACCCCACTATCAATGTCGTAGGCCTGCCGGACAAGGCCGTTTCAGAAGCCCGCGAACGCGTGCGGTCCGCGATGATCGCCTCGGGCCTTGCGTTGCCGGCCCGACGTATCACTGTCAATCTCGCCCCGGCCGACCTGCCGAAGGAAGGCAGCCATTATGACCTGCCGATTGCGCTCGGCTTGATGGCGGCGATCGGCGCCATTCCGCGCGATGCGCTCAACGGATACACGGTCCTGGGCGAGCTTGGGCTCGATGGTTCGCTGGCGCCCGTTGCGGGCGTGCTGCCGGCGGCGATCGGCGCCAACGCGCGCAGCGAGGGCTTGATCTGCCCGGCGGCCTGCGGGCCGGAGGCGGCGTGGGCAAGTCCCGAGATGGAGATCATCGCGGCCGGCTCGCTCATCCAGCTCGCCAACCACTTCAAGGGAAGCCAGGTGCTGTCGCGGCCCCAGCCGAAGGTTCGTGAGGCTGACGGCGCAATGCTCGATCTGGCCGATATCAAGGGTCAGGAAAGCGCGAAACGGGCTCTCGAAATCGCCGCTGCTGGAGGGCACAATCTCCTGATGGTCGGCCCGCCGGGCGCCGGCAAGTCGATGCTGGCCGCACGGCTGCCGTCGATCCTGCCGCCACTGTCGCCGGCGGAGCTCCTCGAAGTTTCCATGATCGCCTCCGTGGCGGGCGAAATTGTCGGCGGTGCGCTCACCAACCGGCGGCCATTCCGCGCGCCGCATCATTCCGCCAGCATGCCGGCTCTGGTCGGCGGCGGGCTGCGGGCGAAGCCGGGCGAGATATCGCTTGCCCATAACGGCGTCCTGTTCCTCGACGAGCTGCCGGAGTTCGAAGCCCGCGTGCTCGACTCGCTTCGCCAGCCGCTGGAGACCGGCGAAATTGCAATTTCCCGCGCCAATCGCCGCGTCACCTACCCGGCCCGTTTCATGCTCGTCGCCGCCCTGAACCCGTGCCGCTGCGGGCGCGCGAGCGAACCGGATTTTTCATGTAAACGCGGCGCCAACCAGCGGTGCGCCGCCGACTATCAGTCGCGGCTGTCGGGCCCGCTGCTTGACCGCATCGATCTGCACATCGAGGTGCCGGCCGTCACCGCCGCCGACCTGATCCTGCCGCCGCCGGCCGAAGGCAGCGCCGAAGTGCGAACCCGGGTTGCCCGCGCCCGCGCCGTCCAGGCAGAGCGTTACGGTGCGCTTGGGTTCACCGTGCGCACCAACGCGCAGGCCAGCGGCACCGTGCTGGAGTCCATCGTCAAGCCCGACCCGGGAGGGCTCGCGCTGTTACGCGAAGCGTCCGACGCCATGCGCCTTTCCGCCCGCGGTTATCACCGCGTCCTGCGGGTCGCTCGCACCCTCGCGGACCTCGACGGCGAAGCTGTGGTGCGCCGCGTGCATTTCGCGGAAGCGCTGGCTTATCGGGCGCTCACGGACGATTTGCGGCGGGCGGCGTAACCGCGCAGCCGGCGAACAATCGAACCCCGCCTGGCGGCAGAAGGCGCCGCACAGCGACCCAGCACCAGCTCGACTAGGGTATAGTGCTTTGTCGATTCGACCTGCGGCCGCTGGCCTCGCCCCGTCGCTGTCACAATTCTGTAAGCGTTATGTCTATTATTCGACTGACGTCGTCAGTGGTGCAAGGACACGGGGTCGCGGAGTTGCGCGTCTGCGCCGGACAGGCGAAACGGGGACAATAAAGTCACCATGCTTTCCCGCATCAAAGTCCCGAGGCGGCAGGCAGGGCGGCTCAACGCGTCGTTGCGCCTCGTCGGCAAATTGGTCCCAGTATTGAAGGCCTATAGCGGCATTCGGGCCGCCGATCGCAATGCGCGACCTCTCGCAACCCTGGGGCGGCTCGGCACGCTTGAAGTCCGGCTTGCCCGCACGGCGGCGGAAATCCGCCGGGCGCAGAAATTGCGCTACGACGTGTTCTACAAGGAGATGTCGGCGGTCGCCGACACGGCGCTATATTTCGCGCGGCGTGACATCGACCTGTTCGACGCTGTATGCGACCATCTCCTCGTCATCGATCATGCGGCACGACAGCTGCAAAAGGCGCCGGCGATCGTCGGCACCTATCGATTGCTGCGTCAGGACATCGCGGAGCGAACGGGCGGCTTCTACAGCGCCGGCGAATTCGATGTCGGATCCCTCGTTGCTCGCCACCGCGACCTGAAATTTCTCGAACTTGGCCGCTCATGCGTGCTGCCGCCGTACCGCAATAAACGCACCGTAGAATTGTTGTGGCATGGCATCTGGG
>WNGJ01022763.1_pt1 | contig 10552 bp, 8 predicted proteins | sample 5400611 | NCBI WGS metagenome assembly WNGJ01 (sample SAMN13153375, study PRJNA577476) | soil metagenome | isolation source: 40 cm soil or saprolite under Garry oak tree replicate 1 | place: USA:California | collected 2016-06-15
GTACGCGATGCGGCTGGCTGCTGCCGGATACGTCAGCGGCGAACTTGGCGGCACGTACGATACTGTCAAGGCAGTCGATCTCTTGCGCAGGGCGGCGGATAGTGGCGAACTCATCGCCATGGCGCAATTTGCATACTGCATCGATACCGGGCGAGGCGGGCTTACCCGCGACGCCGCGAAGACGATCGACTATTTGCGACGCGCGGCGGATGCAGGGTTCGAAGGGGCGCAGCTCACGCTCGCGCGGTGGCTCAGGGACCGATATCTCTATCGAGAAAGCGAGGATCTGCCGGAATCGATCAAGTGGTTCGAGCGGTCATATCACCAAGGACACTCGGTCTTCGCGCTCGCGGAGCTCGCTTATCTCCACAGATACGCGCGGGAGGCGCCGTGGTTCGACACCAAGCGCTCGTTTGAATTACTCCAGCTTTGCGCGCCTTACAGAAATGCCTATTGCCATTATTGGCTTGCTCGTGCCTACCACGAGGGTGCCGGAACAGCGCGAGACTACACCAAGGCCTACGCTTACTACACGGTTGCGAAAGAGCTCGGGCGGCAAGATGCAGCTACCAACCTTCAGAAACTCGATGATTTCCTCCAACCTGCCATCAAGACCAGCGCAGCCGAGCTGGCCAAGAGCATTTCGGCGGGCCTCAAACCGGTACCACGCCTGATCCGGCTACAAACGGCGGAGACTGAGACCGCAGGCCCATCTCCGTGGCCGGACCCCACGCCGCGACCGGCATCACCTTGATCCGCTAACTAATAGTCTTGCTGGCTCGTAACTATTCAAGCGCGTGCGAAGCATGGGATGGGTCTAGTCCATCGTCCGGTAGCCGAGCGCGCGGAGCATAACGCGTCATTGTCTCCAGACGGTTCAAAGCCCGGACTGATGATAGAAGATCTCGCGGCACGCTACTACCACTCGTACGTCGAAGTGATCGGGGGGCGGCGATGCACTAGCTCGGCATTGCCGAGGCATCGTGCGGCCAAGGTAGCGCCAACGACAGCGAAGGGACTTGGCTTTCAGTGCCTTTAAGGTCCGCTTTGGGTCAAGGGCGGCTGTGGCAGGCAGGCGGATGGCACAGCCGGTCTACCCCAGCTCCGGAAATACCCCGTGCGTTCCAGCTCTTACGCTTCGTGCTAGAAGCAAACATCCGACAATACGGCGGTGAGGTCTACTGACCAAGGCGTCGATGCGCTGGGCAACGCCATCCGACCGCCTGATACTTGGATTCAAATCTCGATGGCCGAGACCGGGCATGAGTGTCTCTTGAGTTCATACAACCAGGCTCGGAAAATTTCGGGCGGCACCGGCGAAGGCGTCGCGGCTTTATAAGCCGCGTCCGAACGTGTTTGAGCGTTCGGTCGCCAGATTGGCATCTATCTAAGCTTCGGAACAGACGCCTTAAACAACGCGTTTGCCAGCCTGGGCCGCGATCGGCCGCTGCACAAAATACATCACGATCAGGGAAATTACCGCCGTTGTAACGACGACGTATCCCAGCCGGTCGAAATGCCGGAGCGAACCGTCGGCATCTTGTGCGATGAGCGCGGCGGCGAGCACGGAGCCGAGCCCGCCACCCCGAACTGTGCGGCCGAAATATTGAGCGCCGGCATGATGATGGCGCCGAGTGGCGACATGATCATGAAATCGATGATGATCGTGAACTGGACAAGGGCCAGCAGCGCAACGAGGATTGACTGGTAGCGCGAAAAGCCGCGGGATAGCTCTTGCCGCTCATCGATCGGCTCCGTCAGGGTTTGTTCGGTCATGACATTCATTCGGGAGGGAGAAAGGGTGAGGACGTGCGATGTGCCGCCGGACGCCGGTCCCTATCTATTCTGGTTCTGCGTTATTTCGAAGGCTTGACAAGCAGTTTAATGCCTGCTCGAGGCGGTGCGTCGGTTTAGTATCGCCACATCCCCCGCATGCCGTCATCGACCGACCAACGACGCCGCGTCCTGGCCGTTAAGGGGAGCGCTCTAGCGTGCCGCCTCGTGCAATTTGGCCGTTCAGTTTTGGCTCGGTACATGCCACCTTTGCCGAACACGGCGCTCGGGCTCGCGGCTCGATGCACTTTCGCGCAGCGGCGGCCATAACGCGCTGCAATTGGGCGCCGCCGTGCCCAGCGCCACTCTGTTTCTCTCTACGAGGTCGAAAAGAGGGATGAGTTATCGCGGTCTCGGTAGGCGGCTTCCCTTTCCGGCCACTTGAGGTCAGGCCGATCGTTTTCGGAGCGGGCGGCCAGACCGCGCTCCATGCGTTCGCGCAGGCCAAGACGCGAGGAGCAGCATCTGATCATGACCGAGTCCGTTCCGTCCCATCCATTCGATGACATGGAGGCGCTAACTTGGCTGCGCTCTCAGCCTAATAGATGCGTGGCCGCCAACGCGGCGGAGCTTGGGCGCCAGTGGGGCTGGAACAGGATGCGGACCAGTCGTCGGTTGAAAGCTTGGGAGGAGGCGGGCCTGATCCGTCGTAACGCCGAAGCGATCATTGTAACGGCGTCCGTGCCACCGACCGTTATGGGCGACACGGCGCCTGTTACCGGGGCTGCCGACGTCACAGGAAGGTCCGGAGCTGAGGGAGCGCGACGTTCCACGAGACCGGTCAGGCTCGCCGCTTTCATCGTGGCGCTGGCACTGGCTTGCGTATCGGCTGCCTTTTCCATCGACGGCCTTGCCGCAATATTTGCCGGCGCCTTCTGGCCCATAATCATCATGGGCGCTACGCTGGAGGCCGGAAAGCTCGTTGCAGCGGCCTGGCTGACCGAGTATTGGAACTCGGCGCCGTCCCTCCTGCGCCTCTTGCTGGTCGCCATGATAGCCGTGTTGATGGGCAGTCACTGATCTCGATCGACGCATTGCCCAGATCGACACTGCCATCGAGGAATCGACCCGGCTTGGCCGTCCCGTCGGGGCGATGACAATCGCTGACCAGAGGCGCCGCGAACGTGCCGAGATCTCGGCGGAGCGTAAGCGAGAATCCCAACCGCTCGCCAGCCTACAGATCGAAAAAGCAAGGATTGACGCCCAGCGCAGGCGGGCCGAGGCTGACGTAGGCCCGCTGCGATATCTCGCCGCGCTGATCGGCACGCCTGCGACGGATCTTGAGCGACCGGTTCGGCGCTCACTCTAGCGCTCGTCGCGGTCCTTGATCCAATGGCGGTGGCGCTGTTGCTCGCCGCCGGCGCTCACAACAGGCGTTCCAGCTCACGCTGACCATCATCGAGCTGGCGTCGGAGTAAGCCGTCCCGCCATTTGGGTCATGGCCCGATCGATGACCGGCACAAAGGTGATAACCGAACGAAGGGCGTTAACCGAAGGCCGGAGAAATGAAGCAAGGTCTATGCACCTGTGGTGCTGACGCTTCGCGGGCCAAGTGCGGCTATCCCATTGGGGTGAGACGATCTTTCTCTGTGGAGCACTGTTTACACATGAATTAAGATCGCTGACGGGCTGCCGTCTAACTTGCCGGAATTCAATTTCTGCCAAGGACTTGCGCGCATGGAACGCGATTACAGCAGAAGAAGTAGTTCTTGCCGTCGATCCGATGCCGGACTTCGTTTCGTTTGGCGGGGACGGTCAAGGCCGACGAAGTCGCCCGGCCTGAGCCCTGACGGTGCCCGGCAAAACGGATCCCCGTGAGCATCGGATCGACGGCGACGCAAGGGGTGAGGTGAGAGACGAGCATCCTTGGACGCCGCCTCAAGCGGTGACGCGGTGAAACCGCTGTCCGATCGGCTCGACCTTTCTGACCGTCGGTCACTCATGCTCGTGCTCTCGATAGCGAAGCTTGATCCTGACCCCGGACATGCCCGCCTGTTGATCCAGCGCACGGAGGGCTCGGCCGAGCCGAGACCCGAGTTGGGTAGCGCGCTGTTGGTCGGTGTTTGTCGCGGCCGCAGCGCCCGCGGTGGATGCGGATGCCCACGGCGTCGGGGAGGGGGCATTGTGCCGGCCAGCCAACGGAGTTGGGTGAGCTCGCCCGTCGGATCTGGCCGTCGTCCGCATGTGCTGACGGCTTTGGCCAAGCTCGAAGCCGAGCGCCCTGGCTTCTGCCTGCCAACGCCTGATGAGATCGCCGAGCCTTGCGTCCCGCTTGGGACGGCGGGTCCGAAGCGTTGCCAGCTCCATCCCTTTGGGTGTGCTGTACCCATGAATGCGGGCGGCCTCCTCGATGGCTTGGCGCCGCTTGGAGAATGCCCGCTCAACATCGCGCGGGATGGCCGCGACCCGGAACGTATCATTCTGCCGCTCAAGCCGAAGCCCAAAGCGCTCCAGCTCTGAGGCGAGTGCGCGGCGGTAAGTCGCGCCGGCCTGCTTTTGCGCCTTGTAGAGCTCACGACTGACGATCGCTCCCCAGCTGCCGTCGCGGCGCGGGGCGAGGTTGAAGATGAAGGCATGGGTGTGGGTTGCGGATCCGATTCGCGGCTGGTGCGGTGATCGAACTGCGCCATCAGGAGCCCCGCGGTCCGCTCCCGTGTGGCTCCGCCCCGGCACGAGCCCGCTAGCGACATTGACACTGTGGTGGTGGATAGTCTGAAAGTGCTTGACCCCAAACGGCCGATTAGAGAAGCAGACATCGGCAGCAAAGCTTGTCCGACCCAACGGCGCTTGAGCATCATCAGCCGCCCAGGTCATCACTAGCGGCCTGGATAAGCGCGCGCCTCTAGGGTCTTAATCAAAAACTGCCGGAAGTTGGCCATTCCGGAAGATGACCGTAGGCTCTTCGTCATAATCCCCTATCTCGGGGTCACCCGTGGACGAGAATGCGACCACACCGACCTTGCTCAATGCCAGTCTCTCTGCGGTTCGCAGCGCGCCGGTTGCCGTCTTGCAAGGGATTAGCGTATCGGCCTTCAGGCTTCCGCCCTTGCCGGCGTTGAACGCCTGCACGAAGTAGCTGGTTTCGCGGGCCATGAGGGCTCTCCTTTGGTCTGTCAGCAAGAGCGGCTGGCGCGCGACGTCGCGAGCAGCGATCAGCTTTTCATCGCCTGCAGCAGCGCCGAAATCCGCATGGTCGCGAAGTTGGAGAAGGTGTCCGACACCGCGTAGGGCAAAATGATCTGGTCGTTGTGCCGCATCGCGCCGCAGGTGTAGACGACGTTGGGGACGTAGCCTTCGCGCTCGGAAGGCTCGGGCCGCAGCAGCGGTTCGCGCGAGCGCGCCAGCACTTTTGAGGGATCGTTCTTGTCGAGCAGCGCCGCGCCAATCGAGTATTTGCGGACCGGTCCGACGCCATGGGTCAGCAGCAGCCAGCCTTCATCGAGTTCGATCGGTGATCCGCAATTGCCGATCTGCACGAACTCCCAGGGAAATTCCGGTGTCAGAATGGCCTGACCGCCGTCCCAGGTGGTGAGGTCGTCGGAATAGATCAGATACAGGTTCTCATTGTCCTGACGGGCGATCATGGCGTATTTGCCGCCGATCTTGCGCGGGAACAGCGCCATCCCCTTGTTCCGTGCCGCGGCGCCCTTGAGCGGCGCTAGCCGGAACGACATGAAATCGCTTGTCTCGATCAGTTCGGAACGGATCGCCCGCCCGCTATAGGCGGTATAGGTGGCGTAATAGGTCTTGCGGCCCTCATCGGCGAATTCGACAAAGCGCGCGTCCTCGATGCCGTTCGACTGGGAATCGGTAACCGGAAAGATGACGCGCTCGCTGAGTTCTTCTTCCGGATTGAAGTTCAATTCGACATGGTCGCCGTCCGGCGCCGAACCGCGCCAGCTGATGCGGGGGCTTGAGGCGAGGCGAGCGGTCGGATCAACGGTCAGACTGCCGTCAGCGGCGATCGTGCCGGCACGAAACGTCAGTGACGACACATGCCCTTCGCCGATGGCGCGGAGACTGAGAACGAAACGCAAGCCGCCCTTCGGCGCATTTGATTGGTCGGGGTGCGGCACGATCGAGGGATTGAACAGGGCGGAGGCCTCGAACGAGTATTCGTTGAGAAAATAGGCCCCGATCAGCTGGCGCTGGGCTTTGGAAAAATTGCCGTGCGCCGCCAACGCCTGCTCCATGACGTCGGCGCGCACCTCGAACGTCTCCAGCAGGTTGCGATGCCGGCCCGCGAAATTCTCCAGCACATCGGCAAGCTGGCTGGCGACGGCATCGGCATCGAGCGCGAGAACCCGGTCGACGATATGATTGGCGCGGGTCTTGTCGGTCGGATTGAGATCACGCGGCTCGGTCGCCGGTTTGAACGGGCGCACAATGACGCGCGCCGGATCCGGCCGCAGGTAGAGCGCTTGCCGATTAAGGAAAATGGCTTGCGACAAGATGCCCTCGGCGCGTTGGAGGAAACTCATGGAACGGCACTGGGGAACACTACAAGGACTTCAGGCGCTCAACGCACGCGCCGGCTGGGTTCGTGTCAGCCCGGTATTGGAACGCGCAAGCTTACGAATCTCGGCAAGACTGAGAAGATAGGACAAGACCGACTCGCCGCCGAGATTTTCGTTGGCGCGGTCTGGATGCAGTCCGTCGCAGCAACTGCCGGTCTCGGGGTCGGCCAGTGCGACTGACAGATCGTTGCTGCCGAGGAACCACGCGAAGACGCGCGTTGCAATAGCCTTCCACTCGGCATCGCCCTCCGCCCGCCACGCCGTGAGGCAGGCCGCGATCGTCGCCGTGGCTTCAACCGGCTGCTGATCGAAGGCGCGCGGACGTTGACGCTGTTCGCCGAAGCCGGCGGTGCCGACGGGGCGGAAATGGCCGGCCGGCGCTGTTTGCTGCATCATCAACCACCCGCTGTCTCGACGCAAGCCAGAAGGCCCATCAGCCGGTTGGCGAGAGCGAGCCGGACATCGCGGGCGTGCAGATCATTGGCGACGACGGCGCAATAGGCGTCCAGGCCCAGCAGCGTGAAGCCCCAGGCCCGCGGCGAGCGGAACGCTTCCGCGGTGGGGAGCGCCTGCGCAAACAAAGCCGCGGCCCATCGGCGCCGCGACGGGTTGGCATCGCTGCGCGCACCCTCGCCGAGGGCCCACAGCGTTCGCCCATGGCTGTCTTCGGAGCCAAAATCTTCGAGCCAGGTTCGGTTGAAGCCCATGAAATTGCGAAATCGTTTGGCGTCGGGATTCCACGCATGCTGCACGAAGGCGGCAAAGCGAGCGGTCAGAACTTCAGGCAGCGGCTGTTCGCCCGGAGTATTGAGGGCGCAGGCCAACAGCAGCGCGCGGGCATTGTCGTCGACGCAATAGCCGTGGCTGCGATCGGGCACCGAATGCACGGCATGCTGAAACAGGCCGGTATCGTCGCACATCGACAGGAAATGGCCGATCTGCATGTCAGGCGCCGCATCGTTGGCCGGCTCGGGCAAGGCCTTGTCGGAGGGCGCAAAGGCCTTGAGCCAGTGACCCTGCCGCGCGGTATCGAAGACGGACAGGTAACGTTCGGCGGTGCGCTCCCATGTCATCGAGCGGCTGACGGCATAGGCGCGCTTGCACATCGCCTGGCGGCGCGTGTCGTCGGTGAGCAATTGCGCGATTTCGCGCCCAGTCGCCGCGGCGTCGCCGAACGGGATCAGAACGCCGCGTCCTTCCGCCAGCAATTCGCGCGCGTGCCAGTATGGCGTGGAGACCACCGGCTTGCCCATTCCAAAACTGTAGGCCAGCGTACCCGACGTCATCTGCGCCTCGTTGAGATAGGGCGTTACATAGACATCGCACATCGAGATGAATTCGAGCAGCGTGGGCTGATCGACGAACTGGTCGAGGAACACGACGTGGTCTTCGACGCCAAGCTCGCGCACCCGCGCCATCAGGCTCTCGCGATAGGCCTCGCCCTTGTCGCGAACCAGATTGGGATGCGTCGCACCGAGCACGACATACACGGCATCGGGGCTGCGCTGCAGGATCGACGGCATGGCGTCGATCATGACTTCGATGCCTTTGTTGGGAGACAACAAGCCGAAGGTCAGAATGACCGATCTTCCGCTAAATCCGAGCCTGGCTTTCGCCGCCTCGGAACCGACAAACGCAACGTCTGGAATGCCGTGGGCAATCACCTCGATCTTGTCATCCGGGACCTGATAGACGCTGCGCAGCAGCTCGCGTCCCTTTTTGGCCATCACGATCACCTTCGATGACGCCTCGACGATGCGCTCCATCACCGCGCGTTGCGCCGATGTCGGCTTGGCCAGTACGGTATGCAACGTCGTCACCACGGGCATGGTGAGGCGCGACAACAGCACGAGGATGTGGGCACCGGCTTCGCCGCCGAAAATTCCGAATTCGTGCTGCAGACAAACGGTGTCGAACCGGCCGGCGTTCAGGAAGTCGGCCGCGCGCTCATAGTCTTCGATGGTGCCGTCCTTGATCTGCAAGGTAACCGAAGCGGGATAATCATAGGCTTGACCGTGGTCGGTCATCGCCACGATGCTGGTCTCGAGGTTGGGACCTGAAGTTGATACCGCCTGCCGCAGGTCTGTGGTGAAGGTAGCGATCCCGCACCGGCGGGGAAGCGAGTTGCCGATGAAGGCGAGACGGCGGAGTGGCGTCACGTCTGCGCCTCGACAATCCCGTTTGATTTCGGAGAGTGTGCGGCGACAAGTTCGATGGCCATAGGTTGTCCTGACCCGTGACGCGCATATCGGAGCGACATGCCGTTGGTCGATAGTTCGATTAAGATTTGGCGTGGCTACGTGTCGCGATTCGGGACATCCGCTGTTGCAGCGATCCGACCGCGCTACTTGCTCAGATGGCTACTCCGGCAGGAGAATACAACCGGTGTGCCCGCCTGAACGCCATCGTTGGCGTTTTGCCGGAAAAGGCAAATTGTCGGGTGGCGATGGCAGTATTCGACCAATTGCTCCCGAAATCAGGGCCTTGCACCGATTTCGCTGCTTTCGCCGACTGAGAGCCGGCATATTGTTGCATCAATGTTAAACTAATCGGGATCAAATGAGCCGCGAGATGCTTGTCTCCGTATTCGCGGCCATTCCAAGCTATGGCACGAACTGATTTCTTTCGCTTATTGAAACGCCCGTCATGATGGCTCTCGATCATTCCCATGTCCGCGCCGTCGTTCTTGTCGTCGAAGACGAGATGCTGCTGCGGATGCGCGCCGTCGATATGGTGGAGGACGCCGGCTTTACATCGGTGGAGGCCGTCGATGCCGACGAAGCGGTCGCGATCCTCGAGTCGCGTTCCGATATCGCGTTGCTGTTCACCGATATCCAGATGCCCGGCAGTATGGACGGCCTGGGGCTGGCGCACGCGGTGCATGAGCGCTGGCCACCGATCAAGATCATCCTGGTCTCCGGCCAGTTGAGACCGGCAGCCATCGATATTCCAGCCAACAGCCGCTTCTTCGGAAAGCCGCTTAAGGCCAGGGAAATGATTGCCGAGATCCAGGACATGATCGGTCGCGCCTGAGCGATCAGCGAACCCGAAACCGGCGATATTCGCGCGATTGTGGCAGAAATGACGCCAATTGATATGAGCGGGACCCGACTTATGGTGATATAATTGGCGATGCTTGAAATCGACCGTCATCAAGACCATGGCCATGTGGATGCAGGCGTAGCGCCTCCCCAGGAGTTTCTGGCGGCGGAGAACGTCAGCCTGCGGCTGCTATTGGCGCAGGCCGAAATCGATGCCCAGGGCTTGCTCGCTCAAGCCGGCATCGACGCCAGGGAACGTGAGGCCGCCGACAAACTTCAGAAGCTGATTCTCGAAGAACTGCATCACCGCATCAAGAATACGCTGGCGACGGTCAGCGCCATTGCCTCCCAGAGCCTGCGCAACGTGCCAGGCGCCGAACATGCGCAGCACGCCATCGAGGGCCGGCTACTGGCGCTCGGGCGGGCTCACGACCTCCTTTTGCAGGCACGATGGACGAGCGCGGATCTCGGAAAGATCGTTCGCGGCGCCACCGAGGCTTTCGACAATCCCGATGTGCCGAAATTCACGATTGCGGGACCTGACGTCCGGATGACCTCGGGAGCTGTGATCGCGATTGCGATGACCCTCAACGAGCTTTGCACCAACACCACGAAGTTCGGCGCGTTGTCGGTGCCTGCCGGCCGCGTCGACATCGACTGGACGCTTGATCCCAAGACGCAGCGTCTGCATCTGAAATGGACTGAGAAGAACGGCCCCGCGGTTCGGGCTCCTGATAAGCGCAGTTTCGGAACGCGACTGATCGAAACGCTCGGCAAGCAACTCAAGGGAGAGGTGCGGTTGACGTATGAGCCCAGCGGCTTTGTCTACTCGTTCGACATGCCCCTGGCATCTTTAGCGTCGATAGCGAGTGAATAAGGGCACGTGAACGCGTTATCAATGCAATCGAAAGACGCCATCCACGGCGTGCAGTTCGGCAGGCTTGATCAGCTTGGAGTGTGCGACGGTGACGGCGAACAGCGGACCATCGAGCTTTGTTTCCCAGAACGCGAGGAAATCCTTCAGCGCCGGGAAATTCGGAAACATATCGTAGTCCTGCCAGACGTAAGTTTGCAGCAGCCAGCGCCGATCCGGACGGCGATAAACGATTTCCGCCGTTGTCAGTCCGTAGCCCAAGATCTGCTTCCTGAAATCCTTGGAAA